>Ga0299913_10002239_pt1 | contig 15127 bp, 14 predicted proteins | sample RVTome_9_FD_201360 | JGI IMG/M metagenome (GOLD analysis project Ga0299913, IMG submission 201360) | Soil microbial communities from uranium-contaminated site in the Upper Colorado River Basin, Wyoming, United States - RVT155D38 (version 2) ...
TCGACGGCGGAGCGGATGCGCTCGAGGATGGCGTGCTGGTCGTCGCGTGTGAGGGCGGCGTGGGGTTGCAGGAGGACGAGGTGGATGATCATCGGCCGCCGCCGGTGCCGCCAGACCCGCGACCGCGACCGGGTCCACGAGGTCCGCCGGGCCCACGAGGTCCGCCGGGCCCACGAGGTCCACCGGGCCCACGAGGTCCGCCGGGCCCACGAGGTCCACCGGGCCCACGAGGTCCACCGGGCCCACGAGGTCCGCCGGGCCCACGAGATCCGCCGGGCCCACGAGGTCCACCCGGAACCCCCCCAGGCCCGCCCGGCCCGCGACCTCCACCGGGCCCCCAGCCGCCACCAGGGCCATGACTGCCCCAGGTGCCACGATCTGCACCGGGTCCGCGACCGCCACCGGGTCCGCGACTGCCACCGGGCCCGCGACCGCCACTGGGCCCACGCCCACCACTGGGCCCACGCCCACCACCAAAGCCACGATCTCCGCCGGGACCACGGCCGGCGTCGCGCGGACCGCTGTGGCCGCCGGGACGCCCCATCCCGGGCTTGTGCCCGCTGCCCGGGCCGCGGTCCCCCCCGGGCCCCCGACCGCTTGCGGGACCCTGACCGGCGCCGCCGGGATCACGACCCGCCGAGAAGCCGCGCGGCCCGACCCGCTCGCGGTCTCCACCGGACCAGCGACCCTGCGGGCGCTGGCCCCCCGCGCCTCCTCCAGGACGACCCGCATCGCGATCGCGGCGCTGACGCGGCCCCGGCCCCCAACCGCCAGGCTGCTCCCGGTCGAATCGTGACGGCGGCGGCTTGTCGCCCCTCGGCGGCACTGGCCGCCAGCGTCCCTGTTCAGTCAGCCCCGGCACGTCCTTTGGTGTGCGAGGGCCGGCTGGACGAGGCTCGTCAGTTCGGTCCCGCCGGAGCTTCGCGGCGAACCGCCGCCGTTTCTCGTCGCGGGGGACCTTGAATCGCTCGCGCGGATCCCGGTGATCTCCTCCCGGCCGCCAACCGGGCGTTCGCGGCGATCCGCCACGCCGCTCGGCGAGTCGTGCCTCGTCCGGGGAGTCCCACAGCTTGCCGCGCGCGAACCACTTCAGCAGCACGTCGGGGTGCCGCATCTGCAGCTGGCGAAATGTCGGCAGCAGCTCCTCGCGTTCCTGCGCACGGAATGCGGTGGGCTGCCCTTCGAGGATGATGGTCCAGTACGCGAAACGGGGCGGCATGGGCGTCTTGGTGTACGAGTGCGGTCAGTCGCGAGCCGGGTGCGGCTCCAGGCGTTTCAATTTCTCGATGAGCGTCGTCCGCTTCAGGTTCAGGAGGCGCGCAGCCTGTCGCTTGTTTCCTTGGGTGCGCTCGAGCGAGCGTTTGATGAGCGACAGCTGTACTCCTTCGATGTAGCGCTCGAAATCGAGGCCGTCCTCCGGCAGCCAGGCCTCGGCGGTTTCGGTCGGGGCGCCGTCGAAGTCTCCGCGGAGCTCGGGTGGCAGATCGCCGGCCTCGATCTGCGGCCGCCCCTGGCTGAACGCGAGGGCGCGTTCGAGCGCATTCTCGAGCTGCCGGACGTTGCCCGGCCAGCGGTGCGCCATGAGCCGTCGCATCGCCTCCTGCGAGACCGTCAGAGGACCGCGCCCGGCCTCCGCCGTGAGGCGCGTCAGGAAGTGCTGCGCCAACAGCGGGATGTCCTCACGCCGTTCGCGGAGCGGCGGCAGCTGCACGGGCAGCACGTTGAGCCGGTAGTAGAGGTCCTCGCGAAAGGTCGCCTCGGCGACCATCCGTGCCAGGTGGGCGTGCGTTGCCGCGATGACACGTGCGTCGATCTTGATCGTGTGCGAGTCCCCGACGCGCTCGAACTCGCGCTCCTGGAGCACACGGAGCAGCTTCGCCTGCAGCGCCGGGCTCATCGTCCCGACCTCGTCGAGGAAGAGCGTCCCCTTGTGTGCTTGCTCCAGGCGTCCCTGCCGGGTGCCGATCGCCCCAGTGAAGGCGCCGCGGACGTGGCCGAAGAGCTCCGCTTCGAGCAGCGATTCGGGAATCGCGCTGCAGTTGAGGGCCACGAAGCGTCCCGCACGCCGGGCGCTGTTGTGGTGGATGGCCCGTGCCGCGAGCTCCTTGCCGGTGCCGGTCTCGCCAGTGATGAGAACGGTGCTCGACGTGGCGGCGACGACCTCGAGCAGCTGAAACAGGTCGCGCATGACCCGGCTTCGGCCGACCAGCCCGTCGATGCGGTAGCGCTCTTCGAGCTGGGAGCGGAGGTAGGCGTTCTCGGACTTCAGCCGGCGCTGCTCGAGCGCCGACTGGATGACGTGCAGCAGCGCGTCGAACTGGAACGGCTTGGTGACGAAATCCGCGGCCCCCTGCTTGATGGCGTCCACGGCATCCTTCACCGTGCCGTAGCCGGTGATCACGATCGCAACCAGGTCGGGGTAGCGCTCGAGCGCGTTGTTGAGCACCTCGCGGCCACACATGCCGGGGAGGCGCAGGTCCGTGATGAGGAGATCGAAGGCGAACTCGGCCAGCCGTTCGATCGCCTCTTCGCCTGAGCCCGCCTGCTCGACGCGAAAGCCGTGCCCGGAGAGGCGGTCCGCGATGGCCGATCGCAATGCGCCCTCGTCGTCGACGATGAGCAGATGCTTCTCGGTATCAGCCATGCGGTCGCGGATCGGAGCGTATTGTGACACCCGGTCGGATGCGGGTCAAACCACGCCGACGCCCGCGCGCCCGGTCGCGCGCCATGCATCCGCGGCTCGGATGCACTCTACAGCGCAGGGAACGCGGCTCCGATAAATGCGGCGAACCCTTCGAAAGGGGCGCCGTTGATGAACGATCGCAAGACCCTGTCCATCATGAAGGCCTGCGAGGTGGTGGGCGTCAGCCGACGAACGATCTACAACTGGATCGCCAGCGGAAAGGTCGAGTACATCAGGACTGCCGGGGGCTCGGTGCGTATCTTCGCCGATACGCTGTGGCGCCAGCCGGGACGATCGGATCTGACCAGCAAAGAAGCCTCATGATGCCGTCCGCAGACGTGACCTCCGGTCCTGCCTCAGGCGAGTCGCCGGACCTGGGCCTGCTCTTTCACCGGTTGAACAATCAGCTCGGCATCGTGCTCGCCAACGCCGAGCTCCTCGAGGCGAGGCTGACCGATGAGCCGACCCGCGCCCGGGCGAGCCTGATCGTCACCGGCGTGCTCGACGCGCTGTCCACCGCACGCGACATTCGCCTGATACTGCGACCCCGTTAGCCTGTCAAATCCGTGACAGGATGCGCCGCGCGCATGTCAAAGCCGTGACGCGGCGATGCGCGCGCGCGGTTGGCTCCCCACTCTGCCCTGCCCCTCCTTCGTCCTGTAAACCACTGAGCTAAAGGCGCTTAGATGATGCACGTGCGGTGAGCGGCGTGTTTCGCTTTCATTTCGTTGCGTCCGTGGTATCGCCGTTGCGCAAGAGCATCCCCGCCGGTCAGCATCCCGACCAGTCGGGCGCTGGCCGGACGTGCAAGACCAGCCAAGGAGATCGCCCGATGCGTCAGCCACTCGAATCCAGCCAGCGCGAACGGATTGCGGCGGGTGTTCCGTTCGTGGAGTCCCTCGCGCGAAGGGTCGCCTCGTCCATGCCGCACTCCATCGAGCTCGGCGATCTGATCCAGGACGGCATGCTCGGTCTCATCGACGCCGCCTGCCGGTTCGACGAGGCCCGGGGCATCAAGTTCGAGACGTTCGCGGAACGCCGCGTCCGCGGCGCCATGATCGACGCGCTCCGGAAGGATGCGTGGCCGCGCGGCGTGCGCCGGCAGCGCCGCCAGCTGGAAGCGGCCCGCGAAGCGCTTCGCCGCGAGCTCGGTGCGGAACCGTCGATCGCGGATCTGGCGGCTCGCATCGGCACCGACCCGGCGCGGCTCGAGCGGACGATCGTGCGCATCAGCACCATCGAGTCCACGTCGCCGTTGTCCGCCGGCGAGAACCCCGACGGCGCGATGCTCCCCGCCGCACTGGTGCCGTCGGAGCCACCGGCGCCCGACAGCGCGCTCGAAGAGAAGGAGGTCCGCGATCGGATCCGCGCGGCCATCGCGAGCCTTCCGCCGCGAGAACGGCGCGTAGTGGCGCTGTACTACTACGGCGAGGCCACGATGAAGCAGATCGGCACCGACATCGGCGTGAACGAATCGCGCGTCTCACAGCTGCACGCGAGAGCGATCGGGCGCCTCCGGACAGCACTCGGTGCGGACACTTCCATGGAGGACGCGGCGCAGGTGCTGCGCCCCGCGATCCTGGCCTTCCGCCAGACGATGAAGCGGCTGCGGATGGCGAAGACCGACCGCTCGTCCCGGTCCGCTGTCGTCCTGCAGTACAAGGCTCCCGCCCGGCGCGTCCACACCGGCCGGCGGCCGGCACCGCCGGCGCGCGTCGCGGCCTGCGGCCGTTAGGTCAGCATCTCGCTGGCGGTCCGGAGGAGATCCCGCAGGCGGAACGGCTTCGGGAGCCAGCGGCAGCCGGTCTCTTCCAGGAACCGCTCCGCGTCGGTGCCGGCGACGTCGCCGGTCACGAACAGGACCTTGCCCGCCATCACGGGGTCATCCGAGGCAAGCCGGCGGTAGAACGCCGCGCCGTCGAGCCTCGGCATCTTCAGGTCGCAGACGATGAGATCGTAGGGACGGGCCCTCACACGCTCGAGCGCCTCCAGCCCGTCCTCGGCGAGCTGCACGGCGAACCCGGCGTCGGCGAGCGCCTCGGCCACGGCCGCGCCGAGGGCGGCCTCGTCCTCCACGAGGAGCACCGATGCGCCTGCGCCGGCGCTCGAGGGGCGCTCGAGGACTGGTGGCGCCGCCGGCGTCAATGACGCCGCGCCGGCCGGCAGCTCGACGCGGAACGCCGCCCCCGCCGACGGCGTCGAGTCCACGGTGATCCGCCCGCCGTGCTCCTGGACGATGGCATAGGCGACGGTCAGCCCGAGCCCGGTCCCTTGCCCCACCTCCTTGGTGGTGAAGAAAGGGTCGAAGATCCGGGGTTGTACATCCTGCGGCACACCCGGCCCATCGTCATGAACCTCCAGCACGACGGCCTCACGCTGGAGGTCGTGCCACGTACGGATGATCAGGGTGCCGCGCCCGTGCGCGCCGAGCATCGCCTGTTCGGCGTTGATGATCAGGTTGAGGAGCACCTGCTGGATCTGGTGCGGATCGGCGAACACCTGGGGCAGGCCCGCGGCGAGGGCATCGAAGATCGTGATGTTGCTCAGGCGCTGCTCGTAGCCGCGCAGCGCGAGTGTCTCGCGGACGACGCCGTTCAGGTCGACCATGGTGCGCGTCGTGTGCCGCTTGCGTGCGAAGGTCAGGAGATTCCGCACGATCTTCGCCGCGCGTTCCGACTCACCCAGAATGGTCTCGAGCCCGCGTCGCGTCTGCTCGTCGACCGGACGCTGCGACAATCGCTCGGCCCAGGTCAGGATCGTGGCGAGCGGATTGTTCAGCTCGTGCGCGACCCCGGAGATCGTCTGCCCGAGCGCCGCCAGCTTCTCCGCCTGCAGGAGCTGGTGGTAGAGATCGCGGGCCTGATCCTCGAGCCGCTTCCGCTCGCTCACGTCCCGCATCAGCGCTTCGATCCGGATGTCGTCCGACGCGAGCCGTTCCGCGTGCGCCGTCACCTCGATCCATACGAGCGATCGATCGGCGCGTCGCAGGCGGAGCAGGTAGTCGGTCACCGCCGCGTCCCGTCGCAGCCGCTCGACGAACTGATCCCTCGCCTGCGTGTCGACGAAGCGCTCCGGATCGAAGGGGCGGACGCCAGCCGCCTCCGCGTCGGCCGCGTACCCGAACATCAGCTTGAGGAAAGGGTTCGCCCAGATCGTCTCGGTACTCGCTGCGCCGAGGCTGCCGATGTACACGCCCTCGTGAACGGCCTCGAACAGGCGGGCGAATGGATCGCCGGGGAAGGCCGCCGGCGCGTTCAGCGGCAGGCCGTGCGACGGCGACGGCGGAGAGGGCGTCATGGTGATGGCGGAGCGCGTGCGAGCCCGCACGATTTCGTTTCGCCGTATGGTAACACCGCGGTCATGGACAAGGCATGGCCGCCCCGGTAATCTGGCGGGCGATGTTCTCTCCAGCGATGTTGCAGGATCGCGTGGCGGTGGTGACCGGCGGTGCCACGGGCATCGGTCTGGCGATCGCGAAGCGGCTCGGCGCGCTCGGTGCGCGGCTCGTCATCGGCAGCCGGAACGCGGCCAACCTCGAGAGCGGCGCGGGCGAGCTCCTGCACGCCGGACTCGATCCGTTGACGGTGCAGGTCGACGTGCGCCAGCCCGATCAGGTCGACGAGCTGGTCACCCGTACGGTGCGCCACTTCGGGCGGATCGACATCCTCGTGAACAACGCTGCCGGCAACTTCATCTGCCGTGGCGAGGAGCTGTCGCCGAAGGGGTGGGACGCGGTCGTCGGGATTGTCCTGAACGGCACGTTCTACTGCTCGCGCGCCGTCGGCCGGCACATGATCGCGCGGGGCGCGGGCGGCGCCATCCTGTCGGTGCTCGCCAATTACGTCTGGACGGGCAGCGCGGGCACCGTGCACTCGGCAGCGGCCAAGGCGGGAGTGATGTCGATGACGCAGACGCTGGCCGTGGAGTGGGCGCGCCACCGGATCCGCGTCAACGCCGTGGCGCCGGGTCCGATCGAGTCGGAGGGCGCCGCGCGTCAGCTGTGGAACACGCCCGAGGCCGTGCAGCGGATCACCGAGGCGGTGCCGCTCGGCCGCTGGGGCCAACCCGCGGAAGTGGCCGACGCCGTGGCCTTCCTGGTGTCGGACCACGCCGCGTTCATCACCGGCGAGGTGCTGACGGTCGACGGCGGCGCCTGGCTCGGGCGCGGCCCGTTCAACTTCCTGGCCTAGCGCCCGCGGACCGCGTCTCGGCCGGGGGGCGCGTCGGGCCGCGATCCCAGCGCGAAGGTCATCGTGCCTTCCGCCACGACGCGTCCCTCGACGCGCGCGACACCGCGCAGCTGCCCCATACGCGTCCGCAGGCGCTTGACGCGCGCTTCGATCTCGACGACGTCGCCCGCCCGCACGGGGCGGCGGTACCGCACGCGGTCGATGCCGGCGAAGAACGGCAGCTTCTCGCGGTTCTCCGGCTTGCACAGAATCAGGATCGCCCCGACCTGCGCGATGCACTCGGTGAGGATCGTCGGCGGCAGCACCGGCCCGAGGTCGTCGGCGTGCGCCAGATGCCGCTCGTTGAGGCTGACGTTCTTGATCCCGACGATGCGGCGGTCGAGTTCGAGCTCGATGATGCGGTCCACGAGCAGGAACGGGTACCGGTGAGGCAGAATGCGTTCGATCGCCGCATAATCGAGCGGAAGCGTCAGGTCCATGCTGATTCTGCAAGTATAATCGGGAACGCGCGCGCATCCTGCCGTGCGGAAGGATCGCCATCCCTCCAGTGAGTCACGGATCCCCCCCTGCAACGCCGCCGGAAGCCGAACGAGCGGACCCGCGGGAGCACGAGCTCCTCACGACGCTGTTCGATCTCGGCCGGCAGGTGACGTCCGTGCTCGAATTCGACGAGCTGCTGCGCCAGATCCCGCGGCTCATCGGCCGCCTGATCGCGTTCGACGCGTTCGCCGTGTACCTGCTCGACGAGCGCCGCGGCGAACTGCGCAGCGCGTACTCCGTGGGCTATCCGGAGTCGGGTGCCCCGGTCCGGCTGAAGCCTGGCGTCGGCCTCGTGGGTGTCGCTGTGCTCTCCGAGCAGCCCATGCTCGTGAATGACGTCTCCTCCGACTCGCGGTACGTCGAGTTCGTGCCGGGCATGCAGTCGGAGCTGGTGGTGCCGCTCGTCCACAAATCCCGGTCCATTGGCGCGCTCAACATCCTCAGCAGCCAGCGCGATCAGTTCTCCGCGAGCGACCTGCCGATCGTGCGGCAGTTTGCCGCGCACGTCGCGGTGGCGCTGGCCAACGCGAGATTGTTCGAGCGCGTCCGGCTCGACGCCGAGGCATTCGAGACACTCGCGGAGATCGGCCGCGAAGTCGCCTCCGTGCTCGATCTCGACACGCTCTTCCCGCGCATCGCCCAGCTCGCGAGACGGGTGCTCGACTACCGCACGTTCGGCATCCTGCTGCTGAACGACGCGGGCGAGCTCGAGATGAAGCATGCCGTGCACTACGGCGACCACGTCGAGGTCCCTCGCGTGACACTCGGCGAGGGCATCGTGGGCTATGCGGCGCTGCACCGCGAGGCGGTGTTCGTGCCCGATGTGTCGCAGGATCCGCGCTACATCCGCCTCGTCCCCGACGTTCGCTCCGAGCTGGCGGTGCCCCTGCTCGTCAAGGACCGGTGCATCGGGGTGCTCGATCTCGAGAGCCCCGCGCTCGACGCCTTCAGCAAGCGCGACATCGAGATCCTCACGCTGCTCGCGAGCCAGGCGGCCGTCGCGATCGAGAACGCACGACTCTACGAAGAGGTGGTGTCCACACAGGCAAGGCTCGAGAAGGAGGTCCGCTTCGCGCAGCGGGTGCAGGCCGCGCTGCTGCCGGCCGCGCCGCCCAAGCGGCTCAAGGGAGTGGAGCTCGCGGCCGCCTTCGCATCCGCCCGGGAGCTCGGCGGCGATTTCCACGAGTACCTCGCGCCGGAGTCCAACACTCTCGTGGTGGCGGTCGGCGACGTGTCAGGAAAGGGGGTGCCCGCTGCGCTCTACAGCGCGTTCGCGGCGGAGCTCGTGCGGGGCCGTACGTTCCGCCGCCGGTACCTCCCGGAGCGCTCGAGCCCTGCCGGCGTGCTCTCGTCGGTGAACACGATCCTGCACCAGCGGCAGCTCGAGGAGTACTACTGCACGCTGTGCTATGCGATCTTCGATCTCAAGCGACGGATCCTGACGCTCGCCAACTCCGGCCTGCCGTATCCCGTACGCTACTCGGCCGAGTGGAGCGGGCCGATTGAATTGCCGGGCGTGCCGCTCGGTGCGTTCCCGGGCTCCACGTACGACGAGGTGACGCTGGCGCTCCACGCCGGCGACGTGCTGCTGTTCTGCACGGACGGCGTCTATGAGGCGATGAATGCAGAGGGAGAGGAGTTCACGGCCCCGCGCGTGGCCGACCTCCTCAGGGGCGCGGCGCACCTGCCCGCGCGGGGAATCGTCGACGCGGTGTTCGCTGCGGTATCGGCCTGGCGCGGCGACACGCCGCCCAATGACGATATGACGGCGGTCGCCGTGAAGATGACCGCCTGACGGAGGAGCTGGGGCTATCGCCGCCTGAAATCGACGTCGCGCTGCTGGATGTGGAGCCCCACCGCCTGCCCGCCGAGCGTGGCGACTTCGCTGACCCGTCCCTTGACCCGAACGTGCGTTCCTTTCGTCGGCACCCGGCCATCGTTGGCCACGACCATCACCTCGCCCGTCCCGTCGTCTACCCTGTACATCTTGAATGGCACGAGAGGGACGCCCCACGAACTGGTAACGACACCATCGATCGCCACGACGCGATCGTGGTAGCGGGCAGGATTGAACTTCAGCTCCGCGACGCTCGGCCGCCTGACGGCGAGCGCGCACCCAGACAGCATGCCCGCGAGTGCGAGGGTGACGCCGATGCGGGCCAGGAACGTGTGCGACATATTGATCCCTCGTGCGCGGCCCCGCTGGAGCCGGGGACAGCGCCGGCGGGCGCATGCGCCTGCAGACACGAATGGCCGCGCGAAATCGACCAACTTGCGAGACGGGATACGGCGATGCCAGCGCCTGCCTGAGTTAACGCACCCCGTTGATTCCGCGCGACCGCCCAGGACCACATCAAATCGCGTGCCCGCGGAAACGCCCGCCAACGGGTGATCTACACGTGCGGCCCGTCCCATGCGGATGACGGTGCATGACCTCGCGTGCGGACGATCCGCGGTTCCGGCCGCGCGGCGGCACAACCTTTCCTGAACGCCGGCCGTCTGACATCCAGAACGCGCGTGCCGGGGTGCGCACATCGCCACCGTCGCGGTGCCGCGGCCGTGGAGCGCCGGGCGGGAAGCCTCGTTCCGGCGTGGAATCCCGAGGGAGTCGCATCATGAACTGGAGAACGGGTGCGGCGGTCGCCGCCGCAGGAATGGTCGGGGTGCTCGGCTGGGGTTCGGCGTCGGAGGGCGGTGGCGAAGTACTCGCCGCGCAGACACCGCGGGGATTCGAGTTCTTCGTGGGAGGCAGCCGGCTCGGGGTGGCCGTGCGCGATGTCGAAGCAGGTGATCAGGCGCAGGCCGGAGGCGTCCTGGTCGAGGAGGTCAACGCCGGCAGTCCCGCTGAACAGGCGGGCCTCCGCAAGGGAGACGTGGTCGTCGAGTTCGACGGGGAGCGTGTCAGGAGCGTTCGCCAGTTCACCCGGCTGGTTCAGGAAACGGCTCACGCGCGGCCGACACCGCTGGCAGTTCTGCGCGACGGACAGCGCACGACGCTCACCGTCACGCCTCGCGATTCCGATCGCGCCGACTTCGGCAGCCTGGACGAGCTCGCCGGCCGGATGGGGGACCTGCGCTTCCGGATGACGCCGAGGAGTCCGGCCGCGCCCCCTCCGCCCCCGCCGCCGCCACTCTTGGATGACTGGCGCCTCCGCGATCTGCCTCGCGGCGGCGGGCGGCTGGGCGTCACGCTGAGTCCAGTGTCGCCGCAGCTCGCCAAGTACTTCGGGACGGAGCACGGCGTCCTCGTCTCGTCCGTGGAGGAGGGCTCCGTCGCGTCGAAGGTGGGCCTCAGGGCTGGCGACGTGATCACCGCCGTGAACGGCGCGCCGGTCCGGACACCAGCAGATCTTCGCCGCAGCATCGCGGCACTCGCCCAGGGAGAGAAGCTCTCGCTGGCGGTGACGCGCGACCGCAAGAGTCTGACTCTCGAGGGCACGCTCGATACGCCCGCCAGACGGCGCGTGTCGACCGCGCGGGTGTGAGCCGCCAATCGCCACCGCGCCGAGGGACCAGCTCAGGCTCCTCCGGCGCTTGCTGTGCTGCGCGAGACCGGCGGACCCACCAGCGTGGAGAGCTGGGCGGCGATGATGCCTGCGGCCGCCCGCACGGGCTCCTCGTCGGCGCCGTCGCGGGCGAGTTCGGCGGCCATCACGCCCACCGCTCCCGCGGGTGTGATTAGAGGCGCGGCGATGGCCCCGCTGCCATCCCCGCGCGACCTGACGATCTGCACGAGCCCCGTGCGGAACGCTGCCGCCGTGGCGTTCTCGTCTTGCCGGTTGATGGTTCCGATCCGCGCGACGAGCTCTGGCGGGTACCCGTGTGCGATGACGGGGCTCAGTTCACGCCCGTCGGGATCCGAGATCCAGATGACGATCCCGGAGGCATGCAGGAGGGCCGCGGCGCGCTCGAGGGCGGGCGGCAGCGCCTGCATGTCCAGCACCTGCGCGAGGTCGGTGCACAATGAGGCGATCCCCGGCAGGTCGACAGTTGGTCGTGGCGGCGGGATCACCGCGCGCGGCTCCTCGGTCGCGCTCGGGGGTCGCGGCGCCGGAACCGGGGCCGATGCGGGCGCAGGCCGCGAGAGGAGTGCATCGCGCGGCACCGGTGGGTTGGGCGGGGGGGCCGCCACCGCCGCCGGCGCAGTCATCGACGCGCGCGGCAGCGGTACGAGCAGCAGCGTCACGAGGAGACCCACGCCCGCGGCTCCCGCCAGCGCCAGGAGCTGCGTGCGCCGGTGCTCGCCGCGCCGCGCTTCGGTGGCCGTCTGCTCCGCCTCGCGCGCCCGATCGATGGCCGCGAGCGCCAGCTCGATCCGCTCGAGCCCGTCCGAGAACACGAGATCCGACGCCAGCAGACGCTGCCCGTTCCTCGCGTAGCTGCGGGCGCGCCTATCCATCTGCTGGAAATCGTCGACCGCGGCGCTCGCCTCCTCGATGGCGCGGCTGCTCGCGCCGGTGGCGGTGCGGCCCTGCAGCGCGGTCAGCGCGTCGCGCGCCGCGCCGAACAGCGTGTCGACGCGTCCCGCCCAGAAATCGTCCCCCTGCCCGGCGGCGACGTATCCGCTCTGCGCGTGCCGCAGCTCGAGCAGCAGGCGAGAGGCGGCGACGGCGTCGTCATCGAAGGTGCGGGTTGCGGCCGCGAGCGTCCGACCCTGCGCCTCCTCGTCCCACATGACATAGGCGGTGGCCGCGAGCGAGCCGACAAACAGCGTGAGGAGCAGGAATCGGACCGCCCGGCTCTTCATGAAGGCCTCCCGCGGTGCATGTCGGAAAGCTACTATAACAGACGCGTTGTGCACGTCGTCGCGATCATCAACCCGATCTCCGGCGCCGGCGCGGACGCTCGCGTGGCGGAACAGCGGACGGCGCTGCTCCTCGACGAGCTCGCGCTGCGCCACATGACGGCAGACGTCCATCTCACCACCCATGCGGGCCATGCGTACGCGCTGGCGACGGCGGCCGTGCAGGACCGGGTGCGGCTGGTCCTCGTCTGGGGCGGCGACGGGACCGCCAACGAAGTGGGCGCGGCGCTCGTCGGGACCGGCGTGTCGCTCGGGCTCGTGCCGGCCGGCTCCGGCAACGGGCTGGCGGCGGCTCTGGGGGTCCCGCGCGAATCACGGCGTGCAATCGCCGTGGCGCTCGACGGCACGCGTCGCGCCATCGACGCGGGTCTGCTCGCGGGCCGCCCCTTCTTCAACATCGCCGGGATCGGCCTCGATGCCCGGATTGCCGCCGCGTTCAACCGTCGCGCGAAAGGCTCGCGTGGACGATGGCCCTACATCCGTATCGGCGCAGGACAGGCGTGGAGATATGAGGCGCGAGACTACGATCTCGACCTCGACGGCTGGTCCGGTCGGCTGCGGGCGCTCCTCATCGGGTTCGCGAACGGACCGGAGTACGGCAACGGCGTGCGGCTCGCCTCGCGCGCGTCATTGGACGATGGCCTCATCGATGCGGTGGTCGTCGAGGATCGGCCGCCGGTAGCCAGGTTCTGGGATGCGCGGCGTCTGCTGCGCAGCGACATCGTCGATGCGCCGCGGGTGCTGGCGAGACGCGTGCGGCGCGCCGTCGTGGACGCCGCGGGCACGATCGACTACCACGTCGACGGTGAACCGGGCATCACCGAGGGGCCGGTGGAGGTGACCATCCGTCCCAAGGCGCTCCTCGTGCGAGTGTAAACAGGAGGCCAGAAGACCAGCAGGTCAGCAGGAGGCCAGGAGGTCGGCAGGAGGCCAGGAGATCAGTGCGGATCAGATGAGGCCAGGACCTCGCCAGGCCGCACCACCGAATCGATGGCCGTCCTACTCGGATCGCGTGAGCGGGAGGTCGTTCATCCACGATGTAGCCGCCGGCTTGCCGGCGAACTTCACCGGCGGCAGATCCTGGAACATCACGTCCCACTTCCACCGCTCCGACGGGTTGGAGGCCTGCAGCCAGTGTCGGGCGCCCACCGGGCGTGCGAATGCGACCGTCGTCAGGCCCCCGTATCGTGGATTGTCGGCGAGGGCCGCGGCCAGGTCGGCGCGGACCTCCTGGCTGTTGGTGTAGGTCAGCGAAACGCCGAGCGCCAGGCCGACGTTGACGAAGATCTGCCAGTCCTCGAGCGCCTCGCCCGGGGCCTGGAGCGCACGCGCCGCGGCCTGGAGCCGTCCCTGCCCGTTCACGTAGGTCGCATCCTTCTCGACCCAGGCGGCGCCCGGCAGCACGACGTCGGCGGCATCGGTCAGCCGGGTCATCAGCACGCCCTGGACGATGAGGGCGCGAAGCCGCCCTTCACGGCGGGCGTCGACGATCCAGGAGACGTCGCCCAGCGAGCCGTCCGGGCCCGGATCGAACACGTACAGCACGCCGACGCGGCCCTCCTCGACGTCGCGCCGGAAGGTGGACACGTCAGCCGCCCCCTCGCTCGTGGCGTTCACCGGGAAACCGAGGTCGGCCGCCCCCTGCACGTTCGGCGCGTCGACGGCAGGGACCTTGAACTTCGTGCGGGGCGGCTGCGGCTTGTCGCGATGCCGCCAGCCGATCGCCACGCCGTCGGACGCGACGCGAAGCGCGCCGCCCAGACGGCCGACGAGCGCGAGCTCCTCGAGTGACGCATGCGCAGACAGGAAGAACCGCAGTGCCCCCGGCTCGCCCGCCGCGCGCACGTGCTCCGCCACTTTCGTGACGGCATTCTGCCAGTCGGTAGGCTCGAGCACGCCAGACGCCGCGCGCACGAGCGGCCGCCGCAGCCGGTCGTCGCCTTCGATCCATCGGTAGTCGAACCGGCCGATGTCGCACATCCAGTAGCCGTTCACCTCGGGATTGAGCCGCGGCGTAATGCGGATGAGCTGCGCTCCCTTCGCCCACTCCGGCTTCGCCTTGATCCAGGCCGTGGTGTTGCACCCCTTCTCACACAGCGTGCAGATGGTGTCGACCGCCTCCGGGTTGTCCCACGGGCGTGACTTGAAGCGGTAGTCGCGTGTGGTGATCGCGCCGACCGGGCACACGTCCATCAGGTTGCCCGACAGCAGCGAATGGACCCCCTGCTCCTGGAACGTGGCGATCTCGCTGCCATAGCCGCGCTCCACGATGTTGATCTGGGGGTCGCCGTCGACCTCGCGCATGAAGCGGACACATCGCGTGCAGAGAATGCAGCGGTTCCGGTTCAGCATCAGCGTCGGCCCGAAGTCGATGTCGGCGCGCACGCCTTCGCCGTCGAATACGCGGCGCGGAAACTCCATCCGGCTCTCGTTGGCCCCAAAGCTGTACGCGAAATCCTGGAGGGGGCATTCGCCGCCTTTGTCACACACCGGGCAGTCGAGCGGATGGTTGATGAGCAGGAACTCGAGCACGCTCGCACGGGCCTCGACGACATCGGGGCTGTCGGTCGTCACGACCATGCCGTCGGCCACGGGCGTCGAGCACGACGTCTGCAGCTTCGGCAGCTTCTCGACTCGGACGATGCAGACCCGGCAGGAGCCGTCGATGCCGAGCGCCGGGTGATAACAGTAGTACGGAACACGGATGCCGTGCTCGATTGCCGCCTCGAGCACGGTTTTCCCCTGCTCGGCCGTGATCGTCCGCCCGTCGATCGTCAACGTCACCGTTGCCATCCTTCGATCATATATGCGCGGAGCTGTGCGCGAAGCCGGTGGTGTGCTGCGGCTCATGCGGAGGCGCCGGGCCGGCCGGCCCGCCATGGAATGGCCCAGCTCGGCCGCACACGGAGG
>Ga0299913_10002240_pt1 | contig 15126 bp, 13 predicted proteins | sample RVTome_9_FD_201360 | JGI IMG/M metagenome (GOLD analysis project Ga0299913, IMG submission 201360) | Soil microbial communities from uranium-contaminated site in the Upper Colorado River Basin, Wyoming, United States - RVT155D38 (version 2) ...
GCGCGAGTCGAAGATCATCCTCGGTGCGGCGGTGATCGACGACATCCTCGGCCTGGTGATCCTGGCGGTGGTCACCGGCATCATCGCCGCGGCGAACACCGGCGGTGAGCTGGCGACGTTGGACATCCTGTGGATCATCGTCAAGGCGGTGCTCTTCCTCGGCGGCGCGATCCTGCTGGGGAGCTGGATCTCGCCGCGCATGTTCCGCTTCGCCAGCAGGCTGCGGATCAAGGGGATGCTGCTCACCGTCTCGCTGATCTTCCTCTTCGTGCTGTCCTACCTCTCCGACCTGATCGGGCTGGCGACCATCGTCGGCGCCTTCGCCGCCGGGCTGATCCTCGACGAGGTCCACTACAAGGACTTCGTCGACCGCGGCGACCACACCTTGGAAGAGCTTCTCCACCCGATCTCGATCTTCCTGGTGCCGGTCTTCTTCGTGCTGATGGGGATCCGGGTCGACCTGTCGAGCTTCGGCCGGGTCGAGATCCTCGGCTTCGCGGCGCTTCTCTCGGTCGCCGCGATCATCGGCAAGATGATCTGCGCCGCCGGGGTGCTGGAGAAGGGGCTGGACCGGATCTCGGTCGCCGTCGGCATGGTCCCCCGCGGCGAGGTGGGCCTGATCTTCGCCTCGATCGGCGCCGGCCTGGTGCTCCACGGCGAGCGGGTGATCGACGCCTCGGTCTTCGCCGCGGTCGTCATCATGGTGATCGTCACCACGCTGATCACCCCGCCGGCGCTCAAGTGGACGCTCGCCCGCGGCGACCGGATCAAGCAGGCGCAGGGCGGCGGATCCGGCGGCGGCCCCGAGCCGGGCGGCCGGCCGCCCGGGGCGGAGGCCGCGGAGGGCTTCCTGGAGTAGGCGACAGGCCCGCCGGGCCGAACCTGGCTGGACGTCGTTCCTCCGCGAGCGTAGGCTGGCCGCGCCACCTCGCGACGAGGAGCCGAGATGCCGAAGGCCGCGACGACCTGCGTCATGGACTGCCCGGACACCTGCGCCCTGGAGGTCGAGGTGCGGCCGGGCGAGGGCGGCGCGCCGCCCGAGGTCGTCTCGCTCGGCGGCGCCGCGGACCATCCGACGACCCGCGGGTTCATCTGCGGCAAGGTCGCCCGCTACCACGAGCGGCTCGACCACCCGGACCGCCTCCTCCACCCGCTTCGGCGGATCGGCCCGAAGGGCGAGGCCCGGTTCGAGCGGATCTCCTGGGACGACGCGATCGGTCTCGTCGCGCGCCGGCTCGCCGAGGTGCGCGACCGCTCGGGCGGCGAGGCGATCCTCCCGTTCCACTACGGCGGCTCGAACGGCCTGCTCGCCGACGGCCTGCTCGACGAGCTCCTGTGGGCCCGGCTCGGCGCCTCGAAGCTCGCCAAGACGATCTGCGCTGCACCCACCACCGAGGTCGCCCGCGCGATGTACGGGCGCATCCCGGGCGTGGCCTACGAGGACTACCCCGAGGCGCGGGCGATCGTCGTCTGGGGGGCGAGCCCGAAGACCTCGGGCGTCCACCTCGTCCCCTTCCTCCACGCGGCGAAGCGGAAGGGCGCCTTCCTCGCCGTCGTCGACCCGCGGCGCACGTTCAACGACGGCGAGGCCGACCTCCACCTGGCGATCCTCCCGGGGAGCGACCTGCCGGTCGCCCTGGCGATGATCCGCCGCTGGGAGCGGGGCGGCCGGCTCGACCGCGCCTTCCTGGCGCGGCACGTCGCCGACGGCCTCGAGCCGTTGCTGGCCGCCGCCGACGCCTGGCCGCTCGAGCGCGCCGCGGCCGCCGCCGGGGTCGACCCCGACGCGATCGCCCGCCTCGCCGACGCCTACGCCGACGCCTCGCCGGCGGTCATCCGCACCGGCTGGGGGCTCGAGCGCAACGTCAACGGCGGCCGCGCGGTCGCCGCGATCCTCGCCATGCCGGCGCTCCTCGGCAAGTTCGGGGTCCGCGGCGGCGGCTACACGATGTCGAACCGCGAGCAGGGCAAGCTCGACGCGCGGCGGGTCCTCGGCGGCTTCGACTGGCGCGCCCGCACCGTGAACATGACCCGGCTCGGCGCCTGGCTCACGGCCGTCGACGGCGAGGGCTCCGCGCAGGCCGACGACGCCGAGCCGCTCGCCGGCGATCGCCACTTCCCGCCCGACCCGCCGGTCGAGGCCCTCTTCGTCTACAACGCGAACCCCGCCGCCACCGTCCCCGACCAGCGCCGTGTCCTCGCCGGCCTCGCGCGCGAGGACCTGTTCACCGTCGTCTTCGACCAGGTGATGACCGACACCGCCCGGTGGGCCGACGTGGTGCTGCCGGCGGCGACCTTCCTCGAGCACTGGGAGGTCCGCGTCTCCTACGGCACCTACGGGGTCGGCGGCGGTCGCCCGGCGATCCCCCCGCGCGGCGAGGCGCGCCCGAACCACGACGTCTTCGCCGCGCTCGGTCGCGCCCTCGGCTTCACGGACGAGCCCTTCGGCTGGGACGAGCGGACCGCCTTCGACCGCGTCGTCGACGCCCTCCGCCTCGTCGGCAAGCCGGTCGACCGCGAGCGGCTCGCCGCCGGCCTCTGGGTCCGCCCCGACTTCCCCGGCGACAACCCGATCCAGCTCGGCCCCGAGGGCGAGGGCGGCGTCCGGCCGTGGACCCCCGACGGCAAGATCCACCTCGCCCCGCCGCTCCTCGGCCCCGACCCGTTCGTCTACCGCCCGCCGGCCGATCGCTGGCCCCTCGCCCTGATCAGCCCGGCCTCCCGCCACCGCATCTCGAGCACCCTCGGCGAGACCCCGGCCGGCGAGCTCACCGCCACCCTCCACCCCGCCGACGCCGCCCCCCGCGCCATCCGCCCCGGCGACGAGATCCGCCTCCACAACGACCTCGGCGAGGTCCGCTGCACCGCCCGGGTCTCCGACCGCCTCCGCCCCGGCGTCGTCGAGCTCCCCAAGGGAGCGTGGCGCCGTGACTCCCGCAACGGCCTCACCGCCACCGCCCTCGCGCCGGACACGTTGAACGAAGTGGCGGCGGGCGCGTGCTTCAACGACGCCCGGGTCGAGGTGGAGAGGTGGGATCGGTGAGCGGGCAGAGGATCTATCTCGAGACGAGCCTCGTCAGTTATCTTGCGGCGCGTCCGAGTCGAGACCTGATCACGGCTGCGCATCAACAAGTGACCCACGAGTGGTGGGAAACACGAAGGTCAGAGTTCGAGATCCTCGTTTCGCAACTCGTGCTCGACGAGGCGGCAGGGGGCGATCCTTCGGTGGCCGACAGACGGCTCGCCTACCTGAAGGACCTTCCGGTGTTGGCGATCGACCAGCGGGTCGAGGAGCTCGCCCGTACCTTGATCGAGAGGATCGGCCTCCCGAAGCGCGCGGGAGCGGACGCGGTCCCCATCGCAACGGCGACCCGGTACGAGTTGGACTTCCTCCTTACCTGGAATTTTCTCACATCGCGAACGCACAGCCTCGGCCGAAGATCGAGCGGGTCTGCGACGAGGAGGGATTTCGGGCCCCCGTGCTGTGTACGCCCGGCGAGCTGATGGGAGAATCCGAGGATGATCGTGCAGACGACTGAGAGAAAACCCTGGCGAGATCCGATCGTCGAAGAGACCCGGCGCATCCGGGAGTCGTTGCTGGCCGACGCGGGATTCGACATCGGTGAGCTCTGCCGCGGGCTTCGTGCACGGGAGGACACCTCCGGACATCCCGTCATCCGTGCCCCCGGGCGCGCAGAACCCCAGCCGGCGGGGCGACCGGAGTAAGAGAGTCGGGCCCCTGCGGGCTCCGGAATCGATCTCCAACGCGGACGGAACTCAGGTGTCCTGAGTCACTCCACCGCGTCGGGCAGGTCGTCCTCCAGCCGGCGGAGGGTCCGGTTCGCGAAACCCCAGGCGGTGATCGCAAGCATGACGGCGGCGATGACGAGGAACAGGAGCGCGATTCCCCGGCCCGGGCCTACCCCGAGCACTTGCCCCACCGTCGGGGCCAGTGGGCCGCCCTCGGCCAGGAGCGGGCGGAAGACGCGGTCGGCGACCGGGCCGGCCGCGAGGTAGGCGACGGGGGCGGTGGCCTGGGCGAGGGCGCGGCGCATGGCGAAGACGCGGCCCTGGACGGCGGGCTCGACCTTGACCTGCCAGATCGCCTGGCTGGCGGCGTTGATCATCGGGATCGCGAGGTAGGCGAGGAAGAGGCCGGCGGCGATGGTCGCCACCCGGGGCTGGAAGGCGGCGACGGCGAGGCCGGCGGCGACGAGGAGGCCGGGGGCGACGACGCCCTGGATGCGGCGCCGCGGCCCCTCCCAGACGCTGGTCAGGATGCCCCCTGCGAGCGCACCGCTCGCGGCGATGCCGAGCACCAGGCCGAGCTCCTCGGCGTCGGCGAAGGCGAGGACGAGCGGGGTGGTGAGGATGAGGCAGAACGGGAGCACGAGGTTGAGGACGGCGAAGTAGGCGAGGAGGCGGATCAGGCCGGGGCGGGCACGGATGTAGGACCAGCCGTAGAAGGCGTCGCGCCAGAGGGCGGGCCGGGCCGCGGCCGGGTCGCGCGGCGGCTCGGGGATGCGCACGGCCGCGAGGGTCGCCGCGGCGAAGAGGAAGGTGCCGAGGTCGACCAGGATCACCCCGTCGAGCCCGATCACGCCGAGCAGCGTGCCGCCGAGCAGCGGCGCCAGGATCTGCGCCCCGGAGATCCCGAACTGGCGCATGCCGCTCGCCCGGCCGAAGAAGGTCTTCGGCACCAGCAGCGTGGTGGCGGCCGAGAAGGCGGGGAACTGGACGGTGCTGAAGGCGGCGGAGGCCGCCACCAGCGCGTAGACGTGCCAGAGCTCGAGGGCGTCGAGCCGCAGCAGGGCGACGAGGGCGACGGAGGTCGTCGCCGCGCCGAGGTCGGCGACGAACATCACCCAGCGGCGGCTCCAGCGGTCGGCGATCGCGCCGGCGAGCGGCGAGAGCACGGTCGCCGGCAGCGCGGCGAAGGCCGAGATCAGGGTGAAGCGGGTGGCCGAGCCGGTCGTCTCGAAGACCCACACGCCGAGGGCGAAGGCGGTGAGGATCGACCCGACGAGCGAGACGACTTGGCCCGCCCAGAGGGCGGTGAACCGGCCGATCCCCGCCGCCGGCCGGCCGCCGGCCGCCCCCGCTCCCGCCTCGCCCTGTCCCATGGATCTAGCCGTGCCGCTGCGCGACCGGAGCGGGACAGCGGGGGAACGCGCCTCACCCGTCGGGCGGCGCGGCCGTCTCCTCCGGCACCACCACCTCCACCTCCCCGGGGTAGCGCATGTGGAGCTCCTCGCGCGCGACCCGCTCGAGCGCCGCGGGGTCGCCGCGGAGGCGCTCGATGCGGGCCTCGAGCTCGGCGATCTGGCGCTCGGTCGCGGCGATCTCGCGGCGGAGCTGGATCTCGCGGGCGCGGACGGTCTCGAGGTCGCGCCAGGTCTTGAGCCCGGCGACGGCGAGCAGCGCCAGGAGCAGGCCGACGGCGAAGGCGACCAGAGGGCGCAGCGGGAGGGCGCCGCGCCGGGCGGTGGGGACGGCCGGGGGCGCGGCGGCGGAGAGCGGCGGCATGGCGGGCGGAGGCCGCGGACGGGCTGGGCGGGCGGCTCAGCCCCTCCAGCGCGGGAACGAGGCCGCCCCGGGGTAGAGGGCGACGGTGCCGAGCTCCTCTTCGATCCGCAGCAGGCGGTTGTACTTGGCCACCCGGTCGGTGCGGCAGGGGGCGCCGGTCTTGATCTGGCCGGCGCGGGTGGCGACCGCGAGGTCGGAGATCGTCGTGTCGCGGGTCTCGCCGGAGCGGTGGCTGATGACGTTCGCGTAGCCGTTGGTCTTCGCCAGCTCGACGGCGGCCAGGGTCTCCGACAGGGTGCCGATCTGGTTGAGCTTGACGAGCAGCGCGTTGGCCAGGCCGTCGCCGATCCCGTGGGCGAGGATCTCGGGGTTGGTGACGAAGAGGTCGTCGCCGACGAGCTGTACGCGGTCGCCGAGCCGCTCGGTGAGCTCGGCCCAGCCGGCGCGGTCGTCCTCGGCGAGGCCGTCCTCGATCGAGACCAGCGGGTAGGCCTCGACGAGCTCCTCGTACCAGGCGATCAGGTCGCCGGCCGCGAGCCCGCTCCGTCCTTCGCCGGCGAGGTCGTAGACGTGCTGCTTCTTCCGGCCGCCGCCCGAGGCGACGAGCTCGCTCGCCGCGACGTCGAGGGCGAGGGCCACCTCGGCGCCCGGCTCGTAGCCGGCGCGCTCGATCGCCGCGACGAGCAGGTCGAGCGCCTCGCGGTTCGAGCCGAGGTCGGGCGCGAAGCCCCCCTCGTCGCCGACCGCGGTGACCAGCCCCTTCTCCTTGAGCACCGCCTTGAGCACCTGGTAGATCTCGGCCCCGGCCCGCAGCGCCTCGGAGAAGCGGTCGAAGCCGATCGGCACGATCATGAACTCCTGGACGTCGACCGAGTTGTCGGCGTGCGCGCCGCCGTTGAGGACGTTGAGCATCGGCACCGGCAGGACGGTCGCCGTCGGGCCGCCGAGGTAGGCGTAGAACGGCAGCCCCGCCGCCTCGGCCGCCGCCTTGGCGACGGCGATCGACACGCCGAGAAGGGCGTTGGCGCCGAGGCGCGACTTGTTCTCGGTGCCGTCGAGGTCGCGCAGGGTGCGGTCGACGAAGGCCTGGTCGCGGGCGTCGAGGCCGTGCAGCGCCGGGCCGATCTCGTCGCGCACGTGGGCGACCGCCTTGAGCACCCCCTTGCCGCCGTAGCGCGCCCCCCCGTCGCGCAGCTCGAGCGCCTCGCGCTTGCCGGTGGACGCCCCAGACGGCACCGCCGCCCGCCCCCCCGCACCGCTGTCGAGCACGCAGTCGACCTCGAGTGTGGGGTTGCCGCGCGAGTCCAGGATCTCGCGCGCCAGGATCTCTTCGATGGAAAACATGGCGCCTCCTCGCGGAGGATCATACCCTCCGCCCGGCCCGGTCCCGGGCCTCCGGCCGCTGCTATGCTGGCCGGCCGATGCCGTCGGGACTGCGCCGCCGCGACCGCCCCCCCGCCCCCCGCGCGGAGGGCGGCGGGCCGGTCCGCCTGCACGTCGGCGCCGGCCGGGCACCGCTCGCCGGGTGGGTCAACCTCGACGTCCAGGACCTGCCGGGGATCGACGTCGTGGCCGACGCCACCGAGGGGCTGGCCTTCGACGACGTCGAGGCGATCTTCGCCGAGCACTTCCTCGAGCACCTGCCGGTCGACGCGGCGGTCGACTTCCTCGCCGAGTGCCGCCGCGCGCTCGCCCCCGGCGCCTGGCTGCGGCTCTCGACCCCGAACCTCGAGTGGGTGTGGCTCACCCACTACCACCAGGGCGCGCCCGACGCCGAGAAGGAGCGGATGGCCCTGCGCTCGAACCGCGCTTTCCACGGCTGGCGCCACCGCTTCCTGTGGAACCGCCCGCTCCTCGGCTGCGCGCTCCGCGCCTGCGGCTTCGACGACGTGCGCTGGTGCCGCTGGGGCGAGAGCGAGCTGCATCTGTTCCGGGGGATCGAGCGGCACGAGACCTACGAGGACAGCGACGAGCTCCCCCACGTGCTGATCGCCGAGGCGCGCCGTGGCGAGCCGCGGCCCACCGAGCTCGCCGAGCTGCGCGCTCTCCTGGCCGAAGAGTTCCTCGGCTACCTGGACGATTGACCCCGAGACCCATCCGGCGCCGTCCACCGCGCCGGTAGCCGCCCCCCGGTTGTCGGGCCGCGGCGGCCGCTGATACGATGGAGGTTCGGTCCGCCGGCGGCGGGCGCGCACGCTCCCCTCCGCAGTCTCCCGACAGGCCGGCGCGACGGGCGCCGACCCTCGACAGGCAGGTACTCCCGATGCTCAAGGCTTTCCGCGACAACCTCAAATCGTTCCACTGGGTGCTCTGGGTGGTCATCGCCGCCTTCATCCTCCTCGCCTTCGCCGGCATGGGCGGGCTGGGTCCCGAGGACCCGGACGTGGCGGCGACGGTCGGCGACGAGACGGTGTCCTTCGCCGAGGTGCGCCGCGAGTACCAGGCCCTCGAGCAGCAGTACCGGCAGATGTTCGGCGACCAGTTCACCCCTGAGATGGCCGAGCAGTTCGGCCTCGAGGGCCAGGCGCTCGAGCGGCTGATCAACCGCAAGGTGCTCGTCGCGGAGGCCGGGCGGCTCGGGCTGCGGGTGAGCGACGACGAGCTGCGCGAGGAGGTGCTCGAGCAGGGCTTCCGCGACCCGGACGGCCGCTTCGTCGGCACCGAGCGCTATGCCCAGATCCTGCGCTCGGTCGGCTACACGACCGAGAGCTTCGAGTCGATGCTGCGCGAGGCGATCCTGCAGCGCAAGCTGGCTCAGATCCTGACCCAGAACCTCTACCTGTCCGACGCCGCGATCGAGCGCGCCTACCGCGACCGGGTGGAGCGCGCGGCGATCCGCTACGTCCAGGTGCCGGCCGCCCGCTTCGCCGCCGAGGCGCAGGCGACCCCCGACGAGCTCTCGGCCTACCTCGCCGGCCACCCCGAGGAGTTCCGCCTGCCGGCGCAGCGCCGGGTGGCCTACCTGCTGGTCGACGAGGCGCGGCTGCGCGGCGAGATCACCGTGCCCGAGGCAGAGCTGCGCGCCTACTACCAGGAGAACCGGGACCAGTTCGCCCGCCCCGAGCAAGTCCGGGCGCGCCACGTCCTGGTGCGCACCGGCGAGAAGAGCGTCGAGGAGGCGCGGGCGGTCGTCGCCGAGGCGCGCCGGCGGATCGAGGGCGGCGAGGACTTCGGCGCCGTCGCCCGCGAGCTCTCCGAGGACCCCGGCTCGGCCGCGCGCGGCGGCGACCTCGGCTGGTTCGGGCGCGGCCAGATGGTGGCGCCGTTCGAGGAGGCGGCGTTCTCTGCCGCCCAGGGCGAGCTCGTCGGGCCGGTCGAGAGCGACTTCGGCGTCCACCTGCTCGAGGTCACCGGCCGGCGCCCGTCCGGGCAGGCGCCCTTCGAGGAGGTGCGGGGGCAGATCGAACAGGCGGCCGGCGCCGAGCGGATCGACGACCTCGCGCGCCGGCGGGCCGCCGAGCTCGTCGCCACCCTGCGCGAGGGCGACGCCTCGCCCGAGGAGATGCGCGCGCTGGCCGAGCGCTCCGCCTCCGTCGTCTTCCAGGAGGCTCAGCCGTTCGGCCTCCAGGACCCGGTGGCCGGCATCGGCCGCGCGCCGCAGCTCAACGAGGCCGCCTTCGCCCTCGCCGCGGGCGGCGTGTCCGAGCCGATCGAGGTGCCGCGGGGGTGGGCGATCGTCTACGTCCTCGAGGCGCTCGAGCCGCGGGTCCCGGAGCTCGCCGAGGTCGAGCCGCGGGTGCGCGCCGCCCTCGAGCGGGAGGCGCGGGCGCGCCTCGCCCGCGAGGCGCTCGACGGGGCGAAGTCGCGGCTCGCCGCCGGGGCGACGCTCGACGACGCCGCCGCCGAGCTCGGGGCCGAGGTGGAGCAGAGCGAGGAGTTCGGCGCCCAGGGGCAGGTGCCCGACCTCGGGATGGCGCCGCAGGTGACCCGTGCCGCCCTGTCGATGGACGAGGGTGAGGTCGGCGGCCCGTTCGACACGCCGCAGGGCGCCGTCCTCTTCGAGGTCACGAGCCGCACCCGCTTCGATCCGGTGGAGCTCGCCGCCGAGCGCGACACGATCCGCGAGCAGCTCGCCGCCGAGAGGATCAACCAGCTCCTCGCCTCGCTCATCGAGCAGCGGCGCGAGGAGATCGGGGTGAGCTACAGCCGCCAGGCGGTCGAGGCCCTCGGCCTCCAGCCGGCCGGGCCGCCCGCCTCGTGACCGCCGGCGTCGACGGGCGGTCGTGAAGGCTCCGGGCTCGGCGGGGGGCCGGGAGGGCGGGCCCGAGCGGGGGCCCTCGACCCGCGCCGTCCACGCCGGCGAGGCCGTCGCGCTCCCGTCCCGCCGCCCCACCGCCGTCCCGATCTACCAGACCGCCCCCTGGAGCTTCGACACCGCCGGCGAGCTCGTCGAGGCCTTCGGCGGCCCCGGCCGCGACGCCCTCTACAGCCGCTACGCGAACCCGACCGTCCGCGTCCTCGAGGAGAAGGTCGCCGCCCTCGAGGGGGCCGCCGACGCGGTCGCCTTCGCCTCGGGCATGGGCGCGATCTCGACGACGCTGGGCACCCTCCTCGCCTCCGGCGACCGCCTCCTCGCCTCGGCCGACCTCTACGGCGGCACCGACGGCTGGCTCCGCTGGCTCGGCGAGCGCCACCCCGAGGTCGCCGTCGACCGCGAGCCGCTGGCCACGCTCCTCGCCCGGCTGGAGGCCGAGGCCGAGACGGCCGTGGGCGACCTCGCCGCGGTCCACCTCGAGACCCCCTCGAACCCGCTCCTGGCCTGCTGCGACCTGCGCCGCGCCGCCGAGCTCTGCCGGCGGATCGGCGAGCGCTCCGGCCGCCGCCCGCGCCTGGTCGTCGACGGCACGATGGCCTCGCCCGCCGTCCAGCGCCCGCTCGAGCTCGGCGCCGACCTCGTCGTCCACAGCGCGACGAAGTTCCTCGCCGGCCACAGCGACGTCACCGCCGGCCTCGTCGCCGGCGACGCCGAGAGCTGCGAGGCGATCCGCCGCTCGACGATCGTCGGCGGCGCCACCCTCGACCCGCACGCCGCCTTCCTCGTCGCCCGCGGCGTCAAGACCCTCGCGCTGCGCCTGGAGCGCCAGTCCGCGAACGCCGCCCGCCTGGCCGAGCTCGCCGCCGGCCACCCGGTCGTCGAGCGCGTCCACTACCCGGGCCGCGACCCGGTCGGCCGCGCCCAGATGCGCTCGGGCGGCGCCATGCTCGCCCTCTCGCTCGCCGGCGGTGCCCCGGCCGCCCACGCGCTGCTCGACGCCTTCGAGCTCGTCCGCATCATCCCGAGCCTCGGCGGCGTCGAGACCGGCGCCATCCTCCCCGCCGCCACCTCCCACCGCAACCTCACCCCCGACGAGCGCGCCGCCCGCGGCATCGCCGACGGCCTCGTCCGCCTCTCCTGCGGCATCGAGGATGTAGAAGACTTGGAAGAGGACCTCCGGCAGGCGCTGGACCGCGCCGCCGGCTGAGCCGCCAGACGCGCACCGGGCGCCGGTATGATCCGCCCCCGATGATCGGCTACCTCCAGGGGAAGGTGCTGGCGACGAGCCCGGAGCGGGTGCTGCTCGACGTGGGCGGCGTCGGGTACGAGCTGCTCGTGCCGGTCTCGACGCTGGTCGAGATCGAGCGGGCGGGGCGGGACGGCGGTGCGATCGGGCTCCACGTCCACACCCACCTACGCGAGGACGCGATCACGCTCTTCGGTTTCTGGAGCGAGCGGGAGAAGCTGCTCTTCGAGAAGCTGATCGCGGTGTCCGGGATCGGGCCGCGGCTGGCGCGGGTGATCCTCTCGGGGATGGCGCCCGAGGACCTGGTGCCGGCGATCGCCCAGGGCGACGCGGTGCGGCTGGCGACGATCCCCGGGGTGGGCAAGAAGACGGCGGAGCGGATGGTCCTCGAGCTGCGCGACAAGGTCGCGGCGCTCGCCGGGGAGCTGCCGGAGCGGGAGGGCGCCGCGGCCGAGGGCGGCCAGGACGTCGTCTCGGCCCTGGTCAACCTCGGCTACAAGCGCGGCCCGGCCGAGCGCGCGGTCGTCGAGGCCCGGCGCGAGATCCCCGGCGGTGCCTTCGCCGAGGTCCTGCGCGAGAGCCTCAAGCGGCTGTCGCGCGCCTGATCCTTCCCGCCCTCACGGACAGGTCGCGAACCCGCCCGTGTCCTGGACGGCCTCGAACGCTCTCCCGAGGGGGTTGAAGTAGGTGCGGGTGAGGCCGGCGTGGGTGTCGGTCACCGTGAGCGCGGCCGGGCTGGCCGGGGCGGCCGCGGCCGGGCGCACCCTCGGCGGCTTCCTCCACGGCGTCGCCGCGACCGATCTCTCGACCCTGCTCGCCACCGCGGGCCTCCTGCTCCTCGCCTGCGCCCTCGCCGCCGCGCTGCCGGCCCGGGCCGCGACCCGCGTCGATCCGCTGGAGACCCTGCGCGCGGAGTGAGCGGGGCCGGCCCGCTGGCGGCGCGGGCTACAATCCCGCCCGATGACCGCCGACCGGCAGATCCTCTCCGCCGCGCAGGTGCCGGAGGACGCGGGGGCCGAGGTCGCGCTGCGGCCGCGGACGCTCGAGGAGTACGTCGGGCAGAAGAAGGTCGTCGAGAACCTCGACGTCTTCATGCGGGCGGCGCGGGGGCGGGGCGAGAGCCTCGACCACGTGCTGATCTTCGGTCCGCCCGGGCTCGGCAAGACGACGCTGGCCCACATCATCGCCGAGGAGATGGGGGCGTCGCTGCGGGTGACCGCCGGGCCGGTGCTCGAGAAGGCGGGCGACCTGGCGGCGGTGCTCGTCAACCTCGAGCCGGGCGACGTGCTCTTCGTCGACGAGATCCACCGGCTCGGGCCGACGGTCGAGGAGATCCTCTACCCGGCGCTCGAGGACTTCATGCTCGACCTGGTGATCGGCGAGGGGCCGGCGGCGCGCACCGTGCGCCACCCGCTGCCGGCGTTCACGCTGGTCGGGGCGACGACACGGGCGAGCCTGATCTCCTCGCCGCTCCGGGCACGCTTCGGGATCGTCCACCGGCTCGACTTCTACAGCCCGGCCGAGCTGGCGACGATCGTCCGGCGCTCGGCGGGCATCCTCGGCGTGCCGATCGACGACGCCGGGGCGGCCGAGATCGCGGGCCGCAGCCGCGGGACGCCGCGGATCGCCAACCGTCTGCTGCGCCGGGTGCGCGACTTCGCCCAGGTCCAGGGGGACGGGACGGTGGACCTCGAGCGCGCCCGCTCGGCCCTGGCGCTGCTCGAGGTCGACGAGTACGGCTTCGACGACCTCGACCGCAAGATCCTCGGCATCCTGATCGAGCATTACGGGGGAGGGCCGGCCGGGCTCAAGGCGCTCGCCGCGGCGGTCGGCGAGGAGGCGGGCACCCTCGAGGACCTCTACGAGCCGTTCCTGATCCAGGAGGGCTTCCTCCAGCGCACTCCGCGCGGCCGCGTCGCCACCCGCCGCGCCTACCACCACCTCGGCTATCCGATCCCCGCCGGCGGGGCGGGGCAGGCGCGGCTGTTCGAGTAGGGTCGGATCTCGGGTCGGCCCGCACGAGCGCCGAGCTCGCCGGTCGACCGCCATCGATCCGAGCCGTGCGACGCGCCCTCCTGATCTACAACCCCACCGCCGGAAGGCGGCGTCAACGGGCGCTTCTCGCCGAGCTGGCGTCCCGGCTCCGGGACGGCGGGGTCGAGGTCGAGGCGGCGGGCACCGAGTCGGCCGGCCACGGCACTGCGCTCGCCCGCGCCGCCGCCGCCGAGGGGTACGACGCCGTGCTCGCGCTCGGCGGCGACGGAACCGTGCGCGAGGTCGCCGCGGGGCTGATGGCCGAGGGCAGCGACGGATCTCCGCGGCCCGGTGACGCGGACGGCGCCCCGCTCCTCGGCATCCTCCCCGCCGGCACGACGAACGTCCTCGCCCACGCCCTGGGGCTGCCCGCCGACCCGCGCGCCGGTGCGTCGCTCGCCGCCCGTCTCCTCGCCGAGGACGCGCCGCCCCGCCGTCTCGACGTCGGGCTCGCCGCCGGCAAGCCGTTCCTGATGATGGCGTCCGCCGGCTTCGACGCCTTCGTCCTCGAGCGGCTCGACCCGCGGTGGAAGGCGCGGCTCGGCCGGGCGGGGATCGCGCTGAGCGCCGCCCGCGAGCTCGTCCGCTACCACTACCCGGAGCTCGAGATCGAGGCCGACGGCGAGCCGCTGGCCGCCGGCTTCGCCGCGGTCTGCAACGTGCCGTTCTACGGCGGCCGCTACGCGCTGGCCCCGCGCGCCTGCTGCGACGACCGCCGGCTCGACCTCGTCACCTTCGCCGGCTCCGGCTACCGCGACACCCTCGCCTTCGGCCTCGCGCTCGCCCGCGGCACCCACCTCGCCCGCCCCGACGTGTCGGTCCGCCCGGTCGACCGGGTCGTCGTCCGCGGCCCGTCCGGCGCCGCGGTCCAGATCGACGGCGACCCCTCCGGCGCCGAGGTGCCCGTCACCGTCGAGCTCGCCCCCTCGCCCCTCGCGGTGCTCGCGCCCGCGGCGACCTGACCTCGGACATCCACCCCGCGCGAGCGCCCGGAGCCGCGGCCGGTCCGCGGCGGCCGTCCGCCACGAGCCGCCCGCGTCCGGGAGTCCCGCGGGCCCGTCCGCGGTCTCCGCGCCGTCCGTTAGTCTCGGCCGGCGATGACCGACCTCCCGCCGCGCACGCTCGACCCGATCTTCTCGCCCCGCTCGGTCGCCGTCGTCGGCGCCTCGCGCGACCGCGGGTCGATCGGCTTCGCGATCCTCCACAACCTGGTGCTCGCCGAGCTCGGCGGCGCGATCTACCCGGTGAACCCGCACGCCGCGGCGGTCCACTCGCTGAAGTGCTACCCGTCGATCTCGGCGGTCCCCGACCCGGTCGACCTGGCGGTCGTCGCGGTGCCGAAGGGGGCGGTGCGCGGGGTGGTCGAGGAGGCGCTGGCCCACGGTGTCCGCGGGCTGGTGGTGATCACCGCCGGCTTCTCCGAGACCGGCCCCGAGGGGGCAGCCGCCGAGGCGGAGATCCGCGACCTGGTGCGGGCGGCGGGCGCGCGTATGATCGGGCCGAACTGCATGGGGGTGATCAACACCGACCCCCGGGTGTCGCTCAACGCCACCTTCGCGCCGATCCCGGCCGAGGCGGGATCGATCGGCTTCGTCAGCCAGTCGGGGGCGCTCGGGGTGGCCATCCTCAACGTCGCGCGCGACCTCGGGCTCGGCCTGACCCAGTTCGCCTCGATGGGCAACAAGGCGGACGTCTCGGGCAACGACCTGCTCGAACACTGGGAGGACGACCCGGCGACCCGGGTCGTCGCCATGTACCTCGAGTCGTTCGGCAACCCGCGGCGGTTCACCGAGATCGCCAAGCGGGTCGGGCGGAAGAAGCCGATCCTGGTCGTCAAGAGCGGGCGGACGGCCGAGGGGGCGCGCGCCGCCTCGAGCCACACCGGGGCGATCGCCGGCACCGACGTCACGGTGTCGGCTTTCCTCGACCAGTGCGGGGTGCTGCGGGCCAACACGATCGAGGAGCTGTTCGACGTCGCCCGGGCGCTCGACCGCTGCCCGCTCCCCGAGGGACGGCGGGTGGGGATCGTGACCAACGCGGGCGGCCCGGCGATCATGGCGACCGA
>Ga0299913_10002241_pt1 | contig 15126 bp, 9 predicted proteins | sample RVTome_9_FD_201360 | JGI IMG/M metagenome (GOLD analysis project Ga0299913, IMG submission 201360) | Soil microbial communities from uranium-contaminated site in the Upper Colorado River Basin, Wyoming, United States - RVT155D38 (version 2) ...
GCTCTCGTCCCGAGCTCGCTGGTGTATCAGAAGACGACCGAGGATGGCGGAGATTACGTCGCTCTCCTCCTGCATCTGATAGTCGAGCTACAGGAAAGAGGATTGCATCTCTTGGTCGTACCCAACGCGACCAGGGCGGGACACGACGCCGCTCGCAACAACGACTTGGTGGTCATCGAAGAACTGCGCAATCGCATCGAAGTAGGAGTACAGGGAGTCGACCGAGACGCCATCACTTACGTTGACTTCGATCTCAATACGGCTTCCATCCGTAGGCTGATCGAATCCTGCGCCCTTCTCATCACTTCACGCTTTCACGCCATGGTGGCAGCGTTGGCTCTCGGTGTGCCCACGCTGGTGATGGGATGGAGCCACAAGTATGAAGAAGTCCTGGAGTCCTTCGGTTGTGCCGACCACGCGGTCGACTTCGCTGAAGCCGAGTACAAACTGGTTCCAATGGCCGCAAGCCTGCTTGCCGAGCGAGAGCGAATCCACCAGCGAATACTGGAATCACTCCCCGAGGTAGTGGCTTCCTCGACGTCACAGTTTGATTGGGTCAACCGCCTGGATTAGTGGGCGTCGTCAGTCGACGGAGTCCGCTCCGTGATGTAGCGGGCGACATCCCTGTCAGCTGACTCCCTGCTGACCAACATCTCCGCAAGCAGCCCGATGCTGGCGAGTTGAACTGCGACGAGAACCAGCAGCACCCCCATCAGCAAGAGGGGTCGGCCACCAATCGCCTGGTCGGTGAACAACCAGACCCCGCTGAGATATACGAGGATCGCCATTCCGACGACACCCAAGACGAGTCCCACACCGCCGAAGAGATGCGCTGGGCGGTGGGTGTACCGGGTGAGCCCGACCACGGTGAGCAGGTCGAGTCCGCCTCTCGCATAACGCTCCAGACCGAACTTCGACCTGCCGTGGACTCGTGGCCGATGCTTGACGGGTTGCTCGACGACCCTGAATCCCTGGGCATATGCGATGGCGGCGATGTAGCGATGCATCTCCCCGTAGAGCGGGACTGAAGCAAAAGCCTCGCGTCGGGAGACCTTGAGACCGCAGTTGTGATCCTTGAGACGTAGTCCCGTGACTATGCCGGTGAAAAAGTTGAATACCTTCGAGGCGAGGCGTTTTCCCAGAGGATCCCGGCGCTCGGCCTTATAACCGGCCACTAGGTCCGCCGGATCGTCGAGTCGAGCCACCATGGAAGGGATTTCGGCGGGATCGTCCTGCAGATCACCGTCCAGTGTGATGATGACGGACCCGGTCGAGTTGGCGAACCCTGCGGCGAGCGCCGCCGACTTGCCGAAATTGCGTCGGAGGCGGATTCCCCGGATCCGTGGGTCTCCTGCTGCAAGAGCCAGGATCTTTCCCCAAGAGACGTCGGTGCTTCCGTCGTCGATGAAGATGAGTTCCCATGGGCTACCGTTGCCCTCCTGGTCGAGGGCTACGGTGACCTCCTTGGTCAACTGATCCAGTGACTCGGCCTCGTCCTTCACTGGCACGAGAATCGATATCACAACGACCTGTGATCTCAAGTCTGTTCTCCAGAATCGGGGTCGACAGCGAAGACGATATAGCCTCGCCCCCCGGCGTCGAGATGGCGATGGTGGACCTCGTAAAGGCGCTCGAGAGCATCCAAGGCCTCGGGAAAATGCCTGGTGGAGTGGTGGATGAAGGGCACGATGATGAAGTCATGCCGTCGAATGAGGTCCCCTTGATCCTCGAAGCGGAAAGGTCCTCCTCTTCTCTCTTCCGCGATTCGGATGGTGCCGTCCACCCGCAGCGTGTCGCTGTATCGGGCCAGGTAATAGTCGAGAACGGGTGTTGTCCGAAACGACGTCTCGTAGAGCACATAGCTCGAGTTCTGATCAGCTTCCACGACGCCGACTATCTCCTGCACCGTTCCCCTGAAATCGCTCTTCTCCGCTGTGGCCGCTAAATAAGTGCCTGGAGCGATCGTCGCAGCGATCACCGTGAGACTCGTCACTCCCACCAGTATCGTGAGAGGAATCCTCCGAAGCCATGGGACCAAGGAGCGGCCCCACTGCGAGGTTTGGGAGATGCTTATAACGATGATTGCCGCTAGCGGGATTGTGCTGAACAGGAAATAGCGGTCGCTGTATCGAGCCACACCTACCAAGGAGAAAGCGGCGTAGGCGACAACCACAGGCAGGACAAGCCATGCAAAGAAATACGTCGCCGTGTATTCCGATCGTGCCGCGGCGTCCCAGGTCTTCCTGCGGCTAGCGATCTTCAGCACGGATGCAAACAATGTTGCTGCCGAAAGAATCACACCTGTGACGACTAATACCCGGGGAGCCGTGATGTTCTGTGTGACCACGCTCTGATTGAGCACGTCAACCGGGCTGATGAGATCGGAGCCACTTTCCACTGCATACTCGGCCGCTCTTCTCCTGTATGACTCAACAAACGCCCTACCCCAAGCGGCTGTAAAGAGGAGTGCGGGAAGACCGTATAGGACCGTTGCGATGCCCAGTCCGGAGATCCATTTCCTGCGTGGGAAGTGTAGGAAGACGAATGCGGCGACACAGATTCCCTGGGCGATCAGGAAGAAGACGTTGTAGTAGTGGGTCAGCAGGAGCGCTGTGTTGGTTACCACGAGGGCTCCACCCGTTGGGGAGACGAGCGCATGCCGCCATCCACGCTCGCTCCCGGATCGCATGACTCGGAGCAGCAGATATGACGAAAGAGTGGCCAAGAAGATGGTCTGTGCGTATGAACGCGTCTCGAGACCGAAGAACATCGTGGTGTACATCAGAGAAAAGAGGACGGTGGTCCAGATGGCTATGACACGGGAGAAGGCGTCTCGGGTCAGGAGGTAAAGGAAGAGCCCCGCCAGTGTGACGTAGACATTCGACAGCGTTCGTGTGATCACCTCGCTCTCGCCCAGCCAGTCCATCCAGTTGTAGAGGATGAATTGGTACAGGGGCGGATGCACCGAGGTATTGGCGAGGTGGTCCACGGCTGCCATGGCGCTGTCATTCCATACGCCGTAGATCGAGACCGAATACAGCTCGTCTAGCCAGTAGGAGTTCACATCGGCGAGAAGCCATCTGGTGAGGAAGGCCGCAGCGAGTATGACCAGGGCGACGGTGTCGTCGCGGATGAAACCGATGACGGCAGACGAGAAAGACTTGAGTGACGGAACCGGCCTCCTCGATTCCGGGTTCGCGCTGGCGGTCGGTGCCGACGTGCTGAGCGCAGCTGTATCTCCGGAACTGCGAGCGACCCTGCCGGCAGGGATCGAAGAAGCACTATGCAGTGACGATGGCAGCTTGGAACGCTCAGACACGGGCCCCAAAGGTAACGGTTGTTGGACGATTCGGGTGGCTCTACGCATTCTCGCCCAAATCCGCCGATGGCCGGAAACCGATCTACATTGTCTCACCGTGACATTCCAAAGGAACGTCGAGGACCCAAGCCCATGACCCCCGCACGTGATGTCGCGAAACGGGTATTGCCCCCGAAGGCGGTTGATTGGATCCGGAGAAGGAAGGCTCTGGCACTTGCTCAGACGAGGCTCCAGCAGTCCCGGGAAGGTGAACGCAGGGAGCCAGGCCCCACCGTCGAACACGTGGTGGGTCTGGAAGTGAGGCTCTGGTCCACCGGCAAGGTCATGTATGGCGATCGTCTGGCCCGGGTTACCCGACTGACACCTCCCGGCAGTCGTGTTCGGGTCCATGCTGACCTGGCGCTGGCCAGGTGGGACTTCAGCCATGACAGGTCAGACCTCGCCCTGGAGCGGATAGACGCTATTCGGACGTCCGATCCCTTCCTCCAGGCGGAGGTGGATCTGCTGCGCGTCGACTGTCTCTGCGATCTCGGACAGGGCCAGACCGCCCTGACTGTCCTATCGAGAATGGCTGGTCGCGCGACCTCGGACCACAACCTGCAACTGCGAGTCGGGTTTGCCCGGTCTCTTCTCGAAGGGTCGAAAGACCACGGATCGGGACCGATGGCCGAAGCGCTCAACGTGGTTTACAACGGCGCCGGGTTTGGCATGATTCGCCGCGCCTCAGTCAGCCAGCCCATCAGCCTCGACAACATCGCCTGCGAGGTGCCCCAGGCGGAGCCAAGGGAGGGCCTGCCGCTCGTAACGGTCATCACCTGGCTATCGGAGGCAGCGGCACCGGGATATCGAACTCTGTCCAGTCTCCTGGATCAATCGTGGGAAAATCTCGAGATACTGCTGTTGGGAGAGGTCAATGGCCGAGATCGTTTGATGCAAAGCCAGCTGTCAGGCTTGAATGATCCGAGGATTGTCCTCGTCAGTGTTGATGCGGATAGCGACCGGCGTTGGGCTCTGGGGGTAGATCGAGCGACGGGTGCGTTCATCACGACACATCATCCGGGATCCTGGGCTCATCCGCAGCGTGTCGAGGCACAGGCCAGGTCGTTGCTGACCAACCCTTCGTTGCTCGCCACCGTTTCATCGCATACGTATGTGAATCCCGACCTCACCTCGCGTCCCACCGGGCTCGCACCTGGGCGAGCCCTGGTCGGTCCGAACCCTCGATCCATGTTGGTGAGGGCCTCGGGGCTAGGTCCGGACGGGGTCATCGCAACCTTCGATCGGGTGAGTGGAGCCTACTCGGAGGTTTCGGGCGAACTCAACCCTGTGGAGAGGGTCTCTCTTGTGTCTCCAGATGTCCCTCTTACTCTCTCGCCGGGGACCAGGCGGGAAAGCAGGTCCATTGAGGCGGTACCGGGTTGATTGGTCGTCTCGATGTGTTCGTCGGAGTCGCCTCCATACCGTCCCGGGAAGCATCGCTGCAGTGGGTCGTCGAGAGACTGCTACCACAAGCGCGTCAAATCGGCGTCTACCTGAACGGCTACGACGGGGTGCCCCGATTCCTCCGACGTCGCCGCATTGTCGTCGCTCGATCACAGGATCATGGTGACCTCCGAGACAACGGCAAGTTCTATTTCCTGAATCAAAGCGACTCCCGCTACTACGCCACCGTCGACGACGATCTCATCTACCCCCATGACTATCTGCAGCGGCTGGTGGCATGCGTGAATGAAGCCGGACAGCGCGCCGCTGTCGGCGTTCATGGTGCCCTATATCCCTCGCCCATCGTTGAGCTCTTCGACCCCCGCTACCTGATCCACTTCGCCGACCCAACACCTCACGTCATGCCCGTGCACCTCCTTGGAACGGGCACCACCCTGTTCGACCAGAGCGACTGGAAGCTCGACCCAAGCGAGTTCGGAAGACCGGGGATGGCTGACGTCTGGTTCGCCGCGGCTGCGGCCAAGCGCGACGCGGGTCTCTTCGTCACCCGCCGAATTCGCAATTGGGTGTCGGAGTTCGACGAACGCTCCAAGGACGCAACTGGCGCTCTCTTCTATGAAGGACTACTCGACAATTCGGAGCAGGTGAAGGTACTGAGGGGGGAGGCACTCCCAACGACGACCTTCCACGGGCTGGTCAAGCGCCTTCTCCAGAGCCCGGTCTACAGCGAAGAATTCTCATTGCATCAAGCTCTCGAGCTCGACCGGATTCGTAGACAACTCGGCTACCCGCCACTCTCGGCAACGGAGGCAGCTGAGGTCGAGGAGCGACTCGGTACTCACAGAGAAACTTGGTTGGACGATCGTCGACTTACCGCCACCGAGACGAACTCGGTCGCTGGGCTGGTGGCGGAGATCTTGTCCGATCGTGTTTCCCCCGATGCCGTGGTACTCGTGCTCGCCTTGCTGGATCGACTTCATGACGTAGCGCTGACCGTTCCTCAGCGGTGGAACAGGCTGCCTCCAGCGGTCAGGTACGACTCGAGTCCCGAGGGCGTCGAGCGGCTCGCAATGACACTCGTGGAACGTGCCATGCATCGAAGCCGTGTGGATGCACCCCGGCTGTGGGCCGCTATCGAAGACCGGGATCACATTCCGCTCAGCCTCGCTTTGGAGGCAGAGCGGGCCTCGATTCCTTCGGGTTTTGCCCGCCTGCCCGCTTTCGCCTCGCTTTCCGCGGAAAGTCCCGAGTCGGCCGCGGCCCGGCTATATGACTACTTCGAGGCGGTGGACTGGCAGCAGGAGCCAGACGTTGCGGCGCTGCGCAGGGTCTTCGGATCCTTCTTCGAGTCATTGGAGGTCCAGATGCTGGTATGCCAAGCAGCGGTTCGGTCGGGTAACCGCGACTTTGCGTCGAGAACGGTCGCGAACCTCCGTCGCCGGGCGCCATGGGACGGCGATGCCCGTCTCATGGAGGCCGGGCTATCGGTACCCGATGGCGCAACGCCGGGTGATGCCATCCGCCCACTCTTGGCCGTTCTCGATGACGCATTGCAACCGCAGGGCGTGAAACCTTTTCAATCGTTCCTCGGCGAGGGTGGAGGGACGACGCATTGGATACATCATCTCAACTCAGAGATTGGGTCGAGCCCCGCCTCCAGTGACACCCCGCCGACGGTCAGTGTTCTCATGACCACATACAACGACGGCGAGACCGTTGGCGCGGCGGTCGAATCGGTATTGGCGTCCGAGGGAGTGGACCTCGAGCTCATCGTGGTCGACGATGCCAGCACCGACGACACGTTGGATCGGCTGAGGAGCATCCACGACCCTCGCATGAAGCTCATGCCCAACGAGCTCAACCTGGGGCCATACCAATCGAGAAACCGCGGGCTGGAGCATGCGTCCGGTGAGTACATCGCAATCGCAGATGGGGACGATTGGTCTCACCCACAGCGGCTGAGATATCAGGCCTCGATCCTCGGCGAGTCCGCCCATCTCGCTGCCTGCAAAGTGGCCCATATCCGCATCAGACCGAACGGTTTCATCGACCTAGAGAACCATCTGCGATTCATAGGTGATGGTCCCGTCTCATTGATGTTTCGTCGATGGCTGGTCGACCACATAGGCGGCTTCGACCATGTCCGCACCCGGGGCGACATCGAATATCTGCGTCGCATCATGGCGAGATTCGGCCCGGCGGCCCTGGGATCGTTCTCAACGCCGCTGCTGTTGGCTACCTCGAGGCCCACCTCCAATTCCAAGCGATTCAGAGAAGAGTCACTCAACTTCTACCGCACGGCCGCCCGCACGTTTCATGAGCGGCGTGCTCTCAGCGATCGGCTGTACGTTCCGCTCTCGGGCTCTCGCGCTCCTTTCATGGCTCCCTACGACCTGCTCTCCGGAGCGCTGACCCAGGACGACACCGAAGTCACAGATCTGATATAGCAGAGCGCAACCTGACAGCGGACCACCACCGGCCCACTCGGGGAGCGCATGCAGTTCATGGAGCGGTTTGGCTGCTGGAGGTTGCTTCCTCCAGTGACAACAACCGAGTGGGGTGGTACCTCCGGACTATGCCCGAAATTCGCGTGCCCAGGTAGTCCCGATAGGAGGAGGGGCCGCAGGCGGACCATTCGGGTTCGGTCATCACCGATTCGAAAACGAACCCTCTGCTGTACAGCGGGCTCGGGTCGGCGTCGGCCACCACCACTACGGTTTTCTCGGACCGGTTCAGTGTTGCCGCCAGCTCATCGACCTGCTCATCATCGGATTCCACGGCGATCACCAGGGTGGTCGTCGGCGCCGGTCCCTGAGTGGGGTCTGGATCAGCGAGAGGATCGCCGGACGCGTCGTCGACGGCTCCCGCCGTGCGATCCGACGTTTTGAGCACCCCGGCGACGATATCCGCGAACTCATAGGCGCCACGCATGGTGCCGAGAACCGAGGTCGTCTTCTCTGCGATGGAGCGTTCTCTTGGACGAAGCATCATCTCCAGGGAGCGGGGAAACGAGGGGTCTTGGGCATGAGGTGCCCAATGTCCGCGACCACTGAGAGATGCAAACTGGGCCCGGCGGGTCTGATCGTCGATCCGTGAATTGCTGCGAGGCACGAAGACCGCAGGAAGACCGCTTCCCACGATCTCATGAAACGAGTTGTATCCCGCACTCGAAACGGCACCGTCGAAGGCGTTCAGATAGCGCGCCGCCGGGTAGACAGGCTTCATGGCCACGCCTTGGATTGTCTGGAATTGACCGCGATGAAGCGGATGCAGGGGGGAGAAGAAGCAGATGCTGTCTGGGGCGACGCTGTCGGCGATCGACTTCGTCAGTGAAACAAGGCCTTCGACCTCCTCGGGGTTAGAATCACCGAAATTGATGAGGACTGCCCTCCCCGACGGGGGCAGTCCGAGAAGCTCTCTGGCTTCTTCCCGTGACAGGAAGTCAGCCGGGTCGACCAGTACGACCGGGTCGGTTGGAATCGCCTCGTGACTACGAACCGCAGTTTGGCCTTGGTCCACCGCAGAGGCCAAGTCCCCCGGCTCCACGATCAGATCGAAGCTGTCGCTGAGATCCAGGGCAGAAAGGTTGCTCCCGGGCTGCCAAAGCCCGCGCCTCGACCAGATGAACTTCACCCCGGTCGTTTTCCTACGCAGGTCCTCGAAGATTGCGGGAGGGGAGACATGGTCAATCACCACGGCAGCGGCTCCGGTTAGGCGAATCGCCTCCAGCACTCGCTGCTCCATCAGAGGTTCCCACTGCCGTTTCGAAACTCCCAACACGCCGTAGGAGGGGAAATACTCAGTCGGAAAGCCCAATTGCCGCAGCAATGTGTAGCCAGCAGACATCGTGAGAAAAACGGGGCGGAAGGCGCCGCGAGCCCGGGATGCGACCGCAGCCTGGCGTGTCAGATGTCCGAGGCCGAAGCCATTGTCCGTGTAGAAGAGGACAACTGGTGGAGCCAGATTCTCCCGATCGATCCAGGACATTTGGCGCACCATAGAGCTGTCCGCGGCCTTGAAGCACCGACGGATATCTTCTGCCGGTGCCGACCCCATTCTCGCGCATCGGTTGGCAGCCACGTTGTGGCTCCGAATCGATCCCTCGTGTCGAGTCGCGGGCATCTAACGTCCACCCGCACTGATGCGGATCGGAAGACGAAAGGTGATCGGCGCCGCGATCGCTGCCCTGATAGCCGCTATTGCGATTGGGGCCTGGGCCCTGGGAGGGACCGATCTGCTGCTTGCCGTTGTGTTGGCCACCGTGGTCGTGGGACTGGGCGGTGTCAGCTACCTGATGGCGCAGAGCGAGCGCCGGCTGCGTACCCAGGTGGTGATGACTATGGAGCAATGCCTCGACACTATGACGAAGGAGCTGTCAGGCCGTCTGCAGAAACCAGGAGAGCAGTTCGAGGCTCTTCTTCGCGCCCTTCAGGCGAGTCACATACGGCTCGAGGGGGAACTGGCCGCTTCAATCGAAGCCGGTGATCGTGAACTTGCCGAGGAACTGGAACGAGTTCTCCACGAACACCGCGCCGATATCGCCGAACGGCAGAACCAAACCGACCAGAGCATGCTCCGGCAGTTCAAGCACACACCGGCGGAGCTCGACGCTTTGCTTCAGGTGCATCGGCGCTTGGAGCTCGAAGACCCTCTTCCGCTCATGGGTGGTTGGGCCCTTTCCCCGAGAGGGATGCTCCAAGCGCTGGATCTGATCGAGGATCCGGGTGTGGCTTTGGTAGTCGAATGTGGTTCCGGCACGTCCACACTGTTTCTCGCCAGGGCCTTGCAGCTAAAGGGGTCCGGGCGACTCGTCTCATTGGAGCACCTGTCTGAGTATGCCGAGAGGACCCGGTCCGCTCTCGAAGAGCACGGTCTCGACGAGTTCGCCGAGGTTCGTCTCGCACCTCTGGAAGGGGTGGCTGTCGACGGCACCTCGTACCTGTGGTACGCACCTTCCAGCTTCGCTGACCTGAGTGCAGCCGATGTCGTAATCGTCGATGGGCCACCGGGATCCACCGGCACATGGGCACGGTTCCCGGCATATCCCCTCCTTCGGGAAGCCCTTAACGAAGTTGCAGTGTTGCTCGTCGACGACATTGGCCGAGCCGACGAGCGGGCCATGGTGGATGCCTGGCTAGAGATGGGGGGCCTCGTGGAGACTCCGGCGCTGAGCCCGGAGCAGGTGATACTTCGATCAGATTGAATCTGTCTGTCTAAGTCGTCACCCCGACGAAGAAGTCTCCCCGCGACACCGGGAGCTCAGCTCGCACCGAACCGCCACCATCTGAGCCGAGTCTGGATTCCCGGGAACATGGTGTCAACGAGATCTGAAAGGCGATCAATGGCACGTCCCAAGGTGTAGTCATTCGAGATCCCCGAGATCGAACCGATGGCTGCTTCGTAGACCTCGGGCTTTCTGACCACATCCTCGAGAAGATCCACGACAGAGCCGTCGGTGCCGACGAACAACGGATATTCCTTCCCGAAGATCCGCTCGTGCATGGCCGTGCGGTTGAGCAATGGCGGCGTGCCCGCCGCGCAGTACTCGAGAAGTTTGGTGGAGAGCTCCAGAGAGTCGTTCAGCTCGGCTGCACGCCAGCTGACGCCTACGTGAGCCGACGACATCAACTCGATGGAGCGCTCCCGGCTCACTCCACCGACCCATTCGACACCTGGGGAGAACTCAAGTTTTCGGATCATCTCCATGACGAACCCGGGCCTGTCCGCGTCCTGATTCACCTTGTCGCCCACCATGGTGAGCCGTGCCTCGATACCCCGATCGGCTAGCCGGGTAGGCAGGTCACACATCTCGTGAGTCTTCCACTTAGAGGCGAACTTGCCGGCATAGCAGAGCCGGAGATCCGTGGCGGTGGGAGCTGGGAGGATCACCGGGCTGATGTCCTCCGGGATCGCGGGAGGGAATAGCCAACTCTTCCCGGCGACGGAGGGAAATTGTGTTTCGAGGAAGAGTGCCATCTCCTCGGTCTGGCACATCAGGATCGGTGAGGCCGACATGATCGCGCTGACCGCTCTGTGGGCGTGGTCGTCGATGTCGTTGGCGCGCTGCGGCAGGTCGGTGAGATACGGCCACAGTTTCCCAGCCAGTCTTCGCTCCTGGGCGAAGCGATGCGCTGCTCTCGCTCCCCGCACCACGAACGCCTGTGACCCATGTCGAGCCATCCGGGAGAGGATGGCGGCCGCCTGGTCGAGAGAGAGTGGTTCGTTGTCGGTCAGCCGATCGGCTACCGGGTCGATAACCGTGATCTCGGGATGGTCGAGGAGGGGGCGAAGCAGGCGATCGGTTGATTTGGCATGACTCAGCAGCAAAGTCACGTCGACGTTCTCAACGCCGGCCAGAGCCAGCGTCATGGTTTGAGTCCACACCGACGAGCCGTCGATCGCGTTCATGTTCGCTGGGGAGTAGACGACTATGGAAACGCTTCGTGGCATGCTCGAGGATCTGCTTGGTCGGACCGGACGCACAGGGTACGGACCGCGTGGGTGATGGCGCCTACCTTTCCTCGGGGAGACTTCTCGTGTCGAGCCAACTCATCTGATAAGCGCGAGCTCTCAAACATCGGAACGAGTGCCTAGCCTTCCCGGGTGCCCGGACAGGTCCACGTCGTCGGAGCCCGCCCCAATTTCATCAAGGCAGCGCCAGTGGTCGCTGCTTTGCAGAAAATAGGTGCGAGTCCCATGCTGGTTCACACCGGACAGCACTACGAGGCGGCTCTTTCTGAGGTCTTCTTCGAACAACTCGGTCTACCCGAGCCTGACCAGAATCTCGGCGTGGGGTCGGGCAGCCACGCCCAACAGACCGCCGCTCTGATGGTGGAGCTCGAGGCGTTGTTGCTCGAGGGCAGGCCGAACAGACTGGTGGTCTACGGTGACGTCAACTCCACGCTGGCAGCCGCCTTGGTGGCCGCGAAGCTTCATATTCCCGTGGCTCATGTCGAGGCCGGCCTCCGGAGCTTCGACCGGTCGATGCCGGAAGAGCTCAACCGAGTGGTGACCGACGCCCTATCCGATCTTCACTTCACGACGAGCCCAGAGGCTGCGGAGCACTTGGCAAACGAGGGGATCTCCTCCCAAGGGGTTCATTTCGTTGGCAACACCATGATCGACACCCTCCTACGTTTCAGGGATCTCCTCGACGTGAAACAGGCACGACGTCGCTTTCGGTTGCCCGACGAGTACGCGGTTGCCACCCTCCATCGCCCCGCGAACGTCGACGACGCCGGAACGGCTCGAGACTTGGTGAAGGCGATGAGCATGGTCTCAGAAGAGGTCCCGATACTCCTACCGCTCCATCCGAGAGGTCGACGGAATATGGAGGCCGCGGGGCTGATGGACCTGTCGACGATCATCGTCTGCGACCCGCTCGGGTATCTCGATTTCATGGCCCTCATGTCAGGCGCCCGCTTGGTCCTGACAGATTCGGGTGGCATTCAGGAGGAAACCACAGTGCTGGGAGTGCCATGTCTGACATTTCGGAACAACACGGAACGCCCGATCACGTTGACGATGGGGACCAACAGACTGGTCGGGAGAGACCCGGACTTCATCTACAAGTCGGCGGTCGAAGTCCTGCAGGACCCACCGGAAGGCCGGATACCACCGATGTGGGATGGGCGCGCCGGAACCCGAATAGCCGAGATCCTCCAGAGGTAACGTGGTCGACGTGGGAAACACTCACCAGGACAGGGTCTCCTTTTTCGCTGAGGAGACGTGGACCGCCGGTGTGATTGGTCTCGGCTATGTGGGGCTTCCTCTACTGCTGACTGCGGTCGAGAGAGGTCTGTCGGGAGTCGGATTCGACATTTCTCCGGAACGAGTGGCGGCTGTGCGTGACGGAAAGCCCATGGTCGACGACGTATCGGACGAGCAACTCGACAAGGCCCTCGAAGGTGGCACGACTTTCACCACCGATGAGACGATGTTGGGAACCGCGGATGCCATCTTCATTTGTGTCCCCAGCCCGTTGGGCCGGAACCGGGAGCCAGACCTCTCCTTTATCGAGGCGGCGGCTGAGACCATCCGTCGGGTCGCCCGGCAAGACCAGTTGATCGTCCTCGAATCCACCACCTATCCGGGAACGACCGAGGACCTGTTGGTTCCCGCTGTCGAGGAGGCGGGGCTGGTGATAGACAAGGACGTCTTCGTTGCCTTCTCACCGGAACGCATCAGTCCCGGCGATGAGTTGAAGACACGTTCGATTCCCAAGGTGGTGGGTGGGGTGTCGGAGCCCTCCGGGGAGGTAGCCGAGGCCGCCTACCGGCGATTGGTCCCCGAAGTACACCGGGTCTCATCGGCGAGGGCCGCCGAGATGACCAAGTTGCTCGAGAACACCTACCGCGCCGTGAACATCGGTCTCGTCAACGAGATGGCTCAATTGGCGCACGAACTGGACATCGACATCTGGGAGGTCATAGACGCGGCATCGAGCAAGCCCTTTGGCTACCAGCCCTTCTATCCCGGCCCCGGTGTCGGCGGGCACTGCATCCCGCTCGATCCGCAGTATCTCGCCTGGCGAGCCCGGGAGGCCAACTTCGCAACAAGGTTCATCGACGCCGCGGAGCAGGTGAACTCCCAGATGCCTGCCTACAACGCCGATCGAATAGCGGACATACTCAACTCGAATGGGCTTCCGGTGTTCGGCACCGAAATCCTCGTTGTCGGCATCGCCTACAAGAGGGACATCGCCGACCATCGCGAGTCGGCGTCTCTCCACGTCCTGCAGGAGCTGCAGAGAAGAGGTGCCATCATCTCGGTTCTCGACCCGGTGGTCGGCTCGGAACGGATAAGCGCTCTCGGCTACAAGCCGATCGAGCCGGGTGTCAGCCTCGGGCACTTCCAGCTGGCCGCCATTCTGACCGATCACTCCTCAATCGACTACCCCCGGATCGTCGATCAGATACCTCTCGTGTACGACTCACGCGGAGTGCTCCGTCGCAGCGGGGTCGACGGATCACACATCACCTCGCTTTGACTACGAAGACCGTTCACGTTTGGATGCTGAGGCCGGCGAGGTATTCGGGCTGCCCGATCGTGAACAGGAATTGAGATTCATGGAAGATCCGTCGGCGTGAGAGCTCTTGCTTCCCTCACCGCCGCCCTACTCATTCTGCTATCGATGGGTGACGTCGCTGCCGCCGATGCCGGAGACGATGTCATCTACCTGGAGCGCGACAGATGGGGTCGGTATGTACCTACGGCCGACAACCAGGGCCACACTCGTGTGTTGGCCAACCTCGACTCGATCACGCCACCGGCCATCTCTCCGAACCGGACCCAAGTCGCATTCTCTGGGGGCCGGGGAGACGGGTCACTCGGGAGGTATGCGATTTATGTGATCGAATTCGGCGGATCGAATCTGCGACGACTCACCAATGGGTCGTTCGCCGAATTCGACCCGGTCTGGGTCAACGGTGGTCAGACACTGGTCTTCGCCCAGAACACCACCGGCTCGATCACGAGCAATTGTTGTCGTCTCGCGTCGGTCGGTGTAAACGGTGGGCAGATCACCGCGCTGACCGGCAACATAGGGGCCCAGAGGCCCGCCGCCGCCCGCAACGGGACTTACGTGTTCTTCGACACACGTGATGGCGTCTGGCGGATGCGCACCGGTGGCGGATCCCGGTCCCTCATTGCCCCTTGGGGCTACGACGCCACGGTCTCGGGCAACGAGAGTGAAGTAGCGTTCGTTCGCAAGAGCGGCTCAAGCACTCATCTGAGGCGTGTTTCCTCGAGTGGGGGTGCCTCGACCCTCCTGTACACCACTCCGAACGAGATAGAAAACCCGGTGTGGATCGGCAACCGTATCTACTTTGTCGAACATCAGGGTCTCGGCTACGACGGCCGAAGCTCGGTCACCCTGCGCAGTGTCAGCAGGACCGGCGGGTCACCGCGAGTGGAGCGGAATCTCTCGGACAGTGTCGTGGGGGTCGGACCGGGCAGCAAGGCCGACGAGATGTTCTTCTACCGCGACGACGGCCTGTATCGCTACTACGACATCGCCCCTGATGCCAGCCTGGGCACAGCCATCCGCGCCGGAGAGGACTACACCAGCGGATGGTCCTCAATCACGTCGGTGAACCTGGACGGTGACGCCAATGATGAGATCTTCTTCTATCGGGGAGACGGCCTATACCGCTTCTATGAGATCGGCTCGGATGCCTCTCTTGGTTCTCCGATTCGTGCCGGATCTGATTACACCTCCGGATGGAGTTCAATCACTGCGGTGGATCTCGATGGTGATGGCCAGGATGAGATGTTCTTCTACCGGGAGGACGGGCTCTACCGCTACTACGACCTGAGGTCGAATGGACGTATCGGTTCTCCGATTCGTGCGGGATCTGATTACA
>Ga0299913_10002242_pt1 | contig 15120 bp, 15 predicted proteins | sample RVTome_9_FD_201360 | JGI IMG/M metagenome (GOLD analysis project Ga0299913, IMG submission 201360) | Soil microbial communities from uranium-contaminated site in the Upper Colorado River Basin, Wyoming, United States - RVT155D38 (version 2) ...
TTCGCCCGGGCCCGGGAGCTGGGTCTCCGCGCCGTCGCCCACGCCGGGGAGGAGGGCCCGCCTGCGTACGTCGCGAGCGCCCTAGACGTGCTCGGGGCGGAGCGAATCGACCATGGGGTGAGGAGCCTGGAGGACCCGGACCTGGTGGCTCGCCTCCGTCGGGACGCGATACCGCTCACCGTGTGCCCCCTGTCCAATGTCGCCCTCAGGGTGGTCGACGAGCTGTCCGCGCACCCTCTCCCCGCGATGATCGAGGGGGGGCTGCTCGTATCGGTTCACTCCGATGACCCGGCGTACTTCGGCGGTTATGTCGGCGACAATTACCGGGGGGTGCAGCAATCGCTCGGCTTCGACGATGCGACGATCACCATGCTGGCCCGCAACTCGATTGTCGCCTCCTTCCTCGATGCGCCCAGAAAGGAAGCCCTGTTGCAGGAGCTCGAGGCGGTGTCAGCGGGGGACCAGGGCTAGCTGGCGGGAGAGGGCGACGAGACGACCGGTCTCGTCCCAGATCTCGCCGTCCTCCTCGAGGAGCCCGGCGGAGACGAAGCGGGTGGCGAACCGGCAGCGCAACCAACCCGGGCCGGGCGTCCCCCTGATGTGAGTGGTCATCTCCAGGGTGGGTGTCCAGGCCAGGGGAAGCTCGGCGTTGAACACCGCCGGGGGGAAGGCGTCGGCGATCATGAGCAGGGCGAAGGGATCGATCGGCTCCTGATCGTGAAGCCGAAACCATCCCCGCATCACGGCCTTGCCGGTCGGCGTGCCCCGGAGCGGGCCGACATCCTCGGGATGGATCCGCTCCTCGAAGTGGGCCATCATCGGTGGAGGGAGCGGTCCGTCTTCGGAGGGGAGAGCGCGGGGGCATTGCTCGGGCGGTGGCAAATCAGGGGGCGCGGCGTCGACGTAGAGCGTCCCGTCGCCGAGCATTCCGGGCTCGCTGAAACTGCCCAGCAGGGTCATCGAATCGTTCTCGGCGGCCACCCGCCCGCTCATGGTGGAAAAGGTGCGACCGGTTTTGACGGTTTCCACCGAGATCTCGATCGGTCCGGCAGAGACGGGCCGGATGAAGTGAGCGGTGACGCTGACCGGCGCCCTCCCCCCGGCGGCCTCGGACATGGCACGGGCGGCGATCGCCATCAGGTAGCCGCCGTTGGCGACGCCGAAGATGTCCCACTTGGGCTGGACCTCGGCCTTCCACTTCCCCAGGTCGCCACCCACCACTGCGGAGGCCTGGTCGAATCTCATCCCAGCACCACTCCCTCACCGGGCGCGATCGCGCCGATGATCTTCGGCTCGTGGGCCGTTGCTGCCGCGGTTGCCGCACTCACCGAGCCGGGGTCGACCACCAGGCAGAACCCGATCCCCATGTTGAAGGTGGAGAGCATCACCTCACGTTCCACCCCGCGCTCGGCGACCAGGTCGAAGATCGACGGTTGCTCCCAGGTGGTCGTGTCCACATCGGCCGAAAGCCCGGGTGGGAGCACTCGCTTCAGGTTCCCTTCCAGACCTCCCCCGGTGATATGAGCCGCGGCGTGCACACCCCCACCCTCCACCGCTCTCAGGACATCGGGGGAGTAGATGACCGATGGCTCGAGCAATTGGTCGAGGTGAGGCTCGAGGTCGTCACCGAAGACGGACCGGACAAGTGAGAAGCCGTTGGAGCGGAGGTTGGGCGAGGCCAGGCCGATGACGACGTCCCCATCTCTCACCCGGTGGGGGCCGAGCTCGGCTCCTCGTTCCACCACCCCCATGACCGCACCGGCCAGATCCACCGCATCGACGGCCATCACGCCAGGGTGTTCGGCCGTCTCACCGCCGAGGAGGGGGCAGCCCGCTTCGAGACAGGCGGCGGCCACTGACTCGACGATGGCCCGGTCCCGATCCGGGTGGAGTGCGCCCACCGCCAGGTAGTCGACGAAGCCGAGCGGCGTCGCTCCCACCGCAGCCAGGTCGTCCACGCACATCGCCACCAGATCGTGTCCAACCCCGTCCCAGCGACCGGCGACGCGGGCCAGCTCCAGCTTGGTGCCCACCCCGTCGGTCGACATCATCAACACCGGGTCCCGGTAGCCGGGAGGGATGGTGACCCCGGCCGCAAACCCGCCGAACCCCCCGATCACATTCGCACCCCAGGTGGCAGTGACCGGGCCTGCGATGCGGGCGACATGCTGCTCGGCGCCTTCCAGGTCTACGCCCGCCGCGTCGTAGGTGGTCACGTCAAGAGCGCTCGAGCTGGAACTTGTCCATCACCTCGGGGATCTCGGTCGGATACTTCCCGGAGAGACAGGCGGTGCAGAACCCGGCGTCGGCCACTCCGGTCGCGTCGAGGAGGCCTTGCAGCGAGAGGTAGCCCAGGGAGTCGGCGCCGATGTGCTCCCTGATCTCGTCGACCTCGAGCCGGGCCGCGATCAGGGTGGATCGATCGGAGGTGTCCATGCCGTAGTAGCACGGCCAGCGGTAAGGGGGCGACGAAACGCGGAGGTGGACCTCGGTGGCGCCCGAGTCCCGCATCATCTGGACCAGTTTCCGGGTGGTCGAGCCGCGCACTATGGAGTCGTCGACCAGGACCACCCGGTTGCCGCGCAGATTGTCCGGGATCGGGTTCAGCTTGAGTCTGATCCCTCGGTCGCGCAGACTCTGGCTCGGCTCGATGAAGGTGCGGCCGATGTACCTGTTCTTGACCAGCCCATCGACGTACGGGATGCCGCTGGCCGCAGCGAAACCCTGCGCCGCGGGGAGACCGGACTCGGGGACAGGGACCACGACATCGGCTACCGCCGGATGCTCCACGGCGAGGGCCTCACCCATCTGTCTTCGCGCAGCATGGATCCCCCGCCCATACATCTGGCTGTCGGGGCGGGCGAAATAGACGAATTCGAACACGCAGAGGCGGGGGCTCGTCGTCGGGAACGGGTAGTAGCTGTGCACCCCTCCGGCATCGACTACCACCATTTCCCCCGCCGCCACCTCGCGCACGAACCTGGCACCCACGAGGTCGAGGGCCGCCGTCTCCGAAGCGAGGACCCAGCCGCCATCGGGGAGCGACCCGAGGCACAGCGGGCGGAATCCGTTGGGGTCGCGCAGACCCATGACCCGGCCCTGGTCCATGATCACCAGGGAGAAGGCTCCTTCCCAGCTCGGCGCCACCTCCATCACCGCCATCTCAAGACCTCGGTCATCCGAACGCTCGTCGTCGATCGCCCTGGCGATGCCCTCGGCCATCAGGTCGGAGTCGGTGGTGGCTCCCCGAACCCCGAGCCGCTCGGCGATCTCGCGGGTGTTGGTCAGGTTGCCGTTGTGACCGAGGGCGATACTGGTGGCGCCGACCTGACGATGGGCCGGCTGGGCGTTGGCCCAGTTGTTCGACCCCGTTGTTGAGTAGCGGGTGTGCCCGATGCCGAGATGACCGTCGAGTCCGGCCAGGGCGGGCTCGTCGAAGACCTGGGCGACGAGGCCGAGGTCTTTGAACACGGTGACGGTCTCCCCGTCCGAAGTGGCGATCCCGGCCGATTCCTGGCCGCGATGCTGCAGCCCGTACAGACCGAAGTAGATCAGGCTGGATACTCGTTGACGGGGCGTATAGGCGGCGAAGACTCCACACGCCTCGCGGGGCCCCTCGATGAGCTGAACGGCTCCCTCGTCGGTCACCTGGTCATAGTAGGTGGGGCAACGCACATGACCTAGCCTGGAGGGGAGAAAGCGGAGAAGAGCCGGCGATAGGGTTCGATCAGCCCCAGGTAGTGATCCACGCCTTCGTTCGCTCGTTTGATCTCTGCGTCGGTCAACTCCCGCAACGGTTTGGCCGGAATGCCCACGGCCAGAGTCCAGGCTGGGACCTCCCTGCCCTCGGTGAGGACCGAACCGGAGGCGAGCCAGGAGCCTTCTCCCAGCCGGGACCCGTTGAGCAGCCTGGCGCCTATCCCGACGAGACACCTGTCACCGACAGCGGCTCCATGGACCACCGCGGAGTGCCCCACGGTGACCCGGTTCCCGATCAGGCAGGGAACGTCTTCGTCGCAGTGGACGACGACGTTGTCCTGGATGTTGCTCTCGGCACCGATCTCGATCCGGTCGAACTCGGCCCTGATCACCACTCCGAACAGGACGAATACCCGCGCCCCGATGCCGGCCCGACCGTAGACATGGGCACCCGGGGCGATCAAGGCGGTCGGGTCGATGTCTGGCTCGGGGAGATGGAAGGCAGTCACGGGAAGCCCGAGACTAGGTCCCCGCCACCCCCCGCCGACGCCACCAGCTGCTACTGCTGGGGCATCTGAGGCCGGAAGACGAAGGCCAGCCCTTCCTCGCCGTCCTGTACGTCCATGACCGCCTCCGCCAGCGGTTGCGCTACCTCGGGGTCGACATAGACCTCGGTCTCACCCTGCTTGGTGACCTGATCGGTCTCGACCGGGCTCTCGACGAACTCGAGTCGGACCGCGATGTCGCCGTCCGGCTGTGGGCCGCCGGTCAGCCGGGTGCCGTGGCTTTCGGGTATCCCCTCCATCTGGCGGATGCTCTCCAACGCAGCCGCTGCGTTCTCGGTGACCTGAAGCACGGTTTCCTCCTTGGTTGGAACCGTGATCCACCCTAGGCAGCCCTCTGGCTTGTGCCCGCCGGCCACGCCCGATCCGCTCCGCGGCTCAGCCGAACCGCTCGATTCCGTTCTCCAGCGCCTCGGGGGTGTCCACCGAGTACCAGCTCCGGCCGTCCTCTCCCCACTGGCCCCACTGGTCGGGGGTCACCGGGAGAAAGGAGACGCGGTCGAGCAGGGTCTGGATCGATCCGCCCGCCTCTGCCTCCTCGACGGCCTGTCCGGCGATCTGCTTGGGGAACACGGCACAGGTCACCTGACGCACACCCTCGTCGTCCACCGGCACCACCGGGAGATCGGACTCGATGGAGGCGAGCCGGCGCAACGTCTCGGGGCTGACGAAGGCGTTGTCCACCGCGACCACCAGGGCCCGGTCCTCGGTCATGCGCCCGAGGGCGGTGGCCAGGCCCGCCAACGGGCCCTGCCCGGGGGCGTGATCGGGCCATGACTCGTATCCCCGCCGCTCCTCGCCCAGGACCACGACCCGGTCGGCGACCTCGCCGAGAGCGGAGCCAACCCGATCCAGCAGCGTCCTTCCCGAGATGGCAACCTCGGCCTTGTCCACACCCATGCGGAGACTCCTGCCCCCGGCCAGGACGGCGCCGAGAAGTGTCATCGGGTCAGCGTAGGGGGCCGGTCGGGTCAGTCGCCGAGGACGATGCCCAGACTTCGGGCCGAATCGACCCAGGGATGATCGAGGGGCACGAACTTGGTGACCCCGGCGATCTCCTTCAGCGGCACCGGCTCGGCGGCTTGGCCCCGTGCGGCCACCAGCACGCCGTGAAGACCGTCGGCGATGTAGGAGGCGGCGGCAGTGCCGAGCCTGGTGGCGAGAAGCCTGTCGGCCGGTGACGGGGTGCCGCCACGTTGGACATGGCCGAGGATGGTCACCCTCGACTCCAAACCGGTCGCCTGCTCCAACGCAGCCGCCAGCTTCTCGGTGCGCGCCCCCTTCTCCAGCGCACCCAGTTGCTCCTTGAGCTCACTGCGCCCCTCGCCCTCCGCCGTCTCCAGGGCAGCGAGGATCGCGGCCCGGGCCCTGGCGTCGTCCTTGGAGTAGGCACCCTCGGCGACTGCCACGATGGAGAAAGCGCTGCCCGCCGCCTTCCGAGCCTGGATGGAGGCGGCGACTGCCTCGATGTCGTATGGGATCTCCGGGATCAGGATCACGTCGGCACCGCCGGCGAGACCGGCACCGAGTGCGAGCCAGCCCACCTCGTGCCCCATTATCTCGGCCAGGATGATCCGATGGTGGGAATGGGCGGTGGAGTGGAGGCGGTCGATGGCCTCGGTCGCTATCCCCATCGCGGTGTCGAACCCGAAGGTGACGTCGGTCCCGGTCACGTCGTTGTCGATGGTCTTGGGAAGGGCCAGCACGTTGATGCCGACGTCTTCGAGCTTCAGCGCATTCCGCATCGTGCCGTCGCCACCGAGCACGACCAGGGCCTCGAGATCGTGCTGGTCCACCACGTCACGCATGAGCGAGCGCATGTCCATCTTCTTGCCGTCGCCCATCTGCATCTTGTCCACCTTGGCCCGACTGGTGCCGAGGACGGTCCCGCCCTTGGTCAGGATCCCGGACAGGGAATCGGAGTCGAAACGGACGAACCGGTTCTGCATCAGGCCGAGAAACCCGTCCTTGAACCCGATCACGTGCATGCCGTAGGCGCGTTGCGCCGCTTTGCCCACCGCACGTATGGCGGCGTTCAGCCCGGGGCTGTCGCCGCCGGCGGTGAGTATCCCGATGCTTCTGGCCACGGCAGGATGCTACGGCTTTGTGGCCCCGTGTCCCAAGCTGCGCGAGCTCAGGCCCCCGCCATTCGGCGGGGGATCGCGTTGCGATGGATCTCGGTGATGAGGTCGAGGGCGACCGGCTCGGACCGACCCAGGGCGAGGGTCTGCCCCCCGATCACCCCGACCCGGCGAGCCGGCCCCTCCGGGAGATCGACCGACCCGGGAGCGAAGACGGCGATGAAGCGATGCGGGTCCTCGGAGAACAGGAGACCGGTGTCGACGTCCTCGATCGTCGCCCCCACTCCGGCGGCGATGCAAACCTCGGCCACCGCCACTGCCAGGCCCCCGTCGGAGATGTCGTGGAGAACCGGGACCGAGTGGGCCAGGTCGGCGGCTACTGCGACCACCCACTTCGCCATCTCCGAGTCGGGCTGGGTGGGTCGGCCGGTCAGGGCGCCCTGGAGCACACGCTGGGCCGCGGAGCCGGCCAGATTCGACGTGGGCGACATCCCGATCTCCCAGATCTCCATCCCCTCGGCGGCCCGTGACAATCGGGGCGGGGGTACCGGCATCGGTTCGGCCAGCCCGAGCATTCCCACCACCGGGGTGGGATGGATGTCGATCCCGTCGGTCTCGTTGTAGAACGAGACGTTCCCTCCCACCACGGGGATGCCCAGGGCTTCGCATGCCTCCGAGATCCCCTCCACGGTCTCCAAGAATTGCCACATCACCTCGGGCTTCTCCGGGTTGCCGAAGTTGAGGTTGTCGACCACCGCCATCGGCCTCGCCCCGGTGACCGCCACATTGAGGGCGGCTTCGAAGACCAGCCGGGCGCCGCCTGCCCGCGGGTCGAGCAGGCAGAGCCGACCGTTGCCGTCGGTGGAGACCGCCAGGCCCTTCTCCGTGCCGCGGACCCGGAGCAGGGACCCGTCCCCGCCCGGCCCGAGCACGGTGTTGAGAAAGAGCATGTGGTCGTACTGCTCGTGAACCCAGGCAGTGGACCCGATGGCCGGGTCGTCGAGGAGGAAGAGCAGGGCTTCCCCGGGTGGCTCGGAGATCCCCTCGGCCGGGGCGGCCCACAGATCGTCGATCCAGGCGGGATGCCTCATCGGCCGCCGGTAGAGCGGGGCATCATCGGCCAACGATGCCGCGGGCACTTCTGCCACGACCTCCCCTCGGTGCCTGACGGTGAGGGTCTCGCCGGCCTGCACCAACCCGACCACCGCCGCCTCGATCTCCCATTTCGAGGCCACGGCCAGGACCTCGTCGACCAGTTCGGGAGAGACGAAGGCCATCATCCGCTCCTGGGACTCGGACATGAGCAGCTCGGGGGCAGTCATGCCGCTCTCCCGGACATGCACCGCGTCCAGGTCGACTTCCATGCCGACCCCGGCCCGCCCGGCCGGCTCCGACGTGGCGCAGGAGAGACCGGCCGCGCCAAGATCCTGGACTCCGACCACCAGCCCTCGGTGGTACAACTCGAGACAGGCTTCGATCAGCTTCTTCTCTTCGAAGGGGTCGCCGACCTGGACGCTGGGACGTTTCTCCTGGGACTCGTCGTCGAAGGAGGCGGAGGCCAGGACCGACGCTCCACCGATGCCATCGCGTCCCGTCGCCCGGCCCAAGAGGATCGCCACCGTCCCCGGTGTGCCGGCAGTCCCCAACACCAGCTGCTCACGACGGAGGATGCCGAGGCACATCACGTTGACTAGGGGATTTCCCGAGTAGCAGGGGTCGAACTCGATCTCCCCGCCCACGGTGGGGACCCCGACCGCGTTCCCGTAGCCGGCGATCCCGGTCACCACCCCGTTGAAGAGGTATCGGTTCTTGGGGTCGTCGAGGGGCCCGAACCGGATCTGGTCCCAGAGGGCAACGGGGCGCGCCCCCATGGTGAACACGTCCCTGAGGATCCCCCCCACGCCGGTGGCCGCCCCCTGATAAGGCTCGACGAAGGAAGGGTGGTTGTGGCTTTCGATGCGAAGCGCCGCCAGCCACCCGTCCCCGAGATCGACCACGCCCGCGTTCTCTCCCGGGCCAACCACGACCCAGGGCGCCTCGGTGGGGAATCGGCGCAGATGCGCCCGTGAAGACTTGTAGGAGCAATGCTCGGACCACATCACCGAGTACATGGCCAGCTCGGCGGGGCGAGGCTCCCGCTCCAGCAGGCCGAGGACCGATTGGTATTCCTCGTCGGTCATGCCCAGCCGGCGGTGGAGGGGCTGGGTGGCGGTGGTCACGCCGGGACCATGGAGTGGAGGAAGCCCTCGATGAGAACCCGTCCGTCGCCCGACCCGAGGAGCTCGTCGACCCCCCGCTCGGGGTGGGGCATGACGCCCACGACGTTCCCCTTCGCGGTGGCGACCGCGGCCGCCGACCCCTGGGACCCGTTGGGATCGTCGACATATCTGAGGGCGATCCGTCCCGACCCGCCCGGGTCGACCCAATTCCCCTCGTAAGAGTTGAGCGGGATCCGGATCCGCTGTCCGAGCTCGGCCGCCCCGGTGAGGATGGTGCCGGTGTCGACGACCTCGAGTTCCACGAACCGGCAGATGAAGGCCAGGTCGCGGTTGGCGATGAGCGCGCCGGGGAGGAGACCGGACTCACAGAGGATCTGGAACCCGTTGCAGATGCCGAGCACCGGCAGGCCCTCTTCGGCCATGCGCTCGACTTCGGCCATCACCGGGGAGAAGCGGGCGATGGCGCCGGTGCGGAGATAGTCGCCGTGGGCGAATCCACCGGGCAGAACCACCCCGTCGAACCCGGTCAGGTCGGTCTCACGGTGCCACACCAGCTCGGCCTGGCCGCCGAGGGCGGTGAGCGCATGCACGACGTCGTGCTCACAGTTGGTGCCGGGGAAGACCACCACGGCGGCCCTCATCGGACCACCTCCACGGTGAAGTCCTCCAGCACCGGGTTGGCCAGCACCTGTCGGCACATCTCCTCGACCCGGGTCTGCACATCGCTCGGGTCCTCGCCCTCGACCTCGAGGTGGATGACACGGTCGATCCGTACCGACCGGACCTCGTTGTGACCGAGGTCGTGTAAAGCGCGTTGGACAGTCGTCCCTTGCGGATCGGCGATCTCGGGTCTCCTCGTGACCTCCACGGTGACTTTCATCGGGACCCGGCCAGGTAGTCGTAGAAGCCCTTCCCGGTGATCCGCTCGTAAGCCTCGACGTATCGAGACCTGGTCCCCTCGATGATCGTGTCGGGCAGGTCGGGGGGAGGCGCGGTCCGGTCCCAATCGGTGTTGTCGAGCCATTCCCGTACGTACTGCTTGTCGAAAGAGGGCACGTCCTGGCCCGGCTTCCACTCGTCCGCCGGCCAGTAGCGGGACGAGTCGGGAGTCAGAACCTCGTCGATGAGCAGCAGCTCCCCGCCGGAGAACCCGAACTCGAACTTGGTGTCGGCGAGGATCACGCCTTTGGCCGCGGCATAGTCCGACGCCCGGAGATAGATGTCGATGGAGCGATTGCGCAGCTCCTCGTACAGGTCGTCGCCGAGGAGGGACCGAGTCTCGGACTCGGTGATGTTCTCGTCGTGACCGGTGACCGCCTTGGTGGCCGGGGTGAAGATCGGCTCGGGGAGCCGGTCGGCCAGGACCAACCCGGGAGGGAGATGCTCGGTAGTGGGGCCTCCGCCGTCGCGGTACTCCCGCCACGACGATCCGTAGAGATAGCCCCGCACCACACATTCGACCGGGACCACCTCGGCTCGCCGCACCACCATCGAGCGACCACCCAGCTCCATCCGGTCGTCGTCACTTATCCCGGGGACGGAGGACAGGTCCATGGTGAGGAGATGATTCGGGGCGTCGAGGAGCTCGAAGAAGTGGAGGCTGAGCCCGGTCAGGACCCGGCCCTTGTCCGGGATGGTTTGATTGAGGATGACGTCGTAGGCCGAGATGCGGTCGGTTGCGACGAAGAGAAGGCGCTCGGTGTCGACCTCGTAGATCTCCCTGACTTTGCCTGAAGCTATATGGGGTAGGGCCGGCACGTGGTTTGAGAGTAGTGCAGACCCCGCAGGGCTCCGACGCAACGATGAGGGCTCGGGGCCGGTCGGGCACCTAGTCTCGCCTCTATGCCCGGGTTCACCCGCTCTCGTGTCGAAGAGATGCTCGAAGCCGACGCCTACGCCCATTCCCTTGGTGTGGAACTGGTCTCGGTCTCCGGCGAAGAGATCGTCATCGAGATGGTGGTCCGGCCCGAGCATCTCAACTTCCTCGAGCTGGGTCACGGTGGGATGGTCTTCTCCCTCGCCGATTGCGCCTTCTCTCTCGGCTCCAACGCAGCGGGGGACAGGGCAGTGGCGATCGACACCCACCTCGTCCTCACCGCCGCTTCCCGGCTCGGTGATCGTCTCCGTGCCAGCGTGCACGAGGTGTCGAGGGGGCGGACCCTGGGCACCTATCGAGTGGATGTGACCCGGGAGGACGGTCGCAAGGTGGCTGCTTTCACGGGCACGGTCCTGATCACGCCGATGGGCTGAAGCCCGGGGTCAGAGCCTCAGCTCGGCGAGCCGGTCGAACACCACGCGGGCCGACTCGTGGACCCGCTCCAACGAGAAGCAGGCGGCGAGCTCGGCGTCGCCCAGGACGATCGCCGGATCGGCTGCGAGCAGGTCGTGCAGCTCTTCGCCGCTCTCCCAGGCGCTCATGGCATGGCCCTGGACGAGACGGTACGCCTGGTCGCGGCTGAGTCCCTTCTCCACGAGTGAGAGGAGGACGGCCTGGCTGAACACCAGGCCTCTCGTCGCCGCGAGGTTCGACCTCATCCGTTCCACGCCGACGACGAGACCCTCCACCAGCCCGGTGAACTTGATCAGCATGTAGTGGAGAGCGATCGAGGCGTCGGGGAGGGCAACCCGTTCCGATGAGGAGTGGGAGATGTCCCGCTCGTGCCACAGGGCCACGTTCTCCAGGCCGACCTGGGCATAGCCCCGAAGCAACCTGGCCATCCCGGTCATCCGCTCGGAGAGGATCGGGTTGCGTTTGTGCGGCATGGCCGACGATCCCTTCTGGCCCTTGCCGAACGCCTCCCTGACCTCGGAGACCTCGGATCGCTGCAGATGACGGATCTCGGTGGCCATGCGCTCGATTGATGCGCCGATCAAGGCGATGGTCTGCAGGTACTGGGCATGTCGATCCCTCGCCGTGACCTGGGTCGACGCCGGTTCCGTGTCGAGGCCGAGGGCGTGGCACACGTGACGCTCCACATCCGGTGGGACGTGGGCGTAGGTCCCGACGGCCCCCGAGATCTTGCCCACCGCCACGGCCTCGCGGGCCGCCTTCAGCCTGACGTGGTCCCGAGCCAACTCGAACGCCCACCCGGCCAGCTTGAGCCCGAACGTGGTCGGCTCGGCCCAGATCCCATGGGTCCTGCCCACCATGAAGCTGTGCTCGTGCTCGATGGCCTGGGTCTTCACCGCATCGAACAGGCCCCGAACCGCGTCGAGCAGGAGGTCGGCAGACTCGGCCAGCACGACCCCGCCGGCTGTGTCGAGCACATCGGAGGAGGTCAATCCGTAGTGAACCCACCCGGAGGCCTCCGGTCCGGCAGCTTCGGCGAGCAGGTCGACGAAGGCGGCCAGATCGTGATTGGTGGTCTTCTCACGCTCCGCCACGGCTTCGGGGGTCGGGCACGGGGCGGACCGGGTCGCTCCGGCCACCGAGTCGGGGACCTTGCCCAGCGTGGCCCAGGCCTCGAGGGCCAGGGTCTCCACCTCCTTCCACACCTCGAGCCGGCGCTGGTCCGACCAGATCCGGCCCATTTCGGGGAGGGTGTATCGCTCGATCACGTCGGGGATGATGGCACACGGGACACAGGACCGATCGGGTCCGCATTTGGCGGTAGGTTGCACCCGGATGAGAAGGCTCACCGTCGTTCAAGCCCGTCGTTACGCCGTGGCCGCTCAGGGGTTCACCGACCCTCGTCCCGGGGGCCGGATCGACGTGCGGCACTTTCGCCGTGTCCTGGAGCGGATCGGTCTGGTGCAACTCGACTCGGTGAATGTGTTCAGCCGGACGCATTACATGCCTTTCTTCGCACGTCTCGGCAGTTACGACCGGGACGCCCTCGACGGCTGGCTCTGGGGATCCGGGGAGCTGTTCGAATACTGGGGTCACGAGGCGTCGTTGATCCCGGCCCGGGATCACCGTCTGTGGCGGTGGAGGATGAACGGGAACCGGGAGTGGGATCGGGTGACCCAGATCCATCGGGAGCACCCCGGGTACATGGATGCCGTTCTCGACCAGGTGAGGGAGAGAGGTCCTCTGCGCACTGCAGACCTCCACGACCCGGGGCAACGGGACGGGACGGCGATGTGGGGCTGGTCGAAGGGGAAGGTGGCGCTGGAGGCGCTGTTCATGGAAGGCCTGGTGACCACCTCGCATCGTCCCAATTTCGTCCGTATGTACGACCTGACCGAGCGGGTCATCGCCGGAGATCATCTCGCCGCAGACGGGCTGGAGCGTGAGGAGGCGCAGTCTGCCCTCCTGATGAAGGCGGCGCGCTCGCTGGGGGTGGCCACTGCCGACGATTTGGCCGACTACTACCGGATCCGGATGCCACAGGCGCGGCCTCTGGTCGAGAAGCTGGCAGCGGGGGGGCAACTCATCGAGGCGGAGGTTCAGGGATGGCGCAAATCGGCCTACCTCCATCCCGAGGCCAGGCTCCCACGCAGGGTCGAAGGGAGGGCTCTGCTCTCCCCGTTCGACAACCTCGTCTGGTACCGGGACCGGGTGGAGCGACTCTGGGACTTCCACTACCGGATCGAGATCTACGTCCCGGAGGCAAAGCGGGTGTATGGCTACTACGTGCTCCCCTTCCTCCTCGACGGCGACCTGGTGGCCCGGGTCGATCTCAAGTCGGACCGCAAGGAGAACGCCCTTCTGGTGAAGGGTGCCTTCGCCGAACCTGGTGTCGACCGGACGAGGGTGGGTCGGCAGCTGAGGGAGGAGCTGGAGACCGTCGCCATCTGGCTTGGTCTGGATGAGGTGCGGGTCAGCCGCAACGGGGATCTGGCCGAATCGGTCAGACGCCCCTGATCCGGTCCACGACCACCGCCGACTCCTCGACCACGGTGCCCAGGACTCCACCCGGCTTGTGGTTGTCGAAGCCGACGAAGAAGAGTCCCTGGCGGTTGCCCTCGGCGATGACCTGACGGGGGAGCCCCCGCTCGTCGAGGATGTCTCCGCCGCCGGTGACCAGCTCCTCGAGCACCGGTTTGTATCCGGTGGCGAGGATCACGGTGTCGAACCGCTCCGCCGTGCCGTCCGAGAAGACGACGGTGTCATCGTCGAGCCGGTCGACGGCGGGACGGACTGCGATCTGGCCCGCCTTGATCCGGCGCACTGTTCCCACGTCGATGACCGGGGTCTTTCCCCGCTCCCGGAGCTGGGCCAGTGGGGCCAGCTCCGGGGTGGCGATGCCGTATGAGGACAGGTCGCCCACGGTCATCTTCCTCAGCAGCGACCCGAGCCGGTCCCCCAGCTCGGTGGGGAGGCGGGTCAGCATCCGGGCGGTGAGCTGGGTGGGACGGCCCAGCACGTCGCGGGGCACGATGTTGACCGGTCCCCGGACCGAGATGGTCGTCTCCACCCCTGCTTCGCTCAGGTCGAGGGCGATCTCGGCCCCGGTGTTCCCCATCCCGATCACAAGGACCGACTCCCCGGCGAAGGGCTCGGGGTCCCGGTACTCCCGGGAGTGGATCAGACGCCCGGTGAACCCGTCCTCGCCCTGGTAGCTGGGCCGGTAGGGGGCCCGGTTGAGACCGGTGGCAATCACCACGTTGTCCGACAGGATTTCGAGATCGCTCCGTGTCCTGATCAACCACCGGGCATCGGGTCGGAGTACCGCCGCGGCTTCTTGGCCGAAGATCGGGTCGATGGAGAAGGCCCGGGCGTAGTCGGCGTAGTAGTCGGCCAACGCCTGTCTCGGGACGTAGCGCGGGTAGTGGTCGGGGAAGGGGAGACCGGGGAGGTTGGACAGCTGTTTGACCGTGTGCAGATGGAGGCGCTCGTAGTGGCGATGCCAGGAATCCCCCACCCGATCCGACTTCTCGATCACGAGGAATTCGAGGCCGGCTTGTCGCATCCGCCCTGCCACCGCCAGCCCGGCGGGACCGGCTCCAACGATCAGGGTGGGACTCTCCAGCACCGACCGATCAGGTGAAAGCGTTGAGACCGGTGATGGCCTGGCCCATCACCAATGAGTGGATCTCGTTGGTGCCTTCGTAGGTGAACACCGTCTCCAGGTTGGCCATATGGCGGAACACCGGGTATTCGAGGGTGATCCCGTTGGCGCCGAGGATGGAGCGGGCGGTCCGGGCCACCTCCAGGGCGTTCCGCACGTTGTCGAACTTACCGAAACTGACCTGCTCCGGGGAGAGCTTGCCCTCGTCCTTGCGACGGCCGAGGTGAAGGGCGACCAGCATTCCCCGTTGCACCGCCACCATCATCTCCACCAGCTTCTTCTGGGTCAGCTGAAAGGAGGCGATGGGGCGGTCGAACTGATGCCGCTCGATCGAGTAGTCGAGCGCCGACTCGTAACAGGCCCGGGCCGCCCCAACCGCACCGAAGGCGATACCGAACCGGGCCTCGTTGAGACAGGAGAGAGGTCCCCGCATCGAGGAGACTCCGGGAAGGACGAAGTCGTCGGGGACCCTGACACCGTCGAGGATCAGCTCCGAGGTGACCGAGGCCCGTAGTGAGGCCTTCTTCTTGATCTCGGGTGCGGAGAACCCGGGGGTGTCGGTGGGGATCAGGAAACCGCGCACGCCCTCTTCGGTCCTGGCCCA
>Ga0299913_10002243_pt1 | contig 15118 bp, 25 predicted proteins | sample RVTome_9_FD_201360 | JGI IMG/M metagenome (GOLD analysis project Ga0299913, IMG submission 201360) | Soil microbial communities from uranium-contaminated site in the Upper Colorado River Basin, Wyoming, United States - RVT155D38 (version 2) ...
GCACTATTGGCTTTAGCGCCACCGCGCTCGAGAGCCCCTAAGCAACAAACGATAGAAGAAAGAGAAGTAAGGCCCCATGCGCAAGTTAGCCCTGCGCCTGATTCGCTGGTATCAACTACGCGTCTCAGCCCACACTGGCGTCCATTGCCGTTATCAGCCTTCTTGTTCGGCTTATACATACATGGCCATCGGACGCTACGGCTTTTGGCGAGGAGGCTTCATGGGAGCTTGGCGTATCGCGCGCTGCAATCCATTTTCAGCCGGCGGCTTTGATCCTGTACCGCGTCGGAGCGTACGCGTCTAAGTTTTTGGAGCTGCGACCCGGGCTCGAACCGGGGACCTCCTCCTTACCAAGGAGGTGCTCTGCCTACTGAGCTATCGCAGCCTGACTGACTTTATGTTCTACTGATCGGTAGTCAGCAGAGTACCACATTGCGAACAGAAAGCAAGATCGCCTTCGCGAACTTCATTCTCTGCTCCGCACGCCTCGCACATGATTGCTTCTTCGCTCATGATTTCTCCTTGGCCCGCAAGGGCAGTGCCATTACCAATGGTGAGTTAAGTTGTTTAATCCCTCTTGCCAAGAGCGAGTCAGGATCGCAACCGCGTCGGCGTCGAGCGCATCGCTCATCAAAACAGCATTCGAAGCGTCTTGAGCGGCCATGCCAGCCGCAATCCAGATTGCACGCCCTGAAGTACGATGCTGCTCACGCGCCCGCTCAATCAAGATGCCGATCAGTCGGTCGTCGATCAATGAGCGCCCCGCCGCCTCAGCCGCACGCTTTAGGGCGCGCTTGGCTGGTTCAACCTCTCGCGGCGGCATGCTGCACCAGAGCACTGAAATAGCTTTGGCCTGGGTGGTGTCGATATGAGCCAGGCGCTCGAGTAGTGATTGCGCCTCAGACGCCTGGGGTCCGTACTGTTCGACCGGAAGATCCATCAATCAAATTCCCTCTGGCGCCTTTCGCGATACCCGGCTTGAATAGAAACTATGCCCATGCCCTACGCACCTGTCGAGAAATGTTGGGGAGTACGTCAAAAGTGTTAACAGCAGAGGTGGCGCATACCCCGGATCCTGTCTCGCCATCGGGCGAGGGCAGCCATCCATCTAGGCCGAGAGTTACCTCTCGGCTCAAGCGACCAACCCGAAAGCTCAGCGAGTTACCTCAACGCTTTCCTATTTGGTCTTGCACCAGCTGGAGCTTGCCGCGTTTCACTCCTGCCGCCGAAGCGGAGGCATCGTCACTGTGGCGCTAGTCCTCGTCTTCGCCGGACCCCGAAAGAACCGGCTCGACGGACGGGCGTTACCCGCCAGCCTACTCTGTGGTGTCCGGAAGTTCCTCGCCTGCAAGACTTTCGCCCCACAGCCGCGGCTGCCCGTCCACCTCTGCTGTTAAGTTAGCTCAGTATACAAACAAATGGCGCTGGCTTCAAGACCAGCGCCATTGATGAATAAGTGGTTGCGGAGGCCAGATTCGAACTGAGCGACCTTCGGGGTATGAGCCCGACGAGCTACCACTGCTCCACTCCGCGTCTATAAGGTATCAGTCGCCCTGGCTTCTGTCAAGTATGGACTGACACCCTGCGGTTATCTTTGCCTGTCGCCGTTGGGCCTGGCGCAAAATCACCCCCTAGACTCGGCGCAAAATCACCCCCTAGACTTAGCTTGCTCCCTGGTATTGGTGCTGCAAATTGACAGAAATCCCGTAGACGCAACGCTCAATATATGGAGACTGTAAAGATCGGAGTCAGTGGCAGCCGCAAAGGCACAACTGCCGCTCAGAAGGCGCGCTTTGTCGAGATCTTGCCGCCCGAGCTCGGTGAGCTCCATCATGGCGACTGCATTGGCTCTGACGAGGAGTTGCATGCCATCGTTCGCGTACAGCGCCCCGACACTCGTATAGTGGCACACCCTCCAGACAACCCATCGCGCCGGGCATTTGTCGTCGATGCAGATGAGTACCGCGAGCCTCTCCCTTATCTTGATCGCAATCGCCATATCGTTGACGACAGCGATCGCCTGATTGCCACCCCTGATGGGTTTGTTGAAGAAGTCCGCAGTGGAACCTGGTATACGGTTCGCTACGCCCGCTCACAGGGTAAGCAAGTAACGGTTATTTTTCCGGACGGCTCGATCGCAGAGAGCTAACTGGCGAGACTCTTATTCGTCGTCGGCCAACGTCGAGCCAGCATCAGCTAGCGACTCGCGTTTGGTGCCGCTTACTTCGCGGAAATGATAACTTCCATCTGGCTGCACATAGCAAATGATCCACCAACTGCCGTCATCCACGCCACAGACGCGCACCTCGCGGTTCTTCTCCTGCGCCCAACGCTGCGCTCGAGCCAGGGCTGCGAAAAAGTCGTCTTCGTCGCGTGAATGGATCCAGTTAGAGCGATCGTCGAAATACTGAGCCCGATATAGGTGCGGCTCAGTGCCAGGTGTTCGCCTTGGTGCGCGCGAACCGTCAACGACAGGACTCAGCTCATCGTCATCGTCAAGAGCAGGATCACGTTCGCCGTCACGCAACTCAATTTCGGCATGCTTATCGTTGCGGATGCGAATCCAACGATCGGAGCGATCAAAGCTCGATACGTCAACCGCCTCAGCCAACGTTAGCTCCGCGGGCAGCTCGAGATAACCGAAGCGATCGTCGCGCTTGATCATGCCGTCTTTTATGTCAGACAGATCAAGAAACTGCACCTTCCAGGAGCTATCATCGCCCCATACGCAGCCAGCTATAAAGCCGAAGCTACCGTCGAGGCCACGCTCAGGATCATAAGGAACGAAATAGTCGACCGGGCAGAAGCCAAACGAGTCAGATTCTTCTCCGCCGAGGTCCACGCAATCCGGCAGGCTCATGACTCGCGTAGCGGTATAATCGCGCGAGTAAAGGGCGTAAGCGGCGCCGTCGGCAGTCATGAACGGCACAAAGGTATTATAGAGAGCCGAGTAATTACGCTCGTAGCCGCCGATGCGCGCACCATCAGAAAGAACGTCGATGATTTCCGTACCGATATAGCCAGGCTTACCCTCTTGCTTAGTGCGCTGCACGCTAAAGCGAGATAGATAGGCGGCCGCCTCGTCGGGAGAAGGTCGTTTGTTCATATCTTTACCTTGCCCGCGCCAGAGAAAGCGTCAAGAGCGCCCAGCTAAAGGGCCTTCTAAATGGGGCCGCGTGCCTCTTGTGTTCGACTCCACGTCATGAGACAATAAGCGTTGGACGACCGTGATTCGTCTTCTCATGAAAGGCGGATAAATAAAATGCGCTCGCGTATTCTTACTTCACTATCGTTGAGCCTGGCTGTGCTCGTCCTCCCCGTTGCGTCAGTCAATGCTGCCGCCGTCGTTTCTGTCGAGGCTGGCGTTTACAGCAACTTCGCCGCTCCTGATCCTGACAACAACAACCCTGGTAGCATCACCTTTGGCATGGATAACCCCAACACGGCCGCGGTTGAAGCTCCGGCCGAGGTCATTGCCGCTGATGCCATTATCGTTCAGCCGGCCAATGTGAACTTTGGCGACCACGGCTTTGCTCCCACCTGCGTCGAAGTGACGCGCGATGGCGGCAGCATTACCAAGCTGGCGATTGTCGCCTCCTGCACCGTCAGCGGTTCGGTCGTTCTGTACGAGGACGTCTTTGGCCCGGGTGCTGGCGCCTACATTGTCGGTCAAGGTCGCATCTTCGTGCCGGCGGCTGACGTTGCCGCCAACCCGCAGCTGGCCACCTTGATCAAGACTGCAGCCGACAGCGGTGGGACAGTTAATATCACCTTTGCCGTAGACGTTTCTTACGGCTTCCCCGTTTCCTTCGTTGGCGTTACGCAGATCGCTGGTGCCGTAACGATTCTTAGCAATGGCGACGTTACCGTTGGTAGTGCTACACTGCCGAACGCTGTTATTGATGCCGCCTCACGCGCCAAGCTACAGCAGGCCGTGGCGCGTAATGTCACTGCCACCGTTGATATCACCGGTGATAATGTCATTGACCTCAGTGGTGCCTCACAGCCGGTTGTGATTACGCTTAGCGTTACTCTGCCTGCGCCCGCGCCGGTGGTTGTGCCGACTCCCGCGCCGGTAAACCCTGCGCCAGAGACTCCCAATACGCCGACATTCGTCACCAATCGTGCCCAGGCCAATCCGGGTGGCAATGTGCTGGCTACTGGCGAGGGCTTCAAGCCCAACTCGGCCGTGAAGATTTACCTACATTCGCAGCCGGTGCTGCTGGCGACGGTGACTGCCGACGAAAACGGGGCCTTCTCGATCAGCGTCCGTATCCCGGCTAGTGCGCCGACTGGCAGCCATACGATTGAGGCGCTTGGCGTTGATTCTTATGGCAATAGTCTGAGCATGCGCCAGGGCTTGGTCTTGGTGGCGGCGGAAACGTCGATGCCCGATACAGCCATGCAGCCGGTCGATGCAGGCATGTTGTCTGTCCTCGGCCTGCTGTTGGCCGTGGTCGCCATCCGCCTGGGCTTCGCTCGTCGCTTGGCACTTCTGCCCACGCGCTCTTGAACGAACTTGACATCAGCTCCCGCATAGCAAGCATCTGAAGTTATGGAACGACACTTCTTTGACGGTGATCCGGAGGCGGAGCCTTGCCGCGAGTGTGGGCAGCCATACGAGACGGCTGACGAGCGTCATGACTATGGCAAGCTCATCAATCCCGAGACGCGCGTCATTCGTCCTTATACACTGGCGGATTACGAAAACGAACGAGAATTGTCGGTGCAAGAAGTGCTAGCCATGTGCAATGGCAACTATCCTGACTTTGGGCAATTGTCAGATAAGCTGGTAGATGTCTGGAATCAGCATGCGCCACGCATCCCTGTGCTATGGCCGGGAATCACGTCGTTAGTGACCCTGGCTCGAGAACGTAAGTGGCTGCACTCGTGTGAGAAGCACGTCATCGTCGACGCCAGTCCGGGGCGTACCGACTTCCCCGTCTGTACAGGCTAGTCGCGACTTACCTGGGCCTGCTGCATTAGTGTCGTCTGTGTCTGCAGCAGTGGGCTGTTTTGCGGGTGTCGGTCAAAGTAGCGATAGAAGCTGGTAACATCGTCATAACGCAAGGCCGAACCGTCGTACAGCACCAGCTCATGGATCAGTTGGCCGCCAACCTTGCGCATCTCACGTCGGATCAGGTCGCGCGTACGGGCCTTATACAAGCTGTCGTCTAAGAAGACGAAGAGCCGTCCTTCGATTCGCTCGCGCGCATATTGCAGGGGCAGTGACACCGCATGTCGCAACCCGCCAGGGACCAATAGAGGCATTTTTCCACCCAGCTGCCGCTGTAGTCGTTCGCGTCCGGCGCCGGCCAGATATTGGCAGAAGGCGACACCGAATTTGCCACTGACGACGATGTCGAAGTCAGGACTGAAGCGATCGGCAAACTGATCCAGTAGCAAGTCCATGAATGGCGGCCTACGCAGCGAAGCATCAAGCGCATCAAAGAAGGGCGTACCGCCACCATGCTCTGCCAAGACTAGCTCAACAGTCTGCTCGACGCGCTGATTGGTGACGGTTAGTTGTTTCATAAAATATAGTTATATGCAATATGCATATAAGTCAAGAAACTGAACCTTCTTTCGCCTGCTTATGTGAGAATCGGCCATCGGCATCGGCGGCGGCTCTCGTCGAAATTGATAACATGTTAGACTGACTCTTGACAGTTGCTCACGGTTATGCCAGGCTAAGAGCTCAAGTTAATTACGCCTCGATAGCTCAGCGGCAAGAGCCGGAGCTTCTAAACCTCTGCGAGCACGGGTTCGAATCCCGTTCGAGGCACCACAGTTTGAAAGGAAACAATCATGGCATAGGGACTCACACTTACTGATCCAGGAGCTGGTCTGATTACCACGACCGATCCTGTGCTACGCTTATATGCAATAGTGCGTAGCGACCTGGACATGCCTCCAGGTAAGCTAGCCGCTCAGGCTGGCCACGCGTTCTTAGACGCCTTCTTCGCCGCCCAACGACTCCGACCACAATATGCTGCTGCCTATTGTAGTGATTCGCATGGCACGAAGGTTACGCTTTCCTCCTCGAATCTTGATCAGTTGCTGCGTGCCGAGGCAATGGCCCGCAGCGAGGGACTGCCTTGCGCGCTGATCACCGATTCCGGACATGTGTTGCCGCCATATTTTGATGGCAATCCGATCATCACGGCACTGGGGCTTGGCCCCGCTCTGCGATCGGAGGTCCGCCATATCACCAAACACTTCGCCCTCGTTCGCTGAATCGACCAGCCGGCGAGGGCTTTGTGCTGTCTTACGGCCTGCACGAAACGCTCGTGCAGATCATCGAGTCGAGTTAACCCATCAAAATACTAAACAACACCAACGAAAAGGAACGGAAAAGAAAATGGCTAACATCAACGAGCAACTGGCGGCTAAGTGGCCGCTCGAGCAACTAACCGCCCTGGCTCCGCGCCACGGCGCCATGGAAGAAGACGACCAGGCTCTGGCTCCCTTCTTCGCTTACCACGATCGCGAGTCGTATCTGGCTTGGGTCGCGGAATGGAAGGAGCTATACCGTGGCTTATCGGTCGACATTCGCACCGATAAGCGTGCGATCTGGAAGGCCGATAAGGATGCTACCTGGCAGCAGCGGCATGCCTTGGTGCAGCAGCGGCGACTGGCGCGGGCCATGTTGGCCCTGCGTCATGCCGCCAAGCGCGACAGTTGGCGACGTGCCACTGCCGAGCGAGCTGCCGCTGAGGTAGCGTAATTCACCACTGCGGGCGGGTACTGCCACCCGCCCGCAGTCAAAGAAGGAGACCATCATGCGTCCTGTATTCATTACGCATCTTTTTTGTGGAGATGCCGAAAAATCTGACACCATCTATGCGCGCGAGGATATTACCCACGAGCAGATTCGCGCCGACCTGCTAGCCGCTCAAGAGCAGTATATTGCCTATGTGAAATCATTATCCGAAGCACCGGATAAGGTGACGGCGCCATATGCGCCGGCATATGAGGATCACCCCGACAAATTGGTTCGAGAGGTCAAGGCCGAATGGCTCGAGCTTAAGGCCAAGGCCGAAGCTTGGAATACTCACCAACGCGCATTGCGTCGTCCCTTTGTGGCCGACTTTCTCATCGACAACGAACGCTACTTTGCCGAAGACCCCAACCAGTTCGATCTCGATCTGGATTGGGGTCACCGCCACGGCTGGTTGGGTATGATGTAAGAAAATAAGCGTCCCTCAGCGCGCTAGCAGGCGAGCCAGGTCGTCGTCAGCGAGTAGGACCTGAACGCCGGCGGGGCGATTGACTGCGGTGCTAAAGGCGGTTGTCTGATGCCCGCAATCTTCGCACGCTACGGTGATGACCAGATCGTCTCCTTGCCTTCCGGGCAGATCCACCAGGCCGGCGCGGACGTCGGCATTGTTCGGATGCGCGCAGATCTTATCGCAGGCGCACTCGCCGGCCAGGCAGACGCCGTTGATCAGGTCAAAATGCTCGTCGTAAGCTTCTTCGTTCATGACTTTTCCTTAGTTCGATGCGTCGAGGAAATTAGGGGAATCTTCAGGCGTCTCTACCCAACCTTGTTTGCCCATCCAGCGCATGGCTGTTTTGGCGGGGCATTCCTCGCACTCCATCCAAACCTTTTCGCCGTGATCGGGCTTATCATAATCAGGCCAGCTCCAGGTATGCTGTGCCCCACAGGCTGGGCAGGTCCAAGAATGACGAAAGCGACGGGGCATGAATTTCATCTCCTACAGTGTGCAGGAAACAACCTTAGCCGGTGCGCAGGCCAAGGTCAAGCCATATCGCTTGCTCATGCCAGGAGAAGGCCATGAGGTTGATGGCCTCACGAAGTGGTAAGCAAGGGCTAATCGCAACCGATCTTGGTGCGTGAAAGCCGCGCCCGCTTGACGAACGCCTATCGTCAGTATACTTTCTATACTAACGCAATCAAAAGTATTCTGGAGCACAAATGCTATCTCGTTCCGTGGCAGCTATTAATACCGTGCTGATGTTGCACCCCGATGTTCCCCTGCCGATGGCGGCCATTGCTCGCGCGGCAGGCTTAGCATACGCCCCTGCCGCTTCGGCCCTACAGACATTAGAAAAGCGCGGCCTGGTGTTGCGCAGCAGTCGTGGTGGGACGGAGGAGTTTGCCCCCGATCCGCAAAGCCCGCACTACCCCATCGCTTATGCCACTGCCCTGGTGGATTTGCCGTTAGCCGATGCTATCGCTGGCGAGTCGGTATATGCCATTTACGCCTATGGCTCGATGGCGCAGCCTGGCGCCGGCAAGGGCAGCGATCTGGACCTGCTGATCGTGGCGGACATCAAAGACCGAGACCAGTTCACCGACCAGATATCACTGCTGGGCGAGCGGTTGGGGCGCACCATTGATCCATTCATTGTCACCCCTGAAGAGCTGGAGGCTGCCCAGGCTAGTGGTGATAGCCACATCGCTGCCGCCTTGGCGGGCGTGCGCCTGATGGGAACTATCTGATGGCTAAAGTGCTTACGCAAGGTCAGAAAGATACGATCCAGAATTGGATCGAGCGTGCCGACCGCCGACTGAAGGGAGCGGAAGCCGCCGCGCATCGTCCCAATCCCAGCGAGGGTGAGTTCGATAATAATTTCGATGGCGTGGTGACGGCGATCTTTCACACCGTTGACGCCTTTGAGCTCGCACGTACCGGCAACAAGCGCAGACTTAATGAAGCTGATCAGCCGACTGTCATTCGTTCGGTGATCGCCAACTTGCAGGCAGCGGGCATTCCTGATGTGCCTGTCGCCATTCGTCTTATCAACTTAAATGCGCGTCGCAACACTTCCATTCATGGAGACTGGCTCGAGGTCCTCGATACCGATGCTCTCGATGACGCCATCACGGCTGCTCGAAAGCTGTTGACCGCAGTTCTGACATATTTTGCCAAGAAGTCGATTCTTTAACTACAATTTGGTTAAGCCAAGAAGGATTATGCAATGAACCTTTCTCAGATCAAACCCTTGCGTCGTGACCAACTGCCAGAGGAGGCTCTGGTGGCGGACGGCTTCGATGAGGCCATTATCGGCTACGCCTATCGCCTTTCCGATCCAATTGTCATCTACGATCGCGCCAAGTGCATCGAGATCTTGATGCGCGACATGAGCTACGACGATGCTTGCGAATACTTCTCCTTTAATGTTGAGGGTGCCTACGTAGGACCGAGCACGCCTTTATTCATCGACGTGAACTGCGCCAATTGCGGAGAGCCGAGCGACGAATGTGTCTGTGAGCCAGATGCGGCGCCCGCAAGCTAAGCCGGCTCTTCAGCCTCCGGGCGACGGGCCGGTCTGGGAAGACGTCTCCAAGTTCATCCCGCGCCGCGGCGAAGCGGGAGTGCGAGCGCATAGCCGTGACGAAAGTGGCGCCGACATTGTTGCCTATGATGAAAGGGGCCATTTAGTTGGCGTCTTGTCGCTGATTTTTACCGACGACGAGCTGCCCTCCTCGACCATTGCGGGTCAATGGGTCGTGGTGCGGGACGATGCCCGCCGGCGGGGCTGGGCAAGCAAGCTTTACCAGTATGCTCACAGCGTGGGTATTGAGGTCGAGTCGGGATCCGACTTGTCACTGTCAAGCGGGGATATGACGCGCGATGGCTACGATTTCATGATTGGCCGGCGCGCGAAGCGCAGCTCAGTCCAACGGGGTTAGGTGATCGCGTTCAACCGAATCGGTCTGTTCCCCCGCGCCGCGCCAGATTATAGCCTTTACTCCGGCACTGTCATTGCCGCCCTGGCGGGCTGATGTTACGCGATGAAAGGCCAACAGCGTTCCTTCCCCGGGAGAATGGCACGCATAGGGGCAGGAGTTGACGCGAACACGAGTATTGAGCGGCACGCCAAAGCCCCAACTGTCGGCGAAAGCTATTTCATCGAATAGCTCATCATCAATGTAGTCTGCTTCGTTGGAGCGGTGGTCAATTAATAGATCCTCGGGCAAATGTCGCCACGTCTCACGAGTGGTTATATAATGCGGGAAGAGCGGGTCGTGGAGCGACTGACCATGCGCCGTCAGCCAGTATTCCAATTCATCCCAGCGATCGGGGCCGGCATATTCATCACTGCCGACCTGGCACAACAAACACCAGCCGCAAATTCGCTCGTCGGATAAGTTCACTGCTCTATCCTCTTTATGTCGCCTATAGAGCGAGCATGCTCACGGAGCCGTTACCGTCCAGCTCATAGCTGTTGCAGTATGGCCATTGACGTACAGCTCGAGCTGGTAGTCGCCGGGGTCGACGTCAAAGTCTGCCTGTCCATACGGGCTGATGATGTCAAAGGCCATGTAGTTGCCTTCAAGCGGCTCCCAAACTGTGTCTATGGCTGAGCCATAGTCGGCAGCGCCGTTAATCCAGACACGAACGGAAATCACATCTCCGTCAACAACGCCATCGCCCAGCACGAATAATCGCACGCCATTAACGTCAGTGGCGGCAAAGCGATCTCCGCTGCTGAACTCGTACTCGGAATCAAAATGCTCTGGGATGAAATTGCCCTGCGCATCGAGCGAAACCTTTACCAGGGCAGTATTCTCTAATTCCACCGCCTCTCCCTGTGGGATGGACGACTGCAGGGCGGTCAGTGAAACTTCCCCCTCGCGCAATAGGCGCAACAACTGATCGAGAATCTCTTGTTGCTCAGGCCAGATGCTTGCCATAAGCGCCAGGTTGCGATCGGCTTGGGTGAAGAAATAAGAACTCGAGTCGAGAGTTTGGGCAGCGGCAATTTCTAAAGCCTGCTGGGCGCTTTCCAGTGCCCCCTGGTCATCGCCAGCCCTTGCCTGCGCCAGGGCACGATTGAAGAGGAGCGCGAATTGTTCGGGAGCCAGCGCGATCGCACGCTGAGTGGATGCCAAGGACGCTTCATTGTCTCCAATCAACAGCTGAGCCCAGCCCATATTCCACCAGGTGCTGTAGTTGTCGGCCTCCTGCTCGAGTAAGAGCTGATAATCAGCCACGCCTTGCGCCAACATTTCTTGTCCGCGCTCATCGGTACCCGCTGAGGCAAAGAACAGTAAATCACCGTAGAACGTGCGCGTCTCGGCGCTCGCCGTTAATGCTGGAGCCCATGCTGGCTGTAAGGCAACTGCTGCCTCAGCAGACGCCAGGGCTTTCTCTAGATGCGCGCGATCAGGTTCGCTCAATACACTGCCGCCTTGGCTTTCAACCTGTGCTAATTCGGTACGCGCGTTAACGATAGATTCAATGGCCCCTTCGCTGATTGGTTGCGGCGGAGATGCCACGGTCATCCCCGTCCAGCCCAATGCCGCAATGACGAAGGCGACGCCAGTTAAGACAAACAGAGGACGAGAGCGTGCGCTCAATGTTGTTGCCAGACCCAAGAAGAAGAGCGATACGGCCAGCAGCGTCAGGATCGTGATGAAGACTGTACCTCTCCCGTCATACTCGTTGGCCAAGGCCAGCTGGCTTTGTTCGATGAGGGCAGTGCGCGTCCGCGGAGCAACTTCATGCTCGGCGATGTAGCCCGCAAAGTCGGTCAGGTAGGTTTGTTCGTCAAAATATGGCGGCTGCAGCAAATCGGACCTCGCCTGCACCCAGGCGCTGAGCTCTGTCTCGAGTGTCGTCATGGCGTTGAGTAATTCCGGATCAAGATTTCCCGAGCCGCCGTCGAGTGCTAAATCAGAGGCCCAGTTGGCGGCTTCTAGGTGTTCATACCAGCGACGGAAGTCGCCAAAGTTACTGGTCGTCGTATTCATGGCGGCCAGATCACGACCAACGCCCATCGTGCCCGCCTGGCTGGCGGTGCGCTCGGCCACTTCGGCATTGATTGAGGCGTCCTGCTGCCAGAAGGCCACGGAAGTGGCAAAGAGAGTAATAAAGGCCATGGCCACCGCGACGAGCGATCGCACTCGCCTCTCGTCGCCTTGCAAGATGCGTAGTAGTTGACGAACAGGGCGCATCATAGCCAGGCCCAGATCATGACGCCAACGCCTGCGACGATAAAGACCGAAGCGGTGAGCGTACAGACAAGTCGCTTACGACGTTTGGTGACTTCCGCAATTGTCAGTAGGGGCAGAGCGATGGCCAGCACGATGCCCGCCAGCAGCAAATTGCGCATACGCTGCTGTTCTATGTCGGCCAGGGCAAAGTGAGGAGCTGGATCCAGGTCGGAGCGGCTGGCAGCTTCGGCCAAGTACGCTTCGCGATGCAGCTGCGGATCGTAGTTGCCCACTTCATCGAGGTATTCAGGACGAACCAAGAACCAATGGGCCGCGCCGCGCATGGCAGCCTCCAGGCCTAAATCGGCAAATCCAGCTTCACGCAGGCTGATGGCGCTAAGGCGAGAGGACTCGTATTCAAGCCAGGCATCATTGGTGCGTGCCACCAGGCCGGCAGCTCCGGCTTCAGCGGCAGCCAATTGCCGAGTAACGATGAGACCTTCCAAGGTAGCGTCAGCGGCAATGTCAGAAGCATCTCCGACGCGCCAGGCGATAAGCGCGCCCAGCAGACCTAGCGTAGCCAACATAATTGCCAAGACCAGGTTCATGCGGTCACCGCGGCTTTGCTTGAGGACGGCCTCGCCAGTGGTCTCGGTTCCAGTCTCGATCTTGGTCAAAAGAAGGCCTTCTCTGCCAGGGGCGGATGTGTAAAATGAAAGAAGGGTATGGCCTGATCGAACCACATTGTCAATACATATTTTCTCCAGACCAGCCCGCACACGATTGGAGCCTGGAGCATTGTGCGCTTAGCAACCGACGCTTGTTTGACAATTAGCATCGCTTCAATGCCAATTGTTACCCGACGACCTTCATTGCTCGCTGGGCAAAGATGTAAAGTGCCCCAAACAAAGGAGATAACACGATGACTTCAGACGATCGTCGAGCCGAAGAGCTCGAGACGCCGCAGAATATGATGTATGCTGCGGCTAAGCTCGGCCGGGAGGGCAAAGGAGCCGAGGCAGACGCCATGTACCGACGGGCTGCGGCTGGATTTGAAGCCGAGGGGAACCTGGTTCGGGCCGCTCAGGCGCTGAGCTTTGCTCGCGCAAAGGCCGAGGCAGAGGCCATGTTCAAGCGGGCGGCAAGCCAGCCCTCCTGACCAATATCGACTCCTTGACGCTCTTCTCGGCAACCAGATAATCTGGCCAGTGATTGTTAGTCTTTGACACTTGCACAGGAGATGCATTTAATGCCACGCTACCCGTTTCTCGATTCAGAAGCTCAGAAACACCCGCTTGTCGGGCGCCGCGTGCTGGCCGGCGCGATGAAGACGCCGGGTACGATCGTCGGCGTTCAGTCTGATGGTTCGATCTGCGTCGAATATGATAACGATCGAGAGCAGCGAATCGCTAACCCAAACCCGTTCTCCAGTGGTTCGATGGCCGTTGTTGCCCCGGAGCATGTCGAGTTTGTCGACTGACGATTTCGCCCAACAGTAGCTATTGGCGCCGGTTGCCTTGAGAATATCTGTAGCGTATCGCAGCTCGAGGCAACGAGACATATTGACCTCCCCCGTGGAGACCCAATCATGAAAAAGACCACCCACTTCAATCATGGAGAAGTTCATGCAATACGAGCCCTTTGAACCCACCGCTGCGGCCAGCGCCGTAGCTGGTTATATTTCGGCTTTTAAGATCGACGAAGAAGCTTTTGAAGGCTTTGCCCGCATCTCGTTAGGCAAGAATGTACCGCCTCCGGCCGCACGCGACGCCGGCCCTGATGCTGCTGCCTGGAGACGTTGGCGCGTGATCGATGCTCTGCTGGCACACTTTGGCTCATTCGGCGCCCTGACTGAGGGCTGGGGTGATTTTGTCGCTGAAAATTATGAACCTAACGAGCCTTCGTACGACGGACAGTGAGATAGCGATTGAGACTGGCTCAGATAGCGTCAAGAGAAGGTCCGATCTTGACGTTTAGCGCAGGCGAATCACTCTTTTGACATGAGCAATTCATTTGGCCCCGAAGATCTAGTCGGCCGCATGGCACGCTGCACCTGTGGCGAGCAGAAGCCTTCCGCCGAGGCTATCAACGAGCCATTTTTTGAATATCGTGGCCCCGGCACGAGCGACAAGGTATGTGCCGTCTGTTTCTATTACAAGATTGCCCACGAGTATGAAGCTTCCCGCGTCAGCCCTGAGCCGGCCCGAGCAACCATCGGTCATGATTTCACCCCTCTGCTGGCTGGTTACGAGTTCGATACGTACCTCTGTGCGGACTACAATCGCCACCCTGGCGCACTAGACTGACCGTTCTCCCGGCAGCTTCTTAATTCATCGGCCTCACTGGCACTCATCTTGCGCCAGGTGCATATGCGCGGATGAAGATTGGACTCCCATCCGGCGACAGCTGAGCAGTCGCCCTTGCTTGGCGTCCACTTCTTAGAGGGCTACAGGGAGTAATTTGCATGCCAAGGTTTTTTGATGCCGCACGTGGGTTCAGCAGCTTTGCGCGCGGGGAAGCCAAGGACAAGGTTGCCTCTGCTGGCGATGTCATTGATTCGGCCCGCACGGCTACCGCCACCTGGCTACAGCCATCGTCACAGCGGAGAGGCAACTGGTGGCTACCGCTGCTGCTGGGATTAGGCCTGGGCGCCTTTATCGCCTTCTGGTGGGATCCGCAAAGAGGCCACGCACGACGCTCCGCCTGGCGGCAACGTTTCGAAGGCGCAGCGCGTCGCACCAGTCGCTCGGCCAGCCGCAGTCTGCATACAGCCAGTTCACAGGCACGCGGCACATTCGCCGGCATCATTCATGTCGAAGATGAGAGCAAGGAATACAACGATGCTACCTTGGCTGAAAAGGTAGAATCGGAACTGTTTCGTGATCCATCAATCCCCAAGGGATCGATTAATATCAACGCTGAACGTGGAGTTGTGGTGCTGCGTGGCCAGGTTGAACCGGCGCAGGTAGAGTTGATTGCCGATCGCACACGCCACATCAGCGGCGTGGTGGACGTCGATAATCGACTTAAGGCCAGCAGATGAGCAGAAGAGTATCTTGCTCGCGTCGCGAACCTTAAGCGAGCGCGAAACGGAGCTCTTTCTCGATGACGGACACTTCAATAATTGCCCCGCGAGCATAGCGACCGCTCAAGATGCCATCGGCTAGCGGATCTTCAAGGTGTTGCTGAATCGCGCGCCGCATGGGGCGA
>Ga0299913_10002244_pt1 | contig 15117 bp, 16 predicted proteins | sample RVTome_9_FD_201360 | JGI IMG/M metagenome (GOLD analysis project Ga0299913, IMG submission 201360) | Soil microbial communities from uranium-contaminated site in the Upper Colorado River Basin, Wyoming, United States - RVT155D38 (version 2) ...
GCAGCCGGAGACGGTACTGCGTCTGAGAAACAAGGGTCTCCCCGTTCTGGGAGAGGATAGTAAGGGTGATCTGCTGGTCCAGGTGCATGTGTGGACACCGGAGCATCTGAGCGAAGAGCAGGAGCGCTTATTCCGTGAGCTGGCAAAGCTGGAAGGTGAGCCGCCTAAGCGCGCGCCCGGCTTCTGGTCCAAGTTGAAGGAGGCGTTGGGCGCATGAGCTGGTGGGCCATCGACGTGTGGACGGCCCCTGAGCGGCGCGATGGGATGAGCACCTGGCTGGTTACTCGCACCGGGCAGGCGGTCGAAGAGCGGGACGATGGTACGCTGGTGACGTTCGCGCCGGACGAGAGTGCTGCGGAGGCGCTCGTGGCCGAACTGGGGCGGGAGGTGGACGCGACGGCACGGACGGGGCGGCGTCAACTCGACACGGTAGACTGGTCCACGGAGTGGCGGCAGGGACTTGGATCGAGGTGCTTCGGAAGGCTGACTGTCATGCCCTCATGGCTGCCCGAAGCAGCGACATCAGACTCCACTACGGTCGTGCTCGATCCGGAGTCTGCGTTCGGCAGCGGGGAGCACGGGTCGACTCGCGCTGCCCTCCTTCTGCTGGAGCAGCTGATCCAACCTGGTCACCTGGTTCTCGATCTCGGCAGTGGAAGCGGGATACTCGCCATTGCGTCGGTCAAGTTGGGAGCCTCCCGAGCTATCGGGATCGAGATTGACGCCGAAGCTAATCAGGTGGCCGCCCGCAATGCTGCTCGCAACGGCGTGAGCGACAGGGTAGAGCTCCTGGAAGGTGATGCCGCAATCCTGGCCCCGCTCCTGGGTCCGGCCGATCTGATAGTCTCCAACATTCTCCGCACCGCCAACACGGCACTGCTGCCCGCAATCGCCGGTGCCCTTGCGCCGGATGGCGTCACGATCTTCTCCGGCATGGAGCACCCCGAAGCTTCGGAGTTCCGTCAGGTGCTGGACCGCGCTGGGTTCGGCGTGGTTCGGGAGACAGTCGATGCCGGCTGGTGGGGGGTAGCTGCTAAAGTGCTCCAATGAGGGTCCTGGTCCCTCCGGGTGGTGCCGTCGTGGGGCAGCGGACCATCTTGGACCAGAGCGAGGCTCATCACCTCCGAGTGCGGCGTGCACGCGAAGATGAGGACGTGGAGGTGCTGGACGGCGAGGGCCTCGCTGGCACGGGACGGCTGGTGCGCGCCGGCGGAGAATGGATGGTCGAGATCCAATCGGCCGAGCAGCGTCCTGCTCAGCCAGCAATGATCCTCGCTGTAGCAGTTGGCGACCGCGAGCGGTTCACTTGGATGGCCGAGAAAGCGGTGGAGCTGGGCGTCACGCGCATCATCCCGCTGGAGACGGCGCGAACCAGGGGGGTCGCGAGCCGGCTCAGGAGTGCTCACATTCCGAAGCTCGAACGCGTCATGCTCGAGGCCACCAAGCAGTGTGGCGCGGTATGGGCTCCCGACGTCGAGCCACCTGTGGCACTCGTCGATTTTATCGCCCGTCCCCTTGAGGGAGCAGGCTGGCTGGCTGATTCCGCGGGTGAGCCCCCTTCAGCGAAACTGGACGACACGCCTTTGACAGCTTTGGTTGGGCCCGAGGGAGGATTCACGTCTCAGGAGCGCGACGCGATCCTGACCGCGGGATACCGTGCGGTGGTGCTCGGCACCCATACCCTGCGCTTCGAGACTGCCGCCCTTGCCTCGGCGGCAGCGGCACTAACGGCGAGAATGCGGGGCAGACATGGCTGATTGCCTCTTCTGCAAGATTGTGGCTGGCGACATCCCAGCGAAAATCGTTAAGCGCTCGGATGATGCGCTTGCCTTCAAGGACATCGACGCCAAGGCGCCGGTGCACCTGCTGGTCATACCCACCCGACATGTGCCGGCGGTGCGGGATGCGGAGGGACCCGAGGGCGAACGCCTGCTTGGGCGGTTGCTGGCGTTTGCCGCCGCGGTGGCGGGTGAGCACGGGCTGGACGACGCAGGCTACCGGATCGTAACGAACACCGGACCCAACGCGGGTCAAAGCGTGGATCATCTGCACCTGCACGTGCTGGGCGGGCGGAAGCTGAGTTGGCCGCCAGGGTGACGCGCCTCTTCTTGCCCGCCATCCTGACCCCGAATAAATTCCCAACTTGTTTCGACATTTGCCCTTACCGGGCTCGAGAGGGGTGAGTCAGCGAATGCCAGAAGTCATCATTCACGATGACGAGAGCTTCGACCGGGCGCTCAAACGGTTCAAGAAAAAGTGCGAGAAGGCCGGCATCCTGTCGGATCTTCGCAAGCACCGTCACTTCGAGAAGCCGAGCGAAAAGCGGAAGCGCAAGATGAGCGCCGCCGTCCGCAAAGGCCGGCGGGGTCCCAGTGTCCCAAGAGTCTAGCCTGACCGCAAAGTTACGAGGCGCGCTGAACACGGCCCGCAAGGCGCAAGATAAGGAACGCACTCTCGTCCTCGGTACTATTCTGGCCAATCTCAAAAATCGGGAAATCGAGCTTCGCCGTCCGGCCAGCGACGACGAGGTGATAGACGTAGTGCGAAAGGGAATCAAGATCCGGCGCGAAGCCATCGAACAGTACTCCAACTCGAGGCCGGACCTGGCTTCCATCGAAGCTTCCCAGATCAAGGTGTTGGAGGAGTTCATGCCGCCCGACGTGGACCCCGGGGAAATCCGCGCCGCAGTCCGCCAGGCCATCGCCGGCGGAGCGCGGGACATGGGCAAGGTGATGGGGCAGGTGCTCCCGAAGTACAAGGGCAAGGCCGACGGCAAGCTGATCAACCAGATTGTGCGCGAGGAGCTCGAGGCCGGCTGATGGCGCAGGTGGAATCTCTCTCTACTGCCGGGGTGCCGGCCCAGATACAGGGCGGCACCCCGTTGCCGTTGCCGGCCGAGCACACGGCCGAGGCACTCGATACGATCGAGTTCGGCGCGGTGCTCGAGCGAGTGGCGGCGCACGCGGTGGGAGCCCTTGGTAGCCATCGCGTCTTGAACCGGCGCCCGACCGAGGATGTGGTGTGGGTCCGCGAGGAGCTCACGCGAGTTGGAGAGGTTGCTGCGCTCTTCCGCCGTGGCGACGGGCTTCTGGCGGAACCGATTCCAGATGTGACGCGGGCAGTCGCCCGGCTGAGGATCGAGGGGAGCGTCCTGGAAGGGATGGAGCTCGCCGACCTGCAACGCGTGTTGGCAGCATCGCGGCAGATTCACACCGATCTGCGCCGAGTCGCCGATGCTGCTCCACATGCCAGTGTGCTGGCACGGCCACTGCCGGATAAGGCGGTTGAGCGCCGGCTCGAGCTGTCAGTAGACACCGACGGCAATCTGCTCGATACCGCAAGCCCGCAGCTTGCCGCGGCGAGGCGCGAAGTTCAGGCGGCCAGGCAGCGGCTCCTGCGGCGACTAGACAGTCTGCTTCGCTCGCTCGATTCCAGCTCTGCCCCAACCGATGCGTCGGTTACCTTGCGCGGAGGCCGGTATGTAATCCCGGTGAGACGTGACTCGCGTAGTCGCCCACCGGGCATCATTCACGATGAGTCGGGAAGCGCCGGAACGCTCTTCATAGAGCCATCCGAGACGATCGAGCTGGGTAACGCACTGCGTGAGGCGCAGGTCGAAGAAGAACGGGAGACGTTGCGGGTCCTGCGTGCCCTCACCGACCTGCTGCGGCCCGACCTCCCCTTGTTGCGTGATGCGCTCGAGATGTGCGTGGCCGTGGATGACCTGGTGGCTCGGGCCCGTTACGCGGTAAGCAGTGGCGGGGAAGTACCAGAAATCGTGGCTGCTCCGGCTGGCCTCCGAATCGTCAACGGCCGGCATCCGCTGCTGCTCGATGGCGCCGAGCCGGTCGTCCCTTTCGATCTCGAGCTTCTCGAGCAGGAACACACGCTGCTGATCAGCGGGCCCAACACCGGTGGAAAGACCGTTCTGCTCAAGGCGGTCGGGCTCGCCACGACTCTGGCAGCAAGCGGCATCGTTCCGCCAGTTGGGGAGGGCAGCCGGCTTCCGTTATTCCGCCGCTTCTATGCCGACATCGGAGACCGGCAATCGATTGCCGCCAGTCTATCCACCTTTAGCGCACACGCCCGCATGTTGCGCCGAGTACTGGAAGATGCGGACGATGCGACGCTGGTCCTCTTGGACGAGATTGGGAGTGGCACTGACCCAGCCGAAGGGGCCGCGCTGGCGGCGGCGACGCTGGTCTCCCTTACTCATCGGGGCTCATTGACACTGGCAACTACCCACCTCGGCACCCTCAAAGATCTTGCGAGTCACACCGATGGAATTGTTAACGCATCGCTTCAATTCGACGCTGTAACCTTAACTCCTACATACCGTTTCCTTAAGGGAGTCCCAGGCCGCTCTTACGGCTTGGCGATCGCCCGGAGGCTCGGCGTAAACCCTGAGATTCTGGCCGATGCCGAGGCTCGGGTGCCGGATGCGGAACGGAGCCTGGACGCCTTGCTGGCGGCGGTCGAGGGGCGCGAGCGCGATCTACAGGCAGCGCAGGCGGGCTTGGCAGAGCGGACCCTGGAAATTGAATCGCTTTCCGCGCGACTAACGTTTCAGCAGGAGGCACAGGCCGCACGTGAGGCCGAGCTCAAGCGGAAGGAGAAGGAAGCTGATCGTGCGGGCCGCCAGCAGGCCCGGACGTACCTGCTCGAGGCCAGGCAGCGGGTCGAGGAAGCGTTGGCATCCGCTCGCGCCGCAGGCGACGAGACGGCGGCGAGGGAAGCGCGCAGGTCGTTAGAAGAGGGGATCCGGGAAGCGGCGGAGGCATTGGAGAGCGAGGAGGCCGCGGGGCCGCGGGGCAGCGGGGCAGAGCTGCTACCGATCGGCACCAGAGTGCGGCTGGAGAGTGGCGGAAGCGGAGAGATTATGGAGATGCGCTCGGACGGAAAGGTCGTGGTGGCTGCAGGATCCGTAAAAATGGTCGTGGATCCTAGTAGCCTCACTGCTGTTTCTCGCCGAGAGGAATCCAAGCTTTCAGGTGTTGCGGCCCCGCTGCCCCGCGGCCCCGCTGCCTCTCTAGAGGTCGACCTCCGCGGCATGACAGGCGAAGAAGCCGAGGTGGCCACTGTAGCCGCGGTCGACGCGGCGGTGCTGGCAGAGCAGCCGTACCTGCGCATCATTCACGGTATGGGCACGGGAGTCGTAAGGGACCGGGTGCAGCGCGTCGTCTCCAGAGATCGCCGGATATCACGCTATGCCTTCGCCCCACGCAATCAGGGCGGTACCGGCGTAACCATCGTCGAGTTCTCCGCGTGAGCATGATCCCTGACGAAACCATCGAGCAGGTGCGCGACAGTACCGACATCGTCGGGCTGATCGGCGAATCCGTCGCATTGAAGCGAACTGGCTCCGACTATCGGGGGCCGTGCCCATTTCATGGCGGGACCAATCGCAACTTCGCCGTCATTCCGAAGAAGGGTCGTTACTACTGCTTCGTCTGCCATGAATCCGGGGACGTGTTTTCCTGGTTCATGAAGCGGCACGGCATGGACTATCCATCGGCGGTCCGGGAGGCTGCGCGTCGTGCCGGCATCGTCATTCCGGAGCGCGCCGAGCGAGCAGGGCCCGATCCGCATGAGCCGCTCTACAGCGCAATGGCCGTCGGCCACGACTGGTTTGCCCATCAGCTTCTAGAGTCGCCTGACGCTGCGATGGCGCGCGAGTACCTCCAGGGCCGCGACATTCCCTTAGAGACCGCTGCCATGTTAGGCCTGGGCTACGCGCCGGTGGGGAACACCTTCCTCAAGGCGATGGCCGAGCTCGGTGTCGAGGAGCGGATTCTGCTGGATGCAGGGCTCGCGGCGCAACGCGATGATGGCTCGGTGATTCCCCGATTTCGCCGCCGCTTGCTCTTCCCGATACACAACCTCCGCGGTCGAGTGGTTGGCCTTGGGGGACGGCTGCTTGGCCCGGGCGAGCCCAAATACCTGAACTCGCCCGAGACCGCCATTTTCCACAAGGGAAAGCAGCTCTACAACCTGCACCAGGCGAAGGGGGCAATTCGGAAGGAAGAATCGGTCCTTCTGGTGGAGGGTTACTTCGATGTCATCAGGCTGTCTCTGGCCGGGATCGAAAATGTGGTAGCACCGCTTGGCACCGCGCTCACACCCGATCAGGCGGCGCTGCTCAAGCGCTTCGCGCCCTCCGCCACCATCCTTTACGACAGTGACCTTCCGGGCCTACGCGCCACCTTTCGAGCCGGCGATGAGCTATTGCGTCACTCTGTTCGGGTTCGAGTTGCCACGCTGCCCCCCGGAGACGATCCCGACACGCTGGTGCGGAAGGGTGGTGTGGCGGCTCTTGAGGGAGTGCAGCGTGACGCTATCGACCTGCTCGAGCGCAAGATCCAGCTGCTGGAACGCAAAGGATTTTTCGCGGGTGTGGAGCATCGCCGCGATGCTCTCGACCGGCTGCTTCCGACCATTCGCGCTGCCGCTGACCCGATCACACGCGAGTTGTATCTGTCGCTGACTGCGCAGCATGCTGGGGTCAGCAAAGAGGTGCTGGAGCGGGAGCTGGCGGAAGGCGGGAAGGCGGGAAGGCGGGAAGGCGGGCAGGGCATGGAGCAGCGCGTTCAGGCGTCTGCGAGCGCGACAGCACGACCACGGGGTCGCCGCAATCCGGAGACCCAGCTGCTGGCCGCAATGCTAGCGGGGCCCGAGCTCATAGTCAGAGCCAAAGAAGACATCTCACCAGGGCTCCTCGAAAAGCCGCAGCTCCGCGAGATATTCGAGGCCCTGGTTCAGAGCGATGCTGCTCCGGGTCAAATGCCTGAACGGCTGTCGGAGAGCGCTGCGGCCGCCTGGTCGTATTTGAAAGAAGCGGCCGAGGAGCTGAGCAGCCAGGAAGTGGCGACCCTGTACGACAAAGCAGCACAGATACTCCGGGCTCGCTCCCAGTACCGTGAAATGGCTACGCTCACCGATCCCGGTGAAAAGCAGCGCAAGCGCGCTGATCTGCGCGCGCTGTTTCCGGCAGCCGACGAGTGGTACGAGTATAAGAAGGCTGCCTCGAGGGGTGCTGGTACCGCCAATCGTTCGCGAGGAGCATGAATGCACGCTGATCTCCTGAAGCTGATCGATCTGCAGTCGAAGGACGCCGCGGTGGCGAGGGCCGAGCAGCGGCTGTCAGACCTGAGCCATGAGACAGCGGGCCTGGATCAGAGCCTCCAGCGTGCGCGTGATCTGGTCGACGCGGCAGGCAAGGCGGCCGCCGATGGGCAGCGGCGGCGTGACGAGCTCGAGACCAAGATCGAGAGCTATCGAATTCTTCAGGATCGCCGTCGCCAGCGGCTGGAGCAGGTGCGCAACCCCAAGGACGCCTCCACCCTCATGATTGAGCTGGATCTCGCGCAGTCGGTCATGGCCAAGGAGGAGAACGACTGGGTCCGCAGCGCCGAAATGGTCATCCAGCTCGAGGTCAAGTTGAAGGACAGCGAGCGTAACCTCGCGGCACTCGAGACCGCACAAGCTGCGGAACGTGCCGAAGTGGCTGCCCGGCGCGCGGTCCTGGAGGCCGAACGCGATGAGGCCCTGCGGCTCCGCGAGGAGAGCGCGGCACAGCTGGACAAGCCGCTTCGCGCTCGCTACGACCGGCTGCGCCGCACCCGATCAAATGACGTGGTTGTGCCGCTGGTCGGCGGAGCGTGCGGGGCCTGCCATACGACGGTGCCGCTCAACCGCAGGAGTCAGATCAAAGCGGGAAACGTCGTTGATGCATGTGAGGCATGCGGAGCGATTTTGTACCCAACCGAGACGGCGGGGTCGGTGTAATGCTCCTTCCGGGGTGTAGACTGACGTGGTGAGCGTCTTTCCTGCTCCCATGCTGCGTTGGGCAGTGGTTCCGGTGCCGGATGCTGATCGAGTCGAGGCCCTGGCCACAACGCTCCGACTTCCTCCGGCGCTGGCTGCGCTCCTGGTTCAGCGCGGGCAAGGCACTGAAGATGCCGCACGCCATTATCTGCGGCCAACCCTGGCCGACTTGTCCGATCCGTACCGGCTGGCAGGTATGGCCGAGGCGGTGGACGTGATTGTGGCGACTGTGCGAGCCGGCGGCCGCATTATGGTCCACGGCGACTACGACGTTGACGGCCAGTGCTCTTCTGCTCTCCTCACCCGAGCGTTGCGCGTGGCCGGTGCCGACGTCGTGCCCTTCCTGCCACACCGACTGCGAGACGGCTACGACTTCGGTCCCGCAGGACTTGCCGCGGCGGTGTCTGCCGGCGCCTCGCTCATCATCACCTGCGATTGCGGCATCACAGCCGTGGACACCGTTCGCGCCGCCCGCGATGCAGGCATCGGCGTAATCGTCACCGACCACCACCTGCCCGGCCCGGAGCTGCCGCCCGCATTGGCAGTCGTCGACCCTCAGCGCGCCGATGACACCTCCGGAGCACACGATCTCTGCGGAACCGGAATCGCATTCAAACTGGTCCAGGCGCTGGTACCCGCACTCGGGTTGCCGGCTAACCTGGCGTTTCACCTGCTGGACCTCGTGGCTCTCGCTACCGTGGCAGACGTGGTGCCGCTCCAGGGAGAAAACCGAATACTCGTCAGGCATGGTCTCAAGCTCCTCGCCAACAGCCGCTGGGTCGGCGTGCGGGCGCTGGTCGAGGCCACCGGCCTCACGGGCAAGGAAGTTGTGGCCCGGCACCTGGGGTTCGTAATCGGCCCTCGCCTCAACGCGGCCGGAAGAGTGGCCGACGCAACTGATGGGCTCCGCCTGCTCCTGAGTGATGACCCTGAAGAGTCCAGGACGCTCGCCAAACGGCTGGAGGGACTGAACGTCGAGCGCCAGGCACTGGATCAGCGCATCCTCGAGGAGGCCCTGGAGCAGGTCGAGCGGAACGGCGATCCCGAGCGGGATGCCAGTTTCGTGCTCGTAGGCGACGGATGGCACCCAGGCGTGGTCGGGATCGTGGCGTCCCGGGTCGTGGAACGCTACGGGCGTCCCACGTTCCTCATCGCCTTCGACGGTGAGATTGGGAAGGGCTCGGGTCGAAGCACATCGCGCTTCGACCTCCATGCCGCGCTGCTCTCATGCGGAGACCTCCTCGAGCGCTTCGGAGGGCACCGCATGGCTGCCGGGCTCACGATTCATCGCAGCCGGGTGGAGGAATTCAGGGAGCGCTTCGGGGACGTGGCGCGGCGGATCCTTGCCCCGGAAGACCTCGGTCCCGAACAACGGGTGGACCTGGAGATCGGTCTGCACGAGATCACCCCGGAACTCGAGCGACTCTGCCGCTACCTGGAGCCGTGCGGCCAGGGAAACCCGAGCCCGGTATTCGGTGTCAAAGGCGTGCGGTTCACCAACCGGAGCATAGTCGGCAGCGGCCACCTCAAGGGCTTGCTGGAAGACGGTGACAGCAGGCTGTCGGTCATCGGCTTTCAGTGGGCCGATCGGGTCCCCTGGCTTGGCGACGAGCTGGTCGATGCGGCATTCCGTATCGAGTGCAACGAGTGGAACGGCACCAGCACGCTCCAGGCAAGGCTCTGCGCGTTGTCGCCGCATGCGGGGTGACCGGGAGGACGGGAAGGACGGTAAAGACGGGAAGGAGGGGCACGAGATGAGTAAGGTGAGGGGGTTGCCTGCTCGAGCTTTCGCGTTCTCCTTGCGCCATGGTCTCCGCCATTCAGGCTTTCAACTTTACCGTCCTTCCCGTCCTTCCCGTCCTTCCCGTCCTTCCCGTCCTTCCCATCCTTCCCATCTTTCCCGTCCTTGAGGATCGTCGGCGGGCGGTTCGGTGGGCGTCGGCTGGTCGTGCCGAGGGATGCTCGCGTACGTCCGACGGCAGATCGAATACGCGAAGCCTGGATGAGCATTCTGGGTGAGGAACTGGCCGGTGCCACAGTGCTGGACCTGTTCGCAGGTAGTGGGGCCCTCGGGCTGGAAGCGCTGTCGCGCGGGGCAACGTCGGTCAGCTTCGTCGAGCTGAACCCACGCTCTCTCCGCGCACTCGGAGAAAACATTGCAGCCCTGGGCGTAGAGCAGGCTGTTTCCGTCCACCGGGGAGACGCCATACGGTTCGCCGAGCGTCTGACGCGGGGGGCATTCGACATCGTTCTGGCCGATCCACCATATACCACTGACCAGGCTTCACGGCTGGTTTCGCTCTTCCGCGATCACCCGTTCGGGCGCATTCTTTCGGTCGAGCATCGATCAGATCTGGAGCTGGACGGCAGCGACACCCGCCGCTACGGCGACAGCGCCATTACCTTCTGCCACGCGCCATGACCCATATCGCGGTCTACCCCGGCTCATTCGATCCACCGACCAGGGGCCACGAAGATCTGGTCCGCCGAAGCCTGGCTTTGGCGGACCGCCTCATCGTGGCCGTCGCAGTCAACGTCGGCAAGCAGCCGCTTTTTTCCGTCGAAGAGCGGCTCGAAATGCTTCGTACCGCCGTGGGCGGTGACTCGCGGGTGTCATTCGAGTCCTTTGACGGATTGCTGGCCGAGTTCGCCAAGAAGGTAGGCGCCACGATCATCGTACGCGGGCTTCGCGCGGTGAGCGATTTCGAGTACGAGTTCCAGATGGCTCTGATGAATCGTCAGCTGCATCCCTCCCTGGAGACCGTCTTCCTGGTCCCGGCGGTGGATCTGACCTATCTCAGCTCCAGCCTGGTCCGCGAGGTCGCACGATTCGGTGGCGACGTACAGCCCATGGTGCATCCCGTAGTAGCGACGGCGCTGGCGCGGCGGTTTCGGTCATGAGCTTTCGCGCCCGCCTACTCGAACGGGCCGCTCGGCTGAATGCCCGGGTCGTACTCTGCGAGGGTGATGACCCGAGGGTATCGCAGGCTGCTGAGCGGCTCCGATCCCAACGCATCGTCGAGCCGATCGTGCTGGGGGGCAGTGGGCTGGACCCTGCCAAAGACCCACGATTGGGACGGATAGCCGAGTATCTGCGTGAGCGGCGGCCCGAGCGCGTGAGGGATGGAGTACACGCGCTAGACCTGGCCGCCGATCCCCTGCACTTCGGCGCGGCGCTTGTGGCACTGGGTGAGGCCGATGGTTGCGTAGCAGGCGCCGCCTGTACCACCGGTGATGTGGTGCGTGCCGCACTCTGGGCGATCGGCACGGCACCGGGTGTCAGCCTGGTGAGCTCCTCGTTCTACATGGTCCTGCCTAACGACGCCGTGCTTACCTTTACCGACTGCGCCGTCGTGCCGGAGCCCACGCCGGGACAACTGGCCGAAATCGCTCTTGCCGCCGCCCGCGACCGTTCCCGGCTGGTGGGCGACTCGCCCAGAGTGGCATTCCTTTCATACAGCACCAAGGGCAGCGCTGGAGGTCCTCATGTGGCTCGGGTGCAGGAAGCAGCGGCCCATTTCCAGCAACTGGCACCGAACATACAGTCGGATGGAGAGCTTCAGGCAGACGCGGCCCTCAACGCCGACGTAGGAGAGCGCAAGGCGCCGGGCTCGCCGGTTGCCGGGAAGGCGAACGTGCTGGTGTTCCCTGATCTCGATGCCGGCAACATTGGTTACAAGCTGACCCAGTGGCTTGGCGGCGCATCTGCCATCGGCCCTATCCTTCAGGGGCTCGCGCGTCCCATGGCCGACCTGTCGCGCGGAGCCACCCCCGATGATATTGTCGAAGTAGCCGCCATGATTGCCTTGCAATCCGACCGCGCAACGAGCTGAGGGAGAGAAGCGATGGGCTTCAGTCAGACCAAAGATCCCAGGGGTGTCACAGTGGTGGAGGTGGATGGGCAGCTCATCGTGGGTAATAGGCAGGAGCTGAAAGACCTGGTTCAGGCCGCCACCGACCGTGGAGAGCGCCGGTTGCTCATCGACTTCTCGCGGACCGGTTACATCGACTCCTCGGGGCTCGGCGCCCTCGTCTCCATCTCGAAGCGGATCCGGGAGGCCGGCGGTGAGCTCCGGCTTTCAGGACTGAACGACGATCTGCGATCCCTGTTCGAGCTGACGAAGCTCGACACCCTCTTCGCGATCACCGAGACGCCCGAGCAGGCCCTCACCAGCTTCTAATCTCGGCCCATGACCTCGCCACTCCGGCTCTGCGTACGCCGCACTTCGGCATCGGAGGGCCGGGGTTCCGCAACGCTGGTGACTCTTCGTCTGCCCAGCGATGTAGGCTGCATCGAGGAGGCCGTGGAGCTGGTTACCCGCCACTGTCTGGCAGGACATCAGGCCACACGAACAACCCAGTTCCGGCTCCGGGTAGTGCTCTCGGAGGCCCTCACCAACGCCATCGTGAGGGGTAACGGAGAAGACCGCAGCAAATGGGTGGATGTCCGTGCCGAGCTGGTCCCCGAGTCGATTCGTGTGTCGGTCACCGATGAAGGACCAGGATTCGATCCTGATGCAGTCCCCGAGCCGCTCCAGCCGGATCAGCTCGACGAGGCGACTGGACGGGGCCTCTATCTCATTCGCAAGCTCGTGGACACCGTGCAGTTCAACGAGCGAGGGAACTCCATCTGCATGATACTGCGCCGTCGGTAGGTCGGCTCGATCACCTACTCGAGGGACTCGGTGCGCTCGTGGGCGGACGGGTGCGCTTGTGGCACTCGGACGGCGAGAGCCTGCGTATTGCCGCGGGAGTCGATCCCGGTTGGTCGCTCGACTCTCCGACCGGTGGGGGGCTCACGGCTACCCCGGGTGGCCTCGCCTGGCTGGAGCCGGTAAATGGCTCTCGAAATATGTGGCTGGAAGTCGGGATGCTGCACGATTCCTCCCATGAGGAAGAGCATCTTCGCCACGTCGTCCCGCAGGTTCTCTCGCTGGTGGGCGCGGTCCTCGAGTCGGAGCGCCAGCGCGCCTACGTAGCCGACGAACTGGCTGGACGATACGAGGAGATCGAGCTCCTCTATGCGATAAGTGAGATTCTCGGGCGTACCGTGCGGCTGGAAGAGGCTGCCCAGATCATAGTGCGCGAAGTGAGCATGGTGGTAGGTGCACGGCGTGCGTCGATCATGGTGTTTGATGAAGCCGCTGCCACCCTTCGCACCGTCGCAGCGCGTGGCTTCGCCCCCGACGGATTACATCCGGTGCCGGTGGACGACGACTGCTCTATCGCCGCCAAGGTATTCCGCGAACGTCGCACCGTGACGTTCGACCCAGGAGACCCGCAGTCGGCCCCATCAGAGTGCGGCGGCGCGCGAGGCTATCGGGGGTACTCCTTTCTGAGCGTTCCCATCACCTTTGCCGCCCCGGGCACGCCCATCCGCTGCGTCGGCGTCATGAACCTGACCGATCGCATCGGCGGCGACCGGTTCACCGTCAGCGACCGACGGTTGGTCGGTGCCGTCGCAAACCAGATCGGTGCGGCGATAGAGAACGCACGGCTGGTCGAGCGGGATGCCCAGCAGCAGCGCCTTCAGCGCGAGCTCGAGCTGGCCCATGACCTTCAGCTCAAACTCCTGCCTTCGCCGGCGGTGCTGCAAGGCGATGCCGACGTCGCAGCGCGGTGCCTGCCTGCCGATTCCGTCGGCGGTGACTTTTATAGCTTCAGCCGACTGGGGCACGGCCGGGTCGGCGTGATGCTGGGTGACGTGGCTTCACATGGCTTCTCGGCCGCTCTGGTGATGGCTCTGGTGATGGCAGCAGCAGGCATCCATGCCGCTACTTCGGACCGGCCCGACGAGACTCTCAGCGCGCTGCTCGAGAGCCTGTCCAGCGAGCTGGCCCGGACCGAAATGCACCTCAGCGTTTTTTATGGTGTGCTCGACCCGGTTGCCGGGCAGCTCGAGTATGCCAGTGCCGGACATCAGCACGCCTTTCGTGTGCCGCGGGGAGGGTCCCCGGAGCGATTGGAAGCCACTGCACCGCCTCTCGGCCTTGCCGTAGCTGGGAGTATTCACCGGCGCCAGGTGCCCTGGTCGCCAGGCAATGATCTACTGGTGCTTTGGACGGACGGACTGGTGGACGCGCAGGATGGAACCGGCGAGCCTTTCGGCGAGCAGCGTCTGCTGGCCGAGGTCATGGCTCATCGGTCGGAATCGCCGGAGGAGGTCGTCCGCCAGGTGCTCCAAAAAACCGAGCTATTCGGCGCTCGCCCCACCGACGATCGAACGCTTCTGGTGCTCCGGATCTAGCGGTGGTCCAGGCCAAGCGCCGGCTGGGTCAGCACTTTCTCACCGATCCCCGGCTCCTGGCGCGAATCGCAGACGCACTCGAGGCTGGGCCCGGCGACACGGTACTGGAGATCGGCCCCGGATTGGGCAGCCTCACGGCACCACTCAGTGAGAGGGCAGGCCGGATCATCGCCATCGAGAAGGATCGCGATCTGGTTTCGGCGTTGCGGTCGCGGTTTCCGATGGTAGAGGTGATCCAGGGCGATGCGCTCGAGGTAGATTGGCACGACCTCTCTCCAGCTGATGGTGAAGGCCTGCTCGTAACCGGCAACATCCCCTACAACATCACCTCACCGCTCATAGACAAGGCACTGCTGCCCCCCCGGCCGCGGCGCACCGTTTTCCTGGTGCAGAAGGAGGTCGCCGACCGGGTCACGGCCTCGCCGGGAACTCGGCAATATGGCGCCCTGACTATCGGGGTTCAGGCCGTAGCGCGGGCGGAACGACTATTCACCGTTCCCGCCGGCGCGTTCAACCCCCGGCCCAAGGTCGATTCGGCCGTACTTCGCATGACGCCGCTCATAGAACCGCTGGTGAGCGACGCCGCGCGAGAAAGCTTCCGGGCACTGGTAGTCGGGCTCTTTGGCTTTCGCCGCAAGCAGATTCTGCGGGCCCTGCGCGAATTCACGAATTGGAGCCCGGAACGGGCAGCGGACGTTCTGGCCCGGGCCGGCATCCTCGAGACGGTGCGACCCGAGGTCCTCAGTCCCGCCCAGTTCGTGCGGCTGCATCGCGCGGTCGTTGACGGAGGATGGACCATGCGGTAGCTTTGTGAAACATTTCACATAAACGGAACGCATGCGTAAAGTCGCCGAGTCCACCGTCCGCAGACTGTCGCTATATCTCCGGTTTCTGGAGGAGTTCGAGGGGCAGGGTATCGAGACGGTCAGCTCCGGGGCGCTCGCCTCGCGCGGCGGCACAACGTCGGCGCAGGTCCGGAAAGACCTCTCATTCTTCGGCTCGTTCGGCAAGCGCGGCCTGGGCTATCCGGTGCCCGAGCTGGCGAA
>Ga0299913_10002245_pt1 | contig 15115 bp, 12 predicted proteins | sample RVTome_9_FD_201360 | JGI IMG/M metagenome (GOLD analysis project Ga0299913, IMG submission 201360) | Soil microbial communities from uranium-contaminated site in the Upper Colorado River Basin, Wyoming, United States - RVT155D38 (version 2) ...
GGGCGCCCGGTTCGTGCGGATCTTCTTCATCGTGGTGGTGAGCGCCTTCATCGTCCGCATCGGCGGTGACGTCGTGGGTCTGTGGTGATGCCCGCGTCGTACCGTGTCCGGGTGACCCACCCGTTCTGGATCTCCGCCTTCCGTGACCTGCCCGCGTCGTCACACGACCTCGGCGTCGCGTTCTGGCAGGCCGTCACGGGGTACGGGCTCTCCGCCCCGCGCGGCCAGCGTCGCGAGTTCGCCACCCTGGTGCCGCCCGAGGGGGACGACTTCCTCCGCGTGCAGCGGGTCGAGGACGGCGCGGGGGGTGTGCATCTCGACCTGCACGTGGTCGATCCGCGCGCTGCTGCGGACACCGCCGTCGCGCTGGGGGCCACCGAGGTGGCCGACCTCGGCCACGTGGTGCTGCGCTCGCCCGGCGGGCTGGTCTTCTGCTTCGTCTCTCATGAGGCCACCCGTCGCCCGGCACCCGCCGTCTGGCCGGACGGGACCAGCTCGATCGTCGACCAGGTCTGCGTGGACATCCCCGCATCCCACCACGACGAGGAGTGCGCGTTCTGGGCGGCGGTCACGGGGTGGGAGCACCGGCCCGGCCTGCCACCCGAGACGTTCTCCTCCCTCGACCGGCCGGACGGGATCCCGCTGCGCCTGCTCCTCCAACGGCTCGACGAGAGCAGTGGTCCGGTCCGGGCCCACCTCGACCTCGCCGCCGACGACCGTGCGGCCGAGGTACGCCGCCACGTGCGGCTGGGTGCCACCCTGGAGCACGAGCACGACCACTGGACGGTGTTGAGCGACCCCGCGGGGGCGCCGTACTGCGTCACCGACCGGAGCCCTGCGACCGGTCGGCTCGCATGAGCCGGGCAGGTGGGCGATCGATCAGCCCGGCAACCCCCGAAGACTGGTCGGCGATCTGGCCGATCTTCCACGAGGTCGTCGAGGCCGGGGAGACCTATGCCTACCCCGCCGGCCTCGACTCCGACGCGGCGCGCGACCTGTGGTTCTCCGACCCCCACGTGGTCGTGCTGGAGGAGGACGGCCGGGTGTGGGGCACCGCGAAGATGGGGCCGAACCGGCCCGGCAACGGCGCGCACGTCGGCACCGCCAGCTTCATGGTCTCCTCGGCCGCCCGGGGCCGCGGGGTCGGCCGGGCGCTGGGCGAGTACGCCGTCGCCTGGCACCGCGCCGGGGGATTCCGCGGCATCCAGTTCAACGCAGTGGTGGAGACCAACACGGCCGCGGTCCGGCTGTGGGAGTCGCTCGGGTTCACGATCGTCGGCACCGTCCCCGGGGCGTTCCGGTCGCCCACGCACGGCTACGTCGGGCTGCACGTGATGTACCTGGCGCTGTGAACCCGGCGTCGTGGGCCCCGGCAGCCGGGGCGCCGCGTCCGGACACTCCTCGTCGCAGCGTCCGCGCGTCAGGGCTGCACGTTGAAGTTCCGGCGGAACAGGTTGTCCGGGTCCCAGGTCCGCTTGACCTCGACGAGACGCTTCCGCGTGTCCTCCGGCCAGAGCGCCGCCAGGTCGTCGGGCGTGGCGGAGCCGAGGAACCCGGCGTAGGCGCCCATGCCGCGGTCGCCGATGGTCCGCCACACCGCGCGTGCGTCCTCGACCTGCTCCTCGGACGCATCCACGGGCAGGAAGGCGGCGGACACCACCAGCGCCTCCGCGTCGCGGTGTGCGAAGGCGGTCTCCTCGACCGACACCCGGCGGACCGCCCCACCGAGTGCACGCAGGAAGACGACGCGCGCCCCGCGGTCGTACGCCGCGGCGATCGCGGCGGCCAGCTCGTCGTCGACCGACTCCACGAACGCGTTGCCGATCACCGGCAGCACCCCCTCGGGCGGGTGGGCCTCCTCGAGGATCTCGGCGTAGGGACGTTCCGCGATCTCGTCGCTGACCACCCATCCGATCCCACGCAGCGGCTCGATCACCGACGGGTCGTCGCCGCAGTCACAGACGAACAGCATCACCCCCGCGGGGAAGTCGCCGAAGCCCGGGATCAGCACCAGCGTCGAGGAGAGCTCGTCGGGAGCCGTCCGCATCACCCCGGCCCAGCGGGTGATCAGCCCGCTGAGGTCCTCGGGCGCGAACGAGAGCATGCCGAAGCGGACCGTGTCGACCGGCTGGGCGCGGAACACGAAGGAGGTGACCACGCCCACGTTTCCGGCGCCGCCGCGCAACGCCCAGAACAGGTCGGAGTGCTCGTCGGCCGAGGCGCTGACCACCTCGCCGTCGGCGGTCACGACCTCCGCGGAGAGCAGGCTGTCGATGGTCAGGCCGTGCATGCGCACCAGCCATCCGATCCCGCCCGCCTGGGTCAGTCCGCCCACGCCGACGGAGAGCGTGTCACCCGAGCTGAGCGCCAGGCCGTGCGGGGCGAGTGCGGTCGCGACCGCACCCCACGTGGCACCCGCGCCGACCCGGACCCGGTTGCCGTCGAGCACCTCCACCGTGTCGAGCCGGCTCAGGTCCAGCACCGCACCGTCGTCGACGTTCCCGAAGCCGAGGACGTTGTGGCCCCCGCTTCGCACCGCGAGCACGAGACCCTCCGCGGCGGCGTACGCGAGCGAGGCGGAGACCTCGTCGGTGGCGGTCGGGCGGAGCACCACCATAGGGCTTGCGGTGCCGGCGATCGTGGTGCGGGCGGTGTCGTACTCCGGGTCTCCGGGACGGATGGCGATGTGGTCAACGGTCATGACGGAAACCCTAGAACTTCAAGTTCGCTTCAGGTCAAGGCGACTTCACATCAGCTGAGCCGGTAGAACCGCCAGAACCCGAAGTCCTCGATCGGGAGAATCTCGAACCCGGTGAAGCCGGCCTGCTCGCCGTACGCCTGCAGCGTCGAGGGACGCATCACCGTGCCGGTGCCGACGCTGGGCGGGCTGGAGAGCCCGTCGGGCAGGCACACGAACACGCTGAAGCCGTACATCAGTCGCTCGAGCTCGTCACCGTCCGGCGCGAAAGCATCGGCGACCGCCTCGTCCATGACCACCAGCGGAGACCCGGGCACGAGCGCACGGTGGACCGCTGAGAGCACGTCGACGGGACGTGGCATGTCGTGGACGCACTCGAAGGCGAACGCCGCGTCGTGCTCCTCCGCAGGCAGCGCCGAGGCGTCCCCGGTGACGAAGGTGATCCGGTCGGACAGGCCGGCGGTGGTGGTGTTGCGCTCGGCCAGCCGGATCGACGGCTCGTCGATGTCCACCGCGGTGAAGCGCGCGTCGGGGTAGGCGCGCGCCAGCGCGATCGTCGACCAGCCGCCCCCGCAACCGACGTCGAGGATCCGCGTGCCCGGCCGCCCGAGTCGCTCGTGGAGGTCGGGTACGCCGGCGAGCGCGTCGGCGAGCCGATGCTCGTACCACGGCCGGTTGCCGTCCGCCTGCCCCTCACGGGCGTCGTCACCGAGCTGGTTCCAGCTGACGCCGCCGCCGGTCCGGAAGGCCTCGAGCAGGTCCGGCATCGCGGGCCCAACGGCGCCGAACATCCGGGCCATGGGGGCCAGGTAGTTCAGGCTCAGCTCGTCGGTCATGACCTCGACGGTGGCCGGCGGGATGTCGAAGACCCGTTCCTCGGCCTCCCCGTCCTGCTCGACGGTGAGCAGTCCGGTGACCGCCTGCTGCTCCAGCCACTCCCGTGCATAGCGCGGATGGGTGCCCGTGCGTTCGGCGAGCTGTCGGGCGTTCGCGGGCCCGTCCTCCGCCAGGCTGCGATACCAGCCCAGCCGATCCCCCAGGAAGACCGTCATCAGGTCGACGGTGGACAGGGTCGCGCGGAAGAGGCGTTCGGCGAGAGCTTCGGCGTCGGAGGTGCTCATCCCGCCATGCTCTCCGCAGACGCGATTGCTGGCCAGACCCAATCGGGACATGAGCGGACTGGGGAGGACCGCTGGCTGATGCGGAATGGAGCCAGACTCGAAACTGTCAGCCGGGTTCGATCTGACTGAGCTGCGTCAGCTCGGGTGGTTGGGAGAGCCAGTTCGGCAGCTTGTTCATGGCCTCGACCATGTACGGAGCCTCGGCGTGAGCCTTCAATGCCTCGGCATCGCGGTAGCGCTCCACCCAGACGTAGTGGCGACGTCATGTCACCCCGGAGGCGATGGTCTGCGGACCGGCTACGCGCCTTCGGGGAACGGCACGCCCGTGTTGGCGTGGCAGCGGTAGCCGTACGGCACCTTGTGGAGGTACTGCTGGTGCTGCTCCTCGGCGTAGTAGTACGCCGGGGCGGGTGCGATCTCGGTGGTGATCTCGCCCTGCCCGGCCGCGGTGAGAGCGCTCTGGTAGGCGGCGGCCAGGTCGCGCGCGACCTGCTCCTGCTCGGGCGTGGTGACGTAGATCGCCGAGCGGTACTGCGTTCCGACGTCGTTGCCCTGCCGCATGCCCTGGGTCGGGTCGTGCACCTCGAAGAACCGCCGCACCAGGTCGGCGTAGGACACCACGGTCGGGTCGTAGACCACGCGCACTGCCTCGGTGTGCCCGGTGCGGCCGGAGCAGACCTCCTCGTACGTCGGGTGCGGGCTGTGGCCGCCGGCGTACCCGACCGAGGTCGACCAGACACCGGGGGTCTGCCAGTAGATCTCCTCGGCACCCCAGAAGCAGCCGAGCCCGAAGATCACGACCTCGAGTCCCTCGGGCACGTCGTCGGTCACCAGCGGCGCGTCGAGCACGGCGTGTCGCTCCGGCAGCCGGAAGGGGTACGCCGCCCGGCCGGGCAGCGCCTCCTCGAGGGAAGGCAGGCTGGTGGTCTTCGCACGGTTGAACAGCACGGCGCGCTCCTCGGGGACGGTGGGTTCCAGTGTGCCAACACCCTGGTGGGGGTGATTCGTTCCCGGTCGCCACTAGGCTCGGGTGCGTGACTTCAGAACATGCCAGCAAGGCCGGGTTCGAGACGCGTGCGATCCACGCCGGCTACGACCCGGATCCGACCACCGGTGCGGTGATCCCGCCGATCTACGCCACCAGCACCTACAAGCAGGACGGCGTCGGCGGGCTGCGCGGCGGCTACGAGTACAGCCGCTCCGCGAACCCCACCCGCACCGCCCTCGAGGGCGCGCTCGCCGCCCTGGAGGAGGGCGAGCGGGGCTTTGCGTTCGCCTCGGGGCTGGCCGCCGAGGACACCCTGGTCCGGGCGCTCACCCGTCCCGGTGACCACGCCGTGATCCCCGACGACGCGTACGGCGGCACGTTCCGGTTGTTCGACAAGGTGGAGCAGAACTGGGGGCTCGCGCACAGCCCCGCGCCGGTCTCCGACGTCGACGCCGTGCGCGCCGCGATCCGACCCGGCGAGACCAAGCTGGTCTGGGTGGAGACGCCCACCAACCCGATGCTCAACATCGGCGACATCGAGGCACTGGCGGCGGTGGCCCACGACGCCGGCGCGCTGCTGGTCGTGGACAACACGTTCGCCTCGCCCTACCTCCAGCAGCCGATCCCGCTCGGCGCGGACGTGGTCGTGCACTCGACCACGAAGTACGTCGGCGGTCACTCCGACGTCGTCGGGGGAGCGCTGGTGGTCCGCGACATGGAGATCGCCGAGCAGGTCGCCTTCCACCAGAACGCGATGGGTGCCGTGGCCGGTCCGTTCGACTGCTTCCTCACCCACCGCGGCCTCAAGACGCTGGGGGTCCGGATGGACCGGCACTGCGACAACGCCGAGCGCGTCGTCGACTTCCTGGTCGGACATCCGCAGGTCGCGCAGGTGGTCTATCCGGGGCTGGCCGAGCACCCGGGGCACCGGCTGGCCGCCCGGCAGATGAAGCGGTTCGGGGGGATCGTCAGCTTCCGGGTCACAGGTGGCGAGGAGGAGGCACTCGCGGTCTGCGACCGGGCGAGCGTGTTCACGCTCGGCGAGTCGCTCGGAGGGGTCGAGTCGCTCATCGAGCACCCCGGCCGGATGACCCACGCCAGCGTCGCCGGCACCGACCTCGAGGTGCCGGCCGACCTGATTCGGCTCAGCGTGGGGATCGAGACCGCAGACGACCTGCTCGCCGACCTCGAGCGGGCCCTGGGGTGACCCAGGGCGGCGTCGTCCTCTGCGTCGACGTCGGGTCCACCTTCACCAAGGCCGGCCTGGTGGACCTGGTGGACGGCCGGCTGCTCGCCACCGCGGACCACCCCACGACGCTGACGACCGATGTGCTCGACGGGCTCGACGCCTGCCGGGAGGAACTCGCCCGGCGAGACGCCCGGGCCACCGGCGCCGAGGTGCTCGCCTGCTCCAGCGCCGGGGGCGGGCTGCGGATCGCGGTGGTCGGGAACGAGGAGCTGGTCACCGCGGAGGCAGGCCGTCGGGTGGCGCTCAGCAGTGGCGGCAAGGTGGTCGCGGTGGTCCCGGCCGCCACCACGCCGGACGTGGGCGCGGCGGTGCTGGCCGCGGATCCCGACGTCGTGCTGCTCACCGGCGGCACCGACGGAGGCAACGCCGAGGCGGTCGTGGCGGCGGCCGGTGCGCTCGGCGCCTGGGATGGCCCGGTCGTGGTCGCCGCCAACGCCGACGCCGGGGATGCGGTGGCCGCGGCCCTGGGAGGCCGGCCCCACGTCGTGACCGCCAACGTGGTGCCGAGGGTGGGCGAGCTGGCCCCCGGACCGGCCCGGCAGGCGATCCGGGAGATGTTCCTGGCGCACGTCATCGGTGGGAAGCACCTCAGCCGACGCGTCGACCGGGCCGGCCGGTCGTTCGCCGAGCTGGTGCGGGGCGCCACGCCCGACGTCGTCCTCGCGGGAGTGGAGCTGCTGGCGCGGGGTCTGGACCCGGACCGCCCGGGCGTCGGCGACGTGGTGGTTGTCGACGTCGGGGGCGCCACCACCGACGTGCACGCGGTGGTGGAGGTGGACCCCACCGCCGCCGGGGAGCACGGCCTCGCGCGTGAGGTGGTCGCGCCGGTACCGGTCGCCCGGACGGTGGAGGCCGACCTGGGCATGCGCTGGTCGGCGCCCACCACGGTGGAAGCGGGGATCGGCGCCGGTCTGCTTCCCGACGACCCGGCCCTGCACGAGCCGGCCCGGCGCCGGGCGGCCGACCCCGGGTTCCTCGACGCCGCGGCCGGCGAGGCGGCGTACGACGTGCGGCTCGCGGCGGTCGCCGCCGGCGTGGCAGTACGCCGCCACGCAGGCCGGGCGCGAGTCGTGCTGGGACCCGGTGGCCGGGTGGTGGAACGCACGGGGACCGACCTGCGCGAGGTCGACCTCGTCGTCGGCTCCGGTGGGGTGCTGCGGCACGCCGGGCCCGAGGCGGCGGTGCAGGTGCTGGCCGCGGTGACGGGTCCGGTCGAGGGCGGCTGGCAGCTGCCCGAACGTGCCCGGGTGTGCGTCGACCGGGACTACGTGCTCGCAGCGGCCGGACTGCTGCGGGAGCGACACCCCGGGGCGGCGTACCGCCTCGTGAGGCGGTTGGCCGCTTCCTAGCGCCACACCGCGATCGCGACCAGGGCGATCGCCGGCAGCACGGCGGCGCCGACGGTTCCCTTGATGCTCCCGCCCCTCGGCAGCCAGAGGCCGAGCAGGTCGGCCACCCCCATGAAGAGGGACGCGATGAGCATGTACAGCAGGCACACGACCACCACCGTGGTGCCGATCGTCTCGTCCCGGTAGTTCACCATCCAGAGCCCGACCAGTGTGCCCAGCCCGGCGAGGGCGTTGCGCGCTCCGATGCAGAACGACCAAAGCCGCACGTTCGGGAGGCCGTGCGGCTCGATGCCGAGGAACCGCTGCGCCGATCGGCGTTCGATCCAGAACGCCTCCATCGGGAAGACGGCGATGAGCACCAGCGCGCCGAGGGCGGCGCTGAGCTGGGCGACGGCGTTCATGACCGTCGTCCCGGCTCGGCCTCGACGAGCGACAGGGGCGAGACCGTGGGGAGGATGCGGGTGATGCGGAGCCCGGCCCGGTCCAGCAGGGTCTCGAACTGCCGCGCCGTGCGCTCGCGACCGCCGACGAAGATCATCATGTCGAGGTCGAGCGTCTTCGCGAAGTGCGGGGTGTTGCCCTCCGGGACGACGGACTCCATCAGCAGCAGCGTCGAGCCCCGGGGCATGTGGCGCCGGACGTTCGTGAGGATCGCCACCGCCTGGTCGTCGTCGAAGTCGTGGATCACCCGGCGCAGCACGTAGAGGTCGCCGTCGGACGGCGCGGTGTCGAAGAACGACCCGGCCTCGAGCCGGCATCGCGCGAGCACCCCCGCCTCGCCCAGCAGCCGTTCGGCGTCAGCCAGGAGACCGTCCCGCTCGAGCAGGACGCCCTTGGCGGATGGCGACGCACCGAGCATGAGCGCCAGCTGCCGACCGTGCCCGCCGCCGACGTCGACGATGGTCGAGAACCGCGTGAAGTCGTAGACAGCCTCGATCGCGGGCCAGTCCAGCTGCGACAGCCGGGTCATGGCGTCGTTGAACACGGCGGCGAACTCCGGGTGCGAGTCGAGGTACTCCCACATGGGCGCGCCCAGCGCCCGCTCGGCCCCCGGCGTCCCGGTCTCGATCGTGTGCGTCAGCTCCGACCAGGCCCGCTGGTAGGCGGGGTCGCCCATCATCAGGACGACGTCCCGCATCGAGTCGGGCCCGCTCCGCAGCGTCCTTCCCATCGGCGTGAGGCCGAACTGCCCGTCGGAGTTCTCGGTGACCAGGCCGAACATGGCCCCAGCCCGCAGCAGTCGGTACGTCGCATCGGGGTCCGCCCCGATCTCGGCGGCGACGTCGGACGCGGTCCGGGGACCGTCCGAGAGCACGTCGGCGACTCCGAGCCTGGCGACCGCGTAGACGGCGTGGGTCGCCATGAACCCGGCGGCGAGCTCCAGCAGGGCCACGGGCGCCGGCACCATGCGCCGGGTGGTGTTCTGAAGCACCGTCCGGACGGCGGTGCCGATCCGGACGACACGGGTGGGCGGAACTCCGCTCATGCCGACCCCCTAAAGTCGTCAGTGACACTGACGAATATAATGGTCAGTCTGGCTGACTACTGTCAAGGGGAGGCCCCATGGACGTCGCCACGCTGATGTTCATCGCCTACCGCGCGATGAACGATCACGTGATCGGGGCGATGCGGGAGGCCGGGTACGACATCACCGTGGCGCAGGCCCGGCTCGCCCAGCGCATCGCACCCGACGGGTCGCGACTCGTCGACCTCGCCGACCAGGCCCAGATCACCAAGCAGACGGCCAGCCTGCTGGTCGCGGCGCTGGAGCGACAGGGCCTGGTCGAGCGCGTCTCGGACCCGGCAGACCGGCGGGCGCGCCTGATCCGCTTCACCCCCGAGGGGTACGCCGCTGCCCACCACGCCGCCGAGGTGGTGCAGCGTGTGGAGCGGGAGTGGAACGACCACCTCGGGCCGGAGCTCGCGGAGTCCCTGCGCGAGGCGCTCACCCGGCTCCGCGAGATCACCGACCCCTACTTGTGAGGCGACACCCCGGGGCGGCGTACCGCCTCGTGAGCCGGCTCACACCCGTGTCATAGCCTGTCCGCGTGAGCAGCGACGCCGACCGACAGCCCGACGACGAGTCGCGCGACCCGGACGCCCCTCCGAGCGCGGTGGGCGAGCGCGACGCGGACGACCGGGTGGAGCAGGGCGAGGTCGGGGACGAGCACCACGAGGACGGCGAGGAGCACGAGCGCCGCCGGCTGCTGCTGCGACGGGCTACCCGGGGTCGCGACCGCGACGACGATGAGGAGGGCTTCGCCGAGCGGATCGCCCAGCAGTTCGTGCACCAGTGGTCACTGGCGCGCGCCGAGCGCCGCCCCGAGCCGCTCCCGCTCGACGTGGGCCCCTCCAACCTGCGGCGCGCCGAGGTGCCCTGGGCGCTCGACCTGGCGGCCGCCTGGGCGTGGCGGTTCCTGGTCATCTCGGCGGCCGGGCTGGCGATCCTGTGGGTGCTGGCCTTCTTCGTCGTGGTGACGCTGCCCCTGGTGATCGCGATGCTCATCGCGGCGCTCGTCTCCCCGGTCGTCCGGCTGCTCGCCAGGGTCGGCGTCCCGGCCGGGGTCGGCGCGGGCCTGGTCGTGCTCGGAGGACTGGGGGTGGTCGGGACGCTCCTGACCTTCGTGGGCACCCAGGTGGTCCGCGGCGCCTACGACCTCGCCGACCAGGTGGCCAGCGGTCTCGAGGAGATCCGCATCTGGCTGCGCGACGGCCCCCTCAACGCCAGCGACTCCCAGATCAACGGCTGGCTCGAGGAGGCGCAACAGGCCCTCGCCCAGCGCAGTCGGGAGGGCGAGGTGGTGACCCAGGTGACCGAGCTCGGCGCCGCATTGGGACACGTCCTGGCCGGCTTCTTCATCGTGCTGTTCGCGACGTACTTCTTCCTCGCCGACGGGCGGCGCATCTGGTCGTGGGTGGTCAGGCTCTTCCCCCGTGGCGCGCGCGAGCGGGTGGACGCCTCCGGCCACATCGCGTGGTTCTCCCTCACCAAGTTCGTCCGGGCGACGGTGATGGTGGCGTTCGTGGACGCGGTGGGCGTGATGATCGTGGCCGCGATCCTCGGCCTGCCCCTGGTCCTGCCGATCGGTGTGCTGGTCTTCCTCGGCGCGTTCGTCCCGATGGTCGGTGCGACGATCGCCGGCGCGGTCGCGGTGATCGTCGCGCTGGTCTCCCAGGGGCCGTTCACGGCACTGCTGATGTTGGGTGGGGTGATCCTCGTGCAGCAGATCGAGGGGCACGTCCTGCAGCCGTTCCTGATGGGCCGGTTCGTCTCGCTGCACCCGCTCGGCGTGATCGTCGCCATCGCCTGCGGCGTGCTGGTCGCCGGCATCGCGGGCGCCCTGGTCGCCGTACCCCTTGCGGCGGTGGTGAACGCCGTGGTGCAGCACCTCGCCGGCTTCACCGACCCCGGACAGGATCCGGAGGCGCTGCTCGACCGCGAGATCGAGACCGGGAGCGACCCGTTCGAGGAGGTGGAGGGACGATGAGCGAGATCCCGTCGGTCACCGTCGCGGACATCGAGGCGGCCCGGACCGTCCTCGAGGGTGTCGCGATCCGCACCCCGATGGAGGAGTCGCGGTGGCTGACCGACCTCGCCGGAGGGCCGGTCCACCTCAAGTGCGAGAACCTCCAGCGCACGGGCTCGTTCAAGATCCGCGGCGCCTACGTCCGAATGGCGCGGCTCTCCGCGGCCGAGCGGGCGAACGGCGTGGTGGCCGCCTCGGCCGGCAACCACGCACAGGGGGTGGCGCTGGCCGCCCAGCTCCTCGGGATCAAGGCGACCGTGTTCATGCCCGAGGGGGCGCCGATCCCCAAGGAGAAGGCGACGCGCGGGTACGGCGCGGAGGTGATCTTCCACGGCAGGTACATCGACCAGGCACTGGTCCGGGCCCAGGAGTTCGCGGCCGAGACCGGCGCCGTGCTGATCCACCCCTTCGACCACGCCGACATCGTCGCGGGTCAGGGCACCTGCGGACTCGAGGTGCTCGAGCAGGTGCCCGACGTGCGGACGGTGCTGGTGCCGACCGGCGGCGGCGGGCTCATCGCGGGGATGGCCATCGCGATCAAGGAGCAGCGGCCCGGGGTCCGGGTGGTGGGCGTGCAGGCCGAGGGCGCAGCTGCGTTCCCCGCCTCCCTCACGGCCGGCAGCCCGGTCGCGCTCGAGTCGATGGCGACGATGGCCGACGGGATCGCGGTGGGACGGCCCGGCGACGTGCCGTTCCGCGCGGTGCAGGAGTACGTCGACGAGGTGGTGACGGTCTCCGAGGAGTCCCTGTCACGGGCACTGGTCGCGCTGGTGGAGCGGGCCAAGCTGGTGGTCGAGCCGGCCGGCGCGGCCGCCGTGGCCGCCGTACTCGACGAGCCGACCCGGTTCGCCACGCCCGCGGTCGCGGTGCTCTCGGGCGGCAACATCGACCCGCTGCTGCTCGGCAAGGTGATCCGGCACGGCATGGCCGCCGCGAGCCGCTACCTGCAGCTGCGGGTGAACATCCCGGACGTGCCGGGGGGCCTCGCCCGGCTGCTCACCGAGCTCGCCGAGGCGCAGGCCAACGTCCTCGAGGTCGTGCATGAGCGGATCTCCCCGGCCCTGCACCTGAACGAGGTCGAGGTGCACCTGCAGCTGGAGACCAGGGGCGAGGCGCATGCGGAGACGCTGCTGGCCCGCCTCCGCGAACGCGGCTACCGGGTCTTCGAATAGCGCCGACCCGTCGTGAACCCTCAGAGCGACGGTGCGGCCTCGGGGTTGTCCCACGGACGTAACTCTGGCTCTCCTGCCTATGCCGGCGTCGGGCTCGGAACCCAACGCAGCGATTCCCTCGCCGGGCGGCGGACCTGCGGTTTAGAGCAGACTCCGCAACCGGGGGCTGGAGTCGAGGTAGCCCTCGGCCTCGGCGAGTCGAAGCGCCTCCTCCACGAGTGGCGCGGTGTCGTCGTCGCCGCGGGCCGCGGCCAGCTCACAGTTAGCCTCGCGGGCATCGAAGTGGCCGAGCGGCGGCCCGATCTCCAGCGCTTCATGGACATGCGCGGCGGCCGACGTCCACCTGCCCTGTGCGGTCTCGACCAGGGCGAGCCCGGAGAGTGCCCACGACCGGAACAAGGGAAAATGTGCTGACCTGTCGAGAGCGGCGAGGAAGGCCTCGTGCGCGCCATCGAGGTCGCCGCGTGCCCGGCAGACCCGGCCGCAGGCGCGGTACGCAGTCGTGGTCAACCCGCGATGTCCGATCTGCGTCGCGACACCGAGGGACTCGCTTGCGGCCGACGAGGCCTCGTCGAGGCGACCGAGCGCGACCAACGCATCGGTCTTGTGCATCAAGGCGAACGAATGGGCCTCGCGGTCGCCCAGCGACCGAGAGAGTTCGAGGCTCTGCTCGATGTCGATCAGTCCCTCGACCGGTCGAGCGGCGAAGACCAGCGCATGCCCCCGAAGTGACCGAGGCGAGAGCCCGCGCAGCAGGTTTCCTAGGTCGGCAAATATCGTGGCCACGTTGTCGAAGGCATCGACGGCCTCGTGTATATGGCCGGACAGGAACGTGTGCATGGCACGAGCGTCCAAGATGTCGGCGACACCACGCGAGTCACCGGCGCGCTGGTAGAGCGCAAGCGCGTCGGTGTACCTCTCCTCCGCCCTCGCCGGTCGGTCCAGGTTCATGTCGACGATCGCCGCGACCGAGAGGGCGCGCGCCCGCGCTGCCAACGAGGTGGTGGGCTCCGCGAGCGCCAGCTCCACGAGGTGATCGGCTCGCACCATGTCCTCGGCACCTGAAGCCAGCATCGCCAGATGCGTCAGCGTCCTGGCACGCGCGTTCGGGTCCGTGGTCAGCGCCAGGGCCTCTCTGAGGTCGCTCCTCGCGGCGGCGCGTTCGCCAAGTCGCGCCCGTGCCTCCCCTTTCACGGCGAGCAGCGCGGAGCGAGCCGGGCCCGACGGTCGGAGTGCAAGACCGGCATCGCTGGCCCTGACCGCCTCCCTGTCCGCGTAGTGCTCCAGCTGTGCGCGAGCGGCTTCCTCGTACGCCGCGATGGCGCCAGGTGTGTCCCCCGCTCCAGCCAGGTGCCGGGCGAGTTCGGACCTCGTCCCCGGCTGGCCGTCCAGTGCCCGCGCGAGCATCTGGTGGCACCGCGCTCGCTCGGTCGACGTCAGCCCGTCGCGGATGGTCTCGGCCACCAGGTCGTGAACCAGCCGCCATCCTTCTGGGTCCAGCCGAACGAGCGATGTGTCGCTCAGGGACGAAAGGACGGCCTCGGCGTCGTGCCGTCCAGTCGCCCGCATCAGGAGTCCGGTCTCGGCAGGTCGGTCGAGCGTGGCGAGCAGGTGCAGCAGCTCTCGGCGGTCTGCAGTTTGCTGGTCCAGTCTTGCGAGGATTGAGCGACGACGCCCGGCGGCGGCAGCGGCGCTCGCCCGTTTGACCGCACGGCTCTGGGTGACGGACCATCCTCCGGTGTCGCGCCTGACGACTTGCTCGCGCTCCAGCGCCTGCAGGACCGCCAGCACCGCGAAGGGGGTGCCATCCGTCTGGCCGGCGAGCACCTCGGCGACCTTCGCATCGTCCACCAACAAGGCGACATCGGCTGCCTGCCATGGCGAGAGGAGAACCTCCCGGGTGCCCGATCGCTGGCGGAGCCAGCCCACGAACGAGCGCACCTCTGGGCCGGCGAGTCCGAGTTCGGCCCGCCAGGCGAACATCCATCGGTCCGACCCGGTGTGTCCAACGAGCAGCCGTAGGAGCTCCAGGCTGCTGGCATCGGCCCACTGAAGGTCATCGACGACCACCGCCGAGCGGGTGACCATGCCGAAGAGTCGACGCGCCGCGTCCAGCGAGAGCGCGCGACGGGAGCGGGCCTCGAGGCCCTCCTCCCCACCGGCTTGGTGGAGCTCGGGCAACAGCTCGACGAGACTCGCACGATGCATGGGTGCGAGCCGGGCCGGGTCGGCCCCCATCTCGATGGCAGAGCGCAGGAGGCTCCGTGCCAACGCCCAGGGAGTGTCCTGCTCGGGCTGCACGGCCCGGGCGAAAACATGTCGCGGATGCGCGGACGCTACGACTTCGTGGAGAAGCCGGGACTTGCCCGCGCCAGCAACGCCCGACACCAGGCCCGAGGCGCCGGGCAGGAGACTTTTCAGCGAGTCCTGAGCATCAGCCCGCCCGACGAAGCGCACCGGCTCGGGGCCGGGACCTGTCTCGCTGGCCGTCGCTGATGGGACGGTCTCCGCCCTGAGCAGCCGTTGGTGGAACTGAGCGGCGGCCGGGGACGGGTCGATCCCGAGTTCGTCCGCCAGCCGGGTGCGGTAGACGTCGTAGGCCTTGAGCGCGGCTGCATTGTCTCCGGCGGCAGCGAGCGCGCGGATCCGCACGATCGCCGCGGCCTCGCGGAGCGGCTGGAGGGCTACGGCCTGTGCCGCCCAGTCTGCGGCGGGACCCAGCTCGCCGGTCATGATCGCGGCCTCGGCGCCGATCTCGAGCAGTTCCTGGTGGACCAGTTCGAGGCGTTCGCGGAAGGGCCGCGCCCACTCGTCGTACATGTCCTCCGGCAACGGGTCACCACGCCACAGCCCCAGTGCTTCGCGGGTGGCCGCAAGGGCGGCGACCCACCGTCTCTGCCGCTGCGCCTCGCGCGCGGCCGCCACGGCCGCGTCGAACAACTCGACGTCGGTGCGCACCTCCTGGGACCCCGCAAACAGGTAGCCGCCCGAGGCGGTCTGGATAGCGACCT
>Ga0299913_10002246_pt1 | contig 15115 bp, 15 predicted proteins | sample RVTome_9_FD_201360 | JGI IMG/M metagenome (GOLD analysis project Ga0299913, IMG submission 201360) | Soil microbial communities from uranium-contaminated site in the Upper Colorado River Basin, Wyoming, United States - RVT155D38 (version 2) ...
CGAGTGGAAGACGGGGAAATGCACCGCCGAGCCGGCGCACACGTATTTGGTGTCCTGGTTGCCGCCGAAGTCGCCCGGATTGATGCTCGGCTCCGCTCCCTCCCGCGGCGCGACACCCATCGCGCCGAGGTTCGGCCGCACTTCGAACTCGATGCCGCGCAACCATTTCAGCCGACCGTCCTCTGGCGTAAAGAAGTGCAGCGGCAACGAGTCCCACTCCAGCGTGCCGAAGTCGGGGATGATCCCCTGGGCGCCACGTCCGACGAGGTCGATCTGCTCGATGTGAACGACAAGCGTGTCCCCGAATTCCGCGCCCTCGATGTAGAGCGGCCCCGTCAGCGGATCGCATTGAGAGAGGTCGAGCTCGGCGAGCGTGTCCCCCGGCTCGAAGCGCTGATCGCCGAAGGCGTTCGTCGTCTCCACGACGATCCTCTCGCCTGGTCGGATCCGCGCGCAAGGCGGGTGCTCGGCCGAGTAAGAGAAGACCCGCGCGCTGCGCGGAATGCGCCTGATCGTGCCAGGCGCGCGCTGATCACGCGGCTGTGCGCCCAGACCTTAGCCCTTCACCGAGGGTTCAACGAAGCTCAAGTCCGCGCGAGTCTACCCGGGAAATTTTTGCGACGGTTTTACAGAGCCTTCTCAAGTGTGGCGGCGCGCTGCTGTCCGAGCGTCGGCGACGACTCTCGCGAGTGGAGCGACCGCGACCGGCACGCCAACGCGCGGCACGCCCCGCAACCAGCGGCTGCCCACTCCACTGGCCACCGGGGCCCGGCCGAGAACGGCCTGCCCGTTCACGCCGCAGCGCGCGGGCATCGGAGAGTGTTGCTTGCCCATGAAAGCGGCGGTCTCATCGGGCGCCGCGAGAGTGCCGCTTTGCGCGAAACGCAAAGTCGATCGCCTGCCAGCGCGCCGCGCTTGAACGCCGTTGCTCGCGGTGCGGCATCCGCTGTGCCGAGCGCATGGCGAGGCTCGCGGGAGACTGATCAACAATTCGAGAGCGTTCCGGTCGAACAGGCGCCGTCCGCGAGGGATATCAACGATCCTGTCTTCAGTTCTGGAGCGAGGGAGGCGGCCGGCGCCGCCGCCCTCTTGCTGTCACGAAGCGTCCCGGACGGCGATGTTCCCGCTCAGGATGGGCGGCGCTGCCGCGGCCGCGCCGACGAAATCGGCGCACGTGCTCGCCGGCTCTTCGAAGAGGTCCCAACCGTCGCCCGTGCCGCCCGGGCCGCCGCCGTCCCGTGCGACCTCGACGAACTCAGTACCTGCCGGGAAGTCGGGGTTGTTGGACTTGACGATGACCGTTCCGTACGCCGCCAGGTTGCCGTCGACGGCGAGGCAACATGGCGACCGCGCCCACTCCTCGGTCCGAATGTACGCGTGTGTACGCGCGCGCCGCCGACGCGACTAGGGAGGAGCGCAAAAACCGCTCTGGAAAGCCAAGCCGACGGAGGGATTCGAACCCTCGACCCCCGCTTTACGAGGGTGATTTGGGGCCGGTTAACGGAGGGTGCCTGAGGGCGCTGGCGGGTCAGAAAGGCCTGCAATTCGCCCGGTTTGGCTTGCCCGCGCTGGATATCTGGAACCCGCGAGTTGACGCGCTGATGTACGCGTTTTGTACGCACGGGCCCCGCGGCGAGCCAAAGTGTGTCGCTAGGAGGTCGGACGACGCTTGTCGACAACGACCTCGTGCCACGTTGTAACGCTCGGTTTCTGCTCTAGACCGTCCATACGTGCGCGCGTCTCCTGAAAGGCCTCGTCCAGGTGCCACGCTTCCCAGTCGGCGCGTGTCTCCCACGTGCCGACGACAACGCGCTCGTTCAGACGCTCTAGCGGAATGAGGAGTTGCCCGCCGATCCACCCGTGTGTGCCATAGGCTGATTCCAGTCGCTCCCGCATGGCGGCGTCCCATTCCGGCTCTGAGCCCTCCTGCAGAACGGCCTGCGTGATGACGGTCATCATCGGATCTCGTGCCTCCTCCGCGAGTCGTTTGAGGCTGCACCATAGCCCGCTCGTTGTAAGTCATCCGAGGCGTCCGATGCGGCCATCGCGGTGCGACGGTACTCACGCCATCCGCCGAATTCGGAGATGTCACGGACCTCCAGCCTCCCGCCACCTGCCACCCGGACTACCCCGAGCGTGTGGGAACCATCGTCGAGACGTACGACGCCGAGCCCCAGCCCGGGAGGCTCGTCGCGGAGCACGCGCGCGAGAACAGCTAGCGGCACGCAATACAGCTCGCCGGCCACCGAGACGCCATCCTGATCCGTCTCCTGCATCGCCGGGTGCCGATCGGCGACCGAATAGAGCCGGTACCGGGGAGCTGTGCGCCGCCCGCCGATGAAACGCGCGCCGCGGAGGTTCCCATGGAGCTCCTCGCCTCTCATCAAGGTGCCGTTGACGAACAAGGTGACGGCTTGGTCTTCGGGCATTCGAGTCCAATCGTCTGGACGACGAAGAATATTGGCTCTCGATGGTCCGGATCGGATACTTCCTGGCGAGCTAAGAGCACTCCGGGCCGGAGCTGGTCGAGGGCGCGGTGCTCGCGGAGCGCGCCGGCTTCGGCCGTCAAGTCGCCCCCACGGAGAAGAAGCGGCAGGCCATGAGAGCCAACGCCGCCACCGGCGTGGACTGCCCATGCAGGTCGATGATGTCCGGTCGAGGTCGATGTCAGCGTCCCAGTCGGTGCCGGGCACTACCGCCCTCACGGCCTGAACCGCGTAGGAGCGGGCGCCCGGCGCGCTGAGGATCTGCTGGATGCGCGCGTAGACCGACGATGATGCCCGCAGCGACTCGTAGCGGATCCCTTCCATCGCTCCACGGAGGCCGACTTGGAGGACCCCAGGCTGGGAGAGCATCTGCTGCGCCTCGGCGAGCCTGGCCAACTGGTGGCCGCCTTCCTTGTCCTTGAAGTGGCGACCGTCGTCCGCGAAATACACCGTGAGGTCGCCCGCCTCGATCCCCAGCAGCCCATTGTCGATCAACCAGTCGTAGCTCTCGAATAACGGGGGCCTCGCTTCGCGCTCCGCCCACGCCGTTGGCGGTCCAGTACGGCAACAGCTCATGGGCCATCTCGTTGAACTTGGCGCCGCGAAGGTTGCGTCCGAGCACGCTCCCGATCTCCTCGGCCCGAATGAACCCGGCATTCCGCTGCCAGGTCTCCGGGGCGATCGGCTGGTCGGCTCTCGAGCAGGCTGTTGAGTACCTCCCGGAGGGATGGCACGTCCAGGAGTTCGGGGTTCCAGGGCGAGCCGCTCGCCCAGCTGGGGTTCGTTGGGCTCAACAGTCATCGGATGTCTCACCTCTCCGACGACGCCGCCGCCACCGCCTCGATCTCGATCAGCCAACGCTCGTCGGCTAGGCCCGCCACGACGAACAGCGTGCTGGCCGGCCTGCCGCCGCGGAGCGCGGCGTCGCGGATTGTCCGGCTTGCCGCGAGATCGGACCGGCGCGTGAGCAGCATGGTCACCTTGACGATGTCCTCTAAGCTCATCCCGGCGGAGTCGAGCACGGCCTCGATGTTGCGCCAAGCCTGGGCGGCCTGGGCCTTAAAACCCTCCAGGAGTTCGCCGTTCGAGGTCACTCCCACCTGACCCGAGATGTGCAGCCAGCGCTGGTCGCCACCCGCCTCGGCGGCGTGACTGTAGTTGCTGAACGGCGGTGCGATCTCGGGTGTGTCGTAGACCTTCATGCTGATCCTTCCTGTCGGGACGTCCGCGTCGGCACGAGCAGCCGCGACGGGTGCCTTGCGCTGTGGTGCCCGATCTGGTGGCCACGGCGCCGAGGTGGCGCGCCGCCGCGTCTTGTGGTGTAAGGGCGAGCCGAAAGCCGGTTATCACCTCGTCGAAGATGAGCAGTGTCCCCACCTGATCGCATAAACTCGCGGACCGCGGCGAGGTGACCGAGCCTAGGCTCGAAACTGCCGAAGTTGCACGCCACTGGCTCCATCAGGATGGCGGCGACATTGTCGGGGTGCTGTTCAAGCACTCGGCGAAGCTGCTCGATTTCATTCCAGCGCGCCACGAGGACCGCATCTCGGGTAGGCAGTTCCCGGCATGGCTTGGCTCGTGTCGGCGGGCCGGTAAAAGGTGCACCACCCGGCCCATTGACGTAGCGGGGATCAAGCCAGCCGTGGTAGTGGCCTTCAACCTGAGGATTAGCCGCCGTCCGGTCACGGCGCGATTCGTACGGCGGCGTGGACGGCCTCGCTGCCGGTTGCGCTGAGGCGACCATCTCCGCGGCCGGTACGAGGCGGGTCAGGCGCTCGGCCAACTCGAATTCTCCGGCGTGCTGCCGTAGAGAACGCCCCGCCCGAGTTGCGTCGCGACCTGCTGCACGTCCTCGCCAGTCGAGCCTGGCCGCGGCCCACACCCTTCCGCTGGCGAGTCCTCACGGCGGCCGTTCCTGTCTGGATCGCGTGGATCTCCATGTGCCTACGATTTCATGCTCGACCACCCCGCAGGGCCGGGGGGCGGACCGCCGCCCAGACCGAACAACCGCGCGAGGCCAGAAAGCCCGGCGCAGCAGCTTTTCGCCATGGAAGCGGGCGTCTCGCTTCGACCCCGCTGACTGTCGCGTCGGACGAAACGCGGCCGCCTAGGGCGACGCCGCTCCGAACCAGTCCGACGCCCGACGACGGCCGGGCGCGAGCATCCACGGACGGTGTTACACCGCTGTCGGGAAGTGTATGTGCCCGCGGTGGTGGGCCGGGTCCTTGGCCTCCTCCGGCCAGCGCGTAGTGATCGCCTTCCCGCGGGTGTAGAACCGAATGCCCTCCGGTCCGTGAATGTGGTGGTCGCCGAACAGCGAGTCCTTCCAGCCGCCGAAGGAGTAGAAGGCCATCGGTACCGGGATCGGGATGTTGATGCCGATCATGCCGACCTGCACCTTGCGCTGGAAGATGCGCGCCGCCTGACCGCTGCCGGTGAAGATCGCCGTGCCGTTGGCGTACGGGTTGGAGTTGATCAGGTCGATTGCGCCCGCCAGCGTGTCTACGCGCACCACCGACAGCACCGGCCCGAAGATCTCGTCGGTGTAGATCGACATGTGCGGCTTGACGCGGTCGAAGAGCGTCGGGCCGACCCAAAAACCGTCGCCCTCAATCTCGATCGCGCGGCCGTCGACGACCGGCTCGGCGCCGGCCGCCGCACCTTCATCGATGTAGGCGCGGATGCGATCGCGCGCATGCGCGGTGATGACCGGCCCCATGTCCGAGTTCTCATCCAGACCCGGGCCGACCTTGACCTCGAGCGCCTTCTGCTTGAGGCGCTCGATCAGCGGGTCGCCCGCGTCGCCGACCGCCACGGCGACCGAGATCGCCATGCACCGCTGACCCGCTGACCCGTAGCCGGCCGCGGTCAGGTGGTTGGCCGCGAAGTCGAGGTCTGCGTCCGGCATCACGACGGCATGGTTCTTGGCCCCGCCGAGCGCCTGCACCCGCTTGCCCGCCGTGTTCGCGCGTTCGAAGACGTAGCGCGCAACTGGCGTGGACCCAACGAAGGACACCGCGGCCACGTCGGCGTGGTCGAGCAGAGCGTCGACCGCCACCTTGTCGCCGTGGACGACATTGAAGACGCCGTCAGGTAGGCCCGCCTCGGCGTAGAGCTCGGCGATGAAGTTGGACACCGACGGGTCGCGCTCGGATGGCTTGAGAACGAAGGTGTTGCCCGTCGCGATCGCCATCGGGTGCATCCACATCGGCACCATGATCGGGAAGTTGAACGGCGTGATCCCCGCGCACACCCCCAGCGGCTGTCGGAAGGAGAAGGCGTCGACGTCGGTCGACACCTGGTCTGAGTACTCGCCTTTGATCAGCTGCGGCAGACCGCAGGCGTACTCGATGACTTCCATGCCGCGGATCGCCTCACCCCTCGCGTCCTCGAGCACCTTGCCGTGCTCAGAGGAGATGATCCGCATGATCTCGTCCATGTGCCTCTCGACGAGGTCTCGGAACCGGAACATGATGCGCGCGCGGCTCGTCAGGGATACGTCACCCCAGGTCTCAAACGCCGACCGTGCTGCCTGCACGGCGCGGTCGACGTCCTGTTCGTCGGCCAGGACGACTTCCGCCTGCTGCTCGCCCCTTGCGGGGTTGTGGACCGGCGCCATCCTGGTGGATGCGCCGCCGGTCTCCTCACCGCCGATGCGGTGTGAGATGGTCCTGAGGGTCGTCGTGCTCACCGAGGCTTCTCACTTGTCGTGGTCGCGCAGGTCGCCAGGAGCCGACGAAAGGCTTCTGTACCTAAGCGGTGTCTGCCATGCGTCATCGAGGGCACCCGTGACCGTCATCTCACTCACGACTCGGGGGCGTTACTCTCGAGCCACTTGCCGACCGTCGACATGAACCGCTCCGGCTCTTCAATTAGGAAGAAATGCGAGCTGTCGTCGAACATCGCAGTCTCACTCCGAGGGAACCTCTCCGCCATCCACTCGGTGGCTGTCCGCGAACAGATGGGGTCGCGGCCACCGGCTGCGATAAGGACGGGGCAAGTGATTCTGTGGAGCTGGTCGAGGGTGTCGTGCTCGAGACAGGCGTGATTCTGCGCGACGTAGCAGGCTGGCATGCGTGTTTCACCGCCTATCAGCACCTCAACTTGCTCGACCGCAGCTGGATTGGCGTTGTAGAAGGCCGGCGATACGAAATTCGGAAGCGAGTGGCGGGCGTGATCGGCCCAGTCGCCCCGCCACTCGAGGACCTCGCGCATGTTGGCAAGCACCCTACGACCCAGCGGGTCGAGTTTCGCGAAGGAGGCGCACACGACGAGCGCACCGACCCGATCTGGCGCGAGCAGCGCGATGTGCTGTGCGATGGCGCCGCCCATGGAGCGACCGACGATGCAGGCACGCTCGACGTTCAGCGCGTCCATGAGTCCGAGCGTGTCGCGCGCCATGTCTTCTGTGGAGATGGCCTCGTCAACTTGCGTGCTGCGGCCCGCGCCCCTGTTGTCGAAGGCAATCACGCGGTATCGGCTGCTCCAGGCATCGATCTGCGGAAGCCAAGCTGAGTGGTCGCCCGCGAGGCCATGGATGAGCAGCAGCGGCGTACCGTCGCCGCTCTCGACGTAGTGCAGGTCATAGCTTCCAACGCTCACCGTGGGCATGGGTATATCCACCTCATCGCGTCGGACTACGACTCGAGAGATGCCGTTGAGCGCCTCGAGCTGACGCTCGTCGACGTGCAGGGCACCCGCCAACCGTGCCTGTCGAAATCTGATTCATCTAAAATCCGACGATTCGCATCTTCCGCGCGACGAACTGAAACGCCCCGATCACCACCATCAATCCGGCGACGGCGACCACTCCGACCGCGGCGACCTCGGACGTCGTCGCAAGCCCGGTCAGGTCGTACACGACGACCGTCGTCGTCTTCGTCTGGGGGCTTGCCAGCAGTACTGTCGTCTCAAGCTCCTTGAAGGCCCAAGCGGTTATGTACAGTCCGCTGGCGAGTAGCGCGGGTCCCATCAGCGGCACAATCACCGTTCGATAGGAGGTGAGGAACGCCGCCCCGCTCGATACCGCGGCTTCGTGCAGCTCCGGATGGATCTGAAAGGCACGAACTGTCACATTGCGCGCAGCTATGGCTACAAACAGGATGAAATAGGCAAGGATCAAGACGAGGTAAGTCCCGCTGAGGTCGATCGGGAGCAAGAGATACAGCCACAGCAAGCAGATACCGACGACGATGTTCGGAAACGCCATCGGCGCAAACGTGAGTACGTCGAGCATCCGTCGTCCGCGGGTGCGTCCGTGGACGACAAACCAGGCGGAGAGCGACACGACGAGCAATACCACTGCGGAGCTAGACAAGCCGATGATGAGGCTGTTCTTAAAGCCGGTGAGGATCACGGGTGTCTCCAACGCGCGTTCATAAGAGTCAAGCTGCACCGCTCCGAGCGCGTCGAGTGACGGCGGCCTGAAGAAGGGGTGCAGCGACAGCCAGATCAACATCAGCAGCGGGAGCACGACGCCCACAACGAGCACTGCGAGACAAGCACCGCTCACGACCCACCGAGTCACTGGACGGAGGGTCATGAGCGTCGGCTTGTAGCTCTTGCCCGAGAGCACTGCGTAATTGCGGGCTTTCAAATTGAAGCGGTTGTACCACCAGACCATCACGAGCGAGACGACCAGCATCGGCAGCGCGAAGCTCGAGATCAGCCCCGTGTCGCTCGGAGGCGTGGTTGTCCTGAAGAAGAGTTCCGTCGAAAAGGTGAAAGTCTTCTCGCGCACTCCCAGGAACCACGGTACCTCGAACGCCTCCCATGCGCGCATCAGGACGATCACAAGCGTCGCCGCCAGCGCTGGGGCTGCGAGCTTCAGGACTATGTCACGTATCACGTGGGCTCGGCTTGCACCGCAGGTCTCGGCCGATTCCTCGAGGGCTCGGTCCATCGCCGACATCGCCGGGACCATGAATACGTAGACCAGCGGGAGCAGCAGGAAAGACTCGACGAAGATCATTCCCCCCATGGAGTAGACGTCCACCGGCGCTGACAGCCCGGTAATGGATGTCCACCAGTCGCTAAGTACGCCGAGCTCCGGCCCGGCTAGGAAGGTCCAGATAACCGGATAGAGGACGTCGGGCATCGCGAGTTGGTAGAGCACCAGCGAGGCGATAAGCCACTTGAGACGCGCATTCGTGCGCGTTGTCACAAATGCGAGCACACCGCCCATCGCCAGCGCCAGAAAGGATGCTCCGAACGCGAAGACCACGGTGTGCCGCGTAATTGTCCACAGCTGAGCTGAGCTGAGTACCTCGTCCCAATTGCCCAGCGTCAGCGTGAGATTGAAAAAATCCGGGTGGTCGGGACGGACATCCTTTACGCTGCTGAACACGAGCGCAGCTAGTGGGATGAAGATCTCCCAAAGCAGGAAGAGCAACAACAATGCAACGATCACGCGCTCGATCGTCAGCGTCCGGGCTAACCAGGCACTCACGCCCGGATAACGCAGACTGCCGCGCGCTGCGGCACCCATGCCAGCCATCTACGTGGTCACCGCGTGAACACGCTCCGGAACTGCTCGACCCGCTTATCGAAGTCGCCGAAGACCTCGCTGGTCTCCACGAATAACTCACATGGGTCCTCGCATACGCCCTCTAGGTGGGGCGGGGGCTCGACCCCCGAGAGCGTGGGGTTCTTGAAGGAGCTCTGCGAGAGGATCTGCTGCGCCTCCTCGGTGAACAGCCACGCGAGGAACAGCTTCACCTTGTTAGGTACGTCACTGGACTTGATGCCGAAATACATGTCTGGCTGCGCGATTATGTGGTCAAGCTTGGCGAAGGCGATCGGGGCGCCTTGCTCGAAGTACGGCACCACTGCAGCGCTGAAGAGGTTCACCGCCACGGGGAGCGCGCCGGCGGCCACTTGCTCATAGCCCTCCGCACCGGCGAAAATGACCGGCTCGTTCTCACCGAGGCGCTGCATGAGCGACAGGCCTTCGTCCTCGCCGTAGTGCCCGAGCTCTCCCGCGAACCAGTCAATCTGCTCAAGGTCGATGCCGAACCTTCCCCGCCATTCCGGCTTGGTGAGGTCCTCCAAGCTCGTGGGGGCCTCCTCCTCCGATACCTCATTCGTGTTGTAGACGGTGTGGAAAGTGAAGTAGTCCGACACGATGACGTTGCCTTCCACTTGCACCCTGTCGTCAGCCTCGGCCTCTCCCGCCGGCTCAAAGGCCATCCCGATGTCGTTGTCGGTGTTGAGGACCTGATCCTCGAGTGGGCCGCCCTGCAGGATGTCCGCGACGGGACGCCCCGTCTTGTTCTCGCTGACCACCTTCTCGAGTAGCTGGAAGGGGTCGCCACCCGAGACCTCAAACTCGACAAATGGGTAGCGCTCCGTGAAGGCGTTGAACAGGTCGCGGTTGGCCTCCTCACCCAGGATGAAGTAGTACTGAATCGGCCCCGTCTCCTTGCGCGCTGCCGCCTCCAACTCGTCTAGCTGTTTGGTTACCTCCGGAGAAGCCTCGATGGCCTTGCTGGCGTCAACTGATTCACCAGACGGCTCGTCGTCGTCGCCGCACCCAGCGGATGCTAGAGCGGGGAGCAGCAGGACCATCAGTACGGTCAGTCGCAGGACCTTGCTCATGTCGCGATCTCCATTTCCTTGCTGGCCTTGTCGGCCGAGGGTGGATGCTGGTGCAGCGCCTTGATTGCGCTGGACGCGTCTTCAATGCGGGTCGGCGTCCGAGCGACTGGGACGCAGCATTCCGGGGGGAAACGCACGACCACGGTGGCGCCCACACTCCACGTGCGTCCCTCCTGCACGCGAACTTCAAGTGGAGGTTCGCCACCCATGTCCAAGTGGCACTCCCAGTACGCCCCGCGGAAGGTGCTCTTCTCGACGGTCCCCACGAAGGTGTTCGCGGTCGTGGTACCGGCATCCGCAGACCGACTATCGAAGGAGCCGTCCTCGGGACGCAACATGAGCAGCACCTCTTGGCCCGCCGCGTAACGATCGTCGTTGTCGACGAACTCCACCGGCCCATAGTTCGAGCGGACTAGGCATCGGCCGTCACGCGCTTCCGTGATCTCGCCGCTCGCAAAGTTCGCGTCACCTAGGAAGCGAGCGCCGAACTCGGTCCGGGGCCGACTGTAGACGTCCTCAGGTGAGCCCCACTCCACGATCTTGCCGTGTTCCATCAATGCCACGACATCCGACATGGCCATCGCCTCGTCCTGATCGTGCGTCACATAAACAACCGTGAGAGCGAGCCTCTGCTGCAGCTCCCGGAGATAGCCGCCGAGGTCGCGCCGCAGACGCGCGTCGAGGTTGGACAGCGGCTCATCGAGCAGCAGCACCCGGGGCTCTGCGACAATCGCACGGGCGAGTGCTACCCGCTGCTGCTGCCCTCCGCTCAGGGCCGGAGCTGGGCGATCGGCGAGCCCGTCGAGCCCCATCATCTCGAGTACGTCATGCACGCGCGTCTTGCGAGATGCGGCTCGCACCTTCCGGCGTTTTAGGGGGTACTCGACATTTTGCGCGACGCTCATGTGCGGCCAGATCGCGTAGGACTGGAACACCATCCCGACCTGGCGCTTCCCCGGTGCGACGTTCACCCGGCCAGACCTGGAATAGACGGTCTTGTCACCGATGTCGATGTCCCCTTCGTCGGGGATCTCAAGGCCTGCGATACAGCGCAAGGTTGTCGTCTTGCCGCAACCGCTGGGGCCGAGCAGCGTCAAGAAGGCGCCGGCCGGACTGTCAAACGACACATCGTCAACAGCGACGCGCCCGTCTTCCTCTCGCTCGACCTCGAACGATTTCCGAAGCTTTCGTACTCGGACCACGGTTGCTCTCTAGCCGGAGCAGCGGATGAACTTGACCGGGTAGCGCTGGAGGATCTCGGTGCCGTTTTCGCCGATGTGTATGCAGTTACCGACCTGCACGCCCGCCTTGTAGTCCGGCGTCGTGATGTTGGGCTGAACCACGAGCACGGTGCCAGCCTCGTAGCTGAAGTCCTCCCGGTGCGTGGCACCCCGCGTCTTGCGCGTGCGCAGAATCGGCGGCAGGTACGCGCCGCCGAAGCCGTGCACCAGGTCGTCCCAAATCGAGAATCCCGCTTCCTCGACGGCGTCGGCCCTGTCGAGGACTTCACCGATCGTGACACCAGGCCGGAGGACGTCGACGATGCTGTTGTAGACAGACTCAGCCACGTCGTGCATCTCCTGATATAGCGGCGTGGGATCGGCGTCGACTGTGAAGGAGCGCAAGATCTGCCCCGCGTAGCCCCAGAACGTTGTGCTGATTTCCGTCACGACGACGTCACCCGACCGCACAACGCGACTCGGATGGTACTGGTGAGGAACGCAAATCTGTGGGTCGTCCATCGGGGTGGTGAGCGTGAAGTGGATGAGGTTCACGGCGCCCTCGGCCAGGTAGACGTCTTCGACCATTTGCGCAATTTCGCGCTCGTTGATGCCCGGCCTGATGTTCTGCTCCATGACCTCGACGGCCCGGTCGTTGAAGGCCGAGGCCACCCGTGTCCAGTAGACCTCCTCGTCGCTCTTGACGAGCCGGAGTGCTCGGTAGTCGGGATTCAGGTCCACCAAGGTCGCCCCGGGAAGCTCCTTCTGGAAGATGAGAGCATCTGCGTGCCTAATTGGGCCGATAAGGCCAATGCGCTTGCCGTCGCATCCGTGCTTCTTGAGCGCTCGGGCGACCGTCTCGCCCTGCTCGACAGGGGTATCGCCGCCGTACTGAACATCCTTCACAACCGAGATCCGCTCGGCGTCGGGGATGTGATTCCACAGCCGGACGAAGAGCGACGGCTCGCTGCCAGTCGGAAATACGGCGTAGCTCTCAACGAGCGGGGGCCAGTTGGTGAAGAATTGAACCGACGTCTCCAATATCGCGGTGGCACCCCCCACCACGACCGCGCTCAAGTCGTGCTTCTGGACGAAGCCCTCCAGAGCGGTGTGACGGCGCGCCATCTCGGCGTCGGAGTAACGGGGAAAGCCGTTGACCGACGGAACATCGCTGGTGGTCAAGTTCTGCGGCGTTGTTGCCATGCTCGGAATGCCTTTCTGCTCTATTGCCTCGAGCGCCTATCGGAGTTGCTCTGCACCAGCGGCTCTGACCTGTGTCTCGGGCTCAGCTCATGGGATCCAGTCTGCATCGTCCCGTCGAGCATGCGCCCGAGAATCATTCGGTGTGCCGTGACCAAGTGAAGCTTTGTGAGTTCCTCGATCTCACCCCCCGCTCCCGCCCGCGCGGCATCGAGAATCAACTGATGTTGTTCGTCGAAGCGCTGCAACCCGTCGTCGAGGGCTGGGACGTAGTGGAAGAGGTAACGGTCGGTCCGCTCGGCCAGGCTGTCAATGAGCCCGATCGTCTGGACTCGGTTCGACTGGCCGTAGACGAGGCGGTGAAATTGGCGGTTTGCGGTCAACCACCCGCCGAGCTCGTCAGTATCCCCCATTAGCTCAAGGAGCTTTTCCATCTGCAGGATCTCGGCTCTTCCGACGTTGGGCAGCGCGATACGAGTAGCCGCAGGCTCGATGGCCTCGCGCAGCTCGTAGATCTCCTCAAGGTCCGGCATTGAAAGTCGCGCCACGCGCGCCACCCCGTCACGAAGCTCGATGAGGTGCTGGGCCGCGAGCCGAATCAGGGCGTCTCGCACGGGGACCCGACTGGTGCCAAGGGTCTTGGCGAGCGCAGACTGGTTGAGCAGTGTGCCCGGAGGGATCTGCGCAGTGATGATCTGCTGACGGAGTAGCTCGGTTGCTGTCACGGACGCTTAGACTGTCGTCAGGCGCCCGCAATCGTATACGTAAGGGCCCAGATCTGTCAACCGAGGCCTGCCTGTATACGGAACCGGTTTCGTGTAACCCGCCTCGCCACGCCCAGCGGGCACGAGCCCAACCACCCGCGATCCAGTGCGTAGCCGTCCCGCAAGCGTCGGCGGCTCATGGCGAGGGCGGAGGCGAGCCCATGGCAGAAGCGGTGTCCGCGTGACCCATGAAACTGGTGAGGTCGGCAGCCAGGCGGTAGTCCGTGACCAGCGAACGGAACCTCACCCGAGATGACCGGTGTCTCATGCGAAACCGGGTGGATCACCACTGGGCCGACGCGATCTACTTCGAACGTCGCCGGCGGCATTGACGTTCCCAGCCACTTCTCGACCTGGCGGTGGCGCGGTCTCGCCGATCCTATCCTCGGCGACGACGACCGGGGCAGCAACGTGTACGCCGCGAATCTCGAACGCCAGCCGGTCGAGAAGACCCTGCTGCGCCTATCAGAGATCTGGCCGCGCGCGTTTCGAATCCCCGTGGCGGTACTCGGTAACCCTGCTTTCTAAGCGGGGTTTCGCCGTTCTAAGGGAGCTATGGGAATGGCTCATATCGTGCATGCGTTGGGTAGAAGCAACGAGGCCCCACCGTGGCTGATTGCGTCGTGCAGCGCCTCCCTCAAGCGCTCGGCGCGGTCGCGGCGGCCCCCAGTCCGAGGCCCGGCAGCTCGCAGCCGCCCTCGGCCGCGAAACCGGCGCACGCGCGCTCGACCTGAGCCCTGACCTCCTCGCGCTCGGCCTCCGTGAGGCCGCGCAGGACAATCGTCAGCGGCCCCGCGGCGTCGGCGATCAGCTCGATGTACTCGTCGACGGTCTCGAACGCGAAGCGCACGGGCAGCTCCTCGATCTGTATGTCGTCGAAGCCGGCGTCGTCCAGCAGCGCGCCGATCCGCTCGGGGCTGCCCATGCTGAAGAGCCCGGGGCCGTTCGGGTCGGGCGGAGGCATGTGACCTCGCTCGACGAGTGTCATGGCGATGATCGAGAAGAAGGGGTTGCGCTGCGGCGCTCCCCACACGGCCAGCGCCACTCGGCCGCCGGGGCGCAGCACGCGCCTCGTCTCGGACAGAGCTGCGGGGCGGTCCGGCATGAACATGTAGCCGAGGCGGCACAGGACGCCGTCGACCGAGTCGTCGGCGAGTTCGATCTGCTGCGCGTCGATCAGGCGGTAGTCGACGTTCCGAACACCGCGCTGCTCGCCCCGCCGGCGCGCCACGTCGAGCATCGCCGGCGCGAACTCGGAGGAGATGAGGAGTCCCTCCTCGCCGAGCCGTTCGGCGACCTCGAAGCCTGTGTCACCCGCTCCCGCTGCCAGCTCGAGGATCGTCTGACCGGGCTCAGGCCGAAGCCGCGCGATCATCCATCCACTGGCTGAGCGGTGCGGCCACCGCCTCGATATCCGCCCGCCTTCGCTCCCAGCCCGGCGCAACCGCCTGGGCGACCTCGTAGTTCGCACGGCGGAGCTCCTCGAGCGATGCGGTGGTCACGGTGACCTCCTCTGTTCGGGCTAGCTCGGGCCGAGGTTACGCCCGGCCAGCGGGGCTGTGAACCCCCCGAGTTGCGCCCCTGACAACCCCGCGGCGGTTTGCCGCCACGAGCCGCGGGCGGCCCGTTCCAGGCCGGTCCAGGCCGACCCGCCAGGGTCACGAATCACGACCTGGCCGAAGATCATCGGCCGAGCGCGCTCCCTGCAGCCGCCTCGCAGCCGCGCCCACGGGGAGCCAGGTCCACTTGGAGAAGATGCGGGAGGAACGCGAGGCCAACCCAGCAAGCGAAAGGTCGCCGGGGACCTGCTTCACACCTGCAGATGAGGGCTGGGTGGGCGGAACCGATA
>Ga0299913_10002247_pt1 | contig 15114 bp, 20 predicted proteins | sample RVTome_9_FD_201360 | JGI IMG/M metagenome (GOLD analysis project Ga0299913, IMG submission 201360) | Soil microbial communities from uranium-contaminated site in the Upper Colorado River Basin, Wyoming, United States - RVT155D38 (version 2) ...
GGTTCCCGAAATCCTCTTCGTAGACGCGCAGCATCGCGTCCTTGACCTCCTCGAGGACGGGCGTCGTGGCGGCATGGTCTAGGTAATGCATGTCTCAAGGATAAAGAGAAAGAGGGAGGGGCCTATTCCCCTCCCTCTTGTGCCGCCCAAAGACGCCTACACGGAGTCTTTCAGCGCACCACCTTGAAGAGCCTTCGCTGCTCCACATCGCCGTACTCTCTCTCGAGATCGGAGTGGCACGGTAGATCGACGGTCTCTTTCTGCGCGTACGCACGCACGTCCGCCAAACCGGTGGGGGCGTAGCGTTTCAGCTCCACGCCGACGCTTGCCTTGCCATCCGCGTTCGTGACGGCTCCGCCGGCCAGTACGACATCACCGAGCGATACGCTCACACCAACTTGCGCGTTCTCGACCGGGCCGAGGGCTTCTCCATCGAGCTCCCGGATCACTTTGACCCGGAACTGCGCGGTGTCCCCCAGCGTGTATTCATCGGCGAGGACCTTCACTTGGACGTCGAACGTCCGCGTCGGTTGCGTGTCGTGCGGCGTTTGGCAGCCGAATTCCGCAGCCCCGGCTACCGGCGCCAGAACCGATCCTGCAAGGAACAAACATGCCGCCGCTACCTTGAACCCTTGTCTCCCCGCGAACATCGCACTCTCCTCTCTATCGCTCAACGATTACCCCGTCCCTTCTTGACGACGACAGCCGATCTGTCGAACAAGTCGGGAGATGACGGATCCGTCCCCTGCTCGTAAACCTCGACCGAGTCACCGACTCCGTCGTGATCGCTGTCGAAGGCGAGGGATGGAGACACGACTGCGACGCCGCCCGCCACAACCAGAGCCGCTAGTGCGAGGCGCAACCTTCCATTCCTCGCCGTCGCAACGCTCTCTCGTTCTCCGAGCCGGCTACCGATCCGCTGCCGCGCTATCGCCATATCCATGACGCAAGGTTTACGGGCAACGAGAGAGCGTGACTGTTCGGTGCCCAACAGTTCCGCTGCTTATGAACGACTGGGAAGCAGATTGACCGCGATGGGTCAGACGGTGACCCAAGTGGTTCTCGTCACATGCCGGATGTCTAGGGCGGCTCCGAGGCTACCGGCGCCCGTGAGGTGGCCGCCGCGCCCGCACTGGCGACCACGACCGCCCCGATCGCGGCGACGTCGAGCGCCGCGAGCGACTGGTCGAGCACCACGAAGCCGGCGAGCGCGGCGAGCGCCGGGTCGAGCGAGAGCAGGATCCCGAAGACGTTCGCCGGGATGCGACGCAGCGCCTCGAGCTCGAGCGAGTAGGGGATCAGGCTCGACGCCAGCGCCACGATCGCCGCCGCGCCGATGAGATGGGGCGCCAGGAGGTCGAACCCTCCCTGCACGACACCGGCGGGCAGGGTCACGAGCGCGCCGACGACCATCGCGATCGCCAGGCCGGTCCCGCCCGGGAACACGCGCCCGGTGCGCGCCGACAGCACGATGTAGGCCGCCCAGCACGCGCCGGCGGCCAGCGCGAAGCCCACGCCGAGGGCGTCGAGGTCGCCTCCGTTCTCCCACGGGCGCGCGAGCGCGAGCACGCCCGCGGCCGCCAGTGCCACCCAGACGGCGTCGAGCGCCCGCCGCGAGCCCGCGACCGCCACCGCGAGCGGGCCGAGGAACTCGATGGTCACCGCCGGGCCGAGGGGGATGCGCTCGATCGACTCGTAGAACGCCCAGTTCATGAGCCCGAGCGCCAGACCGAACAGCCCCGCGGTCCGCAGGTCGCCGCGCGAGTGCCCGCCGAGCGCCGGGCGCCAGAGGACGACCAGGATCACCGCCGCGATCGCCAGGCGCGTGAACGCGGTACCGCCCGGGCCGAGCTCGTCGAACAGCGTGACCGCGTACGCCGCCCCGAACTGGACCGACAGTGCGGCGGCCAGGACGAGCGCCGCTCCGGCGCGGCGATCGCTCAGACGGACGTCACTCCTCCGTCAGACGGCGTTCGAGATCGGCGATGTCGTCGTCGAGGTTGTCGGTCGACGCGCTGCGGCGGCGTTTGTCGAACTCCTTCATCCGGCGTGGGTAGCCGATGACCTGGGCGTCGTAGATCGGGAGGCCGACCCGTTCACAGAATGCGATCGCGTCGGCCGGATCGCGCACAGGACCCCTCAGGTGATCGCCGTCGCGGTCGACCAACAACAGCGTCGTCGAAGTCGTCGTGGTGCGGGGCTCGATGTATCCCTCGACACCCTTATGGGATCGGGCCCACGACTCGAGCTCGGCGAGCGCGGGGTTGTTCTTACCTGCGAAGAACGCCCTGATGCGATCGCCGAGCCCCACTACCTGCCTAACCCTTGCGGGACTTGATCTCTTCGATCAATTGCGGGATTACCTTGAGCGCGTCGCCCACGATCCCGAGATCCGCGATCGAAAAGATCGGTGCCTCTTCGTCCTTGTTGATCGCGATGATCTTCTTGGAGCCCTTCATGCCGACCATGTGCTGCGTCGCGCCGGAGATGCCCACCGCGATGTAGACGCCCGGCTTCACGGTGATCCCCGTCTGGCCGATCTGCATCGAGTAGGGAACCCACCCGGCATCGACGACCGCGCGGGTAGCCCCGACGGCGGCGTTGCCGATCGCTTCCGAGAGTTGCTCTAAGAGCTTGAAGTTGTCCGGCTCCTGGAGACCGCGGCCCCCGGAGATGACGACCGGAGCCGCATCCAGCTTGGGCCCCGAAGCCTGCTCCTCGTGGCGCTCTACACGCTTGGCTTTCTTGAGGTCGTCTGCGATCTCTACCGATACCTGCTCGACGTCGGCCGAGCCACCCTCCGCCGGCTTGGCCTCGAACGACTTCGGTCTTACGAGGACGAGGGCCGGGGAGCCTTCCAGGTCGACGTCTACCAGCTGCGTTCCACCAAAGATCGAGGTCCGCGCCTTGTTCGCGGCGATCAGGTCGGTCGCGTTACCCATCAACGTCACCCCGAGTTTCGCGGACAAGCGCCCCGCGATATCGCGCGAGTCGTAATTGTTCGCGAACAGGAGGAGATCGGGATTGTGCTGACCGGCGAGCTCCGCGAGGGCATGCGCCGCAGGCTGCGCGATGAATTCGTCGTACGCCCCGTCATCGCTGGCGTAGACGGTCTTGGCGCCGTACTCCCCCAGCTTCGTTGCCGCGTCGGTGGCACCGGGTCCCAGGGCGACGGCGGCAACATCGCCGAGCTCCCGAGCCTTGGTGAGGATCTCGAGTGCAGTCGGATCGACGGTGCCGTTGTGTACCTCTGCGTAAACCCAGATATTCGCCACTCAAATCACCTTCGCTTCTTTGAGGAAGTCGGCGATCTTCGCTGCACCCGTTCCGTCGTCTTCGAAGACCTCTCCCGCTTTTCTTTCCTCGGCGGGCGCGATCTCTGCGATCTTCTGCTTGATCGCCACTTCATCACCCGACAACCCGAGATCGGAGAGAGACAACTGCTCGACGGGCTTCTTCTTGGCGGCCATGATGCCTTTGAAGGACGCGTACCGAGGCTCGTTCACACCGGCGGTGACCGTCATCAGCGCCGGCAGCGGGCATTCGACGACGTGGTATCCGTCCGGCGTCTGTCGGTCGACCTTGAGGGAACCGTTCGACGCCTCGATCTTCTTAACGAAGGTCACCTGCGGAACCCCAAGGAACTCGGCAAGGGTCGATGCCATCGTGCCGGTGTAACCGTCGGTCGATTCGACCCCCGCGATCACGAGATCGAACTCGTGGCGCTTGATCGCTTCGGCCAGCACGCGCGCTGTTACGAGCGCGTCCGACCCCGCCAAGGAATCGTCGGACACCAGCACGCCCTTGTCGGCGCCCATCGAGAGGCCGCGCCGAACCGCCTCCAGCGCTTGCTCGGGACCCATCGACACGAGGGTCACCTCTCCGTCGTGCGCTTCCTTCAGCTGCAGACCCGCTTCGACCCCGAACTCGTCGCCCGGATCGAGGACCCCCTGAACACCCTCACGCTTGAGTGTGTCACCGTCCATCTCGGGCGGCACGTTGGGGTCCGGGATGTGCTTCACACACACCACGATGTTCAATGCATTTCCTCCTAGGGATAAGCGTTGCCCGCTGGGTCATACCCAGGTGCTAACAATTGCAAGCACCCTACCAAACCAGCTTCTCTAGCTCGCCCGATAGTAGGTCACGCCCTCGCGATCCTCGATCAGCGCTGCTCCGTCGGTCTCGACCAGATCGAGGTGCGCGACTACCTCGGAGACCGATAGGTAGATGTCGTAGCCCGTGACGTTGGGGTAGAGCTGCTGGGCCAGCTGGTAGGGACTCTGACCCTCCGCCGTCAGGAGTTTCGCGACGTCCTTCTTGCGGTCGAGATGGTGACCGATCGTTCGATCGATGAGCTCTACGGGATCGCGGATCGGCTCGCCGTGGCCCGGGTACGCGATCGACGGATCCATCTTCTTCATGCGATCCAGGGAGTCGAGGTAGTCCTCGAGCGAGCGACGGCGTTCGCTCGGGTCCTCCATGCTCGGCTCGAGCAGCGGGTTAGGAGACACGTGCGGCAGCAATTGATCGCCCGCGAAAAGCGAGCGCGAGTCGGGCTCGAAGTAGATGAAGTGTCCGCCGCTGTGACCCGGCAGGTGATGCGTCTCGAGGTGGAAGTCTTCGAATTCGAAGATGTCCCCATCGTTGACGCGTTTCAGCCCTTCGATGTTGAGCCACGGCCGCGGATCTTGCTTGCGGCGCTCATCCATCTTCATCAAGAGCTCGAGCGGCATGCCGGCTCGCATGAGCAGGATGCCGAAGTGCATGCGCATGCCCTTGCCCGTCATACGAGAGAGCTCCTGGGACGGGAAATAGACGTCGATGCCGAGCTGCTCCTGAAGCCACGGCACGAGCCCGTAGTGATCGGGGTGTCCGTGCGTGATGAGGACGCGCTTGATCTCGGAGACGTCGTGGCCCGCAGCCCCGACCTCGTTAGTGAGGATGTCCTTGGCTTCTTGGGTCTGGAATCCCGCGTCGATCAAGGTGAGTGGCTGAGCGTCGATCAGATACGCGTTAACAGGCCCGACCCCATAAGGGGTGGGCATGACGATCCGATGGACCGGTAAGGCAGACATGCGGACGCCAGGGTAACGAGGTTCGGTCTAGGGGACGTCGTCGCGCGGGGACAGCACGCAGAACTCGTTGCCCTCAGGGTCGGCCATGACGGTCCAGGTGACGTCTTTCTGGCCGATGTCTGCGCGCGTGGCGCCGAGGCCTTCGAGTCGCTTCACCTCGGCTTCCCGATCGGAATCCGGGATCAGGTCGAGGTGCAAGCGGTTCTTGACCTTCTTCTCGTCGGGCGCCCTATAGAAGAGGATGTTCCATTGCGAGTCCATGCGGCCCTTCCCGGAGAGCGCGTACTCGTCGCCGGAGTCGGATTCGAAGACCACGTCGAGCTCGAGTGCGTGCTTCCAGAACTCGCCCAACTTCTTCGGTTCCTTGGAATCGACCGTCAGCCAACCGATCTGCAGCTCAACCGCCATATCGCTCCTCTCTACCGGCCGACGAACTTCGCCTTGCCGGGGCCCTCCTCTACGAAACTCTCCATCCCGATCTTCTGGTCTTCGGTCGCGAACAACGCAGCGAACGCTTGGCGCTCGAGCAGCAGACCGCTGACCTTGTCGGCCTCCATCCCGTTCTGGATGACTTGCTTGGCCGCCATCAACGCAACGATCGGCCCATTGGCAAAACGCTCGGCGATCTTCACCGCGCGGTCGTAGACCTGGTCGGGCTCCACGACCTCGTTAGCCAATCCGATCCGCAGCGCTTCTTCGGCATCGACGAACCGGCCGGTGTAGATGATCTCTTTGGCGCGCCCCACTCCGACCAATCGCGGCAGGCGCTGGGTTCCGCCCGCGCCGGGGATCACGCCGAGCAGGATCTCCGGCTGGCCGAACTGCGCGTCGCTCGCGCACACGCGGAGGTCGCACGCCAAAGACAATTCGCAACCTCCGCCCAGCGCATACCCATTGACCGCCGCGATCGTTATCTGCGGGAGGTCCTCCAACCGTTTGAACACATCCTGGAAATCGCCGATGTAGCGGAACATCGTCACCGCGTCGAGGTCGCCCATCTCCTTGATGTCGGCGCCTGCGGCGAACACCTTCGGCCCGCCCCACACCACGACGGCGCGAACGTTCTCATCGCCACGCACCTTGTCGACGAGCTCGCCCAGCTCGCGCGTGACCTGCCCGCTCAGGGGGTTCAGCTTGGGTCGATCGAGCCTGATGGTCGCTACGCCTGAGCTCGCGACTTCGAGATTGACGAACTCGCCCACGGGTGCCTCCCTTGGTTCGATAAGTGAGGGCCAAGCCTAAGATGGCGACGATGCACGACGATTTCCGTTCCAAACTGGAAGCCGCGCTGCAAGCGCACGAACCCCACCGGATGACGCTGGAGGACGCGCACGACGCAGCCGTGCTCATACCGGTAGTGGCCGAGCCCGAGCCCACTCTGCTGTTCACCGTGCGCACGGAGAACGTCTCCAGCCACAAGGGGCAGATCGCGTTCCCGGGGGGCCGGATCGACCCCCCCGATGCATCCATCGCTGCGGCTGCGCTGCGCGAGAACCACGAGGAGCTCGGCATCGAACCCGGTGCCGTGGAGGTGATCGGCGAGCTTGATTCCTTCCCAACGTTCGTGAGTGGCTATGTCGTGACGCCGGTCGTCGGATGGCTCGCGCGCGAGCCGGAGATCACGCCCAATCCGAGCGAGGTCGCCGAGGTCCTCCATGTGCCGATCGGCGAGCTCGTCGAGGACATCCGTTCCGAGGCCGGCTTCACCCATGCCGAACGCACCTATCCCACCGAAGCGTGGGTGTGGAACGACCACGTGATCTGGGGTGTCACCGCACGGATCCTGAGGTCGTTCCTCGGTCGTCTCGCGCAAGCGGGCCTCACCTCAGCGCCCGGCAAGACCAGCTCGTGGACGGCGTGGCCGATCCAGGACCAACCCGTCCGGGGCCAAGCATCGTGATGCTCTTCGCGCAGAGCCCGATACCAACCCCGTCGGGAACGTTCAGACCGCTGCCCGCCGATCCGATCCAAACGATAGGAGCCGTGGTCGCGATCTTGCTTGCGCTCGCCGCGGCCTTCCTGGGCTACCGGATCATCAGAGGAGGTCGCGGGCTATGAGGAGATGGGCTGCCCTGATCCTCGTCGTTCTATTGACGACCGCGTGTTCCGGAGGGGAACCCACCGACGTCGGGTCGCGATCACGTCTGGGTGGAGAGAACGGGAACGGAGTCGCGAAGGGCAAAGGGCAACCCAAAGGCGCGCTGAAGAAAGCCAAGAAGGTCGCGAAGAAGGCTGGTCTCGGGGGCTCGGCCGCAATCGGCTCACAGAAAGCCGCCGGCGAGGAGCCCGATGACCCCACCGCCGGCGTCTCGGATGAGATCGACCCTTCGCTCGCGGATGCATCTGCATCTCTGGACGATCCTCCCGACGATGCAACGAAGCAAGGAGTTACGCCCGCCTATGCAGAGATCGTGCACGCGTCGATCACCGGTTTGGGTGAGGACTTTCGCATGACGTTGCGCTTCAACGCCGATGCACCCGAGACGATGCCCAATGACAAGACGCACTGGATCGTGGCGTTCGGCTTGACCGGGCGAAACGAAGGCGAGGGTTACTCGTTCGGCGCCCAATGCACTCCCGAAGGGTGGGAGGCGTATGCCGGAGGCAAGGAAGGCAGCAATCGCTTCCCTGGCCAATTCGAGGTTGACGGGAACGAGATCCACATGACGGTCTCGTGGGCCTACATAGAAGGGCCGCGCGAGTTCAAGTGGTACTCCGCGTCGAACTGGTTCTCTCAGATAGCCAACACCACGCACTACTCGGTTGACCTAGTCCCCAACAAAGACCTAGCGAAGTTCCCGAACGGCGGCGGCTAGCCACTCTCGCACCGTCTTTGCGCATTCCGAGACGCTCAGCGTCCTAAATCGCGCAAAGTCCTTCTTTCGATCCTGAGTCCCGCTTTCCGGGACTCTCGTTCCAAAGAACGACTAGAACATCGGGGGTTCGGTGTAGACGCCCCATTCTTTCTTTAGGGTCTCGACCATCTCGCCCAGGGTTACGTACGCCTTGGCCGCCTCGACGAGAACCGGGACCGAGTTCTGTGACTCGTCGTGGGCCATCTCGCGTAGCGCTTGCATGGCGTCCTCGGCGGCCTGCGCATCGCGGTTGGCGCGCACCTCGGCGACCGCCTTCTTCTGCTTCTCCTCGATCTCGGCCGTGATGATGAGGACCTCGGGCATCTCCTGAACAGTCTTCGTGAAGCGGTTGACGCCGACCATGACCTTCTTGCCCTGCTCGAGGAGCTGCTGGTAGCGGAACGCGGCATCGGCCATCTCTTTCTGGAAGAAACCCTGTTCGATCCCGACGAGCATCCCGTCGAGGATCGAACCGTCGCCCAGCTCCTCGATCTTGGCGAAGTACGCCTCGGCTTCCTCTTCGATCCGGTTAGTCAGTTCCTCGACGAACCACGAACCTCCGAGCGGATCGATCACGTTCGTGACCCCGGTCTCGTAGGCGATGACCTGCTGCGTGCGAAGCGCGATCTCGACGGATTCGTCGGATGGCAGCGCGAGGACTTCATCGAGCGAATTCGTGTGGAGGCTCTGCGTTCCACCCAGCACGGCCGCCAGTGCTTCGGTCGCCGTCCGCACGACATTGTTGTAAGGCTGCTGAGCGGTGAGCGAGACACCGGCCGTCTGCGTATGGAACTTGAGCATCCACGACCGTTCTTTATGCGCTCCGTAGCGTTCCTTCATCCAGCGCGCCCAGATCCGACGGGCCGCCCGGAACTTTGCGATCTCTTCGAAGAAGTCGATGTGACTGTTGAAGAAGAACGAGAGGCCCGGAGCGAAATCGTCGACGTCGAGTCCCCGCCTTAAGCCGAGCTCGACGTGCGCGAATCCACTCGCGACCGTGAAGGCCAGCTCCTGTGCCGCCGTGGAGCCCGCCTCGCGGATGTGATAACCGGAGATCGATAGCGGGTGGTATTTCGTCACGCTCTCGGCGCAGTACTCCATCATGTCCGCGGTCAAGCGCAGATGCGGCTCGGGTGGGAAGAGCCACTCCTTCTGGGCGATGTACTCCTTGAGGATGTCCGTCTGACAGGTGCCGTCGAGCTTTGTCTGATCGGCACCTTGTTTCTCTGCGGCGGCGAGGTACATCGCGAACAACATGGGGGCCGGGCCCGAGATCGTCATCGAGGTCGTGACCGTCTCGAGGTCGAGACCGTCAAAGAGGATCTCCATGTCGGCGAGCGAATCGACCGCCACGCCGCAGCGGCCGACCTCGCCGAGCGAGTGGGGGTCGTCAGAGTCGCGGCCCATCAAGGTTGGCATGTCGAACGCGACCGAGAGTCCGGTCTGACCGTGGTCTACGAGGAAGTGGAAGCGCTCGTTCGTCTGCTGAGGGGATCCGAACCCGGCGAACTGGCGCATCGTCCACAGACGCCCGCGATAACCGGTCGGGTAGATGCCCCGGGTGAAGGGATATTCCCCGGGATAACCGATCCGATCGTCGACGCCATCGTCCGGCGCGTATAGGGGGTCAAGCGGCGCGCTCGAGAGCGTGTCGAAGTCCACGTCGTCGCGCAGCTTGGCCTTCTCATAAGCCTCTTGCCAGCGTCGCAACCGATCGTCGGTCATGAAAAGAAGTCTACCGAGCTACAGCGATGCGATTAGCTTGTCGGCCGCCGCATAAGGATCCAAGCGGCGCGCGCTGACCTCGTCACTCAGCTGCGCGAGGAGGTCGGAAGCCTCGCCCTCCACCCGGGCCCGATAGCGCTCCGCGACGATCTCGCGGATCTCGCGTTCGATACGCCGGCGGCGGCGCGCGTCGAGTAATCCCTTGTCTTCTTGATAGCCGCGATGCAGTCCGATCGCGTCCCACAGCTCGTCGATGCCCTCTCCCTTCGTCGCGATCGTCTCGACGACGCGAGGCTTCCAGTCGGCCTCGGACATGTCGAGCATCTGTTTGAGCTCTCTGACTGCCTCCTTGGCCCCCGTGCGATCAGCCTTGTTCACCACGAATACGTCGGCGATCTCCATCAAGCCCGCCTTAGCCGTTTGCACGGCATCCCCCCAACCGGGATTGACCACGACGATGGTGGTGTCGCACGCATCCGTGATCTCGACCTCGGCCTGACCGACGCCAACGGTTTCGATCACGATGATGTCCTTACCGATCGCATCGAGGACTCGCATGGCCTCAGGCGTGGCAAGCGAGATCCCTCCGAGATGACCGCGTGTGGCCATCGAGCGGATGAACACATCAGGATCCGTCGCGTGGGATTGCATGCGGACTCGATCACCCAACAGTGCCCCGCCGGAGAATGGGCTCGACGGATCGATCGCAAGAACCCCTACCTTCAGCTCCTCTTTCCTCGCGCGCGCCACGAGTTGCTCGGTCAAAGTCGACTTGCCGGCTCCGGGAGCTCCGGTGATACCGATCGAGTAGGCGGTTCCGGTCCGCGGGTAGATCGCCTCCATCACCTCGCCGAGGTCCGCCCCGCCGTCTTCTACTAGGGAGATGAGCCGCGCTATCGCGGGACGCTGGCCTTCCAACGCGCGCCGAACGAGCTCGTCAACACTCACGGTGGATCCACGTGCCCGGATCAGGCCTCGATCGCGATGACCTCGGTGATCCCCTGCACTCTCTCTTTGAGAAGACGCTCGACCCCCGATTTCAGGGTGACGGGAGAGATGGGGCACGTCTCACAGGTGCCGAAGAGCTGAACCGTCACCGTCCCATTTTCGACGCGCGTCAGCCGGATATCCCCGCCGTCCATCTGGATCGCGGGGCGGATCAATTCAAGCGCTTCTTTCACCTGGTCTTCGACGGTCGTCGCAGAGGTCACACCTAGATTCTACCTAGGCACGAGGGAAAATGAGCTACTTATCTTCCCGAGCGCGCTTCAAGCCCCACCCGGCGAAGAGCAGGCCAACGCCTATCAGCATGCAATACGAAACGATCCCAGCGGTCGCATCGCCGAACTCATCGCCCATCCCCGCAAAGACAGTTGCGACGAGGATGGCACCGGCGCCACTAGCGAACAGGATCGGTGGCAAGAAACGGATCCATCGCGGAGACGCGGTGCGGTCCACGTCACCGCGGATCCCCATCCGAGAGATCAATATCGCGCCGGCCCCCACCAGGAAGAAGAACATCCCACTAACGAGGAGCGCGAGCGCGTAGGTTCCTCCATTCGCGCAACAACGCTCGAACGTCGTGAGTCCCCAGCCGGTCTGTAACTGCACGACCACCACCAAGGACCACAGAATCGTCACGGCTCCGAAAGTCATCACCACGAAACCGGTCCATCGAACGAGGCGACGCCACACTTTCATCCGCGGTCGATCTCGATCGGTGCTCCTAGTGCGCGCAGCTTGTCTTCGAAATCTTCGTAGCCGCGGTGTATGTGACCGATGTCGAGGATCTCGGTGCTGCCTTCCGCGCATAGACCACCGATGACCAATGCGGCCCCCGCCCTGATGTCCGGAGCGCGAACGGGAGCTCCCGACAGACGGTCGACCCCTCGGATCACCGCATGGTGGCCCTCGACCCGGATCCGAGAGCCCATCCGGTTGAGCTCGTCCACGAAGAGGAAACGCGACTCGAATACGTTCTCGGTGAGGATCGACGAGCCATCGGCTTGAGCAAGCAACACCATCATCAGCGGCTGAAGGTCGGTAGGGAAGCCCGGATACGGCAGGGTGACGAGGTCGAGCGGTCGGGGGCGACGCCTCATCGTGATGCGCAACTCTCCGTCGCCGCGCCGGACCTCGGCCCCCGCTTCCTCTAGCTTCTGTTGCAAGAGCTCTATGTGGTCGGTGCGCAAGTCTTCCAACGTGACGTCGCCGCCCGTCGCTGCTGCTGCGATCGCGTAGGTGCCCGCTTCGATGCGGTCGGGGATGATCTCGTGTTCCGTCGGGTGCAGCTCCTCGACGCCGTGGATCGTGACCGACGGCGTCCCGGCACCCTCTATCTGTGCCCCGCAACCAGAGAGGAAAGCGGCGAGATCCTGGATCTCCGGTTCTCGTGCGGCGTTCTCGATCTGGGTCAACCCGGTCGCGGTGACGGCAGCCATCAATAGGTTCTCCGTCGCACCGACGGAAGGGAACTCGAGCAGAACCCGCGTGCCTTCCAGATGGTCGCAGAAACCCTCGATATACCCGTGCTCCGAGGTGAACTTGGCACCCATCCGTTCCAGTCCCTGAAGGTGAAGATCGATCGGACGAGAGCCGATCGCGTCTCCCCCCGGTAGCGCGACGCGCGCGCGCCCGAGACGCGCCAGCAACGGGCCGAGGACTTGAATCGAAGCACGCATCCGAGTGACGAGGTCGTAGGGAGTTTCCTCGGAAAGCTCACCGGACGCGTCGATGCTCAATAGATCCTCATCGAAGGTGACCTTGGCTCCCAGTCGTTCGAGAACTTCAGCCATCAACGCCACATCCGTTATCCGGGGAACGCGCGAGAGGCGAACCGTTCCCTTCACCAGCAAGGACGCAGCCATGATCTTCAGGGCCGAATTCTTAGCCCCGCTGATATGGACGACGCCTTCCAGAGGCGTGCGCCCAGTGACGTGGAACGATCTCATCGTTTCATCCTACGAAGAGAAAGAAAGGGGCGGCCCGAGGGCCGCCCCTTGTGGCATCGAGGTTCGTTAGCGCTTGCGCGTCGACTTCCTGCCCGTTCGCTTCGCGGTACCGCGCGCCTGCCCTACGGCTCGACGTGCAGTCTTGCGACCGCCGCGCGCCGCGGTGCGCGCTCCGGCCCGGGCGCCACGCGTGGCTTTCCTGGCCGTCTTCCGAGCGCGTCCGGTTGCCTTCTTGGCGGTAGACCGAGTACGTCCGCGCGTCGTCTTGCGGCGGGCCGTCGACTTCTTTCGGCCCCTGGTCGACTTCTTGCGAGCGGGGCTCTTGCGTGCGGTCGACTTCTTACGACCGGTGCTCTTCCTACGTGCCGGGCTCTTGCGTGCGGTCGACTTCTTACGACCGGTGCTCTTCCTACGTGCCGGGCTCTTCCGCGCGGTGGACTTCTTGCGCCCGGTGGTCTTCCGTCGGCCGGTGCTCTTCTTACGGCCCGGGCTCTTGCGCGCCGTGGACTTCTTGCGTCCGGTGCTCTTGCGCGCAGTCGATTTCTTCCGTCCGGTCGACTTCTTGCGTCCCGTCGATTTTTTGCGTCCCGTCGTTTTCTTGCGGCCTGTGGACTTGCGCGCGGGACCCGGCCGCGCTACTTCCGCACCCACGCGCGTCGTGTCCGCGGCGACTCTGCGCGCGCCGGCGATCGTGCCCGAGTCCCTCCGAGATGGTTCGACTACTTCGGCTGCTCCTTCTGAAACATCGGCGAGAGCTTCACGAGTCCTGTCGATGAGTCCTCTGTCTTCCGCCATGGGTCCTCCCTCGGCTCGAAACCGAATAAGCCCGCTTACCGCGAATACCTATCGTTCTTTCCCAAAACGCGCAACAGGAAACCAACCGAAGAAGCGTGCGCGGTCAGACAACGAGACTCTCTCGAAGAACAGCGCCGACGAGCTGCGGAGGAAACGCTGACCTAGGGGATGTTGGAGAAGGTCGCCGCAACGCTCCCGACGGTGGCCGGCCCGAGACATGGACTGGTAGCCCCACCCGTCGTCTGCGTCGTGATCACGACCAACTCTTCCAAACCCGGCCCCAACGCGATCGGATCTTCCGATGCCCCGCACACGTGCTCGTGCGCGTCGGTGCCGTCGCTATATCCATAGATGTAGACCGATGCCCATACGGGCTCACCTGCTTGGTCGGTGATCTCGATGGAGACATACCGCTCCCCCTTCTCCACGGGGAAGACGACACACCCGACCGGCTCTCCGACGCAAGGTGAATCCGATGCGCCACGGACCCCGGTAGCACCGACATACATGCGTTCTTCAGTGCGCTCAACGCGCTTCTTCTTCTTCTTGCCTGCAGTCGCGGTCGGGAGTTGACCCACCAGTCCAATCATCAGCACAACAACGAGGAACGAAGTCAGGATCGAGCGCCGCGTCGCCATCTAGCCCTCCCACTCGGGTATTCGCCTAGTTATCGGGTTCGAAGCGCGGGAACAGATTCCTGCAAAGCTCTAGATGCCGGCAGGTACGCGGCGCCCCGGCGGCGCCGGAGCTTGCTCATTCCGGGGCCGGCCTAAAGCCCGGAGCCGGGATCGATGTCGAGGCGGGCCTCGATGAGCCACAGGTTGCGGCGCACGCACTCGGGGCAGAGGGCGAGGAGACGCTCGTTCGCGTCGGGTAGCTCCTGCCAGCCGAGGGGGATGATCCCGCGGCGCCGAGTCTCCGAAGTGCCGCACGACGAGCAGAACACCCGGTTGCGTAGCCCCTCCGGACGGTCGTCCCCCATGCCCGCTTCCTACCCGAACTTCCTCGGCCCGCCGGGCGAGCTGGATCTGGGTCTAGCGTTGGCCGCGGCTCGCGGCGATCTCGTCGGCCGCCATTGCGGCCTGCAGACGAGCCGTCCCTCGGTCTTCCGAGCTGCGGTCCGCTTCCTGCTCCCGACGGATCTCCTCGATCCGGCGCGTTATCTCCTCTGCGGTGATCTCTCCCGTGGCCTCGGCATCATCGGCGAGAACGATGACGTGATACTCGTCGCCGTCGCCGCTGGCCTCGAGGAAGCCACCGGTTACCAGGAAGACCTCGCGCTGCGCGCCCGAAACGACCGTCACGGCACCCGGAACGAGGGCTGCGAGGAACGGGATGTGGTTGTACATGATCCCGAACTCACCCTCGGGAGAACGCGCGATCACGAGCTCGGCTTCGCCCTCCCACACGGCCTCTTCCGGCGAAACGACCGCCACCTTCATCGGAGTTGCCATCTCGGTCCTTCCTAGTGTTCTGTGTAGCTGAGAGTGCCCGAAAAAGGCGCTCAGTTAGCACAAAACGGTTATTCGTTTAGCTCCTTGGCTTTGGCTTCGGCTTCCTCGATGCCACCGACCATGTAGAAGGCCTGCTCGGGCAGGTGGTCGTACTCACCTTCCGCAAGTGCCTTGAAGCTCTTGATGGTCTCGTCGACCGGCACGTACTTGCCGGGGATGCCGGTGAACTGCTCGGCGACGAAGAACGGCTGCGACA
>Ga0299913_10002248_pt1 | contig 15110 bp, 14 predicted proteins | sample RVTome_9_FD_201360 | JGI IMG/M metagenome (GOLD analysis project Ga0299913, IMG submission 201360) | Soil microbial communities from uranium-contaminated site in the Upper Colorado River Basin, Wyoming, United States - RVT155D38 (version 2) ...
AAGTTCAGGACGAGAACGTGATCGTCCTCTACGCGACCTCCTCGACCGTCGCGGCGCTGAGCGGGGAGCCCGGATTCGGACGGCTGGCGTTGCGGCTGCGCGACGCGAGCCCCGCTGCGGCCGCGGAGACGGTCGAGGCGGTGCGCCGCTATCTGACGACGGTGCCGGGATTCGCCGGCTTTACGAACCTGGCGGAGGTGCGCGCGCCCGGTGACTGGCCGGGGAAGGGTGAGACCGAGCAGTTCGCCCAGCTCTTGAGCGTGATCACGCTGTTGGCGCTGCTCTCGGCGCTGGTCTTGATCTCGAACACGATGACCACGCTGATCGCTGAGCAGACGGGCGACATCGGGATCATGCGCGCGATCGGCGCCCGGCGGCGCCAGGTCGCGCTCGTTTACGTCAAGACGGCCTTGCTGCTCGGCGCGCTCGGGGCGCTCGCAGGCGTGGCGCTCGGTACCGCCATCTCGAATCTGCTCGCCCGCTACTTCGCGTCGATGTTCTGGGCGATCGACGCCGGCTTCGGCGTGGACGTGACGGTGCTCCTGATCAGCATCCTCGTCGGCCTGTTGGCGCCGCCGCTCGCCGCGCTACCTGCGATCCGCCGCGGCGTCCGCGCCGACCTGCGCGAGGCGCTCGAGTCCACCGGCTCCGCGCTCGGAGGCCAGGACGCCGCCGATCGCCTGCTACGCCGCGCGCGCTTCCTGCCGCGGACGATGCAGATCGGATTGCGCGGCGTGGGGCGGCGCAAGCGGCGCAGCCTCGCGACGGCGGCGATCGTCGCGCTCGCCGTCGGCAACCTGCTCGCGATCCTCGGCCTCGCGGCGGCCGTGACCGCTAGCACTCGCGCCGAGTGGGACGACCACCTCGAGGACGTGCGAGTCTGGACGGCCGGGCGCGCGACGTTCGACGCGGACGCGGAGCGGGCGATCCGCTCGACGCCCGGAGTCGCCGATGCGCAGCCCGCGCTCGTCAACGAGGTCACCCTCGCGGGCCACGACGCTTTCGTTTGGGGCGTCCCGGACGAGCCGCTCTTCCGGTACCGGGTGTCGAATGGGCGCTGGTTCAGCGCCGCGGAGCAGCAGGCACGCGAGCGGGTCGCCGTGATCGAGCGCAACCTCGCCGAGGCCGCCGGCGTGGAAGTCGGAGAACGGGTCACGCTCGCCACCGCGGCGGGGTCAGCACAGGTTCGCATCGTCGGGATCGCCAAGAACCAGCAGGAGAACGGAACGGTGCTGTTCCTCCCGCTCACGACCCTACGGACGCTGCTCCGCGCGCCGACCGGCGCAAGCACGTACTGGATCAAGACGAGCTCGCCCGACCACACGCTCGTCGACCGAACCACGACCCGACTCGAGGACCGACTGGCCGCGCTCGGCTACGAGGTCGGCAGCGAGATCACCTACGTCGGCGCGCGCGAGAACATCGCCGCCAACCGCACGGTCACCACCTCGATCGCCCTACTCGGGTTCCTGATCGTCGCGATCAGCATGGTCGGGCTCGCGAACGCGATCACGACGAACGTACTCGAGCGCACCCGCGAGATCGGGATCCTCCGCTGCATCGGCGCACGCGCCCGCGACGTCCGCCGCATCTTCACCACCGAGGGAATCGCGCTCGCCCTCGCCGGCTGGTCGCTCGGCGTTCCGCTCGGCTACGCGCTCAACCGCCTGCTGATCTGGCTGGTCTGGGAGGTCGTCGACGTGCGCTTCCCGGTCGTCTTCCCGCCCTGGAACCTCGCACTCGCTCTCGGCGGAACCGTTGCGCTTTCGCTGCTGATTACACTACTGCCCATTCGCCGCGCCGTTCGCTTCCGGCCCGGCGACGCCCTCCGCCACGCCTGACGGACACATGGCTACGGAGCCGACCACCGGATCCCCAACTGCCCCGGGGCCGCCGCGGCCCCGCTGGAGCGCGGGTCGGATCGTTCTCGTCATCCTCGGAAGCCTCGCCGCTCTGATTGGCGCCGGATTCATAGCGGGGGGCGGTGGCCTTCTCTGGGCCGACCAGACGCAGCGAGATGACGACGGCTATCTGAGCACTCCTACCGAGCGGTTCGAGGCGAGTTCGTACGCGATCGTCTCGGAGCCGATCGACCTCGTCGAGGCGGATACGGAGGGAGCTGACTGGCTGCTCTCGGACGAGGTCCTCGGCGATGTGCGCCTGCAGGCGGCCGACGGTGACTTGTTCGTCGGGATCGGGCGGACGAGCGACGTCGAGGCGTACCTGCGTGGCGTCGAGCACCACCGGCTCACGGATGTCGACTTTGACCCGTTCCGGGCGCGGTACGACGTGAGGGCGGGGGATGCGCCCACCGCTCCGCCGGGGGAGCAGGACTTCTGGGCCGCGACGGCGTCCGGATCCGGCGAGCAAACGCTGACATGGAATCCGGAGAGCGGCAACTGGTCAGTCGTGGTCATGAACGCCGACGCCTCGCCCGGGATCAGCGCCGAGCTGAGCGTGGGCGCCGAGGCGAACTTCCTGACCTGGCTGGCGATCGGCCTGCTCGTGGCGGGCGGCATCCTGTTGCTCGGTGGCGCCGGCTTGATCTACCTCGGCGCTCGCCACGCGGCGGCGCCCGCGACTGTGGCGGCCGCTCCCCCTCCGGCGACCGCCGCGACGGTTGCGGTGCCCACCGTCTATCCCGTGGCCGTGACCGGAGAGCTCCAGCCCGACGTCAGCCGCTGGCTCTGGCTCCTGAAGTGGCTCCTGGCCCTCCCGCACTACGTCGTGCTCGCGTTCCTCTGGATCGCCTTCTCGATCCTCACGCTTGTGGCCGCGGTCGCGATCCTCTTCACGGAGCGCTTCCCGCGCGGGATCTTCGACTTCAACGTCGGTGTCCTGCGCTGGACGTGGCGCGTCTGGTTCTACTCCTACTGGGCGAACGGGACGGATCGATATCCGCCGTTCACGCTTGGCGAGGCGTCCGACTATCCGGCGCGCCTTGAGGTCGCCTACCCCGAGCGGCTGAACCGCTGGCTTCCCCTCGTGAAGTGGCTCCTGGCCATTCCGCACCTGATCCTCGTCGGCCTCTTCGTGGGCGGGTGGGGCTGGGGCGCCGGCGAGGACTGGGCCGGGTGGGGCTTCGCAGGCCTCGTCGGGATCCTCGTCCTGATCGCCTGCGTGATCCTGCTCTTCACGGGCCGCTACCCGCCGGCGCTCTTCAACTTCGCGCTCGGGCTCGATCGCTGGGCCCTCCGCGTCGCCGCTTATGTTGGCCTCATGACCGACGATTACCCGCCCTTCCGGCTCGATATGGGGCCGCAGGAGCCCAACCGGCTCGAGGAGACTGGTGTTGCCGAAGCGTAAGGGGTTGCGTGGCGCCCCGGCGCTTTTCGCCCAGACGGGCTCGTCGGTGCGCGCCTCGGCATCTTCGTACGTCCGCGACGCACGGCACGAACGGGGCTCGGAGAATCTGAGCTTCAGGGTTATCGCGACGAACCTCGCCGCCGTCCCGCTACGCGGCTCGCGCGTCTTCCCGGTCGAAGGGCTTCGGTACGAGTGATGGCCGTACGCGTGAGCCCGCTGCAGGAGGTGGAGGTGGAGGCGCTCGATGCGGCGAGGTTCGAGCCGCTCGTGGGGCGGGAGCGGATGGCCCGCTTCGAGGCGGTGGCTGAGGAGACGAGGGAAACGCTCGCCGGCCGCGCCGTCGTGAGCGTGAACTCGACCGCCGCCGGCGGCGGCGTCGCCGAGATGCTCCAGACCTTGCTCGCGTACGCGCGGGGCGCCGGCGTCGATGCGCGCTGGCTCGTGATCCAGGGTGACCCGGCGTTCTTCGCCGTGACGAAGCGGATCCACAATGGCCTCTACGGGGGGCCCGGCGACGGCCGGGCGCTCGGTCCACCCGAGCGAGCGCACTACGAGGCTGTCCAGCGCGAGAACGCCGACGGCCTCCTCGAGGTCGTGCCGGGGGACGCAATCGTCCTGCTCCACGATCCGCAGACGGCGGGGATGGCGCCTGCGCTCCGCCGCGCCGGCCGGCTCGTCCTCTGGCGCTGCCATGTGGGGCTCGACGAGCCGAACGAGTGGAGCGAGCGCGCGTGGGACTTCCTGCGCCCCTACCTCGAGGAGGTGGACGGCTATGTCTTCTCTCGTGCGGCTTTCCCACCCCCCTGGGCCGACCCCGCAAGGACGTTCGTGGTGCCGCCCTCGATCGATCCCTTCTCGGCGAAGAACGAGCCGATGTCGGACCGGAACGTCCGCCTCGCGCTCGGCCACTCCGGCCTGGTCGAGGGCGCGGGCGACCCGCCGGTGGTGCCCTTCACTCGCCGCGACGGCTCGCGCGGGCGCATCACGCGCCGGTCGGACATCATCCAGCTGGGGCCGGCGCCGCCCGCGGACGCCCCGCTCGTCATGCAGGCCTCGCGCTGGGACGGCATGAAGGACATGGCCGGGGTGATGGAGGGGTTCGCCCTTCACGTCGATCCGGCGCTCGGGGCACATCTCGTGCTTGCGGGCCCGGCGGTCACGGGCGTCGCCGACGATCCGGAGGCGGCCGAGGTCTACGACGACTGCATCGAGCGCTGGCGGCGGCTGCCGCACGAGGCGCGCAGCCGCGTCCACCTCGCCTGCACGCCGATGGCCGACCCGGACGAGGCCGCGGCGATCGTGAACGCCCTCCAGCGGCACGCCGCCGTCGTTGTCCAGAAGAGCCTTGCCGAGGGCTTCGGGCTCACCGTCGCCGAGGCGATGTGGAAATCGCGGCCGGTCGTCGCCGCCGCTGTCGGCGGCATCGTCGACCAGATCGACCACGGCGACCACGGGCTCCTCGTCGACGATCCGTACGACCTCCAGGCGTTCGGCGCCGCGGTCGAGAGCCTCCTGCGCGATCCGGCGGAGGCGACACGCCTCGGCATTCAGGCGCGCGAGCGAGCGACCCGCGAGCTCCTCGGAGACACCCACTTGGCGCTCTACGCGCGCGTTCTCGAACGGCTGCTCGCATGAGGCCGACCGCGGCTCTTGCGCCCTGGAGCGTGTCCGGCCACGATTTCCCCGCCGATGGGAACACGGGCGATCAGCTCCTCTTTCTCCTCCGCTACGCGGTGCTGGCACCGTCGGGCCACAACACGCAACCGTGGCTCTTCGCTCTCCAACGCGACGGCCTCGAGCTTTACGCGGACCGGACACAGGCGCTGCCGGTCGTCGACCCGGATGACCGGGAGCTGACGATCTCCTGCGGCGCGGCGCTCTTCAACCTACGCGTAGCGCTGCGTCACTGGGGCTACCGCGACGACCAAATCGAGCTTCTGCCCGATCCCGCCGATGCGGATTTGATCGCACGCGTCCGCCTGGTCGCGGGTGGGCCTCCTTCCCCTGAGGACGAGGCGCTCTTCGAGGCGATCCCGAGGCGCCGGACGGCGAGAGCCGCCTACGAGGAGCGCGAGGCTCCGGCCGAGCTGCAACAGGGACTCGAGGACGACGCGGCCCGCGAGGGAGCCTGGTTCCACCTCGTCCGCGACGCCGAGCGGGAAGCAGTCGCCAGCCTGGTTGCCGAGGGCGATCGGGCGCAGATGGGTGACAAGCGCTTCCGCCGCGAGCTCGCTGCTTGGATGCATCCGAACCGCAGCCGGGCGGCGCGCGGGATGCCCGGCTACGGCTTCGGCTTCGGCGAACTGATGTCGCTCGGAAGCCCGCTCGTTGTTCGCACCTTCGACCTCGGCAAGGGGCAGGCGGCCAAGGACCGTGAGCTCGCCGAGCACTCGCCCCTGTTGACCGTGCTCGGGACGGACGGCGACTTGCCGCGCGAGTGGCTGGCGGCAGGGCAGGCGCTCGAACGCGTCCTCCTGCGGGCCTGCTCGCATGGCCTCACCTCCTCGTTCCTCAACCAGCCGGTGGAGGTCGAGGCGATCCGCCGCCGGCTCGCCGACGCGATCGGGCGCAACGGGCGGCACCCGCAGCTCGTCCTCCGCTTCGGCTACGGCCCCGACATCCCGCACACGCCGCGCGAGACCGTGGAGAGGCTCCTCGTCGATCGCTCTGCGGATGGCTGAGAGGCAAACAGGCAGCGGGGCCGTCACAGCTGCGGAAGTCGACCTGCCCGACCTCGTGCAGCGTCATCTCGAGCGCTCGCTCCCGCACCACCGTGCTGTTCCCAAGCAGGTGCGCATCACACAGGTGGGGCAGATGTGGCAGAAGCCGGGCGGCCGTGCGATGCGCTTCAGCGCCGTCCAGCACTTCGCGGTCGAGCGCGTCGCCTTCTCCTGGCGGGCGCGCTTCCCGATCATCGGGCCGCTCGCGATCCGTGTCGTCGACGAGTACGCCGAGCGCGACGGCAGGCTCGAGGTGCGCGCGCTGGGCCTGCCTCTGAAGCGGCAGAGGGGCCCGCAGATCGTGACCGGGGAGGCGCTCCGCTACCTCGCCGAGTTGCCCTGGGTGCCGTACGCGATGGCGCATAACCGCGAGCTCGAGTGGTGCCCGCTCGATGAGCGGCACGTCGAGGTCGCAGCGCAGGTCAGCGAGCGGCGGCTCGTAGTCGAGCTGGAGTTCGACGACGGGGGGGACATCGTGCGTTCCTCGTCACAGATGCGGCTCTTCGAGGTCGGGAAGAGCTGGGTGCCGACGCCGTGGGCCGGAGAGTTCCGCGACTACGAACTTCTGGGCGGCATCAGGATCCCCACTCGCGCCGAGGTCTACTGGGACCTCGACAGCGGCCGCTTCGTCTACTGGCGCGGAAGGGTGACCTCGGCCGAGCTACTCGACCTGAAGGGAGGGAGCGCATGAGAGGTCGATTCGCCGGCGCAATCGCCATCGGAGGCGCGGCGGCCGCCTACGCGCTCGTTGCGAGGCCAAGGCATCTGCGGTGGGGCACGACCGGCCAGGAGGCCGATGAAGCCCTCCCGGGCGATGACCTGATCGCGAATGCCGACCTCACTGCAACCCGCGCCATCACTATTCGCGCCTCGGCCGACCAGGCGTGGCCGTGGATCGCCCAGCTGGGACAGGGGCGGGGCGGGTTCTACAGCTACGACTTCCTCGAAAACCTGGTCGGCTGCGACATCCACAGCGCGGATCGCATCGTCCCTGAGTGGCAGGACGTCCGGGTCGGCGACCAGGTCAGGCTCGCCCCGGAGGTCGCTCTCTTCGTGGCCTTTCTCGAGCGGGGGCGATCACTCGTTCTCCGTGGAGGGATCCCAATCGGGAAGACCGCGCCCCCGTACCACTTCACCTGGGCGTTCACGCTCCGTGATCAGCCCGACGGGACGACACGGCTGCTCGTGCGCGAGCGATACGGGTACACGCGGCCGTGGGCTCCGCTCATCGTCGAGCCCGCCGAGGCAATCAGCTTCCTGATGAGCCACAAGATGCTCCGCGGGATCAGGGACCGCGCCGTGCGAACCGCTGGGAGCAGCCTGACCTAGCGAGCGTCGAGCCTTCGGCGGTCCGATGGGTCGCCGGGTCGTGCGTGTTTAACCGAGGGCCGGCTCAGAGTTCGGCCCGATGGCGTCGCCTCTCCGGACTGTGAGGCTGGCGGTGATGAGCTCTATCACTGAGCGGCCCAGGGAGGCAACGATGGCGACGTTCGACCACAAGCTTCTGACCACCTCACCTACGGCAGTGCGCGACGAATCCCGGCTGGACTATCGCAGGTGGGTCGCGCGCCACCCGGTCGTCGCGTTCTTCGTCGGGGCGTACGCGTTCTCGTGGCTTCTCTGGGTGGCTCCCGTTTTCGGCTTGCGCGGCGCGGGCGGGGCCGTCCTGCTGTACGTCGGTGTGTTCGGCCCTGCGCTGACGGCGGCCGCGATCACGCGTCTGAACGGCGGCTCGCTGCGCGCATGGCTCCGCGAGCTCGTGCGCTTCCGCGCCGCGCCGCGCTGGTACGCGCTAGTGATCGGCTTCCCGATTCTGCTCGTTGCGGCAACGACCACGGCGTTCCTGGCTACGGGCGGCACAATCGAAACGTCGCTGCTGGGCGAACGCCTGGCCGGCTATCTGCCGATACTGATCATCTGGACGCTCGCGGGCGTCGGCGAGGAGCCCGGCTGGCGCGGGTTCGCGCTGCCGCGGCTGCAGGAGCGACTGACGCCGATCGGTGCGACGCTTTTGCTCGGGATCCTGTGGGCGCTCTGGCACCTGCCGCTCCTGGCGGCCGCCGATGAGCCCAGCCACGGTCTCGACGCGCTCCCGCTCGTCGGCGTGACGCTGTTGATGCTCGTCGGGATTGTCGGCTACGCCTTCTTCTACACCCTCCTCTGGAACCGCACGCGTAGCGTCTGGCTGGCGATCCTTCTCCACGGCAGCTTGAGCGCCGCGATCGGCGCCTTCGTCCTGCTCCCCAGCGACGAACAGATGGGCGGGACCTACGCACACCTGGAGCTGGTGACGGTCGCCGTGCTCGCCGTCGCTGTCCTGCTGCTCGTCCGCGCGACCCGCGGACGGCTCGGGCTGGCCGCAGCCGGGGCGACGCCGACGATGCGAGGATCGAGGCCGGGCCGTCGCTTTCGTCTGCTGACGCATGGTCTGATCGCCCTGCTCGCAGTCGCCGCGGCAGCGGTGGTTGCGGGGTCCGCGGGCGCGGCCTCGCCCGAGCTCGGCGCGGCGACCACCGCCCGTATCGACCGCTTCGTCGAGCAGCAGATGGACGCGCGCCGGGTCCCGGGCTACGCGCTGGCGATCGTGCGCGGAACCGAGGTCGTGCATGCGCGCGGCTTCGGCTCGGCGGACGGGTCCGGCAGACCGGTCACCGTCGATACGCCGTTCGTGCTCGGCTCGACGACGAAGTCGTTCACGGCACTGTCAGTCATGCAGCTCGTTGACGCCGGCAGGGTTTCGCTCGACGCACCGGTCGCCCGTTACGTCCCCGAGCTAACGCTCGCCGCCGGCGCGGAGCAGCGCATCACCGTTCGCCAGCTGCTGAACCAGGCGAGCGGCATTCCCGGCCTGGCCGGCGGACGGCTGCTCCGCTCGGTCGGCGACGGCACGCTCGAGGACGCCGTCCGCGAGCTCGACGGCACGCAGCTGTCGGCGCCGCCCGGAGCACGGTTCGAGTACGCCAACGCCAACTACGTCCTGCTCGGGCTCGTGATCGAGCGCGCCTCGGGCGAGCGCTACGGCGACTACGTCCAGCGCCACATCTTCGAGCCGCTCGGGATGCGCAACAGCTTCGCCAGCCCCGAGGCCGCCGAGGCCGCCGGGCTGGCCGTCGGGCACCGCTACTGGTTCGGCTTCGCGGTAGCCCACGGGCCGACCAGCCCGAACGCCGTTCGCCCAGCGGGCTACTTGATGTCGTCTGCTGCCGACATGGCCCGCTACCTCGCCATGTACCTGAACGGGGGCGTCCTGGACGGCCGTCGAATCGTCTCCCGCGCGGCACTCGAGACGATGCTCAAGCCCAAAGGTGCCGGTCAGCTCGGCCCTTGGGCAGACCACCAACAGACGCGCTACGCGATGGGCTGGTTCGTCGGCGGCCCCTGGCAGGAGCCGGCGCTGCTGCATCCGGGTAGGGATCCGGACTCGAGCGCGATGATCGTCCTGCTGCCCCGGCAGCGGCTGGCGGTGGTGACGCTCGCGAACGCGAACCTCGAGCTGCCGCTGCCCGGCGGGGCGAGCTCATTGCAGCGGATCGGCCGCGGCGTCGTCAGCCTCGTCGTCGGCGAGCAACCCTCGACCGGAATCGCGTTCGCCCGGTTCTACGTCATCTTCGACACCGCCGTTGTCCTGATCCTCGCAGCCTTGGTGTTGTCGCTCGCCCGGCTGCTGCGCCGCCGCCGGCTAGTTCGCGGCCGTCGCCTCGCCGTCCGGATGCTTCGCGCTGCCATTGAGGCTGGAGCCGGCCTCCTCCTGCTCGCGCTGCCGGTGCTGGCCGGGGAGGGCTGGCCGGGAGCGCTGCTCTGGTGGCCCGATCTCGCGCTCGTGCTACTCACCGTCGGCGGTCTGCTCATCGTCACCGGCACTCTTCGCGTGACTGCGCAGATGCTGGCGCGGAAGGCCGCCGCTCCCGAGCCCGCTGTCGAGTCGACCGCGACAACCGCGTTGCCGCACTCCGGAGCGCACGCAGGTCCGCGCCGCATCCGATTTGCACCGAAAGCAAGCCGCCGTCACCCGCCGCGCCGCTCGGCACGGCCTCGCGAGCGGCAATGAGAGGAGTCGAGAACGATGCTTCAGCCGAGAACACATAGACCACACGTCAGTTGGCGGGTCTCTCGCCCACACGTCGACAGCGCTGCGATCCGCGGCGTGCTCGCGTTCGTGTGGCGCGATCGGCGGATCGGTGCCGGCGTCGCGTTCGGCGTCGCGGCCGGAGCCGCCGCGATTCTCTCTCTGCTCATGCCACGTGGACCGATCACGGCGACCGAGGCACTGACAACGATGGCGGCCGGCCTGCTCGTCGGCGTGACCGGCGGCCTCACGATGCGCTCTCGGTGGGCGATGCTCGTAGCCCCACTGGCGTTCGTCGCCGTGTACGAGCTCGTGCGTCTGGGAACCGACGGACCGACCGTCGACGGCATCCACTTCAGCATGTACGGGCTCATTGCCTTGGTCGTCGGCCGCGGCGTCCACGGTGTGCTCGTGTTGCTACCAATCCTTGGAGGCGCCGCACTCGGCGCCGGACTCGCCCGCCGGATCGAGGGTCCACGCCACCGCCGCGGCTGGGCGCGAGCGGGCTTGTACGTCCGTCGCGGCGTCGCTGCCCTCGTCGGCGTCGGACTGGTCGTCCTGGCGGTGATGATCGCCCGCCCGGCGACCACCGACCCCATCCTCGGGCCCGACGGTGAGCCGCTTGCCGGCAGCATCGCCGAGCTTACGCGCGTCGAGATCGGCGGCCACGACCTGGCGATGATGATCCGCGGCAACAGCAGCGACAGCCCGGTGCTGCTGTTTCTCGCCGGCGGCCCCGGCGGCAGCGAACTCGGTGCCATGCGTCGACACCTCGAAGCCCTCGAGCAGGACTTCCTCGTCGTCACCTGGGACCAGCGGGGCACCGGCAAGTCCTACAGCGAGATTGATCCCACCTCGACGCTGACGCTGGATCGGGCGGTCAGCGACACAGTCGAGGTGACTAACTACCTGCGCGACCGGTTCGGCAAGGACAAGGTGTACCTCGTCGGACAGTCCTGGGGTTCAATCCTCGGGGTCCTCGCTGTCCAGCAGCACCCGGAGCTGTACCGGGCCTTCGTCGGCACCGGGCAGATGGTCAGCCCCCGCGAGACCGACCGCATCTTCTACCGGGACACCCTGGCCTGGGCACGCCAGACCGGGAACAGCGATCTCGTCGCCACGCTCACCGACATCGGCCCGCCCCCGTACGAGACGATCCTCCCCTACGAGTCGGCTCTGTCGTACGAGCACGACGTTTATCCCTACGACCACAGCCGGAACTCGGAGGGCGAAGGCGGGTTCTCGGAGAACCTGTTCGTCGAGGAGTACACGCTGCTTGAGCAGGTCCACAACCTCGGCGCCATGATGGACACCTTCAGCGTCCTCTACCCCCAGCTCCAGCAGATCGACTTCCGGGTCGACGCGACCGAGCTCGACGTGCCCGTCTACCTCGTGCAGGGCCGCCACGAAGCCGGGGGCCGGGCCGAGCTGGCGGACGAGTGGTTCGCGCAGCTGCGAGCGCCAAGTAAGCAGCTGATCGCGCTCGACACCTCGGGCCACCGCCCGCTGTTTGAGCAACCGCAACAGTTCCGCGAAGTCATGACCGAGACCGTTCTCGCCGAGACCTCTACCGATCGGCCGTAACGGGAATGACTGTCCCGCTCGTGGCCGAGACCGTCAACCACGCGCGCGACTGGCTCGCGCTCTCGATGCTCGGAGCCGAGGCGCGCGACGCGATCGAGCGATTTCTCCACAGAGGGGGTTGAGCAATGCCGAACATCGACGAGATCATCGGCGGTGCGCGAGACGCAATCACCGTGCGCCGTGTCTACGGCGAGCCGATCGAGCAGGAGGGCGTGACGCTGGTTCCCGCTGCAGCGGTTCGCGGCGGAGGTGGCGGAGGCGGCGACTCGGAGGGGAACGGTGGCGGCGGCTTCGGCGTCTCGGCGCGCCCGGTCGGCGCCTATGCCATTCGGGACGGCGAGGTCCGCTGGCGCCCGGCCGTCGACGTGAACCGGCTCATGGTCGGCTGGCAGGTCGTCTCGGCGCTCGCATTGCTGGCGGCGTGGGCGGTCGGCCGCCGGCTCGCGCGTCGTTAGAATGGCCGCTTAGAGTTCGAGCTCGACCGGCACGAGCGGGACGGTCGCAGCGGCGTGAGACCCATGACCGGTGGGTGCTCCGCTTCGTCGGGTACGCCGCACTGGTGACGGACGTCTATCCGCCGTTCCGCCTCGACCAGGGAGGGGAGGAGCCCGCATAGGGAGCTCTCGCCGATCGCCGCGAACGGGGTGAGCGAGCGCCCCCGCCGGCGTTCGGCGGCCGGCGGGGGCGCTTTCGGGAGAGTGCTAGAGGGCGGTCAGCGCGGATTCGGACCCTTCACCGAATGATCCGAGGAGCCAGAGGAGGAGGATGAGCAGGGTCGAGGCGATGACGACGAGGCTTACGGCGGTGATGATCTTCGCGGTCGTGGACATCGGGCGGTCTTAGCTGCTGACGTCGGTGGTGTAGCTCCAGGCTCCGGTGGCGTATGTGGTCATTCGAATCCACGGGTCCTTGGAGACGACGCAGCCGCCGATCTGCACGAAGCAGAACTCGAAGTGGCCTTGGGTGAACGCCTTGTAGTAGCCGTACCCGACGCCGCCGGCGGTCGAGTTCCCGATGTGGCCTCGGTAGTGCCAGAGCGGGACGTAGGTGCGGCCCCACCGTTCCCGGTACTTGGAGGTGATCCTCGTGTGTGCGGCGTTCCAGCACCAGTCGATGATCTGGCGGTAGCGCCAGACGACGATCCCGGCGGTGCTTTTCCGGTAGCGGCCTGCCCAGACGGAGCGGCAGCCCGCGCCGACGATGGGCCGGAGGGGGGCGGCGGAGGTCTCCGTGTAGGTCGTCCCGTTGGGATCGTCCTCGGCCGCGACCACGACTCCTCGGAGCAGTCCTTCGTCGGGTAGCTCCTCGACCGGCCACTGCAGGACGGGTCGCGCTGGCGTGGCGCTGCTCTCGACACCCTCGACATCGGCGAGCGCAGGGGCCGAGAGAGCAAGGCCCGTGAGGCCGCATAGGATGAAGGTGAGGCGCCTCGTGGATGAGTTCGTCGTCGGTTCGCTAGGGTCGGATGACCTTCTACTGCGACCGAGAGGAGTTCGGCATGGCGTCCATTTCGGAGCGGGAGAGCAGGGAGATCGAGGCGGCAAACGCCTCCGGCACCACTCCGGTCGTCTTCATCCACGGCCTTTGGCTGCTGCCGAGCAGCTGGGCCAACTGGGCGGACTTCTTTCAAGCAGGCCGGTTACGCGCCGCTGACGCCGGACTGGCCAGACGATCCGGAAACGGTTGAACAGGCGCGGGCGAACCCGGACGTCCTCGCCAAGAAGACGCTGAAGCAGGTTGCCGACCACACGGCCGACGTGATCGGCAAGCTCGAGAGGAAGCCTGCCGTGATGGGGCACTCGACCGGCGGATTGTTCGCCCAGATGCTCGCCGGCCGTGGGCTCGCGGCAGCCACGGTTGCCATCGACCCGGGCGTGTTTCGCGGCGTCCTGCCGCTGCCCCTCTCCACACTCAGGGCGACTGGGCCTTTCCTGTTGAACCCCCGGTATCGAGGCCGCGCCATCACGCTCACCTTCGACCAGTTCAAATACGGCTGGACGAACGCCCTCGATGAGGACGAGGCGAAGCGCCTGTACGACACCTACCACGTGGCCGGGTCGGGGATCGCCCTGGCCCAGATGGCCAACGCTAACCTCAACCCCTGGACCGAGTCGAAGGTCGACACGAAGAACCCCGATCGGGGCCCGCTGCTGATCCTCGACGGGGAGAAGGACCACACGGTTCCCTGGGCGATCGCCAACGCCTCCTACAAGCGGCAGAAGCGCAACCCGAGCGTCACCGAGATCAAGAAGATGCCCAACCGCGGCCACTCGCTGACCATCGACCACGGCTGGCAGGAGGTCGCGCAGACCGCGCTCGACTTCGTCAAGCGGTTCATCCCGGCCAAGCCGAGCTAGCCGGCCTCGATCTGCCGCCGGAATTTCTCGGCCGGCGGGACGCCGACCAACGAACACCACGGTGCTCGTCTTGCATCGGGGTCGTCGACGTCGACGCGCTCGAGACCGGAGTCGTCGATCAGGCGGCGCCCGTGGCGTCCGGGAAGACGCCGAAGAGGTGGTGGTCGTGCTCGATACGCAGAGGCTGTCCCGGCTCTCGCAAATGCGGTCGCGAAGTCACCCTGTTCGCGGGACCCGAAGACACAACGTGGCAGCCGCCGGTCGCCCAGCGCGGCCGTAGCAATGGCGACGCCCGCAAGGCGAGCAACGCTACGCCTTACGTGATTCAAGCGGCTAGAACGCCGCGCGCGCGCTCTTCGTAAACGCTGACATCGCCGCCGCGGCTGGTCTGCCAGACGACGAGCTGGCGCCGGCGACCAACTTGGAACCCCGACACCCATGCGCTCGCCGAGCTCGTCCACCGCCGCGGGACTCGAGCGGACGGGCGGGGTCCTCGCGCGGTGGGCGGACTAGGGAGGGTCGCCGCGTAGTCTTTCCCTCGTGCGAAGCGCAAACGGCGCAATCCGCGCCGTCCGGCTCCTCGCCCGCGACGGGGGTATCCCGCGCCCCCTCCGCTGGCTCGCCGGGATCGGCCTCCTTCCCATCCCCCGGGCCGGTCGACGAGGCTGTCTTGATCCTCGTGGCCGCCCTTCTCTGGACGTTCTACCGAGAGAGGCTGAGCGACGCGTGGCGACTCGCCCATGAGCCAGCCCTCTATGGAGCCGGGACGCGGGCCGCAAGGTGACCCTAGGACTACCCTGCCCGCGCCCCGGCAAGGCCAGGCTAGGACGCGAGGGTCGCTCGTCTCGATGGCTATTCGCGACGGGTCGGACGGCGACAGGGTAGGCGGTTTCGACAAGCGACGGATCGCGCAGCCCGGCGGCATCCGCCATCGTGATGTCGCCACCGCGCGACGTGAAGTGGGGTAGGCACTCGGCCTAGTCGGCCCTCGGCCACCACTCGCCGTTCTCGTGCAGCCATGGTGATGAGCGAGTCATCGTTGGCGAGGACCTCGGCCTCGACTGCGTCGAGTAGCTG
>Ga0299913_10002249_pt1 | contig 15100 bp, 12 predicted proteins | sample RVTome_9_FD_201360 | JGI IMG/M metagenome (GOLD analysis project Ga0299913, IMG submission 201360) | Soil microbial communities from uranium-contaminated site in the Upper Colorado River Basin, Wyoming, United States - RVT155D38 (version 2) ...
CGACGAAGAGAGCGGGTTGAGCTGCCATCGGATCTAGGCGGTCTCGGCTACCTCGTCACCGGCTACGTCATCGTTGTCGTCGTCGGTGGCGAGGAGACCCAGTTTCTCTTTGATCTTGAGCTCGATCTCGGTCGCGATATCGGGGTTCTCGGCGAGGAACGTCTTGGCGTTCTCGCGACCCTGGCCGAGCTGGTCGTCGCCGTAGATGAACCACGCACCCGACTTCCGCACGATGCCCTCATCGATAGCGACGTCCAGCAGGCTTCCCTCCTTCGAGATCCCGAAGCCGTACTGGATGTCGAACTCGGCTTTCTTGAATGGGGCCGAAACCTTGTTCTTGACCACCTTCACGCGCACCCTTGACCCGACGATCTCGGCGCCGTCCTTCAGCGAATCGATCCTGCGAACGTCCATGCGCACCGACGAGTAGAACTTGAGAGCCCGCCCCCCCGAGGTGGTCTCGGGCGAACCAAACATCACGCCGATCTTTTCTCTGATCTGATTGATGAAAACGAGGATCGTGTTCGAGCGGTTCACGTTGCCGGCCAGCTTGCGCAGGGCCTGGCTCATCAAGCGAGCTTGCAGACCGACGTGGCTATCGCCCATCTCGCCCTCGATCTCGGCCCGCGGAACCAGCGCGGCAACCGAGTCGATCACGATCACCGACATCGCTCCGGAACGCACGAGCGTGTCGGCGATCTCGAGCGCCTGCTCGCCGGTATCGGGCTGACTGACCAGGAGACTGTCGATGTCGACGCCGAGAGCCTTCGCGTAAGCCGGGTCGAGCGCGTGTTCGGCGTCGATGAACGAGACCAGTCCGCCTGCCTTCTGCGCCTCGGCGATCACGTGCAGCGAGACCGTGGTGTTGTGGGACAGCATCCCGTTGGCAACGAAGCTGTGGGTCTGCGGAAGCACGACATCGAACGTCGGTTGGATCCCTCCATCTGCAACTTCCATCACGGTCTCGTACGTATAGCGAGCGTCCACCAGCTCTCGCAGATAGGCCAGGATCGAGCGCGAGGTCACCGACAGCCGCTCTTCGTGGTGTGAGGCCCACGCGACTACCTTTCCGAGCCGCGTACGCGAACACTCACAGTTGATGTCGGTCCGCAAGAGATCCCTGAAGAGCCGGTCGAATTCCCGATCACCACCGGCATCGTCACGGAGGATAGTCAGCAGCTTTCCTAGGTGAGGGATGTTTTCGAACCGGGGGTCGCAATCGGAGCGACGGAAGTTCGCGTCCACCTGCTTGCTGCGGCGTTCCGAACGGAAGCCGATCTCCTCCATAAACCGATGCGCAACTGCAGGATTGATGGTGACCGTCCAGTAATCCCGTTCGTACTTCTTGTTGTACTTAGCGGTGATCGTCGATGGGATCCCGAAGCCGTAAAGAAGCAGTTGAACCTCAGAGGCCAGCTGTTGTGAAGCCGACGCCAATCCGATCGTCGAACTCTTGTCGATCCAACCATCGCCCTCGAACAAAGCGGATAGGAACGCCCGCTGGATCTTGTGGCCTCCGAGACGGATGCAGTGCGGAACCTTCTTGCCGTCAGCCCTGACGTAATCGAGGTCATACTTCTCCGCTACTTCGGACCTCAGGGCCTTACCCGGGATGTGGTATTCCTTGTCGTAATAGTTACGAACCTCTACCCCGAACAACCCTTCCGCCAGCCGCGTGAATTCTTCGGCAACCTCACGGTCCCAGTTGGTGAAACTCAGACGCGATTCCTCCGACAGAGAGCCTTCGGCAACTAAGTAACCCAGTAAGACCGCCTCGTCCTCACTTATGCCGTCTCCAGAGGCCGCTTCAACCGCGCCGAAGGCAGCAGATACGACGGAGTCACCTCGCTTTATCTTGTTCGCCTGGCGCCAGACGATGAAACCTGTTTCGTCCACGACTCGGAGCGGATGGTTGTGGGTCACGCTTATCGTCCGCCCTGATTTCAACTTGAGGCGCAGGACCGGTCGGCGGTTGTTGTGGGTGAGCGCCACGACGGGTTCGAGCTCCCCCCGCTCATTGACCATGCGAACGCCAAGTTCCTGGATATCCGTGACCCGAGAAGTACAGCTCGCCGTCTGACCACACCGCTCGAACAGCTCCTCAACCGTCTCAAGTCCGTGGTCGGTCCAAACGTGGGTGTCGGCAGTCAAACATTTTCCGGAACCTTCGGGCCCGTATATCTCCACGATGCGGCCCTTCGGGATCCCACCCACGCCCAAGGCGAGGTCGAGCGCCAGGGATCCGGTCGAGACGACCTCGACGTCGCGCAGCGGCCCCTCGTCGCCCAGGCGCATGATCGAGCCCTTGCCGTGCTGTTTCTCGATCTGAGCCAGCGCCGCCTCGACGGCCGCGTCCCGGCCCTTCATGTCACGGCTCGTATCGGTCACGCCACTTCGGTCCCTGATGGCCACCTCGTCTCCCTTCGATCGCCCCGCAGCAAGCGGGTCTGTCGGATGGGACCAACGTATGCAGAGGGTGTGACAATAATCGAACGTGTGTTCGATAGGGCGGATTTGCGAACCACAATCAGGTAGTTACCCCGCTGTGATTCTAGCCCCCTAAGGGTCTCGAGGGAAAGAGCAGGCTCAGGCCCGGGCGGAGGCCAGGAGGTCTTCTATATCCAGCGGCAGCGTGACCATCTCGATCTCGCCGTCGGCCCGGCGGGGCCACTCCTCCATCGGACGGTCCCGGTAGAGCTCGATGCCGTTGCCGTCCGGATCGTGGAGGTAGATCGCCTCGCTGACGGCGTGGTCGGATGCTCCGTCGATCTCGACGCCGGTCTCGAGGAGATGAGTGAGAGCCCGGGCGAGCTCGGCCCGGCTCGGATAGAGGATCGCGAAGTGGAACAGCCCGGCAGCACGCACGGGAGCCGCTCCGGCCCCCTTGCTGAACCAGGTGTTCAGACCGAGGTGGTGGTGGTAGCCCCCGGCCGACATGAACGCTGCCTCGGTCCCGTAGCGGGTCATCAGCTCGAAGCCGAGCGCGTCCCGGTAGAAGGCCACCGAGCGCTCCAGGTCGGAGACCTTCAGATGCACGTGACCGATCTTCACCTCTGGGTGCATGACGAACTCGCTCACTTGGCTGCCTTTCGATCGCTCTCCAACAAGCCGTAGATGTACATGTCTTGATAACCGGCTTGGGCCCAACTTGCTTCCCGCAGCAGGCCCTCTCGGGTGAAGCCGAGCTTCTCGGCGATGCGGATGCTGGCGGCATTCTCGACCCACGCGCGGAGCTCGATCCGGTGAAGGCGGACCTCGTCGAACCCAAAGTCGCAGACCGCTCGGGCGGCCTCGGTCGCCAGCCCCCGGCCGGCCAGATCCGACCGGATCCAGTAGCCGATCTCGGCGACTTTGAACATCGCCTCGTAGTTCATGAGCGAGATGGCGCCGGCGACCACGTCGTCGTGGAAGACCGTGAACGACCAGTCGATCGACTCGTCGAACCGCTTGGCCACCCGCTCCGCATACGACCGAGAGTTCTCCGGAGAAGCCTGCGGAGCCCACGCCATGTACACGAGGAGCTGGGACAGCGAGCTCTCCGTGGCCGTCCATAGCCCGTCGGCGTGAGCCGGTGTGGTGGCCTCGAGTCGAAGCCGAGGGGTGACCAGGGTGCGAGCGAGCATCTGCTGGATGCTACGAGCAAGAAGAAAGAGGGCCGGTTTCCCGGCCCTCTTTTCGATCCTCTAGGTGATGCGGTGGGTTACGACTCGTTGCTGCGGAACCTCAGCGCCAGGGTTCCGGCGCCGATCAGAGCCATCGCCGCGGCGAGGAAGATCAGTGCGTCGCCGCCGGTGAAGGGAAGGACCGCTCCGGCCACCTCGACGGGCTCGTTGAGAGCCGGCGAGAGACGGACGCCCAGCACCGTCGGTGCCGACGGCTGCTCGTCACGGTCGATCCGCTCGCCCAACACGTCGTCGTCGGGGTTGCTCGGGTTCTCGTCGACCTCCACACTGCAGTCCTCGACGTCGCCGCTGGCGGGCATCTCGCTGCCGTCCGGGCACAGCTCGGTGACCTCGTCGCACTTGCCGTTGGAAGGCATCTCACTGCCGTCCGGGCACCGCTCGAAAACCTCGCCGCCGACCTCGTCGCACTTGCCGTTGGAAGGCATCTCACTGCCGTCCGGGCACAGCTCGGTGACCTCGCCGCCGACATCGTTGTCATCGTCTTCGCGCTGGGGCTTGCCGCACCAGCCGTTGTTGTCGTCGTCGAAGTCGTCGTCGTTGCCACAGCCGTTGTTGCCGTCCTGGTCGGCCAGGTCCGTACCGCCGGGGCCGTTGGGCTTGTCGTCGCCCTGGACACCCTCGTAGCGCATCGGACCCTTGGAGTCATCGGGGTTGGACTCGGACTTGCCCTGGTTGCCGGATTTGCCGTTCTCTACCGAACGGTCCTTGCCGGAGGGGTGGCGGTTGTCACCATCGTCGGACACGTTGTTGGGGGTGCCGCCGTCGTTAGTGTCGTTGTCCTCGGTGTAGGCCGTGCCGGAGTCCGAGTCGGCGTCGCCGTCGTGGTCGGAGTTCTTGCCGTGGTTGGTCTCCTGCGGCGTCGAGGAGTTGTCCTCGTAACCGGACTTGCGATCGTTGCCCTTATCCGACGACTTCTCGCCGGCCTTGTCGTTCTTCTCGGGACCGGCGAAGGCGACGGGCGAAAAGGCCATCAACGCAAGGGCGAAGACGGCGATCAAACAACTCAGGAACCGGAACTTCTTGCTCATCTCTTGCCTCCTCGGTCTGCTAACTCTCTGTCGTTAAGTGACTACATTCAGCGGCCGAGGTCCGATTCCTCCCTCAGAAGGAAAAAAATCGGAACTTTTTTTGCGGAGGGTGGCTGTGCAACTACGCAGCGTGACCGAGAGGCAGTTCCGCTAACTGCTCGTAGCGGGCGCCCCGGGGCGAGAGGTAGCTCCGCCACAGCCCGATCGAGCCCACCCGGAAGGGAGCCGGGGCCTCGGGCAGCTTCGGCAGCGCCTCCATCCTGGCGGGATCCCGGAAGCGGGCGAGCGTGAGGTGGGGGGTGTAGCCCCTCGATTCGGTGCGGTAGCCCAGCGGCTCGAGGGCGGCGTCCAGGTCGCCGGCCAGGCTCGCCAGCAGCGCCGACGGATCCTCGAGGCCCACCCACAACACCCGGACCCTCCGCAGGCTGGGGAAGACGCCGGCCCCGCCGAGCCGGAGCGATCCAGGCGCGCGGCCCGCCGCCACCGACCGGCAGACGCTCTCGACCGCCTCCAGGCGATCGGGCGGGGTGGCCCCCAGGAACTTGAGCGTGATGTGCTGGTTCTCCGCAGCCGCCCAGCGAGCCGTGGGCCAGCGCTCGCGCAGTTCCACGGCTGCCTCGGCCAGCCACCGAAGCTGTTCTACCGGCGCCGAGGCCGCCACGAAGAGCCGGAACTGGCGCTCGCTGCTCACGCTCCCTCCAGGAGCCTCCGGCCGAGGTCGATCGCGGATGTGACCGCCAGAGCGCGGATGTGGCTCCTGTCCCCATAGCCCTGGACGTGCCGGACCTCGGTACGGCCCGCGAAGGCCGCCGCTACGAAGATCGTCCCGACCGGCTTGCCCTCCTGCTCGGAGGGCCCGGCCACCCCCGTGGCCCCGAGACCGAGATCGGCTCCGAACCGGGCCGCGGCCCCCTCGGCCAGCGCGGCCGCGGCCTGTTCGCTGACGGCGCCGGGCCCCAGCAGGATCGCCTCTTCGACGCCGACCACGTCCTTCTTGGCGGCGGACGAGTAACTCACGATCGAGCCCAGGAAGTAGTCGCCCGCGCCCGAGGTCGACGAGAGCTCGAGGCCTATCGCTCCCCCGGTCAGCGACTCCACCACTGCCACCGTCGCCCCTCGCTCCCGGAGCATTTTGCCCAGAGCCTCTCCCGGCGAGGTCGCGTCCAGGGGAAGGTCGTGGGGGCGCAGCCGCCTCCTGATCTCTTGCTCCACCGGGCGGATCAGTCCGAGCGCGGTGTGCTCGTCGGCAGCCTTCGCGGTGAGCCGGACCCTGACGATCCCGGCGCCGGCCCGAAAGGCGATCGACGGATTGGTCTGGGCCTCCACCACATCTCCGATCAGCTCGTGCGTGCGCGACTCGCCGAGTCCCACGACCATGATCTCCTTGCTCGTCGTGACTGCCTCTCCGGCGCGGGCGCGCAGCTCGGGCAGCACGACCTTGGCCAGCATCGCCTTCATCTCCCACGGGACGCCCGGCAACGCGAAGATCAGCGTGTCCTCGTGCTCCATCCAGAAACCGGGGGCGGTCCCCTCCGGATCAATCGCGGTCGCCCCCCGGGGCAGGTCCGCCTGCTTGAGGTTCACCTCCGGCATCGGGCGCCCGAGCCGGCGGAAGATCTCCTCGATCCGGCCTACGAGCTCCGGCCGACGCTCCAGCGGGCGTCCGGTCACGCCGGCCACGCTCTCGCTCGTGATGTCGTCCGGCGTGGGGCCGAGGCCCCCCGTGATCACGACGGCATCCGAGCGGGCCATCGCGGTCGATAAAACGTCGGCGATCCGTGCCTCGTTGTCGCCGACGACGGTGTGGAAGAAGACGTCGACCCCGATCCCCGCGAGCGCGTGAGAGATGTGTTGCGCGTTCGTGTTGGCGATCTGGCCGAGCAAGAGTTCCGTTCCGATGCCGACTATCTCAGCGTTCAACCAACGTCTCCCTGCGCATCCTCTTCGTGAAGTACTCAATTCCCGATGCCAGGGTCGCTACCACGGCAGCAGTCATCCACCACCAATGGGCGAAGGAGATCTCCTCCCAGGGCAGCAGCCACCACGACACCATGCAGATCTGCAGCACCGTCTTCATCTTCGCCAGATGACTGGCCGGCAGTGTCCCACCCATCGAGACGATCCGGATCCGAAGCACCTGGATGATCACCTCGCGTGCCGCGATCACGAGTGCCGCCCACAACGGGAACGATCGGGTCGCGACGAGCGCGTACAGCGCCGCCCCCACGAGCAGCTTGTCCGCCAGCGGGTCGAGGAACTCTCCGGTCCTCGTGATGACCCCGGCGCGGCGGGCGAGATATCCGTCTACGAAGTCCGACAAGGACGCCACCAGGAACACGGCGAAGGCTGCGAGGGCCGTTGCGTCCGTCTCGCCGTAAGCGAGGAAAACGAACAGAGGGACCAACACGATCCGGCCGATCGTGATCGCGTTGGGCAGGTTCACGGCCGCGACCTTACGCCGTGATCCACCCGGGCTCCGTCCTCCGGGGAGCGGGGTACCTTCTGCACATGACTCCCGAGCTGGCCGGCGAGATCGCGGGCCTCGACGACCTCTTCGCCGCCCCACCGCAGGAATTCGTGCAGCGTCGCAACGCCTTGGTGAAGGAGCTGAAGGCCGGCAACGAGCGAGCCGCGGCCGAGCTGATCGCCACTCTCAAGCGACCGACCGCGGCGCTGTGGGCGATCAACCAGCTGGCGCGACACCACCCCGACGAGGTAGAGCGATATCTCGAGATCCAGCGGTCCCTCGGCACGGTGGCCGGGGCCTCGGCTCTCGGCGAGCTCACGGGACAACGCCGACGGCTCGTGGGCCGGTTGACGAGGCTCGCTCGAGAGATCCTGGAAGAAGCGGGCCACGCGGTCACGACGCAGACTATGCAGAGGGTCGGCAGCATCCTGCTGGCCGCCGACACCCCCGAGGAACAGGATCTCGTGAGGCGGGGTCGCCTGGATCGGGAGCCCACGGCCTCCGGCTTCGGCGGCATGGCACTCGATCCCGACCAAGCGGTGGCCGCCGCGCCGGCCGAGGAGTCACCTGCAGCGGACCGGGAAGCAGAACAGCTGGAGGTCCAGGCGGTGGCGGCGGCAAAGGTGGCCGACCGACTCGCCGAGGAAGCCGCTCGGTTGCTGCAGGAAGCAGACGCGGTCGCGAGCGAAGCTCGGGAGGCGAGGAAGCGGGCGGACGAGCTCCGCCGAGATGCCAAGGCGGCCAGAACGAAGCTGACGCGGCGGTAGCGCGCCCTAGACGTGCTTGCCTAGAAGGTCGGCTCCGTCGGTCTGGGTGATCGACACGTTTACGTAGGCGCCTACCCTCAGCTGCTCGTCGGAGGTGAACCTGATCTCGCCGTCCACTTCGGGAGCCTCGCGGTGTGAGCGCCCGCTCCAGGTACCCGTCTCGACGTCCAACCTCTCCACCAAGACCCGCAGGGTCGTTCCGGTGAAGCCCGCCGCACGCTTGTCCATGGTGCGCTCGCCGGCCCCCGCAACGCGCTCCGTTCGCTCGCGAGCGACGACCTCCGGCACTTCATCGGGCAGGTCGTAACCGCGCGTGCCGACCTCGGGCGAATACGTGAAGGTCCCGACCCAGTCCAGATCCGTGTCTTCGACGAAGGTCTCGACCGCGGCCGCGTCGTCCTCGCTCTCGCCTGGGAACCCGAGGATGAAGGTCGAGCGGATCGCGGCCGACGGATCCTGAGAGCGGATCCGATCGATCATCTTCTCGAAGCGAGCCCGGCCCCCCCACCGGCCCATCCCGCGCAGCACGTTCGGAGCAACGTGCTGGAGCGACAGGTCGAAGTAGGAAACGACCACGTCCGACGACAGCATCGTGTCGATCAGCTTCTCGGTGACGCCCTGTGGATGCAGATACATCAACCGGATGCGTTCGACACCGTCGATGGTTTCGAGGCGCTCGAGGAGTGAGACGAGATCGCCGGCGGAGATGTCGCGCCCCCACATGACCGAGTCCTGACTGACCAAGGACAGTTCCGAGATGCCCTGCGCGGCCAGGTGCCGCGCCTCGTGCTCGATCACCTCCGGCGTGCGCGACCTGAACTTGCCCCGCATCAGAGGGATCGCGCAGAACGCGCACCCGCGATCGCAGCCCTCGGCGATCTTCAGGTACGCCCATGGGGCCCGGCCGAAGCGGATCCTCGGACTCGCTTCCAACGTGGCGTCCCAATAGGCCGGGTCGAAGCGGGTGCCCGGATCGCCGTAGACGCGTTGGGGCAACGTTCCCGCGGCCGCCCCCTCGACGATCTCGGCGATGCGCGGGTAGGCGGCGAAATCCACGAGCGCGTCCACCTCCGGCAGGGCATCGGCCAGCTCGTCCGCGGAGCGAGCCACGAGACAGCCGGTGACGACGAGGCCCCGGACGCCCTCCGGGCCCTTCAGGTCGCCGAGGTCGAGGATCTCTTGAACGGTTTCTCTGCGAGCCGGGTCGATGAAGCCGCAGGTGTTCACGAGAACCACGTCGGCGCCGTCGACCGATTCGCCGACCTCGTGTCCGGCGGCGGCCAGCATCCCTCCCAGACCTTCTGAGTCGATCGCGTTCTTGGCGCAGCCAAGTGTGACTATCCCAATGCGCGACATCTTGCTTACAGGAAGGATTCGAGATCGTCGGGGAACGTCAGGTTCACCGGGTCCACCCCGCCGGGCGAACCGATGTTCTGACCGTTCAGGATCAACTCGACGCCGTCGGGGAAACCCAGCCGGATGAAGAGCTGCTCCTCGGCCGTGAACGTCATGGATTCCCCGGCCGCAAGCGTTTGGGTCGTCGGCGAGCCACCATCGGCAACGACCTGGGTCCAGCAGTCGTCGATCGCGACGACCTCCAGTTCGATGCCGTCGTCGAACGCGATCCCCGAGTCCTCGGTCGCCGGGGTTTCCGTTTCCGTCGGGGTCGGGCTGGGCGACGGACTCTCTTCGGCCTCGCTCAACCTCGAAGGTCGCTCCTCGTCATCCGGTCCGGATAAGAGTCCGACCACACCCAGGATCAACAGGAACGAGGCCGCGACCACAGCCGCCACCGTCCAGCTGCTCGCCATCCGGCGGGGTTGAGGATTGTGCCTCCTGCCGTGACGTTCCAACGCGACGATCTGCGACGTGTCTACGCGGCTCCCGTACCGGCGATCGAACTCCTCCAGCAGTGGTTCCGGGTTCACGCGCAAGAAGCGCGCGTAGGTCTTGAGGAATCCGCGCACGTAGGCGGGCGCGAGGAAATCGAATTCGTCGGACTCCATCCGCATCAGGTAGTCCTGGCGGATCCTGGTCTCTTCGGCGGCCCTTTCCATGCCGACCCGGCGCTTGCGTCGGGCGGCGCGGAGGTAGGCCCCCATGGTGGTTGGTTGATCGCTCACGGCGCTCCATCGATCGGACGGGGGAAGCTGCGCTCTGCGGACCCACCATTATAGGAACGCACGACCTCGAGCGAGGCCGTCAGTCGACGGTCGCCTCTAGCTCCTCGGCCGTCATCAGCACGTCACGCGGTTTCGAGCCCTGTCCCGGTCCCACCACTCCCCGTTGCTCGAGGAGATCCATCAGGCGGCCGGCACGTGCGAATCCCACCTGCAGCTTCCGTTGCAGCATCGAAGTCGAGCCGAGCTGCGAGCGGACCACCAGCTCCAGAGCCTCCTGCAGGAGCTCGTCGTCCCCGCCGGCGCCTCCCCCGCCGGTCGGGCCGCCGATGCCAGCCTCGTTGGCGGTAACGCCCTCGATGTAGTCCGGATCTCCTTGCCGCCGGGCGTGTCCCACGACGGCCGCGATCTCCTTCTCGGTGACCCAGGAGCCCTGGATGCGCCGCGGTTTCGACGAGTTCGCATGGAGATACAGCATGTCGCCGTGACCGATCAGCTTGTCAGCTCCGCCCTGATCGAGGATCACGCGCGAGTCCTGCTGCGAAGCAACCGAGAAAGCCAACCTGGAAGGGATGTTGGCTTTGATCACACCGGTGACGACGTCGACCGAGGGCCGCTGTGTCGCGATGATGAGATGGATACCGACGGCGCGCGCCATCTGCGCGATGCGACAGATCGCGTTCTCGACATCGCGAGGGGCAACCATCATGAGGTCGGAGAGCTCGTCGACCACGACGAGGATGTAAGGGAGCTCGTGCGGCTCCGGATCGTCGTCGGTGCGCTTGACCACGGTCCCCTGCGCGACGGCCTCGTTGTAGAACTCGAGGTTGCGCATGCCGGAATGAGCGAGGAGCTCGTAGCGCATCTCCATCTCTTTCACGACCCAGTTCAACGCGGCAGCCGCTTTCTTCGGAACCGTGACCACAGGAGTGAGCAGATGCGGAACGCCGGCGAAGTGCGTCAGCTCGACGCGCTTGGGGTCGATCAGGATCAGCCGGACCTGATCGGGACGGGAGCGCATGAGGATCGAAGTGATCATCGAGTTCATGCAGGACGACTTCCCGGAGTTGGTCGCGCCGGCGATGAGCACGTGGGGCATCTCGGTCACGTTCGCCAGGACGGTCTCGCCAGAGATGTCTTGACCCAGGGCGACGGAGAGAGGGTGCCGGTCGTTCTTCGCCTCCTTCGAGGACAAGACGTCCCCGAGAGTGACCAGGTGGCGAGTCCGGTTGGGGACCTCCACGCCGATCGCGCTGCGTCCGGGAATGGGGGCCAGGAACCGCAGCTCGCCCGAGGCCAGGGCGTACTTGATCTCGTTGGACAGAGACAGGACCCGGTTCACCTTCACGCCTGCGCCGAGCTCGATCTCGAACCGGGTCACGGTGGGACCCGCCGTATAGCCGGTCACGGCGGCGTCGACCGAGAACTGTTCGAGGGTCGACTCCAGGATCTTGATCGTTTCCTCTATCGAGCGCGCCGAGACCTCGCGGGCACCCGCCTTCGAGAGGAGCTCGAGCGGAGGCAGCTTGTAGCTGCGCGAGCTCCCCACCGGCATGGCCAGCTGCTGGGAACGCTCGGGCCGGGCGCGCGCGGCCGGCTCTAGCTCATCGTCATCCTCCAGCTCCTCGTCGTCGGCATCGGCGAAGTCGTCGTCCTCGTAGACCGGCTCCTCGTCGTAGTCCTCGTCGGCCTCCTCTTCGTCGTCGGAGACCTCGACCCGGTCGGCCAGGCCCCTGATGAAGCCCCAGGCGATCGATCCGGCGACGGCGAGCCAGCCTCCGACTCGGCTGAGCGGCGTCCGCGTCACGACCATCAGGCCGACCCCGAACAGCACCACGAGGAACAGCCACGCCCCCCAGACACCCACGAGATCGGCGATCGGACGTGCGATAAGAGCGCCGAAGATGCCCCCGATCTTCTGCAGGCGCTCGATCGGTGCGGAGATCGGGCGGTTGCGGACCGCAAGGTGGACCATCGCCGCGACCGCAAGCGTGCAGATCCCGGTCCCTATCAGGATCCGAGCCGCATGCGCTCTCAGGCGCGGCACCACCATCAGAGCGGCGGTGGCGAAGAGCAGCGGAGGCACGACGACGACGAGCCGCCCCACCATGAGGCGGCCGAGATAAGCGGTCGCGGTCCCCACGGGTCCGGCCCCCTGCGCGTAGACCCCCAGGGCCGCGATCACCGCCCCGAAGCCGAGCAGCCCACCCCAGGCCTCCGGCGGAGCGTCCCGGACGTGGAGCGCCCCCCAGCGCGCCGCGTTCAGGACCCTCGATGGCTGCTTGCGCTTGCGGGGCCGCCGGGCGGGGGGCCGCCTCTGGGGACCCCGGGCGCGCGGCCGCGACCGAGACGACGGACGGCGTCTCTTCCTGGGGGGCGCTTTGCGGCGCGTACGGGTGGCCATGAGGCCACAACTCTAACAATAGAGCACAGAAATAACAGCGTTTTCCACCGGCAACCTCGGGGCCCGACGATTCTGAGGAGATTTTGTGGCAATAGTGGCTACGGAGCTCCCTCAGAATCCTGCTGGGGGTTAGACCTCGATTACTACGGGGAGCAGCATGGGGCGGCGGTGGGTGGAGCGCCACACGAACTCGCCCAGGGCGCGGCGGCAGGCCTTCTTCACGGTGTCGCGGTCGGTCACCTGGTCGTCCTCGAGACCCTCCACGGCTGCGGCCACCAGCTCGGCCGCCTCGGCGAGCAGGTCCCGCGACTGCTGCTCGTAGACGAAGCCGCGGCTGATCAGGTCGGGCTGCGACATCAGCTCGCCGTGCTGATCGATGGTTACAACGCAGACGAGGATCCCGTCACCGGCCAGCACTCGCCGGTCGCGGAGCACGACCGGGCCCACGTCACCCACTCCGAGTCCGTCGACGAGGACCATGCCGGCCTGCACGCTTTGTCCGCGGCGGACCTTGCCGTCCTCGAGCACCAGGACGTCGCCGTCTTCGACGATGTTGATCACCTCGCTCGCCACCCCGTTGGCTTCCGCGATCCGCTTGTGCAGGGACAGATGCCTGAACTCGCCGTGGACCGGCGTGAAATGCCGCGGCCGCACGGTCCGGATCATCTCCGCGAGCTCGTCGGACGCAGCATGGCCCGAGACGTGAACCGGGCTCATCGAGGAATCGTAGACATCGGCTCCCGCCTTGTAGAGCCCGTTGATCACGCGATGGACCGCGGACTCATTGCCCGGGATCGGACTCGCCGACAGGATGACGGTGTCGCCCTTGCCGGCGGTGACGAACTTGTGGTCGCCGGCGGAGATCAGAGCCAGGGCCGAGAACGGTTCGCCCTGCGACCCGGTCGAGATCACCGCGACCTTGCTCGGCGGGAGCTGCTCGATCGCTTCGATGTCCACGACGGTCGAGGACCCCACGCGGATGTGGCCGAGCTCCCGCCCGACCTCGAAGTTGTTGATCATCGAGCGGCCTATGAATGCAACGTGCCGCCCCGTCGCCTCGGCCGCCTCGCACACCTGCTGGATGCGATGCAGGTTCGACGCGAAGCAGGCGACCACGACGCGGCCTTTGGCCTCCGAGAACAGGTCTCTCAGCCCGTTGCCCACCAGCGATTCCGACGGTGTCCGGCCCGGCGTCTCGGCATTGGTCGAGTCAGAGAGCAAGAGGTCCACGCCCTCGTCGCCGAGCCTGCGGAACCCCTCGAGATCCGTGTGACGTCCGTCGATCGGCGCCTCGTCCAGCTTGAAGTCGCCGGTGTAGACGATGCGGCCGTCGGCGGTGTCGATCGCCACCGATACGGCGTCGGGGATCGAGTGCGAGACCGCCAGGAAACTGCATCTAAACGGCCCGATCTCGCGGGACCCGGGGGCCGATATCTCGACCATCTCCGCAGACTGCCCGGACTCGTTGAGGCGTTTGCGGGCCATCCCCAGCGTCAGCGGGGTCCCGTAGACCGGTACGTCAACCTCTTGCAGGAACCACGAGAGCGCGCCGACGTGATCCTCGTGACCGTGCGTCAGGACCACGCCCACGCAGTCCTCGGCCCGCTCGGACACGTAGGTGAAATCGGGCAGCACCAGATCTACGCCGAGCATCTCGTCGTTGGGGAAGGACAGGCCCGTATCGATCACCAGGATCTTCCCCTGGGTCTCGACCGCGATCATGTTTCTTCCGATCTCGCCGAGACCCCCGAGGAAGACGACGCGGGTAGCTCTCGAGCTGTCGCCGCTCACAACAGGCCCGCAGCCTCCAGCGCCGCGCGGATGGCCCCGCTCTCCTCTTCGGTCGGAGGCACCAGAGGCAACCGAGGCTCGCCGACGTCGATGCCGATCATCCGGACCGCGGCTTTGACCGGGATCGGGCTACCGGTCAGCCCCATGATCGTCTGCATCAGCGGGAGCATCTCGAAGTAGACGCGCTTCGCCTCGTCGATCTTGCCGTCGTTGAACGCCGAGACGATCTGCTTGATCTGCGGTCCGATCAGATGCGAGCAGACCGAGACGATCCCGACCGCGCCGGCCGCGAGGTGCGGAAGGAGCAGCGGGTCGTCGCCCGAATAGAGCTCGAAATCCGAGAGCCCCGCGGCGTCGAGGTCGGCTCGGAGCTTCGCCGTCTCGCCGGCGTCGCCCACCGCTTCCTTGTCGGCCACGATGTTCGGATGCCGCGCCAACTCCACCATGGTCGGCCTCTCGATGCGCTTCCCGGTCCGGCCGGGGATGTCGTAGAGAACCAGAGGAACCGAAGACGCGTCCGCGATCGCGGTGAAGTGGGCCAGCAGGCCGTTCTGTGGAGGCTTCGAGTAGTAAGGCGTCACGACGAGGCACGCGTCGACGCCGAGCCCCCCGGCCTCCTTCGTCAGCTCGATGCTCTCGGCGGTGTTGTAGGTCCCGGTCCCCGCGATCACCTTGCAGCGGTCCCCCACGGTGTCCACGACCGCTTCGAACAGAGCCATCTTCTCGTCGTGATCCAGCGTCGGGGACTCGCCGGTCGTGCCACATACGACCAGACCGTCGGAGCCGTGCTCGACCAGGTGCTTGGCCAGCTCGCGCGCGCGCTCGAGCGCCAGGGCACCG
>Ga0299913_10002250_pt1 | contig 15098 bp, 13 predicted proteins | sample RVTome_9_FD_201360 | JGI IMG/M metagenome (GOLD analysis project Ga0299913, IMG submission 201360) | Soil microbial communities from uranium-contaminated site in the Upper Colorado River Basin, Wyoming, United States - RVT155D38 (version 2) ...
GACTGCCGAGCGCCCGGCTCCTCTCCAGGCGGCGACGGGCACGATCGAGGTCCACGTCGCCGGGTGGGTGAGCTCGCCGGGTGTCTTCGAGCTACCCGAGGGCGCAATCGTCGCCGATGCTGTGGCGGCTGCCGGGGGGATGCGGGTGGGCGCCAGAGCCGACCTGGTCAACCTGGCGGCCTCTCTTCACAGTGGTGAGCAGGTGGTGATCCCCGGACCCGAGGCCGTCGAGGGCGGCTCGGGGACAGGCTCGGGCAACGGTCCGATAGCGGTCAATCGGGCGACGGCATCGGAGCTGGAGGCTCTTCCCGGCGTCGGTCCGGTCCTTGCGGAGCGGATCGTGGCCCATCGCGACCAGATCGGTGGGTTCGAACGGGTGGAGGATCTCCTCCAGGTCCCGGGCATCGGCGAGTCGAAGTTGGCCGCGATCCGCGACCTGGTGAGGGTCCCTTGACTCTCGATCACCCGGCTCTGCCTCCCCCTGTCTCCCGGCCCTGGATCATCGTGGCCACCCTGGTCTGGGCGGTGGCCTCGGTTGTCGACGCGGCCGGAACAGCCGAGCCGATGGAGGCGGGTTGGGTCGAGTTGGAGGCGGTCGTCTCCACCGACGCCCGTGACGGGCCCTATGGGAGATGGGCCCTGGTCGAGTCGGCCGGGTCGTCATTGCTTCTGGAACTCGACGACAACATGGGGTTGTCGACGGGCGACACGGTGAGCTTTACCGGCATGGCCGACGGCAGCCCCGGTCACACCGGTGGCAGGAGTTACCGGACAGCGGTCGATGTGGCGCGGCTCGAGGTCATCGCCCCTACGGAGTCGATCCCGCTGCGGGTGGGCAACGCGATGAGGGGGCGGGTGCTGGAGCGGCTCCAACCGTTGGCGGAGGGCCGCGCCCTGCTTGCCGGGTTTCTCATCGGAGAGACAGACCAGCTGACGGAGAGCGACATGGTGGCGATGCGACGGAGCGGGCTCGCCCACTTCGTCGCGGTCAGCGGCTCGAACGTGGCCTTGTTCCTCGGATTGGTCGCGGTGGCGGCCGGTCCCCTGGCGGTCGGGCCACGAGGACGGGCCCTGGTCGGCCTGGCCGCCCTGCCCATCTATGCCGCGGCCACCCGGTTCGAGCCCTCCGTGATGCGTGCTTCGGCGATGGCGGGACTGGCACTGGGGAGCCGACTCTGCGGGATCGTCTTCGAGACCTGGCAACTCCTCTCCCTGGCCGTCGTGGTGCTCCTGGTCGCGGAGCCGTCACTGTCCAGCAGCCTGGGATTCCAACTCTCGGTGGCCGCCACCGCCGGTGTGGTCGTCGGGGCGAGGTGGCCGCTGCCCAGAAGCCGGGTGGCGAGGGCGCTCGCAGTGACCATGGGGGCGCAGGTCGCGGTGGCGCCGTTGCTCCTGGGGGCATTCGGGTCGGTGCCACTTCTCTCCCCGCTGGCAAACCTGGTGGCGGCACCGCTCGTGGCCGCCTCCACGGTGATCGGAGCCATCGGGGTGGCCGGGCCAGGTTTCCTGGTCGATATCGGCGCCTGGCTCGCGGGCGCGGTCCTGTGGGTGGCTCGCGGCGCCGGCGTGTGGCCCCAGCTCGATCCGTGGGCCGTATTGGCCACCGGGCTCGTGTTGTGGGTCGGCATCCGATTCCGGCGCAGCCGCCCGGTCCTCGCCCTTGTCGGAGGGTCGGTGGTCGTGGTACTGGTCTTGGGGATCGGGGCCCGGCCCCCAGATCCGGGTGTCGTGGTCCTCGACGTCGGTCAGGGCGACGCCATCCTCCTCCACGGTGGCGACGGCAGATTCGCCCTGGTCGACGGGGGCCCCGATGTCACCCTGCTCCTCGACGGGCTGCGCCGGTACGGGGCGGGGGCTATGGAGCTGGTCATCCTGACCCATGTGCACGCCGATCACGCCACCGGGCTGGCCGGTGTGATCGGGGCCGTGCCGGTGGGCCAGGTCTGGGCGGCGCCGGAACCTCATGTCACCGCGGCTTCGCAACGGTTCCTCTCGGGGCTGGGACGGTTCGGGATCCCGTTGGTCACGCCGCATGTCGGCCAGGAGTACCGGCTCGGGGAACTGCGGCTGGTGGTGGAGGGGCCGCTACGCCGCTACGCATCACCCAACGACCAGTCCTTGGTGGTGATGGTGGAGGGCCCCGCCGGTTCCATGCTGCTGGCCGGGGACATCGAGGTGGTGGCCCAGGCGGAGTTGTCCCATCTCCGCGCCGAGGTCCTCAAGGTTCCTCATCAGGGCGCGGGGACCAGCGACCCGTTCTGGCTGGAGAATGTTTCGGCCCGGCTGGCGGTGATCTCGGTGGGACCAAACCAGTTCGGTCATCCCGCCCCCTGGGTCATCGAGGTCCTGGAGAGCTCCGGGGCCCGAGTCCTCCGCACCGACGAGACCGGCGACGTGGTGGTTCCGTTGGGATGAGACACTTCTGTGAGGGAAATTGTGAGCTATGGAGTCAATAATCCTCACAGAATGAAATCTCTGCCGATTCGGTTTGGGGGGGTGACCCATGTGATGGGGGTGATCAACTTGTCGCCGGACTCGAAGAACACCCACACCATCGCCCGGTCGGTCGACGAGGCCCTGCTCATGGCGGACCGGTACCGGCAATGGGGGGCGACCCTCATCGATCTCGGGGGGCAGTCATCCCACTACGACAATCCCACCATTCCCGCCGCCGACGAGATATCCCGGGTGGTCCCGGTCATCGAGGCGCTGGCCGCCGAGGATCACCTGGTGGCCATCGACACCTGGAAGCCCGAGGCGGCGGAAGCCGCCGTGGATGCCGGCGCCGTCATCGTCAACGACACGGGGGGTCTCGCCGACCCGGCGATGCGCCAGGTGGTGGCCGACCGGGAAGTTGCCGCGGTGGCGGTCTACATCGAAGCCGCCAACCCCCATGAGGTGACGGAGGTGGAGATCCGAGAGGACAAGGCGGAGCACACCGCAGAGCGACTGGGGGCGCTGGTCGAAGATCTCGCCGCATCGGGGATAACCGAGCTGATCCTCGATCCGGGAATCGCCTTGAACTATCCCGGCGACTACCAGGCGTACACCAGGATGCAGCTCGAGGTGATCGCGGGGTCGCGGGCCCTTCACGCCCTGGGGCATCCAGTCCTGATCCCGATACCCCGCAAGAGAGACGCCCATCGGGTGGCGGCATACATCGCCCTGGCCCTCGAGCACGAGGCCGACATCATCAGGGCCCACGACGTGGCCATGACCTGCGACCTCGTCGAGCTTTTTGGTCGTAGCCCGTGACTACCTTGGCGACATGTCGTTGTTGATCGTCTCCGGACCGCCCAATCCCGGCCCCGGGGAGCGGGAGAAGATGCTCGACACCGCCACGGCTCACTTCGCCCGGAGGACGGTGGACCCCGCCGAGGTGATCAGGATCGACGTCCCCGGGCGGGGCGCCGGCGACGAAGGCGACGGGACGCTTCGGACCGAGCTCGAGCCGGCGATACCGGTCCTCCAGTCCGGCTCGCTCTTCGGCGAGTCGCAGGGTCTGGAACTCGTCGATGCCCAGAACCTGAGGAAGTCCGAGCTCGAGACTCTCGTCGAGCTCATGGGAGGGGCCGATCTCGCTCAGGTCGAGGTGGTGCTTCTCTGGGCGGGGAGCCCGCCGAAGACGCTGAAAGACCTGGTCTCGGGGCGAGGCGAGACCGTGACCGTGGCGCGGATGCGACAGCGAGAGGCGTCGAAATGGTTGGACGACCAGATCGAGGGGCGCGGACTCGAGTTCGCGGTGGGCTCCGCCCAGGCGCTGCTCGATCACTACGGGACCGACACCGCGGGGATGGCCAGGGCCCTCGACCAGCTCGAGGAGGTCGGGTCCCGGATCACCGTCGACATGATCCACGACCGCTTCAAGAACCGCCCGGATGAGCCGACATGGCTGATCACCGACGCCATCGACAAGGGAGATGTGGGCACGGCTCTGCGTCGTCTCACCGACTTCCTGGTGCACGAGCACCCACTGGTCTATCTCGCCGTGCTGGAAAGCGACCTCAAGAAGAGAGCGCTCGCCGCCGCCGCTCCCGACAAGGAGACCTTCGTGGAGTGGGTGGGGGGCGGCCCGCCCTGGTCACTCGATCGCACCTGGTCACAGAGGGGCAGGGTGCGGGAGTCCTCACTGCGCAACGCCCAGGAGGCGTTGGTGCGCGCCGATCGTGTGGTCAAGAGCCAGCCCGAGGACATGCATCGGGTGACCCTGGAGCGGCTCACCGTGGCGTTGTGCCGCTGGTACAACTGAGGGTCCAGAACCCCCCTCGACCTCGCCGCGCTCGGTCGGTTCCCCCTCAAGAGGGGGGTCAAGCGTGGCTAGCCCGAGATGGAGGCGGCGAGACGGGACTTGCGCCGGGCGGCGGCTTTGGGGTGGAGGACGCCCTTGGCGCAGGCCATGTCGATCTTCTTCTGAGCGGCTTGGAACAGGTCGACGGTGGGCTCACCGGCGGCTGCGGCGGCCTCGACCTTCTTGATGCTGGTCTTCAGCTCGCTCATGATCGACTTGTTGCGCTGCCGTCTCGTCTCGTTCTGACGGTTTCGCTTGATCTGTGACTTGATGTTCGCCATGAAATACTCAATCGATGATTGGGCTCTCGCCGCTCAAAAGGGTCTCGGGCGTCGAGAGGGCAAGGCTAGCAGTGGCCCTGGTGAAGGTACAATGCCCATCACCTCCCTCTCATGACCGATCAAGCGCGCATTCGCAACTTCTCCATCATCGCCCACATCGATCACGGCAAGTCGACCCTGGCCGACCGTCTCCTGGAGCGAACCGGCGCAGTCAGCCAACGGGACATGCGAGAGCAGATCCTCGACACGATGGACCTGGAGCGGGAGCGGGGGATCACCATCAAGGCGCAGACGGTGCGGCTTCCCTACAAATCCCCGGCGGGTGAGGAGTTCGTCCTCAACCTCATCGACACGCCGGGGCACGTCGACTTCTCCTACGAGGTGAGCAGGTCATTGGCCGCATGTGAGGGCGCCCTCCTCCTCGTCGACGCGGCCCAAGGCGTGCAGGCACAAACTCTGGCCAACGCCTATCTCGCCATCGATGCCGGCCTCGAGGTGATACCCGCGGTGAACAAGATCGATCTCGCCGCAGCCAACCCCGATGCGGCGGCACAGGAGCTCGCCGGGATACTCGGCGGCTCCCCCGACGACGTCCTCCGTCTCTCGGCGAAGACGGGGGAGGGCGTCGACGATCTGCTGGAGGCCCTGGTCAAGGAGGTGCCTGCACCTACCGGAGATCTCGACGCGCCGTTGCGAGCCCTGGTCTTCGACTCCTACTTCGACGCCTATCGCGGAGTGGTGTGCTACGTGAGGGTGGTGGACGGCTCCCTGGGGTCGGGTGACAGTCTCCGCTTCATGGTCACCGGGGAGGTCCACGAGGCCGACGAGATCGGATGGCTCACCCCGAAGGCGGTTCCCGTGGGTCGTCTCGGACCTGGGGAGGTCGGGTTTCTCATCACAGGGGTCAAGGAGATCGACCGGATCCGGGTGGGTGACACGATCACGACCGCCCGAAGCCCGGCCACCAGGCCGCTCCCGGGCTACGACGAACCCAAGCCAATGGTCTTCTCGGGCATCTTCCCCACCGACGGCGACGACTTCGAGAAGCTGCGCGAAGCGCTGGAGAAGCTGCGGCTCAACGACGCTTCGCTGGTCTGGCAGCCGGAGACCTCGAAGGCGCTCGGATTTGGGTTCCGCTGCGGCTTTCTCGGGTTGTTGCACATGGAGATCGTGCGGGAGCGGCTGGAGCGCGAGTACGACCTCGACCTGGTGACCACCGCCCCCTCGGTGGCATACCGGGTGATCCTGCCGGACGGCGGCGAAGAGGAAATCCGCTCCCCACAAGACCTCCCCGACCCCACGGAGCGCCGGGGCATATCGGAGCCGTATGTCAAGGCGATGATCATTGCGCCCTCCGACTTCGTCGGCCCGATCATGGAGCTGGCGACGGGGCGTCGGGGCATCGTCGGAGGCATGAAGTACATAACCCCGGAGCGGGTGGAGCTCGACTTCGAGATACCGCTCGGGGAGATCGTCTTCGACTTCTTCGACCTGCTCAAGTCGAAGACGAAGGGATACGCCTCCCTCGACTACGAGCCGGCCGGATACAAGGAGTCCGACCTGGTCAAGGTGGACATCCTTCTCAACGGCCAGCCGGTGGACGCCTTCTCCTCCATAGTCCACAGGGACGCGGCCGACGCCTACGGGCGGAAGATGACGGGTCGGCTCCGCGAGTTGATCCCCCGTCAGCTCTTCGACGTCCCCATCCAGGCCGCCATCGGGGGCAAGATCATCGCACGGGAGACGGTGCGGGCGAAGCGCAAGGACGTCACCGCCAAGTGCTACGGCGGCGACGTCACCCGCAAGAAGAAGCTCCTGCAGCGTCAGAAGGAGGGGAAGAAGCGGATGAAGATGGTGGGCTCGGTGGAGGTCCCCCAGGAGGCATTCGTAGCCGCGCTCCAGGTGGACGAGGAGTCATGAGCCCGGCGGGCGTCGACTCTTTCGCGGCCTCAGCCGCGGCGTATGTCCACGTTCCCTTCTGCTCGGCGGTGTGCCCCTATTGCGATTTCGCCGTGGTCGCCGGGAAGGACGAGCTCGCCGACCGCTATGTGGCCGCAGTTTGCTCCGAGATAGAGCGATCCGAGATGTGGCGCCCCCTGGATGCGGTGTACCTCGGCGGCGGAACTCCCAGCCACATCGACCCCTCTCTGCTCGCCCGCATCGTCGATGCACTCGGGAACCGGCACGGCATCGCCGCTGAAGCCGAGGTGAGCTTGGAGGCCAATCCCGAGGACTTCGACGTCGATCGGGCCTGCCGTCTCCGCGCCATCGGCTTCAACCGGGTGTCGTTCGGGGCGCAGAGCTTCGATCCAGGCGTGCTCGCCTCGTTGGGCCGGCGGCACGGCCCTTCGGAGATCGTGAGCTCGGCGGGGGCGGCCAGGGACGCAGGCTTCGAGAACCTCTCTCTCGACCTCATCTTCGGGACTCCCGGGGAGGGGTCGTGGGCCGCGACCCTGGCGCGTGCCGTCGACCTCCAGCCCGACCACATCTCCTGTTACGCACTGACAGTAGAGCGGGGAACGCCGCTTGGTCGTGCGGTGAGCATTGGCGCCCCTGCTCCCGATCCCGACGTGCAGGCCTCGGACTACGAGTTGGCGGCAGACCGGCTGCAGAAGGCGGGGTACCTGAGATACGAGGTCTCCAACTGGGCCCGCCCCGGCCACGAGTGCCGCTACAACCTGACGGTGTGGGCCCAAGGGGACTATCTGGCATTCGGGAACGGCGCTCACGGGCACCGCGACGGGGTTCGCTTCCGCAACATCCGTCGTGTCGAGGCCTACATCGACGCCGTAGAGCGGGGCGAGTGCCCCCGGGCGGGAGAGGAGAAGCTCTCCGGTTGGGATGCCGAGATCGACCGCCTTTTCGTGGGCTTGAGAAGAGAGGCCGGGGTGATCGCGGGCAGGGGAGGGGCGGCTCTCGTCGAGGATCCCGAGGGAAAGAGGCTGCTCGACGCCGGAGTACTCGCCCTTGCCGATGGGCGTCTCCGCGTGGGGAACCCCCTGTTGGGCGATGAGGTCCTGCGTGCCGTGATCGACCTCAAAGCTCCAGAGGTGAGGGAAAACCGCGTCCGTGCCGATATCGTTTCTAACAATGCTTGAGGACAGACGCTCCGAGGTGCTTAGGGCCCTGGTCGAGGAACACATCAAGACCGGCGAGCCCGTCAGCTCCCGCGCCATCGTGGCTCAGGCCCGTCTCTCCGTGTCGGCGGCGACGGTGCGGAACGATCTGGCCGCCCTCGAAGAGGACGGGCTGGTGGTTCAGCCCCACACCTCGGCGGGGAGAGTCCCCACCTCTGCCGCTTATCGCTACTACGTGGACCACCTCGGGCCGCGACGGCTCCGTCAGAACGCACAAGCCAAGGTGACGAGTCTTTTCGGTGAGGTGCACATGGAGCTGACCAAGCTGCTTCAGGCGACCTCCGACCTGCTCGCCGAGATCACCGACCTCCCGTCGGTGGTCATCTCCCCAGGGGTGGCCCACGACCGGGTCCGAGCCCTGCACACGGTTCAGATCGGGACCGATCAGGTTCTGGTCATCGTGGTCACCGAGGGAGGCCGGGTCGTCCAGCAGCGGGGGCGGGTTCGGGTCCCGGTGACCCCCCAAGAGGTCGATGACGCCAGGGAGCTGCTGGTGGAGTCGGTAGTGGGCGACGAGCTGGGGCGGGACGTGAATGTTCCCGGTGACCTGCTGCCGAATTTCGCCGAGCCGGTCCGGGAGACCGTCCTCACCATCGTCGACTGCCTCCACCTCGCCTCGACCGGGGGCACCGAGATGTTCGTGGCGGGAGCGGGGAGGATGGCCGCCATATGGGAGGACCTCTCCTCGATGCAGCGCATTCTCGAGCTCCTGGAGCGAGAGGCCGAGGTGATGAAGCTGATCGCCGGCGTCTCGGGGACCTCGATCCAACTCGGAAGTGAGATGGACGAAGGTGATCTCGACCTGGCGGTGGTGTCCAAGACCTACGACGCCAGCGGGGAGTCCGGCTCGGTGGGGGTGATTGGGCCCATGCGAATGAATTATCGGCGTGCCATCTCGGCCGTCGAGGAGATCACCCGGGAGCTAGAAGAACGGATTGGCCAGGACCAGGACTGACATGGCTCGCGACTTCTACCAGACGCTCGGGGTGGGGCGCGATGCCACCACCGAGGAGATCAAGAAGGCGTTCCGACGCATCGCTAGGGAGACCCATCCCGATGCGAATCCGGGTGATCCCGAGGCGGAGCATCGCTTCCGCGCCGCCGCCGAGGCCTACGAAGTGCTGGTCGACCCGGAGCGCCGCCGCCGCTATGACCGAGGGGATGCCATCGACCTGACCGACATCTTCTCTGGGTTCGGCGGTCTCGACGACCTGCTGCGCTCGGTGTTCGGGGAGAGGTCCGGGTTCGGGGGCGGGGCGCCGAGACGCTCACGGGGGCGGGACGTCCTGGTCCGGACCGAGGTGTCTCTCGAGGAGGCGGCCTTCGGCACCGATGCGGTAGTGGAGTTCGAAACACTGGCCAATTGCGAGCATTGCTCGGGAAGCGGCGCCGAGCCCGGAGCCGAACAGGCCACCTGTCCCGACTGCGGCGGCTCGGGCCAGGTGCGGGTGGCGCAGAGGTCGCTCTTCGGGACGATGATGTCGGTCACCCTTTGCCGACGATGCCAGGGAGAGGGCCGTCTCCTCTCCGAGATGTGCCGGATCTGTCGTGGGTCGGGGACCCAGCCCGATCAGTCCCGGGTCACTGTGGAGATCCCTGCAGGCGTGTCGACGGGGACACGGCTGAGGTTGAGCGGTTTGGGGGAGTCGGGGGGCAGGTCCGGTCCGGGAGGCGATCTCTTCGTGGAAATCGTCGTGGCGGAGGATCCCCGGTTCAGTCGGGACGGCGATGATCTGTTCCACAGGGTGACGCTCGGCATCGCCGAGGCGACCCTGGGCACCAGGGTCACGGTGCCATTGATCGACGGATCGGCGAGGGAGCTGGAGGTACCGGCCGGGACCCAGCCTGGAGCGCGATTGATGCTCGAAGGCGAGGGGATGACGGTGTTGGGGAGGCGGACCCGGGGCGATCTTGTCGTCGAGGTCGTGGTAGAGGTCCCCGAGAAGCTAACCCGGGATGAGGAGGATCTGCTGAGACGCTGGGCCGAGTTGCGCGCGGAGAAGATCGACAGACCAGCCTCGACTTGATGCGCCACGTCCCCCATCTCGTGGTAGCTGCGCCCTGGCCCGACGACCGGCTCGCCCTCTCCGTGATCCAGTGGCGGCATCTCACCAAGGTGCTCCGCATGTCGCAGGGGGCCCCGGTCACCTACACCGACGGGCTTGGTCGGGTCGGCGAGGGCCGGCTGGGCAACCACGAGATCGAGCGTGGCGAGGAGGACACCCGCGACCGCCCGGTCGAGATCATCGTCGCCGCAGCCCCACCGTCCAGCAAGGATCGGCAGAGGTACCTGGTCGAGAAGCTGGCCGAGCTCGGCGTTGCCAGGTTGCTCTGGTTCGAGTCGCGGCACGGAAAGCAACGGGTTGCCTCCGCATCCAAGGTGTTCTCGTGGGTCCTCGCCGCCGTCGAGCAGTCCCATGGAGCTTTCCTCATGGAGGTCGGCAGTGAAGTGGCCGGTTGGGACGACCTGCCCCCGCCCTACGTGGTGGCGACGCCCACCGGGGAGCCCGGTCCGCCGTCCGCGCGCACCGTGGTGATCGGGCCCGAGGGGGGCTTTGCCCCCGACGAGGTGCCTCCCGAGGCCCCCACCTGGAGTCTGGGGCCCACCATCCTGCGTGTCGAGACGGCTGCCGTAGTGGCCGCAGCGCGTCTCATGTCGCCACCGATCGCGATGGCGTAGCGAGTTTCCCCTCTGTAGACTGAGGTTCTTGGGCTCCTGGGAGGCGCCATGTCCGATCGATTCAGTGTCTCACTCGGTCAGAGGCTGCGCGCTGCGCGACGTCAGCGGGGCTGGTCTCTGGGTGAAGTGGAGAGTCAGACCGAGGGGGAGTTCAAGGCGTCGGTGGTGGGAGCCTATGAGCGCGGAGAGCGCGCAATCTCAGTCCAGCGATTCGCCAGTCTCTCCGAGGTCTACGGGATACCCCCTTCCGATCTCCTGCCGGTCACTTCGGAGACGGTCGTCGTCGATCTCGACGCCATCGAGGCCGGGGCGGGAGGAGATCTCGTCGAGCGCTATCTGGCCGCCATCCAACTGTTGCGCAGAGAGCCCGGGTCCAGAGAGGTGAGACAATCCGACCGGGCCATCATCGGGTCGCTCCTTCAGGTGGCCGATCACTCCCCCGAAGATCAATCGACCCGGCCAAAGACCTGAGCCAAGGTAAAATGGGGGGGCGTCCACATGAGGGCGCTACACCGTGTCCCCTGAGAAGACCGAATCGCGCTTGCGCGTACCCAGCCACCACTTGATGCTGGACCTCATCGGGGAGTCTGACCGGCATCTCCGCCAGGTCGAGTCCCACTTCCCGGAGGTCCGGTTTGTCGCGCGCGGGGACGAGATCAATCTCTCCGGGCCCGACGAGGACGTGGAGCAGGCGCGGACCGTTCTCGAGGAGCTGCTGATCCTGATCCAGGAAGGTCAGGAGCTGGAGGACTCCCGGGTTGCCGAGGTTGTGAAGATGGTCGCCGAGGAGGTGCCCAGCCCTTCCGGCGTCCTCTCCGACGGCATTCCTGTGGGCCGCGGTCGCATGGTCCGGCCCAAGACCCAGGGCCAGCAGGGGTACATCGAGGCGATCCGTGAGAACACCTTGACCTTCGGGATCGGGCCCGCCGGGACCGGCAAGACCTATCTGGCCATGGCGGCCGCGGTCGACGGTCTGGTCACCGGGTCGGTGAGACGCATCGTCCTCACCCGCCCCGCGGTGGAAGCCGGCGAGCGACTCGGCTTTCTCCCCGGCGACCTCAGCGCCAAAGTCGACCCCTATCTGCGGCCTCTGTACGACGCCCTCTGGGACATGCTCGGCCCCGAGGAGACCGCCTCGCTGAGCGAGCGGGGAACCATCGAGATAGCTCCGCTCGCTTACATGAGAGGAAGGACGCTGAATGACTCTTTCGTCATCCTCGACGAGGCGCAGAACACGACACCGGAGCAGATGAAGATGTTTCTCACCCGTCTCGGCTTCAACTCGAAGATGGTGATCACCGGTGACGTGTCCCAGACCGATCTGCCCCGCGACCGCAGGTCGGGGTTGCGCGTGGTACGGGACATCCTCATGGACATTCCGGGGGTGGCCTTCGTCGAGCTGACTTCGAGGGACGTGGTCCGTCATCGCATCGTCGCCTCCATCGTGGAGGCCTATCAGCGATTCGAGTCGCAGGGCAGACGATGAGCCGCCCTTTCATGGTGCGCGCCGCCATCTTCCTGGCCACGGTCACCGCCACCTGGGGGGTGCTCTCCTTGGGCACCACCCTCGGCGCCGAAGACCTGGAACCGGGGACTCCCGCCCCGAGGACCTACACCGCGCAGCGTGACCGGACCGTGATCGACTCCGCGGAGACCGAGCGTCAGGAGCAGCTAGCTCGGGAGTCGGTTGAGCCGATACGAGAGCGCAACTCCGAGGTCGAGCTCCTGGTCAGGCAGAACGTAGAGGAGATCTTCGACCTCGTTGCCGATCTGGCCGTCGAGGATCCGTCCACTACCACACCGACCACGATCCCCCAACTGCCTACCACCACTACCGAGCCGTCCGAAGGAACCACGACCAGCACCGAGCCGGCGCAGGCGGCGCTCATCACCGGGCGCATCTATCTGGATGCCGACGGCAACGGGGTCTTCGATCCCACTACCGGGAGCGAGCGCACCGACCGCGGTCTGGCCCGAGTCCCGGTGCGGGTGGAGACCTACGACGACAACTTCGTGGTGCAGACCGGCGCCGAGGGAATATGGACTGCCGAGATCACCGGTGGCGCTGCCGTAGTCAGCGTGGATGAGTCTGACGCCGCCATTCCCCGAGGATTCGTACCGGCCGGAGACGAGATCGATCAGCTCATCGAATGCGCCTCCGGAGACGAGTGCGTCGCGGGGGACATGGGTTTCGTCCCCAATGTCAGACCGATCGAGGACATCGAGACGGCTCTGCAGGAGGAATACCCTTCGCTATCGGCGGAGACACTCGGCTATCTGGCCACCACGGCCTCTGAGGATGTGATCCGCAGCGCATTCGGCGAGGATCCCAAACTGCGTGTTCTCCGCCAGGCCGCCGTCCAGCAGGTCTTCCTGGAGCACCAGGAGGAGATCGAGCCCGACGAGCTGCAGGACGTGAAGGACAGGCTGCGCACCAGCCCCCCGCTGGTGTTCTACCTCGGTGAGCAGGACCCACAGGGCACCCAGGCGGTGGGGGAGATCGTGGCGCACTTCATCCAGGACAACTATCTGATCAACGAGGAGAAGACCAACGAACTCCGGGACCAGGCTGCGGCCGCGGTGGAGGACGTAACCGTCAGCTATGTCGAGAACGAGGAGATCGTGCGAGAGGCGGTGGTGTTGACCCAGCTCGACATCGATGCCATCAACCAGACTCGCTCCGGCGTCACCGAACAGCAATCGCTGGGACTGCTCTCCTTGATCGCGGTCCTGGTCGGCCTGCTTGGTCTCTACCTCTCCCGCTTCCGCCCCGAGTTCTGGGCCCGGCCCAGGATGGTGGCCCTGCTCGGGATCCTGGTCCTGGTGGCGGCAGGTGCGGTACGAGGCACCGAGGCCGTCCACGAGACCACCACCTGGTACGTGCTACCCGCGGTGGCCTTCGGCTTCATGGCCGCCATCCTTTTCGACCAACGGATCGCGGTGCTGATGGCTCTCGCCCTCGGGGTGATCACCGCGGCGGGCACCCTCGACCCCGGCGTGACGGTGTACGCCTCCCTGGCGGCAATGGCGCCGATCCCCTTCGTGAGCTCGGTGAGCAGTCGCGGAGCATTCCGTAACGCAGTGATCCTCTCCTCGATGGCAGCGACGGCGGTGGCCGCGTCCGCATCGTGGTTCTTCCACACCGCCCCCGGCGACGAGGCAGCCGTCGTGGTGGGAACCTCCATAGCCTGGGCCTTCGTCATCTCGGTGCTCGCCTCGCTCGTCGCCATCGCCGCTCTCCAGTTCTTCGAGACCGCCTTCGACATCACCACCACTCTCAGTCTCCTCGACCTCACCGATCGGAATCACGAGGCGCTTCAGCTGATCCAGGAGAAGGCATTCGGCACCTTCAATCACTCGTTGATGGTGGGCACGCTGGCCGATGCCGCAGCTCGGGCCATAGGCGCCAATCCGCTGTTGGCCAGAGCGATGGCCTACTACCACGACCTGGGCAAGACGGAGAACCCCACCTACTTCATCGAGAACCAGTTCGGCATCCCCAACCCCCATGACCACCTCGATCCCAAGGAGTCCGCCGAGATCATCCGGGGGCATGTCGCCGACGGGGTGAAGCTGGCCGCCGAGTACAAGATCCCCTCCGAGGTGACCCAAGGGATCGTCAGCCATCACGGCGACGGCGTCATGCGCTTCTTCTACGAGAAGGCCCGGGAGAAGTACGGCGAGGACGTGGAGGTCGACGACTACCGCCACATCGGGCACAAGCCGCGCACCGCCGAAGCGGCCATCATCATGCTCGCCGACGCCCTCGAGGCGGCGTGTCGGGCCGTGTTCCAGACCCAGGAGCCTTCGCCGGACGCCATCGAGAAGGTGGTCGACCGGATCGTCGACGAGAAGCTCGATGACGGTCAGCTATCGGAGTCGCCGCTGACGCTCGCCGAGCTGAGCAAGGTGCGCCAGGCTTTCCTCGACTCCCTGAAGGGTCATTACCATCAGAGGATCGCATACCCGAACTTCCCCGGAGCCTGATGGACGACCCATCCTCTAGACCGACTGCTCGGCGATGAGCGTCTTCCTCGCAAACGAGCAGTCTCTGGAGCTAGATACGGCCGAGTTACGCGGGCTGGCCGAGCTGGTCCTCGCCGACGAGGGGTATCCCCCGAGCACCGAGGTCACCATCCTCCTCGTCGAGGACGAGGAGATGGCCGGTTACAACCAGCGTTTCCTCGACCACGCCGGACCCACCGACGTGCTGGCTTTCCCCGTGGAGAGTCTCATCCCCGGTCTGGTCCCCGATCTCGACGACCGCGGTCCGCCTCTCATGGCCGGCGACGTCGTGATAGCACCGGGGTATGTGTCCCGCCAGGCAGAGCGGCTCGGGGTTTCGGTCGAGGACGAGATGGTGCTGATGGTCGCCCACGGAGTCCTCCACCTCCTCGGCTACGACCACGAGGGCGAGGACGACGCCGAGTTGATGGAGCGTAGGGAGCGAGAGTTGCTGGCCAAGACGGGCAGGGAGAGGCGATGACTTCTGTGGTCGTCGGCGGGGCCGCGCTCATTCTCCTGGTCGGCTTTGTCATCAGGGCGGCTGGTAGCGCGATCACACGGGTTCCTAGGGCGGACGCCCTCAGGGATGAAGCCGAGGGGGTGCGGGGAGCAGCGACTGTCGCCGACCTCCTGGAGGAGCGAGAGGCCATCGGCTCCGCGGTGGGGGTGGTTGCTTCGGCCTTTCTCATTGTGAGCTCTGCGCTGAG
>Ga0299913_10002251_pt1 | contig 15096 bp, 12 predicted proteins | sample RVTome_9_FD_201360 | JGI IMG/M metagenome (GOLD analysis project Ga0299913, IMG submission 201360) | Soil microbial communities from uranium-contaminated site in the Upper Colorado River Basin, Wyoming, United States - RVT155D38 (version 2) ...
GCTGATGCAGGACTTCACCGGCGTCCCCGCCGTCGTCGACCTCGCCGCGATGCGCGACGCCATGGCCCGGCTCGGCGGCGACCCGCAGAAGATCAACCCTCTGGTCCCGGTCCACCTCGTCATCGATCACAGCGTCATGGTCGACGCGTTCGGGACCCCGACCTCGTTCGAGGAGAACGTCGCGCTCGAATATGAGCGCAACTTCGAGCGCTACCAGTTCCTGAAATGGGGCCAGAGCGCGTTCCGCAACTTCGAGGTGGTGCCGCCCGGCACCGGCATCTGCCACCAGGTCAACCTCGAATATATCGCCCGCGGCGTGTGGTCCTCGCCCGAGGAGCAGCGCGGCGGCGGCGACCGCCGCGGCGACGACCGCCGCGAGCAGGATCGGCGCGAGCAGGACCGGCGCGAGGGCGAGCGCCGCGAGCGCGACCGGCGCCGGGCCGAGGCCGCGGTCCCGTTCGAGCGGCGCGAGGGCGGCGACCGCCGCGACGCCGACCGCCGCGACGCCGAGCGCCGCGCCGCCGCCGAGCGCCGCGACGCCGAGCGGCGTGAGCGCGCCGACCGCCGCGCCGGGCCGCGCGCTGCGGCCGTCGAAATCGCCTATCCGGACACCCTGGTCGGCACCGATTCGCACACGACGATGGTCAACGGCCTCGGCGTGCTCGGCTGGGGCGTCGGCGGCATCGAGGCCGAGGCGGCGATGCTCGGCCAGCCGGTCTCGATGCTGATCCCCGAGGTGGTCGGCTTCCGCCTCACCGGCGAGCTCAGGGAGGGCATCACCGCCACCGACCTCGTCCTCACCGTCACCCAGATGCTGAGGAAGCACGGCGTCGTCGGCCGCTTCGTCGAATTTTACGGGCCGGGGGTGGCGGCGCTCAGCGTCGCCGACCGCGCCACCATCGCCAACATGGCGCCCGAATATGGCGCCACCTGCGGCTTCTTCCCGATCGACCACAAGACCATCGACTATATGCGCCTCACCGGCCGCAGCGAGGAGCAGGTGGCGCTGACCGAGGCCTATTGCCGGGCGCAGGGGCTGTGGCTCGAGCCCGGCGCCGCCGACCCCTGCTTCACCGAGACGCTGCAGCTCGACATGACCGGCGTCGAGCCGAGCCTGGCCGGGCCGAAGCGGCCGCAGGACAAGGTGCTGCTGAGCGAGGTCGACGACGAGTTCCGCGCCAGCTTCACCGAGGAATATGGCCACCAGGCCGACACGCTCTCCAGGCGCTACAGCTGCGAGAATTACGAGATCGGCCATGGCGACGTCGTCATCGCCGCCATCACCAGCTGCACCAACACCTCCAATCCCGCCGTGCTGATCGCGGCCGGGCTGGTGGCGCGCAAGGCGCGCGCCCGCGGCCTCGACCGCAAGCCGTGGGTCAAGACCTCGCTGGCGCCGGGCTCCAAGGTCGTCACCGACTATCTCGACCGCGCCGGGCTGAGCGAGGATCTGAACGCGATCGGCTTCGACCTGGTCGGCTACGGCTGCACCACCTGCATCGGCAATTCCGGGCCCTTGCCCGAGCCGATCAGCCAGGCGATCCACAAGAACGACCTCGTCGCCGCCTCGGTCCTGTCCGGCAACCGCAACTTCGAGGGGCGGGTGTCGCCCGACGTGCGCGCCAACTATCTCGCCTCGCCGCCGCTGGTGGTCGCCTATGCGGTCAAGGGCACCGTCACCGGCGACATGATCGGCGAGCCGCTCGGGCAGGACCGGGACGGCGCCGACGTCTATCTCAGGGACATCTGGCCGACCAACGAGGAGGTCCGCCGGCTGATCGACGCCCACGTCCACGGCGACATGTTCCGCCAGCGCTACGCCGACGTCTACCAGGGCGACGCGCGCTGGCGCGGCATCGCCGTCGCCGGCGGCGACACCTACGGCTGGCCGGCGGGCTCGACCTACATCGCCAATCCGCCCTATTTCGAGGGCATGTCGATGACGCCATCGGCACCTTCCGACGTCATCAGCGCGCGCCCGCTCGCCATTCTGGGCGATTCCATCACCACCGACCACATCAGCCCGGCGGGCGCCATCAAGCTCGACAGCCCGGCCGGAAAATACCTTGTAGATCAAGGGGTTGAGCGCGCAGACTTCAACAGCTACGGGGCCCGCCGCGGCAATCACGACGTGATGATGCGTGGCACTTTCGCCAACATCCGCATCCGCAACCGGATGGTCCCCGGCACCGAGGGCGGCATGACCCGACATGTCCCGAGCGGCGAGGTCATGCCGATCTACGACGCGGCCATGAAATACAAGGCGGAAGGCACGCCGCTGGTGGTGGTCGCCGGCAAGGAATACGGCACCGGCTCGTCGCGCGACTGGGCCGCCAAGGGCACCAACCTGCTCGGCGTGCGCGCCGTCATCGCCGAGACCTACGAGCGCATCCACCGCTCCAACCTGGTCGGCATGGGCGTGCTGCCGCTCCAGTTCGTCGACGAGGTGCCCGAATTCGACGGCACCGAGACCTTCACCGTCATCGGCGTCGCCGAACTCTCTCCCCGCCAGGAGATCGCGGTCAAGGTCGACCGCGCCGACGGCACCGGCTTCACCTTCGCGGCGCGGGTCCGCATCGACACCGAGAACGAGCTCGAATATTTCCGCCACGGCGGCATCCTGCACTACGTGCTGCGCGGGCTGGCGGCGGGGAGCGCGGCCGCCTGAGCGCGGTCGAGATCCTGGTCGAGCTCGCCGGCTGGGCCGGCGCGACGCTGATCCTGCTCGCCTATCTGCTGCTGTCGATGGGACGGCTCACCGGCCAGTCGATCGCCTACCAGGCGATGAATGTCGGCGGCGCGGCCGGCTTCATCGTCAACGGCTGGTGGCACGGGGCGGTGCCCTCGGCCGCCCTCAACGCGATCTGGATGGCGATCGGCGCGCTGGCGCTGTGGCGGATCGCGCGACGGCGCAGGGCGGCGCGAATCGCCCGCTGACCGTCATTCGGGCGAAAGCGCGACTCGAATTCGATCGGCCGCGGCCGCGGGGCGCATCCGGGAGCCCGCCCGCCAGCCCTACTTCCGCACCCGCTCCCGCGGATGCCCGGTCGCCACGCCGCCGCTCAGCTCCGCCACCCACGGATAGCGCTCCGCCATTTCCGGCGTGTAGCCGAGGTTGAAGACGGTCGGGCTCTTGGCCGGCCGCTCGGGGCGGTCGTAATAGGTGCCGAACACCTTGTCCCAGAAGAAGGTGGTGATGCCGTAATTGCCGTTCTCGTCGTGGAAATGGTGCGCCATGTGGCGCTTCTTCATCTCGGCGACCAGCTTCGATTTCGGCTTGTAGGCGAGGTGCTGGATGCAGTGGACGAACTCGTAGACGCAGGTGGTGACCAGGCCGGTGGCGAGCGCGGCGAGGCCGGCGCCGAAGGCGGCCTCGGCGCTGCCGGTCCAGGCGAGGCCGATCGCATAGCCGACCGGGAACACGCCCAGCGCGATCGTCGGCAGGGTGGTGTGGAGCGCGCCGAACAGCACTTCGAGATGGTTGGGGTCCTGGTGATGGTCGTAATGGATCCGCTTCCAGGTGCGCGCGAGCAGCGGCACCTTGAACATCCAGCGGCTGTGCAGGACGTAGCGGTGGATCAGATACCAGAAGAGCGGATAGACCAGGCTCGCCGCCGCCGCCGCCGCCAGCGTCGGCGCCAGCGGCGCCGGCCGCCACGCCCAGCCGGCCGCGGCCGCCGCGGCGAGCGCGAGATAGGCGATGATCGCCGGATACTGGAAATAGGCGACGACCAGCTCGCGCAGGCTCATCCGGTCGAGATGGTGCTCGCGTCGCCAGAAGGAGGGGCGCAATGTGTTGGCGATCTTCACGTGCCTCGTTTCCCGAAACCATCCTTGTAGCGCGTCGCGGCCCCGAAGGGGAGCGCCTTCGCGCCGCCATGTGGGTCGCCGTCATGGAATTGCAATGCGGCGCTTTTTTGTCGGATATGGCGATGTCAGGCCGCTTCGCGGTCGCGGACGATGCGGTTGGCGAGCTCCCAGTCCTGCGGGCGGTCGACGTCGATCGGCCCCTCGGCGAACGGCATCAGGATCGGCGCGGTCCTGAGGCCGACGGTGCGCGAGAGCGCGCGAAGGACGGTGCGCAGCGTGAACAGGCGGCTCTTGTAGAGCAGGAAGGCGGCGAGGCCGAAGGCGCCGATCAGGCGGCGGGGCTTCTTGCCGAACTGGCCGCCCGATTCGAAGATGCGCGGGCCCTTGAGCGCGCGCTCGGTCAGCAGCGCGTAGATGTTGCAGCTCGAAAAGGCGCCGTCGCGGAAGCGGTGGAAGGCCCGGTTTCCCTCCGGATATTTGTCGAGCACCGCCCGGGCCGGCGTCAGCCCGATCGCGCCGTCGGCGTCGAGCCCGTCGAGCGCGTCACAGAAGAAGCGCACCATCTCGGCGGTGTGCAGCGCATTGTCCCCGGTGGTGATCACGAGCGGCAGCATGCCGCCCGCCGCCACCGCCGAGACGCTGGCGCCGATATTCTCGCGGCTGGCGACATATTCGATCTCGCCGGCGCGCGGCAGCGGCGCCAGGATCGTTTTCGCCTCCGCGACGCTGTCCGGCTCGATCGCGACGATGGTGCGGCCGATCCGCCCCGAATCCATGACGCCGCGCACGACCCGGCGGAGCATCGGCTCGCCGGCGATGTCGATGAAGCATTTGTGGGAGACGCCGCCGGCCAATGCGAGCGGATCGAGATGGCCGCGGCTGGCCGCCAGCACCAGGCCGGTATAGCTCCTGTCCCCCATCGGTCCGGCTCTAGCGCCGCCGGCGCCGATTAGGAAGCGAACGGGCCCGCCAGCGGCGCCGTCAGCGGCGCAATGTCCGGCAATTGTGGCATTTCTGCCAGGGCCGCCCGCAACGCGGCGGCCTGCGCCGGGGGCAGCAGCCCGGCCGCGCAGCCGTCGAGCTTGGCCCAAAGCTGGTCGATCGTGAACGGGGCCGCGAGGCTGCCGACCGGCATCGCCATCGCCGTTTCGACCCGGCGGCCGTCCTTGAGCGTCACCGCCACCTCGGTCGGGAACTCGCCCTCCGCTTTGTCGACCGGGTGGCGGCGGATGCGCGAATGGAGCGCGCGCACCCCGGGCCGGAGCGCCGCCTCGTCGGTGAAGTCGGCGAGCGTGCAAGTGCCGGTGAGCAGGATGACGGCAAGAGCGTGCTCGAGCGAGAATTTCGCCTCGAGGCCGGTCGCCGGCGCCTGGTACATGAGGTTGTTGAGGTGGCTGACCGGCGCGCGCACGTCGATCGCCTCGACCTCGCCGGCGGCGAAGCCGTGCGCCTCGCGCAGGGCCAGCAGGGCGTCCATCGCGCGGTGGGCGCTGCCGCAATTGGGGAAGCGCTTGACCCGGAATCCGCTCGACAGGATCAGCAGCGGCTCGCCGATGCTCGCCGTCTCGAAGCGCAGCGTCTGGCCGTGTTCGACGTGGGCGAGCGTGTCGCGCAGATGCTCGTAATCGGGGCCGACCATCAGCCGGTTCATGCCGTGCGGTCCGTCGAGCGTGGCGAGGCCGGCGTCGATGCCGTGGCGCGCCAGGCCGGCGGCGAGAATGCCGGCCTTGGCGGCGAGGCCGGCATGGACCGGCTTGGTCATCGTCCCGAACTGCGACATGAAGCCGGCCGCCATGCTGGTGGCGATCGAGACGGCATGGCCGGCGCGCGCCGCGTCGAGCTTGAGCAGGCGCGCGCAGGCGGCCGCCGCGCCGATCGCGCCGACGGTGGCGGTGGCGTGCCAGCCGCGGTTGCGGTGGGCCGGGTTCACGCCCTGGCCGACCCGGCCGAGGATCTGCAGGCCGGCGACATAGGCGTCGAGGCAGGCGCGGCCCGACGCGCCCTCGGCCTCGGCCAGCGCGAGGATGGCGGGGGCCAGCACGGCGGTAGCGTGCGCCTTGGCCGGATCGAAATTGTCGTCGAAGTCGAGCGCGTGGGCGGCGGTGCCGTTGACCAGCGCCGCCCACGGCGGGGCGAGGCGGACGCCGAAGCCGATCGCGGTCGCCGGACCGTCGCCCCACCCCCTTACGGTCTCGAACGCCTTCCGGGTCGCCGGCTCGAGCGCGCCGGGGATCGACACGGCAAGAACGTCGACGAACTGGCGTCGCGCCGCGTCGATCGCCGCCTCCGGCCAGGCGTCCGGCGTCTCGGCGAGCCAGCGCCCGTAGGCGCGGACGGGGTTGGTCGCCATCGCGCTCAGGCCGCCTTCGGCTTGCGCAGCGGATAGGGCTTCACGAGGATTTCGGCCGGCAGCCCCAGCTCGCTCTGGAGGCGGCGGATCATTCGCAGCGACAAAGGCCGCTTGCGCGCCATCACCTCCGACACCCGCCCGCGGCCGCCGAGCAGCGGCTGAAGGTCGGCGCGATCCAGTCCCTGCTGCTCCATCACGAACTCCAGCAGCGCGATCGGATCGGGCGCTTCCACCGGATGGTGCCGCGCTTCGTAGGCCTGCACGAGCGTCACCAGCACGTCGAGGCGGTCGCCCTCGGGAGTCCCCCCGCGCGCGCCCATCAATGCTTCGACCGCTTCGAGGGCCGCCTCGTAATCCCGCTCGCTGCGGATCGGTGCGACTTCGACCATCGTCATGCTTCCTCCACGTCGAGCCTGTCATATTCGGCATGCGTGCCGACGAACCGCACATACACCGTGTGGAATGCGTAATTGATGTAGGCGACCAGGCGATACTTGTTCCCGGCGATGTTGAAGACGACGCGTTCGCCCACGGCGCTGGCGGAGCCGAACTGGGCCTTCACATCCGCGAAATGCCTCCACGAAGCCTTGGCGGCGATGGCATGCCAGGCCTTGAGCGGTTGCTCGCTGTCGCCGCGGCCGGGGCTTTGCCAGTGCTCCCGCAGCCGTTTCAGCGCGATCACCCGCATGTCGCCCAATACTCCGATCCCGAATTGGGATCAAGCCGCTAGGGACCGACCAGCCGCAACCGGTGCGACAGGCCGCCGAGCGCGAGCCGGTCCTCCCGCGTAAGGCCGTAGCGCAGCGCCAGCCAGCTGGTCGCCGCCCAGATCGCCAGGTTGAGCGCGAAGCGCAACGGCCCGCCGGCGGCCCAGGCGACGAGCGCCATCGCCGCGACGCCGGCCAGCGCGACGGCGAGGGCCTGGAACAGCTTGCGCCCGAGCGGCGACAGGCCGTCGCTGATCCTGAGCTCGACCGCCGCCGCCCAGGCCGCGGCGACCACCGCCGCCGCCACCGCGATCGCCATGCCGAGCGCGCCGTGGACCGGGGTCAGCCACCAGGCGAGGCCGAGCCAGAGCAGCAGCGCGATCAGGCTGTTGAGCAAGGGCAGCGCGCGATGGCCGGTCATCTCGACGATCGTGCCGGCCGGCCCCACCACCGCCTCGGCGGCGCGAGCGGCGGTGAGGATGGCGAGCAACGGCAGCGCCGCCGCCGCCTCGCGCCGGTAGACGCTGAGGATGTCGGGGCCGGCGAACACGATCAGCCCGGCGAGCGGCACCACCAAAGCGGTCGAGACCCGGCTGGCGAAATGATAGAGCGGCGCGACCGCGGCGCGGTCGGCATGGGCCTGCGCCGAGGAGAGCGGCGCCAGCACGTACTGGAACGACTGGCGCACGATATGGGGGACGGTCGAGAGCTTGCGCCCGATCTCGAACAGGCCGGCGGCGACGGCGGCGGCGGCGCCCGGCAGCATCAGGTTGATGAGCAGCGGCGGCCCGTCGATCAGCATCCGCCGCGACAGGCTCGCCGGCAGCAGCGCCAGCCCCGAGCCGATCAGCTCGCGCGCCAGCGGCGCCGGCGCCGGCGCCCGCAGCAGCCGCCGCAGGTCGTAGAAGCGGGCGAGCAGCGGCAGGCACAGCAGAGCGGTGAGCGCCAGCGAGGCGAGGTGCGCCGCCATCAGCCCGACCGCCCCGAAGCCGGCCGTGAAGAACAGGAAGGCGAAGCCGAGCCGCGCCAGCTGCTCCCAGAAGATGCGCAGGCGAATCTCCGGCCCGAAGGCGCGGCGCGCGCGGGCGGCCGAGGTCGCCACCTCGACGAAGGTCCACAACGGCAGCGCCCAGACGAACAGCGCGATCGCCGCCGGCAGCCGCGCCGCGTCGGCGGGCGCGGCCGAGAACAGGCCGGCCACCGTCTCGGCGTTGAGCGAGACCAGCAGCGCCACCAGCATCGCCGGCACGACCGTGACGATCAAAGCGAGCCGGACCGCGCCATGGGCGAGCGCCTCGTTCGCCCGCGTCGGCACGATCCGCTGCAGCCCGCTCGTCATCGACAGGTCGACGAGGTTGGTGGCGAGGTTCACCGCCGCCCACAGCACGACGTAGATGCCGTAGCCGGCCAGCCCGAACATCCAGATGTAGAGCGGCTGCGCCAGCGCCTCGATCAGCGCCCCCGAGCGCGCCAGCCCCGCCAGCCCCGCGCCGCGCGCCACCTCGCCGCGGGTGACGGCGTCCTGCGGGGCGGCGGGCGGGGTCGCGCTCATGCCCTGCTTTGGCGCGCGGCGGGGGAGAGTGGCAAGGGCTGGCGGGGAGAAGGGCGGGATCCGGCCTTGGATCCTATTCGTAGCGGAGGATGGCGGCGGGGCGGGTACGGGAAATGCGCAAGGCATGGCCCGATACGGCGAGGGCCGCAAAGGCGAGGGCGAGGGCTCCCGCCATGATGAACCAAAGCGGGTCCAGCTCGATGCGTTGCGAGAAGCCGTTCAGCCAGTCGCGCATCAGCCACCAGGCAAGCGGCCACGCAATGAGGTTGGCGGCGAGGACCGGACGGCTGAACTGCCAAACCATGAGCCGGACGATGTCGCTGTCGCCAGCGCCGAACACTTTGCGGATGGCGATCTCCAGCTTGCGGCGCTCGACGACGAATGCAGCAAGGCCGAACAGCCCAAGGCAGGCGATGGCGACCGTCAGGGCCGCCGCGATCGCGAAGACACGCCCGCGGGTGGCATCGGCGTCATAATGCCTGGCAAGGACGTCCTCGACGAACTGGGCGGTGTAGGGAGTGCCCGCGTCGATGCTGCGCCAGATGTCCCTGATCGCGCCATTCAGCGCGACCGGATCGGAGTCCGCATAGCGGACGACGAGATAGTTGAAGTTCGTCTCGTCGCGCAGATAGACGGTTGCTGGCGGTAGATCCCTCAACGAGCCGAAATGGGTGTCGCCGACCACACCCACAATGGTGGCGCGGCCTTCGGGCATGACCAGCTCCTGCCCGATCGCCGTCTCGGGATTCCGAAAGCCGAGGCGGCCGGTAGCGGTGACGTTGAGCAGCGCATTGAAACTGGCTCCACTCGGGGTGGAGTCGGGGGTCCGGCTCGCGAGGCTGGCGGCCGGTGGAAGGGTGTCGCCGCGGATCGCTTGCGAGAGACTGCGACCTGCGACGACCGGCATTCCCATCGTGGCGAACCAGCCGTAATCGATCGAGACGCTGTCGACGTTCTCGCTTCGCGTGGCGCCGGGCCGCCGCGCAGCAGAGACCACGCGCCGGTCGCCGGTCGGCGAGCCGCCCGCCAGCGACGCATCGCTGACGCCCGGCAGCGCTGCGATCCGGTCTCGCAGCGCTTGCGCCGCCGGCCGGATTTCCGGCATCCACAGATTCTCGACCACCAGCAGCCCGCGAGGTCGGAAGCCGGGCTCAGCTTCTCGCGCGAAACGCGTCTGCGCATAGACGATGGCCGCGCAAATGATGAGACCGATCGCGATGGCGAACTGGCCTATGACAAGCGCGTTGCGCAGGCGGCCTGAGCCCGAGCCGCCCGGCATGGCGGTCGCTTTCAGCACGGAGGCGGGCTGGAAGTGGGCCAAATATACGGCCGGATAGAAGCCGCTGATCGCCGCCATCAGCAGCGTCAGCGCCAGCGCCGGCAGGACGATGCCGCCGCTCCCGAGATAGGCGAGGCTGAGCTCGACCCCCAGCAATGCGTTGAAGAAGGGAAGCAGCAATTCCACGATGCCCAGGCCGAGCAGCGTACCGACGCCGGCGAACAGCATCGATTCGACCATGAATTGCGCGATCAGCTGTCGGCGCTTGGCCCCGAGCGCTTTTCGCAATCCCACTTCGCGGGCGCGGCGGCTGGCCTGGGCAGTGGCGAGATTGGTGAAGTTGAAGGCGGCGATGAGCAGGATCAGGCCGCCGATGATCGAAAAGGCGCGAACCGCCAGCGGATCGCCTCCCGGTTTCATGGCTCCCTGCAGCGGTGGCGCGAGGTGGATGCCGAGTACAGGCGCGAAACGATAATCGAAGGCGTCGTTCATCGCGCCGAGATGACGCCGCTCGAACGCCGCCATCCGGGCGTTCACGTCTTCGATGTCCGTGCCGCGCCTGAGTCTGGCGTAGACGAAGCTGTCGATCGCGCCCCAGTTGCCCGCGGCAGTGGAATCCCCCTCGGCAGGATTGAATCGGGCGATCAGGCCGAGGTTGAGGTGCGTATTCGCCGGCAGATCGGCGATCACCCCGGCGACTCGCAGGGTACGGACGCGCCCTTCGGCTTGCGCTTCAATGGTGCGGCCGATCGGGTCGGCGTCACCAAAATAGCGGCGCGCTTCGCTTTCCGTCAGAACCAGGCTCGACATGTCATGAAGCGCTCTACGCCTGTCGCCCCGCACAAAGGGGAGGTCGAACAACTCGAAAAACCCGGCGTCGACCAGAGCAAGACGCGCATTGCGCGGTTCATTGCCGACACGGGTGACGGCTATGCGGTCGGTGACCGCGATGATCTCTTCGATTTGCGGAAACTCGCTTGCCAGTGCGGCGAGGGCCGCGCGTGGGGCGAGCGCGTTGTCGACCGGGTCCGGTCCCATCACCTTTATCCGGGTCTGAAGCTGGTAGATTCTGTCTGAGTCCGGAAGCCAGCGGTCATAGCTGCCTTCGTAGCGAACATAGAGGAAAATAAGCACGGCGGCCGCCACGCCGATGGCAAGGCCGGCAATGTTGATCAGGGCATGGAGGCGGTTGCCAACCATCGAGCGGAGGCCCGTCGTGAGACAATTTCGCCACATTGTCTCCCCCACTTCCGAAGCCGGCTTCGCAACGCAATTCACCGAATTCATGAGACAGCTTGGGCCCCACGACCCGCGCGGATGAGTTTCAAGGCGCCTGCCTCGGTCCTTCGCCGTCGGCGTCGCGGGCCGTCGTGCCCGCTCAGTCGGCGAGATCGTTCCGGATCGCCTCGATGGTCTGGTCGATCCGGGCGAGCGATGCGGCCCGCTGATCGGCGTCGAGGGCCGGGTCGGACGCGACCCGCGCCCGCATCGACCGCAGCCTCGTCAGCGCCGCCAGCTGCGCTTCGCGGGCGACCGCCGGACCATCGGCGGCGGCGACCAGGCCGAGCGCGAGCGAATGGGCGGTGACGGCAAGCTCGACGCCGCGCTCATCGGTGCACACTACCAGCTCCCGAATGCTGCTCTTCTCGACTTCGACGGCGAAGCGGTGGGGCCGGTACGCGCCATGATCGCATCGGCCCCGCTCCCCGGCCCGATCGCCTTCGTGGGCGGCGCGGAGCGGGTGGGTGGCCGACGAAGCGGTGACGGAGAGGCCGAGCCCCGCGGCGGCGAGCGCGACCAGGGCGATGGCGCCGACCCGGCGCTGGGAGGTTGGATCTGGAGTCGGGAACATCTCGCTCTTCCTTTCGGCTCCGCAGGACGAGCAGCCGGCGGTCGTCATCCTAGCGCCGCCCGAAATCTACTCCTTCGCCCTCGGGCGAGCAAGCGATGCCACCTGCCGAGCTTGCGGCGTCGGCGGGGCGGCGGCCGGCCCGCTCATTCCTCGGTCCGGATCAGCACCGCTTCGCCGACCAGCAGGAACAGGAGGAACGGCCCCCAGGCGGCGAGGAAGGGGGGGTAGGCGCCGAAATTGCCCATCGCCAGCGCGAAATTGTCGGCGACGAAATAGGCGAAGCCCAGGGCCATGCCGATCACGGCGCGGACGAACAGCTGGCCCGAGCGGGCGAGGCCGAAGGCGGCGATGGCGGCGAGCAGCGGCATCAGCACCGCCGACATCGGCCCCGATATCTTGTGCCACAGGCTCGCCTCGAGCGCCGCGGTCGGGCGGCCGGCGTCGCGCAGCGCCGCGATCGAGCGGCGCAGCTCGCCGAACCTCTGCTCGTCGGGGCGGACGGCGGCGAGCGTGAACTGCTCGGGCCGCAGCGACGCGCCGAGCCGGACCCGCGCCATCGTCGCCGTCCGGCCGGTTTCGACGGTGAACAGGTCGACGTCGCGCAGCTCCCAGCCGCCCGCCGCCCTGGCGCCGCTGGCGGCCGTCAGGACGCGCCGCATCGTGCCGCCGGCACGATCGTAGATGGTGACGCCGGCAAGGCGGGTCGCCTCGCCCTCGCCGGCGACCTGGTCGACGAAGATCAGATCCTCGCCATGCTGCACCTTGACGTTCGCCTGCACCCGGCGCTCCGGCGGCAGCGGCCCGAACTCGACGCCCTCCCAGGCCGCCAGCGCGGCGTTGGCGCGGGTCACCACCCGCTCGTTGAAGACGAAGTTGACGGCGGCCACGGCCAGCGCCGCCAGCACCAGCGGCGCGACGATCTGGTGGGCCGAGATGCCGGCCGCCTTCATGGTGATGATCTCGCTGTGCTGGTTGAGCGTGACCAGCATGATGAGCGTGCCGAGCAGCACCGAGAAGGGCAGGAAGCGGGCGATCAGCTGCGGAACGCGCAGCCCGGCATAGCGCCACAGCTCGGCGTCGCCGTTGCCGGGATGAGCGAGGATGTCGCCGCTGTTGCCGAGCAGATCGAGCGTCATCAGCACGATCACCAGCGCGAACAGCACCGCGAAGCTGCGCACGACGAACAGCCGCGCCATGTAGAGCGCGATCCGGCGCGACGGAAAGAATTGCAGGTTGATCATGCGGCCGCGGCGGCCGCCTCGGCCCGGCGCCGCCGGAGCAGCCGCCCGAGCGCCGTCGCCAGCCGGCCGAAGCCGCGCTCGAGGCCGCCGATCGGCTGGCCGCCGGGGCGGTGGGCGAGCGTCCAGTACATCCAGGCGATCAGCGCCGCGAACAGCACGAACGGCGTCCACAGCGCCACCGCCGGTTCGATCCGTCCGAGCGCCCCCATCTGCTCGGCATATTGGTTGACCTTGTGATAGGTGACGACGAGCGCGATCGACAGGAAGATGCCGAGCCCCGACGAGCTGCGCTTGGGCGGCACCGCCAGCGCCACCGCGAGCAGCGGCAGCAGCAGCATCATCGCGATCTCGACCATCCGGAAGTGGAAGTTGGCGCGGATCGCGGCGCGCCGGTCGGCGGGCGCCGCCGTGCTGCCGCCGAGCCGGACCAGTTCGGGCAGGGTCAGCTCCTCGGTGCCGTTGCCGCGGCTGCGGAACGCCTCGATCGCGGGCAGGTCGATCGGCAGGTCGTAGCGGGTGAAGCTCAGCACCCGCGGCGCGCGGTAGGACGGCGCGTCGTGGACCAGCCGTCCGTTGGTGAGCCGGAACAGGATGGTGTTGGGATCGTCGGTGGCGAGGAAGGTGCCGCGCTCGGCGCTCACCGCCAGCGTGCCGCCGGCGCGGCCGACGGCGCGCAGGAACACGCCGTGAAGGTCGGTGCCGCCATTCTCGCTGCGCTCGACGCGCAGCGTCATGCGGCGGCCGAGCTCGGTGAACTCGCCGACCCGGATCGAGGCGCCGAGCGCGCCCGAGCGCAGCTCGAAGCGCAGCCGTTCATAGCCATATTCGGCGCGCGGCTGGACGAAGCCGACGATGACGAGGTTGACCGCGACCAGCACGATCGCGAACGCGTAGGGGACGCGCAGCAGCCGGCCGTAGCCGAGGCCGGCCGCGCGCAGCGCGTCGAGCTCCGAGGACAGCGCCAGCCGCCGGAAGGCGAGCAGCACGCCGAGCAGCAGCCCGATCGGGATGCCGAGGCCGAGATATTGCGGGATCATGTTGGCGAGCATCTGCCAGACGACGCCGACCGGCCCGCCCTCGCTGACGACGAAGTCGAACAGCCGCAGCATCTTCTCGAGCAGCAGCAGCATCGCCGCCAGGCACAGGGTCGCCACCAGCGGCACGAAGATCAGCTTCGCGAGATAGCGGTCGGTCTGCGTCGCCAGCGTCAATGCGTGTCGGGTCCCTGCCATGTCCGCGTCGCCGGCCGCCGCGGCCGGGCCGGCCGCCCGGCTATAGACGGCGAGCGCGGCGCGGTCATCGGCGGAATTCAGCCGACCGCCGCAAACGCCCGCACCGGGAAGGTGCCCATGCCGGCGATCCGGGGCGGGGCTGCGGTGAAGGCGAAGCCGCCGTCCGGCAGCGCGGCGAGGTTGGTCATATGCTCGCAGATCGGGATGCCGGCGCCGAGCAGGACGGTGTGGACCGGTCGCGCGCGGCGGCCGGTGTCGTCGATATTGTGGCTGTCGATGCCGACCAAGGCCGCGCCGCGCCCGGCCAGGAGCCGCGCCGCCGCCTCGGTGAGGAAAGGGTGGCCCTCGAAATAGGCACCGGTGCGCCAGTGCCGGTCCCAGCCGGTCGCGACCAGCACCGCTTTGCCGGCGACGTCGAGCGGCGCGAACGCCTCGGCGCCGATCGCCGGCCCGTCCGCACGGACGACCAGTCCCGGCAGGCCGGCGAGCCGCTCCAGCGGCAGCGCCGCGAGGTCGGCGCCGTCGGCGAAGCGGTGGAACGGGGCGTCGACATAGGTGCCGGTATTGGCGACCAGGTCGATCCGCCCGATCTGGAAGCTCGATCCGTCGTCGTAATATTGCGCGGAATGCTCGCGAGTCCAATAGTCGCAGACATGCGGCGGCGGCAGCCCCTTGTAGGTGGTCATGCCGTGCTCGATCGCGTGGCTGATGTCGATCAGGGTCATCGGGCTACGCTCCTTCCCGCGAAAGCTGCAATCCCTTTGCCTTGCCGGCGGCCGCGAAGGAACCGGTCGAGCGCACCGGGCGGGAGCGGCCGGCGGCGGCGGCGCTTGTGTTCGCATCGCGCCGCTGATAATGCCCCGCTCCCGCCGGGGCCGCTTTAGCTCAGCTGGTAGAGCACATCATTCGTAATGATGGGGTCGTGGGTTCGAGTCCCTCAAGCGGCACCATCGGTGCGCTGTCCGGCCCGGACACATGGGTGACAGTTCGTACCGGAGACATAGGTTACAACCTCGCGCCGAACGGGTTGTCGAGGGGTTGCAGCGTTTTTTGCTCCAGATCGATATATCCCA
>Ga0299913_10002252_pt1 | contig 15093 bp, 12 predicted proteins | sample RVTome_9_FD_201360 | JGI IMG/M metagenome (GOLD analysis project Ga0299913, IMG submission 201360) | Soil microbial communities from uranium-contaminated site in the Upper Colorado River Basin, Wyoming, United States - RVT155D38 (version 2) ...
TTGCGCAGCGTCGCGTGGTTCGTGAGGTCGTACGTTGCGTAGGCGACGAACCCGAAGGCCGCACCGCGCAGCGCGCCGGTCAGGACCGAGCCGTCGTCGACGCCCGGCTGCGTGGCGAAGAACCAGGCGCCGACCGTGTAGATGACATAGAACGCGATGGCCGGCGCCCAGTTCGTGGCGTCCCCCAGCAGGTGGCCGATGTTGTCGCGGTAGAACTGGCGCGCGACGAGGGTGAGCCAGATGCCGTCGAAGACGGCCATGACAGCGAAGGTGGCGACGAGGGCGGGAATGCTCATGACCGCGACGATACGCCACTCGGCGGCCATCGGATCACCGTCGGCCGCGACCCGACGGGAGCGCTGGCCTCATGTGGAACCTAGAGGTGCCACCCTCGTCCGACGCGGGGTCAGCCCGCCGCTGGACCGATGCGATCGCGCCCTCCAAGGTAGGGCCGCAGCGGCTCCGGGACGAGGATCGAGCCGTCCGGCTGCTGGTGCGTCTCGATCAGCGCGGCGAGCGTCCGGGGCAACGCCAAGCCGGAGCCGTTCAGCGTATGGAGCAGCTCCGGCTTGGCGCCGGGCTCGGGTCGGTGGCGGATCGCCATGCGTCGCGCCTGGTAGTCGCGGTAGTTGCTGACGCTGCTGACCTCGAGCCAGCGCTCGACGCCCGGTGCCCAGACCTCCAAGTCGAACTTCTTCGCCTGCACGAAGCCTACCTCCCGGGTGCTCATAAGCAGGACCCGGTAAGCCAGCCCGAGGCGCTGGAGCAGGGACTCCGCGTAGCCGGTGAGGCGCTCGAGCTCCGCCTCGGAATCGTCGGGGGGCACGAAGCTGACCATCTCGACCTTGTCGAACTGGTGGACCCGCAGGATGCCGCGCGTGTCGCGGCCGGCGGCGCCGGCCTCGCGCCGGAAGCAGGGCGAGTACGCTGCGTAGCGGATCGGCAGCTCTTCCGCCTCGATGATCTCGTCACGGTGGAGGTTCGTGACGGGAACCTCGGCTGTGGGGACGAGGTAGAGGTCGTCGCGGGTGACGACGTACATCTGGTCCTCCTTGTCGGGGATCTGGCCGGTCCCGGTGGCGCTGGCGGCGTTGACGACGGCGGGCGGCCAGACCTCGGTCATCCCGTGCTCGCGGGTGTGGACGTCGAGGAACCAGTTGATGAGGGAGCGCTGGAGGGTCGATCCATCGCCGACGTAGACCGGGAAGCCTGACCCGCTCACCTTCGCGCCGCGCACCAGGTCGATGAGCCCCAGCTCGTCGGCGGTCTCCCAGTGCGGCCGCCGATGCTCGCGCGGCAGCGGCTCGCCCCAGGTGCGGACCGTCAGGTTCGCCTCCTCGCCACCGACCGGCACGTCGGGGTCGGCGGGGTTCGGGATGCGCAGCAGCGCCTCGTCCAGCTGAGACTCGATGGTGGCCAGGTCGCGGTCGATCGCGTCGATCCGCTCCCCCACCCGCGTCGACGCGGCCTTGAGCTCGGCGACCTCGGGGCCGCTCAGGTCGGCACCGCCGCGGATCGCCTCGCCGATGCGCTTCGAGGCACCGTTGCGCTCGGCCTTGAGGCCATCCCCCTCCGCGAGCAGGGCACGGCGACGCTCGTCAAGCTCCAGCGCACGGTCGATGACGGCCGGGTCCTCCCCCTTGTCGAGGGCGCCCTGGCGGATCAGCCCAGGCTCGTCACGCAGGCGCTGCAGGCCGACGCTCATGCGCTCGGCCCCGCACCGGCCTCGGCGAGCCGGCGCTGCACGAAATCGGCGTCGAGCGAAGCGACCAGCCATCCGGCCCGCGGCCCGTTCGGGCGGCCCAGGAAGGCGAGGTACACCGCCTTGAACGCGTCCCCCGCCGCCAGGCCGAGCTCCTTGGCCGTGCCGAAGATCAGGGCCTGCCACGCCTCTCCGGAGTCCGGGGCCGGCGCACCAGCGAGCGCCCGCAGGTAGCCGCGCTGGGCCTCGGTGAGCTCGGCGGCCTCGTCGGGCAGGGTCTCGCGGACCGCGATCCGCGCCGCGTCCGGGGCGTACGTCGCCAGCCACGCACGGGCGGCGGCGCGGCGCTCGTCGACGATCGCCGCTTCGCGCTCGCTGAGCGCGGATCCCTTCTCGGCGGTCACCCGCTCGACGACGTCAACGCCGGGGATCTGCTCCAGCAGCGCCAGGTGGCTGAACGCCGGACGGTAGGCGGCAGCCTCGGTGGCCGCATCGGCATCCGGGTCGACCAGGCTGTAGGTGAAGACGCGCTCGTGGTCGGGTGGAAGCTCTCCACGTACGTCGCGACCGGCGGTGGCGGCGGCAAGCCGGTCCGACTCGTCGAACAGGCGCGGGATCGCATCGGTCCCGTCGGGGTCGAACTCGATGGCCGTGTTCGGCTTCGGGCGGAGGAAAAGGAGCCGGAGCTGCTCCGGCGGGATGACGTCGGCGATCTGCACCGCCGATGCGCCGAGCCCCTTGGAGGTCGACATCTTCTTGCCGCCGATGTTGAGGAACTCGTACGGCACGTTCAACGGCGGCTCGTTGCCGAACACCTCGCGCGCGATCGCATCGGATCGGTCCCGGGAGCCGCCCTTCGTCGAAAGGTCCTTTCCGGCGGGCTCGATGGTGACGCCGAACAGGTCCCATTTCGCGGCCCAGTCGACGTTGTACGGCAGCTTCGCACGGCCCCCGAACGGCGACGCCTCACCGGCGTGGCCGCAGCCGGTCGCCCACTTCACGAGGTCGCGGCGGCATTCGTATCGCACGAGGCCGGAGTCGCCGTCCCAGCCGGTGACGATCGTCGTCCCGAGGCGACCGCAGGACTCGCAGATGACGAACAGGGGATGCCAGTCGTCGGGGTGGTTGACGTTCGCCACGCGCCGATAGATGTCTCGGATGGTCGCCGACCCGTCGAGCGCGCGCCGGATGTACGGGTCCATCGCGCCCGACCCGTAGACCTCGCTCATCCAGTAGTAGACGTCGGGGCGGATGCCCAGCCCATCGAAGGTGTCGACGAACACGCCCGCGAAGTGCCGCGCGTACGACGGGTGGCAGTCGCCCTCCGGGTCCGGGACGTGGGCGAGCGGCACACCCATGTAGCGCTCGATGGCATCCGGCGTCAGGAGCGCCTGGGCGTCCATCGGGTCGAGGTCGTCGACGCCGTAGCGCAGCTCGACCTCGGTTCCGGCGGAGCGCAGGGCACGGGCGATCGTGTCGACCACCACGGGGCCGCGAAGGCTGCCGACGTGGACGGTGCCGGACGGCGTCTTGGAGTCGTTGACGACCTGGGCACCGGAGGCCGACGCGGCGAGCTCGTCAGCCCAGAACACGATCGGCTCCTAGCCGATGCGAACGAGCGTGTACTCGATCGATCCCGACGGCGCGTTGACGGTGACCGTGTCACCCTTCTTGCGGCCCATCAGGGCGGCGCCGACCGGCGACTCGTTGCTGATCCGCCCCTCGCGGGGTGCGGCCTCGGCGGCGCCGACGATCGTGAAGGTCTCCTCCCCGTCGCCGCCCTTGATCACGACCTTGGACCCGAGCCCCACGCTGTCGCCATTCGACTTCTCGATGACCGCGGCGTTGCGCAGCTGCCCCTCGAGCGTCGCGATGCGCCCCTCCAGGAACGACTGCTCCTGCTTTGCGTCCTCGTACTCGGCGTTCTCGGACAGGTCGCCGTCGAGCTTCGCTTCGTGGATGCGGGCGGCGACGCGCGGACGATCGACCGTGATGAGCTCCTGCAGCTCGGCCTTGAGCTTCTCGAGCCCCTCGGCAGTCAGGTAGACAGGCTTCGTGTTCATGCTCGTTCTGGCCCCCTCGTCCTGATGCGGCGCCTCCGGCAGGCTTCGCCGGCCCTTGGGGTGTGGCCGGACGATCGATCCGCTGGTGGTGATAAAAAAACGCTCCAGGCCCCGCCACGCGCCGGCGGCGTCTCCTGAAGCTGGCCGTACCCCCAATCCCGGAGAGATGTGGGCCAGGCGTGCCACCGATCCGTCGGCGGCCGCCAGATTGTAGGTCGGGTCCGTCCTGAAGTCAAAGGTCTCGCGCTCAGCGACCGATGACCACCAGCACCACGATGACCGCTGCGAAGAGCACGCGATAGATGCTGAAGATGGCCACCGACCGGCGCCGGAGCCAGGCTAGCAGGAAGCCGATGGCCAGCAGGCCGGAGAGCGCCGACACGGCAAACCCCACCCCGACGGCCAGCCACTGCTCCCCCGTCAGCGCGGTCTCGAAGAGGCGGCGCGAGCCGTACAGCCCTGCGCCGAACGTGATGGGCGTGGCGAGCAGGAAGCTGAATCGTGCCGCGGCCTCGCGCGTCAGCCCGAGGGCCAGGCCCGCCGTGATCGTCGCACCCGAGCGGCTGATGCCCGGAAGCAGTGCCAGCGCCTGGCTGAACCCGATCGTCAGCGCCGTGCCCGCGGTCATCTCGGTGAGCTCGCGCCGCCGGCTCCCGATGCGGTCGGCAACGAAGAGAGCGGTGGCCCCGAGGACGAGGAATCCGGCGATGGCGAGACGCGCGCCGTCGCTGCCGCCGTGGAAGGCATCCTCGATAAAGCCCTCGAGCGTGAAGCCGATGATGGCGGCCGGGATCGTCGCCATCAGCAGCAGCCACGCGAGGCGCCGATCGGTGTCGGCGCCGATGCGCCGCTCGCGGATGCTGGCCACCCAGGCCCGGAAGTAGCGCAGGAGGTCTCCGGCGAAGTAGACGAGCAGCGCAACGAGCGTCCCGAGGTGCAGGAAGACATCGAACGCGAGGCTGCCGATGAGCCCGTCCGACTCCCAGCCGGCGATCCACGGCGCGAGCTCGAGGTGGGCCGAGGAGCTGATCGGGATGAACTCGGTCAGCCCCTGGAGAAGGCCGACGAGCGCGGCCTGGATGACGATGTCCAATGATGGCTCCGCTGGGGCGCCGAGTATGCCCGATACTCGGCGCCCGCGGCGTTCCTAGCGGATGAAGAGCGGGGCGAGGACCAGGGTGATCGTCGCCAGCAGCTTCACCAGGACGTGGAGCGAGGGGCCGGCGGTGTCCTTGAACGGATCGCCGACCGTGTCGCCGACCACGGCCGCGGCGTGGGCATCGGAGCCCTTGCCGAGGACGTTGCCATCGGCGTCCTTGAGATTGCCGGACTCGATGTACTTCTTGGCGTTGTCCCACGCCCCGCCGCCATTGTTCAGGACGGTGGCCAGAAGAACGCCGGCGATCGTGCCCACCATGAGCATGCCGGCCACGGCCTCGTGACCCAGCAGCAGGCCGACCAGGATCGGCGTCGCGACCGCCACGGTGCCGGGCAGGATCATCTCGCGCAGCGCGGCACGCGTCGTGATGTCCACGACCCGGGCGTAGTCCGGGCGCTGCGTGTAGTCCATGATCCCGGGCATCTCACGGAACTGGCGCCGCACCTCCACGATGATCGCCTGTGCCGCCGTGCCGACCGCGCGGATGGCGAGACTGCTGAAGAAGTAGACGAGCATCGCCCCCATCAGCGCGGCGATGAAGACGTTCACGTTGGCGAGGTCGACCGAGTCGAGCAGCGTGCCCGCTTCTCGGAGTCCGGCCTCGATCTGGCGCTCCAGGATGAGGTTGACCTTGTCGATGTACGCGCTGAACAGGAGGAAGGCCGCGAGCGACGCCGAGGCGATGGCGTAGCCCTTCGTCAGCGCCTTGGTCGTGTTGCCGACCGCATCGAGACGATCGGTGATCTCGCGGGCCTTCGCATCGGCCTTGCTGAACTCGGCAATGCCGCCGGCGTTGTCGGTGATCGGACCGAACGTGTCCATGGCCAGGATGAAGGCCGTGGTCATGAGCATGCCCATGGTGGCCACGGCGGTGCCGAAAATCCCGCCGACGTTGTTGCCGGCCTCGTTGATGAACCCGGCCTGGCTGCCGAGCGTGTAGCTCGCGAAGAGCGCGATGCCGATGGTGATGGCCGTCACGGCCGTCGTCTCGAAGCCCACGGCCGTGCCGCTGATGATGTTGGTGGCGGGGCCGGTTCGGCTGGCCTCGGCGATCTCGCGCACGGGGCGGTAGCTGCCGGCGGTGTAGTACTGCGTGATGTAGACGAAGGCGACGCTGGTCGCCAGGCCGACGACGCCGGCGCCGAAGAACCAGACCCAGGCCGGGATGCCGTTGTCGGGCAGGTCGGTGCCGGTGCCCATCATCACGAACGTCGTCAGCGCCAGACCCGCGACCGACAGGATCGTCGTGACCCAGTAGCCGCGGTTCAGCATGTTCATCGGGTTCTCCGTCTCGCTGCCGCGGACGAAGTACATGGCGATGATCGTGGCCAGCAGGCCGAACCCGCGGACGACGAGCGGGAAGAAGATCCAGGCCTCCGGGTTCGGCCAGCCGAGCTCGACGGCGATGCGCCAGACGGCGACGCCCAGGATCATGGCGCCGATGTTCTCGGCGGCGGTCGACTCGAACAGGTCGGCGCCGCGGCCGGCGCAGTCCCCGACGTTGTCGCCCACCAGGTCCGCCACGACGGCCGCGTTGCGCGGGTCGTCCTCGGGAATCCCCGCCTCCACCTTGCCGACGAGGTCCGCACCGACGTCGGCGGCCTTCGTGTAGATCCCGCCGCCGAGCTGCGCGAACAGGGCGACGAACGACGCGCCGAAGCCGAAGCCCACGATGAGGAACGGTGCCTCCTCGGGGTTCGTGAAGCCGCCGAACGCGGCGAAGATGCCGAAGACGCCGAGCAGGCTGAGCGCCACCACCAGGAACCCGGACACGGCGCCACCGCGCATGGCGACCTGCACGGCGCGAACGAGGCTGTGCTGCGCGGCCGCGGCCGTGCGCAGGTTGGCCTTCACGCTGATCAGCATGCCGATGATGCCCGAGGCCATCGAGCATGCGGCGCCGACGAGGAAGGCGAGGCCGGTCCTCCAGCCGAGGTCGAAGCCGAAGATGCTGGTATCGGCGACCTCCGAGCCCTCGACCAGCGTGATCACCAGGCCGATCACCACCGCGCCGCCGAGGGCGAGGAGGCCGATGGTCTGGTACTGGCGTCGGATGAAGGCGATGGCGCCTTCATAGATCGTGCCGGCGATCTCCTGCATGGCGGGCGTGCCGGTGTCGGCGCGCAGGACGTCCCACGCGAGATACATGGCGAACGCGATCGCGGCGATGCCGGCGATCGGGATCACCCACAGGATGGGCTGGAGCTCCATGGGTCCTCCGCTGGTGGTCCGCTGCGGCTCGTCGGGACCGCTCGCTGGCCGATGTGACACACGCGAAACGCCGGCGGGTGGACACGTCACGAGCCCCGCCAGCGATGGCGGGCGGATTCTAGCATGGGCCGCTGGTGCGACGTGCGGCCCGCTAGTCCGTCAGGGGAGCCAGAGCGGCAACCAGCCCTCCGGCGCGAGCGGCGTCCGACGGCCGGTGCCCAGGTCAAGCAGCTCGAGTGCACCCGGCTCCTCCTCGGCGCCGGCCACGACGATGACCATGGCGTCGGTCCCCGGGGCGAAGGCCGCGTCCGTGACGCGCGCATTGACCACGACCCCCTCGTCGCCGGCGTCGTCCAGCCGCGTCGTGACGCCGAGGCTGCCACGGTCCGTGGCGTAGGCGACCGTGCCATCGGCCGCGACGGCCACGACCCGCCAGCCCGCTCCAAGGACGGTCTCGCTCGGGGTCGTGCCGGATCGGGCGAGCCGGAAGACGGCGTCGTCATCGCCGGGCTCGAGAGGCCGGATGGGGACGGCTGGAGACGCCGCGGGATCACCATCGCCGCGCCGTCCGGGCAGCAGCACGGCGCTGCTGTCCGGCATCCAGGCCGGAGGCCCCGTCGCGTCGAAGGCCACGCGCGTGAGGCGCTGTCCGGGCAGCTCGATCACGCCGACGGCGCCGGAGGCATCGACGAAGGCGAGAGCCAGTCCATCCGGCGCAAATCGCGGGGCGCGCAGGATCGGCGACGGCTCGCCGTCGGCCGGCGACGGCGGCGGGGTCGCACGGAGTTCGCCGGGAACCTCGATCGGCCGCGGGTCGCTGCCGCCGACCTCCCACTGCCACAGGCCGAGGCCGCCGCCGGTGGCGGCGTCGATGCGCCCGAAGGCGACGGTCCGGCCGTCCGGCGCATACGCCGGATCCAGCTCCCAGTGCGATTCGTCGGTGATGACGCGCCGATCCGATCCGTCCGGCCGCAGGAACACGAGCCCGCGGCCATCGGCGACCACCAGCGAGCTTCCGTCCGAAGCGACGGCGTAGTCCAGGACCGGCGCCAGCTCCGCCGAGACCTGGTGCTGCCCGGTTCCATCGGCGTTCATCGCCCAGACGTTCGTGACGCCCGAGCGATCGGTGAGGAACGTGATCTGGTTCGAGATGGTGGCGCTTGGCGCGCCCGTCGTGAACGTCCACGTCAGCCCCTCCGCCATGCCGCCACCGCCCGCCGCGGGCACGATCTCCGGCGCCACCTCCACGGCGAACGTCGTGTTCGGCGGGAGCGGGCCGGACGGGACGAACCTCAGCATCCGCCCGGCGCCGGACGCGTCCTGCTCTTCGCCGGGGACAGCCGTCACCTCGAGCGACCCGGCCACGGCCGGCGTGAGGGTGAACGCATCGCCATCCACCGAGTCGGGGTCGATGGGACGGTCGAACACCACCGCGACGGCCGTGGTCGGCGCGATCCCGTCGACCTGGTCGGCCGGGACGGTCCGTTCGACCTGGAGGCCAGGCTCGACCGTTCGGAAGGCGAACCGCAGCGTCTCGCCGATGGCGACGCCGGCGGCGTCGGTGGCGTCGGCGCCGATGCTGATCTCGTACCGGGTGTCGGGGCGGAGCGGTTCCTCCGAGACGATCTCGAGCAGCTCGCCGGCCCACCGGAGCTCGTGCGAGAAGCCCGGCTGGAGGCGCAGCTGCTCCTCGACGACCGCGGTATCCATCAGGGTCGAAAAGGTGATGGCAACGGTCTGCTCGATCGCGACGGCCTCCGCGCCGTCCTCCGGGTCGGTGGCGACGATCCGTGGCCGACCAGCCGTCTCGAACGCGAAGGCTGACGGCGCCTCGGTCATCTCGTTCCCGGCGAGATCGCGAATGCCGGGCTCGACGTGGACCTCGTAGCCGGTGCTGAGCTCCAGCGGGTCCGCCGGCGTGAAGATCAACGCGGTGCCGCTCCAGCTCGCCGTCCCCTCCACGGCCGGCTCGAGGCGGATGGCATCCACCGCATCGGTCTCCACGGGCTCGTTGAAGGCAACCTCGATGCTGGTGGTGATCAGGGCGAGCTGCGGATCACCGCCGACCGGCTGCGTGACGGCGATCGAGACGACTTCGGGCGGGCGGGCGTCCACCGTGCTGGCGATGTAGAGCACAGCGGCCAGCGCCAGGCCACCGATCCCGATGACGAGGAGGCTGCGAACGAGGACCCCGCGCATCGGCGCGCGTCAGCGGTGTCGCAGGCGGGCAGGGAGGATCTGGAGCTCGTCCCGGTACTTGGCGACGGTCCGCCGCGCCAGCGCGACGCCTTCCTCCCCGAGGGCATCGGCGATCTCCTGGTCGGAGAGCGGGTGCTTGGCGTCCTCCGCCTCGATCATGCGCCTGATCTGGTCCTTCACGCCGAGCGAGGCCGTGAAGAAGTGGCTGAATGGCACGACCTCGCCCGAGGGCAGCATGACGTACTTCTCCGCCGTTGCGCGACTGACCGTCGACTCGTGCATGCCGATCACATCACCGACCTCGGCACGCGTCAACGGCACGAGGTGCTGGACCCCGTTGGTGAGGTAGTCGCGCTGCCGATCGATCAGGCACTCGGCGATGCGATGGATCGTGGCGCGACGACGGTTGATGTTGTCGATGAAGAACTTCGCGCGACCGACGTACTGGCGAACGTGCTGCTTCTCGTCCTCGGTCGTCTCGTCGCTGCGCAGCTTGGCCGACAGGCTCGAGTAGATCGGTGCCACCCGGAGGCTGAACCGCCGGGACTCGACAACCTCCGCCGTCAGCTCGCCGTCGACATCGCGAATGAGGACGTCAGGGCGCACGATGGTCCGAGGGGCGTCCCCGCTCACGGCGGCCGTGAAGGCGGAGGTCGGGTACGGGTTCAGGTTCAGCTTCACGAACTCCCAGACGGCGACCACGTCCTTCTGGGATGCCCCGACCGCGGCGGCGACTTCGCGGAAGCGGCGTTCGCCGAGGTCGGCGAGGTGCTCCCCCACCACGGCCTCGGCGTGCGGCGGGACCTCCATCTCCCCCTGCTCGCGCAGGTACTCGATCTGGGCCAGCAGCGACTCGGTGATCGACCGTGAGCCGATCCCGATCGGCTCGAGGCCCTTCATGGCATTGAGCACCTGCTCGACATCCGCAACGGTGACGCCGGTGGTCGCCGCGATCTCCGCATCCGACTCGGTGAGGAAGCCGTTCGAGTCGAGAGCGCCGATGACGTGCTCGGCCACGTGATGGAGTGACGATGGCAGCTGGGCGTGGAGGCTCCACATCAGGTGGTCCTCGAGGGTGAAGTCCGCCTCGGCACGCGCGATCGGGTCGAACTCGTCGTCCTCGTCGCGCAGCCGGCTGGCCCCGTCTCCCGGAAGGTCATCGACGCTCAGCTGCGCGGCGTCATCGCCCTCGCCCTTGCGAGGCATGCACTCGGTGCAGTAGTTGCCGCTGATGGGGCTGCTGCAGATCGGGCAGGTGGGCAGCTCGTCCATCTCGAGGGCGGGATTCTCGTCCAGCTCCTGGGCGATCGCCTCCTGCAGCTCGACCGAGCTCATCTGCAGGATGTAGTTCGCCGCGATCTGCTTCGGCGTGACTTTCGCCTGCATCATGGGCTGGAGCTGCTGGTTGAGCTCGATCGACATGGAACCTCTGGGATCGGGTGGCTTCGGGACGGTGCAGTATAGGTGGGTCGACCATTTCGGCCCACGGTGAACGATCGGTTGGACGCTCCAATGCGGGAACCGTGCCAACCGCGCGGGGACGGGCCAACGCCGGGAACGGGGCCTCGCTCAGCCCGGTGCGGCGTTCACGCGACGAATGACCGGGGTCGGACCGCCGAAGCCGATGAGGTTGTAGCCGGCCGGATCCTGCGAGAGGCGGGCGCGGTACTCGCGCATCGGCCAGCCGAACAGGCCGCACAGGTGCACCCGGTTGACGTGGTTGTGCGCCACGACCACCGCGCACCGCGCTCGATCCTCCGCCAGCCACGCCTCGACCGGCCCGAGCACGGCGGCCGATCGCGCATCGACGTCGCGTCCGGCCTCGCCGTGAGGACAGCTCGTCTCGTACGGGTCTGCCTCCCACCGCGCCCGCAGCTCCGGGTCGCGCGCCTCGCATTCCTCGGCGGTCAGGCCGTCCCACTCGCCGTAGTCGATCTCCAGGAGGCCGCTCGCCACCTCGATCCGCGCCGGGTCGATGCCGATTGCCTCGGCGATGGGTCCCGCCGTCTCGCGGCATCGTCGGGCCGGGCTGGTCAGCAGTCGGAGCTCGTCGTGTGGCAGCTCGTCGAGCTCGGCGGCCAGCGCCGATCCGAGGCGGCGCGCCAGGTCCACGCCGGCCGGCGCCAGCGGCAGGTCGCTGCGCTGCCCGAGGTTCCGTCCCGCGGCCGATGCCTCGGTGATCGAGTGGCGAGCGAGGATGAGGCTGCCCATGTCGCTGACGAGTCTACCGGCTGCGGTGCGCTATTCTGTCGCGGCCCACCTCCGCATACCAGGCTTCATGACGTACGTCCCCGAAGACAGCGACACTCCCGGCGCGCCCGCGACGAGCGAGCGCGCCGGTTCGCGCCGAGCACTGGGGTGCGCCTTCGAGGTCGTCGAGACGCTCGTCCTCACGCTGCTGATCTACCTGGTCATCCACAACTTCGTGGCACAGCCGTTCGAGGTCCAGCAGAGCTCGATGGTGCCGACCATCGTGGACGGCGAGTACATCCTGATCGACAAGCTCACGACCCGCTTCGATGGGTATCACTACGGCGACGTCGTCGTCTTCGAGCCGCCGGACAGCTCCGGCCTGGCGACCGATGGCATCCCGTTCATCAAGCGCGTCATCGGCATGCCCGGCGACACGATCACGCTCGAGAACGGGCGCGTCTTCATCACCCAGCCCGGCTCCAGCCCCGTGCGCATCGAGGAGCCCTATGTCGTGCAGGAGCCCGACGGGTCGGCGTCCGCCACCCTTCCGCGGGATCCCCAGGGCATCCAGGACGAATGGGTCGTCCCCGAGGGCGCGTACTTCGTCATGGGCGACAACCGGCCCCAGAGCCAGGACTCGCGCGCCTTCGGGCCGATCGACAAGGACCTGATTCTCGGCCGCGCCTGGCTGCGCTACTTCCCGCTCGAGCGGATCGGGTTGATCGAGCGGCCGGAGTACCCGGCACTCGATACGGCCGATGCGAGCGGCTGGATCCTGGTCGGACTGCCGGGCTCGCCCGCTCGCTGAGCCCGGGCCGGGCGGGTCAGGCCCGGGCCGGCTCCTCGGCGACGATCCAGGCGTCGACGTCTCGGGCGTAGCCGGTCACCGCATCGGCACCGAACCATAGCCCGAGCTCGGCCTCGGCCGTCTCCGGGGCGTCCGAGGCATGGATGAGGTTCCGAAGGCCGCTGACGCCGAGGTCGCCGCGGATCGTGCCGGGCTCCGCCTCGTTCGGCATCGTCTTGCCGACCATCCTGCGGACCACGGCGATCGCATCGGGCCCCTCCAGGGCGATCGCGGCCACTGGCGAGGAGGTGATGAACTCGACGAGGCCGTCGTAGAAGTGCTTGCCGGCGTGGACGGCGTAGTGTTCCTCGGCGATCTCGCGCGGCACGGCCAGCAGGCGGAGGCCCACGACCTTGAGACCCTTGCGCTCGAATCGGCCGATAATCTCGCCGATCAGGCCGCGCTGCACGGCGTCGGGCTTGGCGAGGACGAGGGTGCGCTGCATGACGGGATGAGGCTCCTGGTGAGGGTGGAAGATCAGGCCCGCTGGCCGGCGGCCCGGTCGTAGGCTTCGTTCGCCTCGACCTCGCGTCCCGCGGCGCGGAGCAGGTCGCCGTAGAGTAGCAGACGCTCCGCGGCCGGCTGCCCGCCGAGGGTCGGCTCGATGATGGCGACACCATCCGCGGCCAGTGAGGGATCGAGCCGGACGGCGATCGACAGCTCGCCATCGCCACGTCCCCGGTCGCCGGCCACGTACGACACGCGCGCCTCCTCGAGCCGCGACCGTCCCGCCGCCACCCGCTCGTCGCCCACCGCCTCCGGCTCGTCGTCGCCCGCGACCGATGGCGACCACGGTGGGCGCACCGCCGGGCGCGGTGACGGCCCGGCCAGCTCGACGGGGAGCGGCCACGAGAGACGCCCCGGGATGCCGCCCTGGAGCTCGAAGGCTCCCTCGACACCGATGCCGTCGATGACGCGCTCCATCGCCCCGGCCGCGCGATCCGGCTCCCCCGCCGCGGCCAGCGCGTCGGCCTCGATGATGCCGGCGATCGGGAGCCGCCGCTGGGGGCTGCCGGGGCGCACCGCGTCGAGGGCGTGTCGCGCCGCGACCGGGCGGGACTGACGCCAGAGCGCCTCCGCCAGCAGGACGCGGAGCGCGTCGGTCTCGTCGGTCAATCCCGCGTTCTCGGCTTCCAGCCATCCCAGGCGCCTCCGCACGGTCCCCTCGGCGAGGCCGGCCTGTCCGGCGTCGAGCTGAGCGCGGGCCAGCGCCAGCTCGTCGGCCACCAGGTCGATCACCTGGACCGTCGAGTCGTCCGGCACCGGCACCGCGTCGGATGGGGCGGCGGCCTCCGCATCGCTCATGCGCGCAGGGCACGCTCGAAGCGTCCGCGCGAGCGGAACGGGCCGAGGACGGCGAGGCGCGCACCCGCCGGCGCCAGGTATCGTTGCGCCACGCGCAGCAGGTCGTCGCGGGTCACCGCTTCGAGCCGCTCGACCACCTCCTCCACTGTCATGATCCGCGGCAGCAGCGCCTCCCCGGTGCCGATCCAGCCAGCGACAGCGCCGGAGTCCTCCATGCGCAGCTCCAGTCGGCCACGCGTGTAGGCGCGCGCACGGTCCAGCTCGGTCGCCGCCACCGGCTCGCTGCTGATGCGGTCCAGCTGCTCAACGATGGCGTGGACCACCCGCTCGGCATCCTCCGGGTCGAAGCCGGCGTGGATCCCGAAGGTGCCGACGTCGGCGTACATGGCACTGAAGGTCGACACGTCATACACGAGCGATCGGCGCTCACGCAGGTCGAGAAACAGGCGACTGCCCATGCCATCGCCGAGCACCGCGCCGAGCAGGTCGAGGGCCCATCGATCCGGGTCGTCACGCGCCACCCCCGGCATGCCCAGGCACAGGTTGCCCTGGCTCAGCTGGCGATACGAGACCCGCAGGGCCCCCGCCGCCGCGGGAACCGGCTTCCCGGCGGGCATCGGCGCCGGACGCGGACGGGTGCCGTTGAGCTCCGGGCCGTCCGCCGTCCACCCGGTCGCCGCGCGCACGACGGCGTCATGGTCGATCGCCCCGGCGGCGGCGAGCACCGCGGCTCCCGGCCGGTAGGCGGCGCGCCAATGCTCGAGGACGCCCTCGTGGGTCGCACGCCGCACCGAGCCGATGGTCCCGGCGATCTCGCGGCCCAGCGGGTGCTTCCCGAAGAGAAGCTCGTCGAACATGGTGAACACGTGGTCCGAGGGCGAGTCCACGTACATCCGAATCTCGTCGACGATGACCGGCTTCTCGGACCGGAGGTCGGCGGCGCGCAGGAGCGGCCGCAGGGCGAGCTCGTTGACGGCCTCGAGGGCCACGTCCCAGTGGGCGGCGGGAACCTTGGAGCTGAAGATCGTCAGCTCGCGGTCGGTGCTGGCATTCACGCTGCCGCCGATGCCCTCGACGCGCTGCGAGAGGGAGCCGGCCTCGGGGTAGCCGCGCGTGCCCTTGAAGACGAGGTGCTCGAGCAGGTGCGAGAGCCCGGCATGCGCGTCGTCCTCGTGACGGGAGCCGACCGGGATGAAGAGCGCCACGCTCGTGGAACGCGCGCCGGGTACGGCCTCGGTCACGACGCGCAGGCCGCTCGGAAGGATCGTCCGCCGGTGGCGGAGCCCGGGGTCGGGGCTTCGACGGGAGCGGGCGCTGAGCGGGGTCGCCGTCACGCCCCGTCCTCGTCCTCGTCGGTGCGATCGCCGTCGGCGCCGTCCGCCTCGGCCGACATCAACAGCTCCATCTGGATGAA
>Ga0299913_10002254_pt1 | contig 15086 bp, 18 predicted proteins | sample RVTome_9_FD_201360 | JGI IMG/M metagenome (GOLD analysis project Ga0299913, IMG submission 201360) | Soil microbial communities from uranium-contaminated site in the Upper Colorado River Basin, Wyoming, United States - RVT155D38 (version 2) ...
CGCGACGAACGCCCGTGGACCGACACCGAAGCCCAGCGCTACGCCGAGCTGCGGGAGCTACGCGGTGAAGCGCGCCGGCGTCACGACCTCGCCGCCCGCGACCTGAAGCGGCTCATGGCCGGCGCCCGGATCTGGTAGCGCCGCTGAAGCCGATCCGCACGTAGGCCGCTTCGGGGATGGCGTCCACGTCCTTGTAGACGTGATGGACACAGGGCTCCCCCGCCCGTTCCGGCGGATACTCGATCGACGTCGGCGTGCCGCCCTGCTCGACCGGCTGGATCTCGTTGTTCACGGAGCAGTGCGCGCAGTACACGGGCAGCGCGTCGCGCTCGAACGTGCGACCAGCGCGCTCGCGCAACGTGAGGTACGGCCCGCCGTCGACGTCGTAGCGCCCTTCGTCGATCAACCGCCCGCCGCTACCGCAACGGAATGACAGCACGATCTTCTCGTCGTCCTCGCTGACCTCGCAGGCGCCCCCGTTGGACACCATCGCTCGCGCGATCGCCTTCGCCCGTACCGTCGCCGGCAGCGAGTCCCACGGCGGTGCGCCGGGAGGCTCGCGCCGCGCGCGGATGAAGTCGTCGCTGCTTGTTCGCAACGCCCGCTCGACAGCTTCCTCTCCGAGCTCGCGGCCGATGAACGAGAGCAGGGACGCGATCCAGTCGATCGAGTAGTCGCGCAACGAGAGCGTGCGTCGAGCGGCCTCCTCGATGTGCGCGAGCGCGTCGTCGGTCCGGCCGTCGACGATGGCCTGCCTGGCCCGCTCCCACGACGGGAGCGTCATGGACTCGAGCTCGGCATCCGTGAAAGCAGCCATCGGATTACCTCCTTGTCAGCAACAGGCACCCGCCGAGGGGTCCGCCGCCGGCGGCGGCCACCGCGACCTCGGGTTGACGTCCGCCCGCCCGCACCACCTGGCGATCGCCGCCCTCACCCCACAGCTGGGTGCACGCCTCGTGGATGAAGCCGTAGCCGTGCAACCGTCCGGACGAGAGTTGCCCGCCGTGGGTGTTGAGCGGGATGAGCCCATCGCGGGCGATGTTCTCGCCGCCGTCGATGAACGGACCGCCCTCGCCCTTGCCGCAGAAGCCCAGGGCTTCGAGCCAGGCCATCGTGATGAAGCTGAAGCCGTCGTACAGCTCGGCCACATCGACATCGGCGGGCTTCAAGTCGGTGCGCGTCCACATCTGGGCAGCCGCGTCGCGCAACGCCATCGTCGTGATGTCGTCCCACTGGTCCCACGACGGCCGGCCGTGGATCGCCGACCCCACCGCTTCGACGTGGATCGGCGTCTTCCGCAGTCCCGAAGCATCAGCGCGCGACACCACCAGCGCGGTCGATCCGTCTGCGGGCACGTCACAGTCGTACAGACAGAATGGCCACGACACCATGCGAACGTTCATGTACTCGTCGAGCGTCATCGGCTCGCGGTACACGCCCTTCGGGTTGAGCTCGGCGTTGCGCCGGCCGTTCAGCGCGATCCAAGCAAGCTGCTCGCGGGTGGTGCCGAACTCGTGGAAGTGCCGCGACGCCATCATCGCGATCCAGTTCGCCGCGGACGCCGCTCCGTACGGGATCGTCCACTGCATGAAACCGCCGACACGGGGCAGCTTGCCGCTGCCGACGTTGACGTTGCTGCCGACGCCGATGCCGGCTCGGCCACCGGAGCCTTGCGCGGAGCCCTCGAACACGGTTCGGAAGCACAGCACGTGCTCGGCGAGGCCGGCGCTGACCGCGAGACAGGCGTTGATGACCGATCCGAGCTGCCCGGGCGACTCCATGCTCCCGGCGAACCAGTTGAGGTTCAGCCGCAGCGCGTCCTGCACGTCGGTCACACCCGCACCGGAGAACCCCGCCGGTTGATCCATCGCCCCCGGGTACGTCGCGATCCCGTCGATGTCGTCGCGCGTCAGCCCGGCGTCGGCGATGGCTTCGAGGCACGCGTCGAGCGTGAGGTCGAGCGGGTTGCGGTGCAAGCGACGCCCGACATCGGACTGGCCGATGCCGGAGATGATCGCCCGACGCTCTCCGACTTCCATCACGGCACCGGCTCGAAGAACGGGAGCCACACGTCCTCGTAGTTGTCGAACACGACACGCACCGGCATGCCGACGTGCACGTCCTCCGGCGCGCAGCCCACGATGCCGGTCGTGAGTCGCAGGCCGACTTGTTCCGGCAGCTCGACGATCGCGATCACGTACGGCGGGTCCAGGCCCGGGATCCACGGCTGGTAGTTGATGGTGAACCCGTGCACGGTCGCCTCGCCCGACACGGCATCCGGCGAGAGGTTCTTCGAGAGGCAGCTCGGGCAGCGAGGCGACCACGGGTGGATCCACGTGCCGCAGTCCTGGCAGCGCAGGAACCGCAGCTCGCCGTGCTCGCCCCCGGTCCAGAAGTACTCGTTCGTCTCGGTGAGGCGCGGCAGCAGCCGGAACGGCTTCTCGTCGGTCACTCTTCCTCTTCGACGGCCGGCGCCGCGTCGAACCCTTGGCGGGCGTGAGGAAGCGCCTCGACCGCGGCCAGGATGCCGAACGCCGGGGTCGTCAACATGATCGAGCCCACGACGTCGGCCCATGTGGCGCCGAACTCCCGGGCGAGCATCGCGTGGCGCACGATCCCCTCGGGGTTTCGGGCGATCACCGTGCACACCATGCGGATGAGCTCGTGCGTCTTGCGGTCGGGCGCGGCGAGCGAGTCGATCTGGCCGAGCCACGCGCTCTGGGCGTCGCGCAGCGAGGGGAACACCTCGTACACCGGTGCCTCCCACCGGAACGTGAAGTCGGGTCCGTCCGCCATCGAGTGGAGACTAGGACGCCGGACGGAAGATCGGGACCGTGACCTCGTCGGTCTCGACACGGAAGTCCACGACCAGCGGCATGCCGATCTTCAGGTCAGCTTCGTCGCAGCCCTCCACGTTGGTCATCATGCGCGGCCCCTCTTCGAGATCGACGATGGCCGCCACGTAGGGCACGCGTTCGTTGAACGGCGGCAGATCGTTCCGGTGCACGACCGAGTAGGTGTACAGCGTCGCCCTGCCGCTTGCTTCCTCCCACTCGACGTCGTTGCTCCAACAGAACGGGCAGAACGGACGGGGATAGAAGTGGGCGCGACCGCACGAGCTGCACCGCTTCACGAGCAGGCGTCGATCGCGGGCGGCGTCCCAGTACGCCTTTGTCTCGTGATCGGGGTTCGGAAGGTCGAACCTCGGCGCGCTCATGGATCCTTCGGGAGCCCGAGCAGGCGCTCGGAGATCACGTTGCGCTGCACCTCGCTCGTGCCGCCGGCGATCGTGAGGCAGCGGTTCGAGAGGAAGCCGCCGAGCCACGACGCGGCGTCACCGTCGATCGCGCTCGACGCTGCGCCCAAAAGGCTCACGCCGACCTCGGAGACACGCTGGTCGTGCTCGACGCCGAGGAGCTTCCTCACGCTCGACTCTGGGCCCGGCTGTGCACCGGACAACGCACGCGTGGTCATGCGCGAGCCGAGGATGCTCAAGCTCTGCGCTTCGGCGAGCAGCCCGCCCACCTCGTCGACCGCGAGCTCGTCGTCAACCGGCACGAGCCCGACCAGCATCTCGATGCCGAGCCCGAACGACGCGCCCGAACCCATCGACACGCGCTCGTTCTCGAGGGTCGTGCGAGCCGCCCGCCAGCCGTCGTTGACGTCGCCGATGACGCAGTCATCGGCGACGAACACATCCGAGAGGAACACCTCGTTGAACATCGCCTCGCCGGTCAGCTCTCGCAACGGACGGATGTCGAGCCCCTCGCTCTTCATGTCCACGAAGAAGCACGTGATGCCGTTGTGCTTCGGGAGGGTCGGATCCGTGCGGGCAAGGCAGATCCCCCAGTCGGCCTGAAGCGCCATCGACGTCCACACCTTCTGCCCGGTGAGCAGCCAGCCACCGTCGTCTCTGCTCGCCTTCGTCGAGAGCGACGCCAGGTCGCTCCCCGCGCCCGGCTCGCTGAACATCTGGCACCAATTCATCTCGCCGCGCAGCGTCGGGCCCATCCACCGCTCCTGCTGCTCGGGCGTGCCGTGGGCGATGAGCGTCGGCAGTGACCAGGCGCCGACGGCGAGGTGCGGGCGGCGCACCCGCGCGACGCGGAACTCGTGGTCGATGACGAGCTGCTCGAGCGGCGACGCGTCGCGCCCCCACGGCGTAGGCCAGTGCGGAGCGACGTAGCCATTGTCCGCCATGATCCGGCGCCATTCGCTCTTGTCATGCGACTTGAGATCGTCGAGGAAGGCGCGCACCTCGGTGGCGATCGGCTCTGCCTCGGGCGGGAGGTCAACGGCGAGCGAGCGGCGGACGCCGCTCTCGACGAGGTCGAAGACTCGGCGGCGGGGTGCGTGCGGGGAGCCGCCGAGCAGCGCCTTCAGGGCCGTCGCCCGCTTCAGGTACAGGTGGGCGTCGTGCTCCCACGTGAAGCCGATGCCGCCGAGCACCTGCACGCAGTCCTTCGCGCACTTGAAAAAGGCATCAGGCACGAGCGCGCCCGCGACCGCGGCGGTGAGGCCGCGCTCGTCGTCTGAGTCCGCGGGACGGGCCGCGTCCCATGCGACCGCACGGGCCTGCTCGAGCGCGAGGAGCATGTCGGCGCAGCGGTGCTTCACACCTTGGAACTGCCCGATCGGGCGACCGAATTGCTCGCGCACCTGCGCGTACTGCGATGCCGTCTCGACGCACCAGGCCGCACCCCCGGTCGACTCGGCCGCGAGAAGAACGGTGACGAGATCCTTCACGATGCGACCACCGGGGTCTGGCAGGAAGCCGAGCGATGGCGCGTCGCCGGTGACGTCCGCGACGCGACGGGTCATGTCGAGGTTGGTGCGGGAGGTGATCGTCAGCTGCTTCGCTTCGACAACGTTCCAGCCACCGTCGGCCGGCAGGATGACGAGGTCGGCGAGCCCGGCACCGAGCACCGGCGTGCTGAACGCGACAGCGCCTCGCACCGACCCGTCGGCCAGCCCCGGCAGCAACGTCGTGCGCGTGCCGTCGTCGGCGAGGCGGTCGATGGCCGCCGACGCGAGGACGGTTGGCAGGAAGGGTCCCGGTGCACACGCTCGGCCGAGTTCCTCGAGCACGACCGCGAGCTCGGGCAGGCCGTAACCCGAGCCACTGACGTCCTCCGGAAGGTGAAGGCCGAGCCACCCGAGGGCGGCGAGGTCGTCCCAGAACGGAGGGAGCGTCTCGGGCGCGTCATCCAGCAACGCGCGGGGCACGGCTGCAGGGCAGCGGTTCGTCACCCACCGCCGCGCCGTCTCGTGCAATGCGACGTGATCGTCGCTGATGCCGAGCGTCATGCGTCAGAAGCGTCGCCGTCGTCGAGCGACAGGGCGAGCGTCGGGCAGCCGTCGACCGCGAGGTGGATCTTGTCGTCGGGGTCACCCGCCGGATCGATGACGATGGCCTTCATCTCGTCGTCGAGATCGAACGTGTCCGGCGCGTGGAACGCGCAGTTTCCCGACCCCATGCACCGCTCGCGATCGACCTTGATGGTGAGTGGCATCCGTCCCCCTGGGTCGGTCACACTACCTGACAGTGGTGTCAGGTTCGGTGGTCGACGCGGACGCACATGTCAACGAGGATCCGTTCTCGTGGAACGAGCTCGCGGACCTGCATCCCGGTTGGCTGTCCTCCGGGAAGTCGGCCGACAAATGGGTCGCGCAGATCGGCGACAAGCTCTACCCGACGCAAGAGGGTCCCGGCCGAGGCGTGCCGATCGACTCGGCGACGAACCCCGCGTGTGCGGCCGGCGCCGCCGACCTCGACCAGCGGCTGGCCGACATGGACAGCGAGGGCATCGACATCCAGGTGCTCTACGGCGGGCTGATCATCGGCCTCACGTCCTACGACGACGCCGGCTTCGCGCTCGACGTCGCGCGCGCGTACAACGACTGGCTGCTGGCCAAGGTCTGCGGCCACCGGCCCGACCGCCTCAAGGGCGTCGCGGTCGTCCCGCTCCAGGACGTGAATCGGTCGATCACCGAGGTCACCCGCGCCGCTCGGCTCGGCGCGGTCGCCGTCGCGATTCCTCCGGTGCTCGGCGCGGCCAACCTCGACGACCCGTCGCTCACGCCGTTCTTCGACTGCTGCGCCGACCTCGACCTCGCGGTCGCCGTTCACAGCGCACCGGGCATGAACCTCGAGCTGCCGGGCGCCGGCCGCTTCGACAACTACGCCCAGGTGCATTGCCTGTCGTTCCCGGTCGACCAGATGGTGGCGTTCACTGCGCTGGCGATGGGCGGTGTCCTCGATCGCCTGCCCTCGCTACGGGTCGCGTTCCTCGAATCCGGCACGGGATGGGTGCCGTACTTCGTGCACCGGATGCACGAGCACTTCGAGAAGCGCCCGGAACTGCTCCCCGCGATGAAGACGGATCCGCGCGAACTACTGGCGCGCGGGCAGTGCTACTTCAGCTTCGAAGCCGAGGAACCGCTGCTGGTCACGTGCGTCGAGCAGCTCGGCGACAACTGGTTGATCTACGCGTCGGACTATCCGCACTGGGACTCCGACTTCCCCGGCACCGTCGCCGAAGTGCGCCGCCTCGCCGCGGACCTCGGCGAGGACGTGACCGCCAAGCTCCTCGGCGCAAACGCGTCGCGCCTCTACAACCTCTAGCGGGACCCGAGGACGCAGAACTCGTTGCCTTCCGGGTCAGCGAGCACCACCCACGACTCGTCTCCCTGCCCGATGTCGGCTCGCGTGGCGCCGAGGGCGAGAAGTCGTTCGACCTCCGCATCTCGGTCGTCGGGCCGAAAGTCGAGGTGCAGCCGGTTCTTCGTCTGCTTGGTGTCGGGGACGGCAACGAACAGGAGCCCGGGAAGGCGATCTGCGGCCGGTCGGATCTCGAACTCCTCCGGGTCGTCGTTGACGACCACCCACCCAAGCGCTTCTCGCCACCAGTTCCCGAGGACGAGAGGGTCCCGTGCATCGACAATCGTCTGCTCCCACTCGAGGCTCATGACGCGGCGCCGCTCTACCTCGGCGTCAGTCCTTCACGTAGTCGACGTCGGTGAGAGACGTCTCCTCGATGCCGAGGACGTTGAGCGTGCGGCCGAGCGCGACAAACGTGGCGATGCAGATCGTGAGGTCGAGGATCTCCGCGTCGGTGAAGTGCTCGTGCAGCTGATCGAAGAAGGCGTCGTCGATCGCCGTGTGCGCGATCGCGAACCGTTCGGCGTAGTCGATCGCCATCTTCTCCTGCGGTGAATAGCGGCCGTCGTTGTGGAACATGGAGACGTGGGCGTAGAAGTCCTCGGTCATGCCCTGCTCCATCACCGAGTCGGCCCGGAAGTTGAGGCAGACCTTGCACTCGTTGAGCTGGGCGATGCGCATGCGGGCGGCTTCCCGGACGCGCGTGGGAATGATGCTCTTGTTGTACGCCGCGTCGCTCAACCTGGCGACCGCCGCTCCCATCTCGGGACGCAACATCCAGACCTGGACGGCGTCGCCTCCTTCACCCTCAGGAATGTTGATCCGCGGCATCGCGCCACCCTACGCCGCGGGCCGCAACGATCACCCGCCCCGTCGGACCTGGAAGCGGCGGCGTTTCGCCTGCTCGCCGGGAGGCTCCTCGAACACCAACCCCTTGCCGCCGAGCGATGCCGCCTCGATCGCCGGTGCGACCGTCGCCGACATCGGCCACGGAAGCTCGCGGGTGTTGAACCACCCGACCTCGCTGATGTCCCCGTGGCCGGTGACACGGGCCGATCCCTGGATGAACCGGCAGCGATACACGATGAGCATCAAGGCCTGCGGCTGGCCGGACTTGTAGCGGACACCAACCACGTGGTCCATGGCGCTCGTGACGTCGGTCTGCACGACGATCTCGCGGACCAGGGTCTCCTCGGGACTCTCGTAGTCGGGCACCAGGCCACCCGGCAAGCCGTACTGCCGCGCGCCATGCCGCTCCCGTATCAGGAGCACGCGACCGGCGCTGTCGAGCAGCACACCCGCCACCGCGACAGCGAACCGTTGGACCCCTGCCATCGCTCCATGCTCGCGCGACGATGGAGACCCGCGATGGAGATGTTCAAGGACTTCACGTTCGACGCCGCACACCTCTTGCCCAACGTGCCCGCCGGGCACAAGTGCGCCCGGCTGCACGGCCACACGTTCAGCGTCACGGTCGCCGTCGACGGCCCGGTCGACGATCGATCCGGATGGATCATGGACTTCGGAGAGCTGAAGGCGATCGCGGGAGGAGTGATCGACGAGCTCGACCACCGCTATCTGAACGAGCTCCCTGACCTCGACAACCCGACGAGCGAGAACATCGCTCGCTGGATCTGGACGCGGCTCGCCCCCTGCGTCAAGGGCCTGTCAGCTATCACCGTGCGCGAGACGTGCACCGCGGGCGTCGTCTATCGCGGCGACTGACGAGTAATCGCTTTGTCCGAATCGGCCGGATCACTACGGTCGACGGCATGGTTGTCGTAGTCGTGCACGAGCTGAGCTCGTTGTATCTCGGTGAGGGATTCGTCCTCGTCGATCGCGTGCACGCGCTCGAGTTCGAGGATGTCGTAAGCGCTCAGGTGTTCCTCGACCGCCATGCGAGCGAGCCGTGCTTCGTCACCGAAGACGTCGCGCAGACCGCGGCCTGACGCTGGCGGTTCAACCGAAGCGTTCGGCCAGGTCGTAGAAGGCCATCGGACCGTCCCAGAGGATCACCCGCGCGTCGTCCTCCGACACGTTCTGCTCCTCGCACTCGTGCAGGAACGCTTCGGGCGCGCCCGGATACACCGCGTCCGGATGGGGGAAGTCGCTGGCCCACATGACGTACTCGGGACCCATCCACTGCACGACCAGGCCGACGCAGTCGTCGTCAGCTTCGGTCGAGATGACGCAGTGCGAGTCGAACAGATTGGTCGCCGACGGACGCCCCGGCGTGAGCCACTCGAGGTGGTCGTCGAGGCGGGCCAACCAGTACGGCAACCAGCCCGTACCCGACTCGAGGAACGCCACTCGCAACTCGGGATGTCGCTCGAGCGCGCCATCGAGCACCAACGACGCCATCGCCGCCATCTGCTCCATCGGATGCGACATCGCGTGGCGCGCCGCGAATCCCGTGAACCGGTCCGCGCCGATCGTCGCCGTGCGCAAACCGAGCCCCTCGTGCACCGAGAGCGTCAAACCCAGCTCGACACACGTGGACCACAGCGGGTCGTAGGCGAGATCGCCGAGGTTCCGTCCGTAGAGGTGGTTCGGCCGCGCCATCACGCCGACCAGTCCGAGGTCGGCGACGCGCTTGGCCTCCTGCACGGCGAGATCGACGTCGACGATCGGCACGATCGCGACACCCGACATCCGCTCAGGGGCGGTGTCGCAGTACGACGAGATCCAGTCGTTGTACGAACGGCACGCGTCGGCCGACTGCGACGGCGTCAACGACGGAAGGTACGGCACGAACAAGCCCATCGACGGGTACAGGACGACCGCGTCGATGCCTTGCGCGTCCATCGCCCGCAAGTAGGACGGGGCATCGAAGCCGTGCTCGAACTGGTCGATGAGCAGGTCGAAGTCGCCGCACGGCACCATCGGCGTATCGGGGGCGAAGACGATCGCGTCGGTGCCTTGTGTCCACTCCGCGAACACATGTGCCGGTTCGACGACGTGGGCGTCGGCGTCGAGGACACGAAAGCCGTTGATCACGTGCGCCTCACATTCGCCTCGCAGCCAGCCCGCCGTCGAGAGGAAGCACCGCGCCGCTCGTCCACGCCGCGCCATCAGACAGCAGGAATGCGACCGCGGCGCACACCTCCGACGCCCGTCCCAGCCGTTTCATCGGAAGGTTGGAAGCCACCCCGGCGCGTACGGCTTCGGGGTCAGGGGCCATGTCGGTGAGCCGGACGAACAGGCCGGTGTCGGTCGGGCCGAGCGACAGCACGTTGACGCGCACGCCGTCGGGAGCGTGCTCGATCGCCACCTGTTTGCACAGGTTCGTGAGCCCGAACTTCGACGCGCAGTACGCCGGGAACTGCGGGGCCACGATCGAGCCGAGCGTCGAGCCCATCGCCACGATCGACCCTCCCCCGGCAGCCACCATGTGGGGCACGGCGTGACGCATGCACAGGAACGGGCCCTTCAGGTTGATGTCGATGACCCGCTGCCAGTCCTCGTCGGTGCAATCGACGATCGGCGCGCGGGTCTCCACCGCTGCGCTCAACACCAACGCCGTCAGCGAACCCCGAGCCGCGGCTGCGGACACGACACGTGCCACGTCGGCGTCTGTGCGTACGTCGCACTCCTCGATCCACGGCTCGGTCGCATCGGTGTCGAGCCCGACCACGTCGTAGCCGTCGTCACGAAGCCGGTCCGAGATCGCCGCGCCGAGCCCCGAGGCCGCGCCGGTCACCAAAGCCACGCTCATCGTGCCTCCCGGGGGCTGCGCCCCCGCACCCCATCGCCGTCCGGCTCGCTGGCGCTCGCTCGTCCGGCCCGCTTCGCTTCGCTCATCGGAGCGCCGCCAAGCCGCCGTCGGCCGGGACGATCGCGCCAGACACGTACGCCGATTGATCCGACGCGAGGAACAGCGCGATCCCGGCGACGTCTTCCGCCGTACCGAGGCGCTGTAGTGGGATCACGCGGGCGAGCCCCGCGAGGAAGCCCTCGGTGTCATCCATCTCCTCGGCCACCTTCCGGAAGCGCGGCGTGTCGATCGACCCCGGCGCGATCACGTTGGCGCGCACCTTCGGCCCGTACTCGACCGCGATCTGGCGGGTGAGCGCGACCAGCCCCGCCTTCGCGGCGCCGTACGCGACGAAGCCCTCGGAGCCGATGAGCCCGAGCACCGACGCGGTGTTGATGATCGACCCGCGACCGCCGTCGAGCATGACGGGGATCGCGGCCCGGCACGCCCAGAACACGGCGTTGAGGTTCGTGGCGATCGTGCGATCCCAGTCGTCCTCGGTGCATTCGACCAGCCGGCCGGACATCTGGACGGCGGCGTTGTTGTAAAGGACGTCGATGCGCCCGAACGCGTCGGCCGTCTCGGACACCATGCGCGCGCAGTCGTCGGCGACAGAGACATCGGCGTGCAACGCGATCGCAGCGCCGCCTTCCTTCTCGACGAGCGCGACCGTCTCGCTCGCGCCCTCGTCGTTGATGTCGATCACCGCGATCGATGCGCCGTGCGATGCGAAGAGCACGGCGGCCGCTCGTCCCTGTCCCGATCCCGCGCCGGTGATCAGCGCGACACGCCCGTCGAGCATCAGCTCCGTACCGCCGTCAATGGAGGAGGACGGGCAGGGCCGTGGGCGACCGGAACCGCTCGCCGTGGATGTGCGGGTCGTCGCGCTCGACGGCATCGGGATCGAGGCGCAGGTTCGGGAAACGGTCGAGCAGTGCGTTGACCGCGCCGCCCATCTCCATGCGGGCCAGGTGCATGCCGAGGCACATGTGCGGCCCGACTCCGAAGCTGATGTGAGGAACGACCGGACGGAAGATGTCGAAGTCGTCGGCGTGATCCCAACGGGTCTCGTCGTGGTTGGCCGACCCGATGTTCGGGATGACCATCGTTCCCGCCTCGATGTCGAGCCCACCGACGGTGCAATCGGCGACCGCCGCCCGCGACGTGATCAACAGCGGCGACTCCCAGCGGATCGACTCCTCGACCGCTTGCGGCATGAGCGAGCGGTCGGCTCGCAGGGCGTCGAGCTGGTCGGTGTTCGTCAGCAGCCCGTAGAGGAAGCTGCCGGTGGCCCGATACGTGGTCTCGGCACCTGCCGGCAGCAGGAGGCGGAGGAACGAGTAGATCTCCTCGTCGTCGAGGGACTCGCCGTCGAGCTCCTCCTGGACCAGCAGGCTGATGACGTCTTCCCCGGGCTGCGACCGCTTCGCCTCGACGATGTCCGCGAGGTACTCCCGCAGAGCGTGCGACGCCGCGATTCCCTTCTCCGGGTTGGCGGCCACGTTGACCACCCAGACCGCCATGTCGTGGAACTTCTCGTGGTCCTCGTGGGGCACACCGAGGATCTCGGCGATGATCTGCACCGGGAACCGATACGTGAACTCCCGTACCAGCTCCACGCCGTCTCGGTCGGCGAACGTGTCGATGAGGTCGTGCATGATCGGCTCGATCACGTCGGTCTCCCACCGCACGAGGCTCTTGTGGCGGAAGGCCGCGCTGACGAGGGCCCGGTGCCGCTTGTGCTCGGGCTCGTCCATCCCCACCAGGACGAACGGGCCCATCACGAGCTCCATCAGGTCCCGGATGGCCCCCGATGAGAACGTGACGTTGTCCCGCAGAACCTGCGCGACCAGCTCGTAGGTGTAGGCGTTGACGACCGGCGACGCCCCGCCGCCGAAGTCCTCCTGCATGACGAGTTCGATGGGCGACTCCCGGCGCTTCTCGGCCAGGGCGGGGTACGGGTCGCGTAGATCGCCCGCGACCGTGTCGGTGAACTGGCCCATCGCGTCGAAGGAATCATCGAAAGCATCCACGGCCCCTGCTTCGATTCCTGACATGAGCGTCACAGTACGCCGTTCCGCCCCTGCGTTGGAGACCCAACCGGAGTCGCCCGAAAAGCCCACCTCGGCCGGGAAAAATGAGTCCTAAGCCTCGTTGACAATCGACCGATAGTTCTTCTTAGAATCTCACGTTGCGTGCTGGCGCCAGCGCTGTCGTGAATCGTCGTATTTGGACACTTTTTCGGCGCACAAGGGTTGGTCGATGACCGAGGTCCAGCGGAGGCGGGGAGAGGAACAGCAGCACGCCCGACGTTGGCTGCTGGCCGCCGTGTTGGCCCCTATCGCCGCGGCCGCTGCTGCCCTCGCCGGTGATCGCATCGGAAGATCGATCGCCCTCAGCGTCGTCGGGCTCGTCGCCATCGCCGCAATCGTGGTCGCCCAGCGCCGCCGCGGCGGACGCGCCCCGTTGTCGTATCAGGTCCCGCCTGCCCAGCTGCTTGCCCTCGCGGTCGTGGCGTTCGTCGCCGCCGAGGCGTTCGGCGTCGGCGGGGTCACGGACAACGAGGCCCCGATCGGCGACTGGACAGGTGTCGCTGCGGCACTGGCCGCGCTCGTTGGCGTGTGGGCGTTCCTCGCGGCCCGCGTTCGGGAGCGGGCCCTCGACATGGTGCTGGAAGGAGCACTCGGCGCCCTGGCCGTCGCCGTGGTGTTCTGGAGCGTCGCCGTCGAACCGAGCCTCGCCAGGGGCGACGTCAACGCCTCCACGGCGGCGGCGCATCTAACCCGCGCCGGGCTCGCCCTCGTGTGGGTCGTCGCCGCGTTGCGGCTTCATCGGCTCAGCACCGGCGAGCGTTTCCCCGCCACCCTGCTCACGCTCGGCGGCGTCCTCGTTTTCGAGGGCCAATGCGCCGGCATGGCCGCGGTGGTGATTCCGACTTCGGCATCAGGATTCGTGACGACGTCGATCGCGCTCACCACGGCTGGCCTGCTGCTCACGACGATCGCTCTCCTCCATCCGACCATCGCAATCGAGCCGCCATTCGTGCGCACGATCCCGGCGCGGATGGGTGCCGCCCGCTTGGTGATCGTCGTCGTGGCGGTGTTGCTCGTTCCCGGCCTCACGGTGTGGAAGCTCATCATCGGCGACCGCGTCGCCCTCGGATCGGTGGCCGCGTGCTCCGCGCTGCTGTCACTCGTCGTGGTGGCATACCTCGCCGGCCTGCTGCGCGAGTGGGCCAAGATCGAACGACGGTCGCAGCACGACGAGCTCACCGGCTTGCCCAACCGCCGCCAATTCCACGATCGGCTGGCCGACGCTCTGGCTCAGAGCGAGCGCAACCGCGAGCACGTCGCCGTCATGTTCCTCGACCTCGACCGCTTCAAGCTGGTCAACGACACGCTCGGCCACGCGGCTGGCAACGTGCTGCTCATGACCGTCGGCAAGCGCCTCGTCGAGAACGCGCCCGCAGGCGCGGTGATCGCTCGGCTTCAAGGCGATGAGTTCGCGTTGCTCATCGCGGACGCGGTCGACGGTGCGACGTCACTCGCGGTGGCCAACGAGCTGCTCCTGGCCATCGGGCAACCGGTCACGATCGCCAAGCGCGTGCTCCACGTGTCGGGCAGCATCGGCATCGCGCATTCCCCGCAGGACGGACGCGAGCCGGATGAGCTGCTCCGCAGCGCCGACCGCGCGATGTACCGCGCCAAGGAGCTCGGCCGCAACCGTGCGCAGCTCCACACCGCCGACATCCAGGCGAAGTCCGAAGGCCGTTTCGACCTCGAGAGTGCGTTGCACGGTGCCGCGGGGCGCGGCGAGATGCGGCTCGTGTACCAACCCAAGGTCGAGCTCTCCAGTGGAAAGGTCGTGGGCGCCGAGGCGCTCCTTCGCTGGGAGCATCCGGAGATGGGGACTATCTCCCCCGCCGACTTCATTCCCATCGCCGAGGAGAACGGGCTGATCGTCGAGCTCGGCGAGTGGGCGCTGATGCATGCCTGCGAGCAGCTCAGGAGATGGGAGAACACCGGCTTCCCCGAGCTGTGCATCTCCGTGAACCTCTCGCCTCGCCAGTTCCAGCTCACCCACATCGCCGATGTCGTGGCCAGCGTGCTGCGCCGCACCGGCGCCAACCCCGCCCGGCTCGAGCTCGAGCTGACGGAGAGCTTGGCCCTCCAAGACCCGACGATGGTGAGCGCCACGCTCACCGATCTGCGGGCCCTCGGCGTGGAGTGCTCGATCGACGACTTCGGCACCGGCTGGAGCGGGCTGAGCTACCTCAGCCACTTCCCGATCAACGCGCTCAAGATCGACAAGTCGTTCATCCACGGCATCGCCGAGGAGGACGCCGCCGATCAGTCCGGCAACCAGGCGTCGATCGTGCTTGCCATCATCGCCATGGCCAAGGGACTCAAGCTGCGTGTCGTCGCCGAGGGCGTCGAGACGCCGGCGCAGCTCTACTTCCTGCTGCGCAACGGCTGCGACCAGATGCAGGGCTACCTGTTCAGCCCGCCCGTCACCGCCGAGCGCTTCGAGCAGCTCGTGATGCTCGAGTCGGTCGCGGGCGGCCAGGGCCGTCTCCGCCTCGCCGAGACCGTCCCGGCGTAACCGTTCGTGCGGTACGAAGTCCCGCCGCGGGGCACTGACTACCGCACAAACGCCTACGACGCGGCTGCC
>Ga0299913_10002255_pt1 | contig 15085 bp, 13 predicted proteins | sample RVTome_9_FD_201360 | JGI IMG/M metagenome (GOLD analysis project Ga0299913, IMG submission 201360) | Soil microbial communities from uranium-contaminated site in the Upper Colorado River Basin, Wyoming, United States - RVT155D38 (version 2) ...
CTCGCCGAGCCCGCGGATGTCCAGCGCACCGCGCGAAGCGTAGTGCACGAGGGTCCAGAAGAGCCGCTCCGGGCACGCCAGGTTCGGGCAGTACACGGCGACCTCGTCCTCCGGCCGCTCGACCGGCGTGCCGCAGAACGGGCACGACTCCGGCACGACGAACCGGGGCAGGTCCTCCGTGCGCCGGTCCGCGAGCGCCTCGACCAGCTGAGGAATGACCTCGCCGGCCCGCTTCACGACGACGAAGTCGCCCTCCCGGAAGTCCTTGCGCGCGACCTCGTCGAAGTTGTGCAGCGTCGCCATCTTGACGGTGACGCCGCCGACCTCCACCGGGGACAGCCGGGCGAAGGGGTTCAGCGTGCCCGTGCGCCCGACGTTGATGTCGATCTTCTCGAGCCGTGTGACGGCGACCTCGGGGGCGAACTTGTAGGCGATCGCCCAGCGCGGCTCGCGATCCCCGCGCACGCCCAGCTCGTCCCACAGCGCGCGGTCGTCCAGCTTGATCACCACGCCGTCGATTCCGTAGCCCAGCTCCGGCCGGCGCTGCTCCACCTCCAGCGCGAACGCGTACGCTTCGGCCAGCGTGTCGCAGCGTCGCCGGTCCGCGTTGACGGGGATGCCCATCGCGACGAGCAGGTCCAGCGTCTCCCACTGGCCGGCGCAGGGGTCGGGATCGCCCGTCGCGGGGTCGGCCACGAGCTGGAATCCGAAGAAGCTCAGCGGCCGGCCCGCGGTGAGCCGCGGGTCGAGCTGGCGCAAGCTGCCCGCCGCGGCGTTGCGCGGGTTGGCGAGCGTCGCCTCTCCGCGCTCCGCCCGATAGGCGTTCAGCGCGTCGAACTCGCGCACCGGCATGTAGACCTCCCCCCGCACCTCGAGGCGCCGCGGCAGGGCAGCGTCCACCGGGGCGAGCTCCATCGGGATGTCGCGCAGCGTGCGCAGGTTGTGCGTGACGTCCTCGCCCACCTGCCCGTCGCCGCGCGTCGCGCCGCGGACGAACCTCCCGTCCTCGTAGAGCAGCGCCACCGCGGCGCCGTCGATCTTCAGCTCGGCGACGTAGGGCCCGCGGCCCGCCTCCTCGGCGATGCGGCGGTTGCGTTCCTGCCACTCGAACAGCTCCGACTCGTCGAACGCGTTGGCGAGCGAGTAGAGCGGGCCGACGTGGCGGACCTTCTCGAGCGCGGATGCCGGCTCCGCGCCGACGCGCACCGTCGGGGAGTCGGGCGAGCGCAGCGCGGGGTGACGCTCCTCGATGGCGACGAGCTCGCGGTAGAGCTCGTCGTACTCGGCGTCCGTCAGGGAGGGCGCGTCCGCCAGGTAGTACTCGCGCGCGGCGCGGTCGAGGACGATGCGGAGGGCGGAGGCCCGCTCGGCCGGGTCGCCGTCGTCCGCCGTTCGCGCGAGCGCCGCGATGCGCGCGGCGGACTCGCCCGTCACGCGTGGGCGGGCTGGTCGACCAGCTCGGTCGCGCGGACGACGCGGTTCCGGCCGCCCTCCTTGGCGGCGTACAGCGCGCGGTCCGCGACCTCGATCAGCCCACGCGCGTCGTTGACACGGCGCGACGGCCACGAAGCGACGCCGCCGGACACCGTCATGGGGATCGTGCGCTCGCCGTCGATGTTGAACTCCGCGTCTGCCACGGCGGTGCGCACGCGCTCGGCGAAGACGGCGGCGTCGTGCAGCTCGGTTCCGGGCAGGACGGCGATGAACTCCTCCCCACCGTAGCGCCCGAGGTTGTCGACCTCACGCGCCGTCTCACGCAGGATCGAGGCGAGCCTGCGCAGCACGGCGTCGCCGGCCTGGTGGCCGTGGGTGTCGTTCACCGACTTGAAGCGGTCGAGATCGAACATCGCCACGGACAGCGGCTCGTGCGTGCGCATGCTGCGGTCGAACTCGTGCTCGAGCAGCTCGTGCACGTGCCGGTGGTTGAAGAGCCCCGTGAGCCCGTCGCTGATGCTGAGCTGCTCGAGTTTGCGGTTGGAGGCCTCGAGCTGGTCCTGGAGCTTCTTGATGCGGAGCATCGAGCGGACCCGCGCCTCCAGCTCCGGGAAGTTGATCGGCTTGGTGAGGTAGTCGTCCGCGCCCGCGTCGAGCCCGGTCACCTTGTCCTCGGTCGAGTCCCGCGCGGTGACCAGGATGATCGGGACGTAGGGGACGTCCCCGTCCGCCCGGATCCGGCGGGCTACCTCGTAGCCGTCGATGCCGGGCAGCATGACGTCCAGCAGCACCAGGTCCGGCGGATTCTCGGCGAACGCCGTCAACGCGTCGTCGCCCGTCGCCACCGTGTCCACTTCGTAGCCCAGGAACTCCAGGCGGGTGGACACGATGTCGAGGTTGTCGGGGTTGTCGTCGACCAGCAGGATGTGCCCCTGCGGCTCTCCATCCGTTCGGTCGGACCGCTCCGTCATGCGCCTCTCCGATTCGTGCTGGTGGCGATCTCGCCCCCGGTTGTGCAGAATGCCAATCCCGCGCGAGCCGTGGCAAGATGCAGGAGCCGGGCCGCCCGATGCCTTCGACCCCTCACCCACTGGGACCGCATGTTGTACGAAGAAGAACCCCGCGCGTTCAACGTCCTCTCGGGCTTCGCGCTCGGCCTAGCGCTCGGCGCGAGCGTCGGCCTGCTGCTGTCCATCGATCGGCGCCCGACGGCGCGAGAGCGCCTGCGGCGCTCGGTTCGGTCCGCGCGCAAGGACGCGGGACGGACCGCGCGGCGCCTGCGCGACGACGCGGCGTCCCGCATCTCGAACCTGGCGGACGGCATCCGCTGAACCGCGCGCGCCGGCCCCCCGGTGCGGATGCCGTGAACGCCTACGAGCTGATCCGCCGCAAGCGCGACGGGCTCGAGCTCGACCCCGCCGAGCTGCGGAGGCTGCTCGACGCGTACGCCGCCGGCGATCTGCCCGACTACCAGATGTCGGCGCTGCTCATGGCGGTGTTCTTCCGCGGCCTGAGCCGCTCCGAGCTCGACGCCATGGTCGATGCGATCCTGGACTCGGGCACGGTCCTCGACCTGTCCGACGTGGCCGGCCCGAAGGCGGACAAGCACTCCACCGGCGGCGTCGGCGACAAGGTCTCGCTGGTCCTCGCGCCGCTCGCGGCCGCGCTCGGCATGCGGGTGCCGATGATGAGCGGCCGCGGCCTCGGGCACACGGGCGGCACCCTGGACAAGCTCGAGTCCATCCCCGGCTTCCGGACCGACATCGCCCTGGAGCGGATGCGCGCGCAGCTCCGCGAGGTCGGCTGCGCGATGATCGGCGCCGGCGACGCCATCGCCCCCCTCGATCGGGCGCTCTACGCCCTGCGCGACGTCACCGCGACGGTCGAGTCGATCCCGCTCATCGCCGCGAGCATCATGAGCAAGAAGATCGCGGAGGGGGCCGACGCGCTCGTCCTCGATCTGAAGCGCGGCGCGGGCGGCTTCATCCCCGAGCTGGACCGGCTGCTGGAGCTGGGACGGACGATGATCGAGATCGGCTCAGGCCACGGCACGCGCGTGGCCGCGCTCGTGACGGCGATGGACCGGCCGCTGGGGAGCGCCGTGGGCAACGCGCTGGAGGTCGCGGAGTCGCTGGACGTGCTGCGTGGGGAAGGGCCGGAGGACGTGCGCGCCGTCACGGTGGCCCTCGCCGCCGAGATGCTCCTCCTGGCGGGCCTCGCGGCGGACCGCGACGACGCCGCGCGGACCGCCGCGACGGCGCTCGCGGACGGCAGCGCCGCCGCCGTCATGGAACGGCTGATCGCGGCGCAGGAGGGCGACGCCCGCGTCGTCGTCGATCCGGCCCGGCTGCCCGCCGCGCCGGTGCGGCGCAGCGTGCACGCGGCCGCGGCGGGTTGGGTGCGAGCCGTGCATCCCCGCGAGATCGGTCTGGCCGCCGTCGCGCTGGGCGCGGGCCGGACCAGGATCGAGGACCGGGTGGACCCGGCGGTGGGGTTCGAGATCCTCGCCCGCCCGGGCGGCAGGGTGGCCGCCGGGGACCCCCTCGCAGTCATCCACGCTGCCAGCGCGGAGGAGGCGGCCGCCGGCGAACGGGCCCTGCGCGCGGCGATCGACATCGGCGAGGAGCCCGGGCCGGACCCGCTGCCGCTGATTTCGCACCGCATCGACGCCGCCGGCGTGCACGACGTGGCGTAGTCGGAGCCGGTCGGGGCACGACCGCCGATGGACTCGGCGGACGGCGGGTGCGCGGGCTGCAAAGTCGTGAATAATTACCGACAACTCAGCCAGCGGCGACGGCGGTGGGTGCGCGGAGAGGCCCAGGGCCCGGTCAGAAGCGGAACTCCGGATCCACCCCGACGTCCAGGCTGTCGGGCAGGGAGTCGCCGACGGAGCGCCCGATGAGGCCCCCGTGCGCGCCCGGCCCGTGCAGGTCGCAGGGCTCGGTCGGCTCGGTGCCGGGGATGAAGATCTCGTCGTAAACGCGCGCGGGGGGGCACCAGTCGGTCGCGAGCTTGCCGGACTCGCCGTCCACCTGCCGCCGGACGAGCTCCTCGGGAAGGGCCCACGGGGGCGGGGTCTCGAGCAGCGCGGCGTCGCCGATGTACAGCGAACGCATGAACTCGCCCCACACCGGCGCCGCGTCCTGTCCGCCCGTCGCGCCCGTCCGGATCTTGGTGGGCCGGTCGAACCCGAACCAGACGCCCGCCAGCAGGTCCGGCGTAAAGCCCACGAACCAGACGTCCGTGGCGTCGTTGGTCGTGCCGGTCTTGCCGGCCGCGGGGATCTCGTAGGGGAGGTTGCCGAGGTCGGGGCTGCGCACCGTGAACGCGGTGCCGCCGTCGACCACCCCGCGCATCATGTCGCGGACGATCGCCACCTCGAGCGTGTCCAGCACCTGGGTCCGCTCCTGCTCGGTCTCCCAGAGCACCCGGCCGTTCGCGTCCTCGACCCGTACGATCGCGCGCGGCAGCACGCGCGCCCCGCCGTTCGCCAACGGCGCGTACGCCGTGACGACCTGCATCGGGATCACGTCCGCGGCGCCGATGGTCATCGCGGGGACGCGCGGGATGGCGGTCTCGATGCCCATGCGCTGGGCGTACTGCGCGACCGTCTCGACCCCGACCTCGAGGCCGACCTTCACGGCGACCAGGTTGAGGGAGCGGCGCAGGCCTTCGCGCATGGTCGTCGGCCCGTGGAACTCGCCGTCGTAGTTGCGCGGGCTCCACGGCTCCTGCCCCTCCTGCTCCAGCCGGATCGGGGAGTCGAACACGACGTGCGACGCGGGGATGTCGCTCGCGATCGCGGCGGCGTAGACGAACGGCTTGAACGCGGAGCCCGGCTGCCGGAGCGCCTGGGTCGCGCGGTTGAACTTCGAGTCGCCGAAGTCCCGGCCGCCGATCAGCGCCCGGATGTCGCCGTCCGGTGACATCGCCACGAACATCCCCTGGAGGTAGCGGCTCTCGGTGCCCTCCGTGCCGCCGGCCTCGATGACCTCGGCGTACTCGGGGTGGGTGAAGCCGGGCAGCGCCTCGACCCGGTCAAACCCGCGCCCCATCGCATCGACGGCCCGCCGCTGCATTTCGAGGTTCAGCGTCGTGTGGACGCGGTAGCCGGCCTCGTAGAGCTGGCTGCCGTAGCGCTGGTCCAGCTGGTCCCGGACCCACTCCACGAAGTACGGCGCGATCGACGTCGAGCTTCCGCCCTGCGGTTCGGTGGGCAGGGGCCGGGCGCGGTACTCCTCGACCTGCGCGCGGTCCAGGTAGCCCTCCTGCCCCATGAGCCCCAGCACGAGGTTGCGTCGCTGGAGCGCGAGGTCGGGGTTGCGGAACGGCGAGTAGCGGCCCGGCAGGTTGATCACCGCGGCGAGCATCGCGGCCTCGTCCACGTCCAGCTCAGCGGCCGGCTTGCCGTAGTAGCGCTGGGCGGCCGTCTCGATCCCCCACCACCCCGGGCCGTAGTTGATCTGGTTGATGTAGGCTTCGAGGATCTGGTCCTTCTCGTACACCCGCTCCAGCTCGAGCGCGACCTGCATCTCCTTCAGCTTGCGCTCCAGCCGCTCCACGAAGCCGACCTCGGACTGGAACATGTTGCGCGCGAGCTGCTGCGTGATGGTGCTGCCGCCGCCCGCGTTCCAGCGGCCCGTGACCAGATTGAATCCGCCGCGCAGGAGCCCGCGCGCGTCGAGCCCGTCGTGGCCGTAGAAGCGGCGGTCCTCGACCGCCACGAACGCCTGGCCCACGTGAGGGGGCAGGTTCTCGATCGAGACGGGGGTGCGGCGCTCGAGCGCGAGCTCGCCCACGAGCCGGCCCTCGACGTCCAGGATCTGCGTCGATTGCTTGGGCTCCCAGACGAAGATCTGGGCGACCGACGGGCAGGTGCGGCACACCGAGTTCCAGACGCCCAGCGCGAGGCCTACCGTCGTCGCGGCGGCCACCACGAGCACCGCCACGAGGCCGCGCAGCAGGCGCGGGCGCGCGTGCAGCCAGCGCGCGGGGGCGAGCAGCGTCGATCGAACGCTCAAGTTTCCCTCTCCTCCACATTTCCCCAGCCCGACACGAGACCGTCCGTACACTCACCCCGGACCCGGCGGTCCAGCGCGCCCGCTCTCACCGGCGCCGGGCGCGGGGGCCTGACGCCCCGCCGCGGCCGCGGTTCCAACGCCGGCCGCGCCCGCTTCCGCCCGTGCCAGTTTGGCAGCGCGACGCTGGTATGGCGTCTGCTCTCTAAAGAGAGCATCGCGGCGCGCGACACGGCGACGCCGCCCGGAGCGGGCTCACTCAAAGAAAGGGCGGCGCGCTCCGCGAAACAAGGAGCCAGACCAGGGAGGAGGCAACCATGGCAATCACACCCTATCGGCGCGCGTACATCTCGCCTTGGAACGAGCTGCGGCGCCTGCAGAGCGAGTTCGGCGACATCTTCGGCGAAGGGCTCGGCGAGGCAGGACAGGCCTGGACGCCGGCCGTGGAGGTTCGCGAATCGGCCGACGCGATCGAGGTGACCGCCGAGCTCGCCGGCGTGAAGCCTGCCGACGTCCACGTGGACTACGAGGACGGCGTCCTGACGGTGCGTGGCGAGAAGTCCTACGAGCGGAGCTCGGAGGATGAGCGCCGGCACGTCCACGAGCGGCGCTACGGCAGCTTCGCCCGCGCGTTCACGCTCCCGCGGGAGGTGGAGGTCGATGAGATCTCCGCCAACTTCGAGGACGGCGTGTTGACGGTGCGGATCCCCAAGGCCGAGCGCGCCAAGGGTCGCAAGATCGAGATCTCGGCCGGCGCCAACGGCGGCGAGGAGGTCGACGTCCGCTGATCGGCCCGCCGACGACGGGTCACCGCGCGTTCCCGGCAGCGATCGCCGGGAACGCGCTTTCTTTCGTGCCTTCGGGGGCCCCGCGCCCGTCGGTCAGCCCGGCGCGGCCGCCTCCGACACGTCCTCGCCGCCCCTGATCGTGTCCGTCGGGACGACGGCGTGGCGCACGAGCGCGCCCAGCAGGCCGTGGATGGCCGGGTTGCCCGCCAGCACGCCGGCCGAGCCCGCGACGGGCGTGCGGCCCACGAAGTCGGTGGCCAGGCCGCCCGCTTCGCGCACCAGCAGCACGCCGGCGGCGATGTCCCACGGCGCGAGATCGAGCTCGAAGAACCCGTCCAGGCGACCGTCGGCCACCCAGCACAGGTCCAGCGCCGCCGCGCCGGCCCGCCGCACCCCGGAGGTTCGCCGCAGGGCCGCCTCCAGGAGACGCAGGTACTCGCCGATCCGGTCGGGCGTCTTGAACGGGAAGCCGGTGCCGATCAGCGCGTGTGCCAGCGTCTCGATGGACGACACGGACACCGCTTCGCCGTCGCGTGCCGCGCCGCCCCCGGCGTGGGCGTCCCACAGGACCCCGTGCGCGGCGTCGGCGACCGCCGCCGCGACGGGCTCGCCGTCCATGACGGCCGCGACGGAGACGGCGTAGGCGGGGAATCCGTGCAGGTAGTTGGTCGTGCCATCGAGCGGATCGACGACCCAGACCGGGCCCCGGCGGGACAGGATTTCGGCGGCGTCCGCCGCGGCTTCCGCCAGCGCCGTGCCCTCCGTGCCTTCCTCCGCCAGCACCGCGTGCCCTGGATGCTCGGCGCGGAGGACGCCCAGCACTTCCTGCTCGGCCTCGCGGTCCACGTACGTGACGAAATCGGCGGCCCGCTTGCTCTCCCAGTCGCCCACGTCGATGCCGTCGCGGTGCCCGGCGAGCACCGCCGCGCCCGCGCGCGCCGCCCGCACCGCGGTGCCCCGCAACGCCTCGAAATCCGCCATTGCCCCCCGTCTTGCGCGCGTCGTCGCGAACGCCGCCGCATCCCGGCCGCCCCGCCTCGGGTCGTGCCGTTCCCTATGGCCGGCGCCTCACATTGTGCCGTTCCCGGCGGCCCGGCGCGATGGCGGCCCGCCCGCGCCGCGAGCACGCCCCTTGCGCCGCGCAGCGGCCAAGCCCGACGATCACCAGGTCGCAGAGGCCGCGCCCGCAGGGCCGCCGGCGTTCTTCCCGCACACCAGGACCATGCCAGACCCACGATTCGATGGCTCCGGCGTCGCGCTCGTGACGCCCTTCGACGCCGACGGCGTCAACACGGATGTCCTCGAGGAGATGGTCGACTGGCACGTGGGCGAAGGCACCGACGCCCTCATCGTGTGCGGCTCCACGGGGGAGGCGGCCACGATGTCGGTGCCCGAGCAAGGCATCGCCGTGCGCGCCGCCGTGTCGGCCGCCGGGGGCCGGGTTCCCGTCATCGCGGGGTGCGGCGGCAGCGACACCGCGGTCGTGCGGGCGCTCGCGAGACACGCCTCGGACCTCGGAGCCGACGCGGTGCTCCTGTCGGCGCCGCCGTACAACCGTCCGCCGCGCGCCGGCCTGATCGCGCACTTCCGCGCGGTGATGGACGCGGCCGACCTGCCCGCCATCCTCTACAACGTGCCCTCGCGCGCGGCGGTGGACATCCCGCCCGACGTGATCGAGGAGTTGGGCGAGGACCCGCGCGTGATCGGCGTCAAGGAGGCCTCGGGGAACATCTCCCAGATCGCGGAGCTGGCGCGCCGCGTGGGCGACCGGCTCGTGCTCTGGAGCGGCAACGACGACCAGATCCTGCCGCTGCTCTCGCTGGGCGGCCGCGGCGTGATCAGCGTGCTCGCCAACGTGGCGCCGTCGGCGGTGCACCGGATGGTGCGGGCCTACCTGGATGGCGACCACTCGGCCGCGCTCGACATCCAGCTGCACTTCCTGCCCCTGATCGACGCGCTGTTCGCCGAGTCGAACCCGATCCCGGTCAAGACCGCGGTCAAGTGGCTCGGCTTCGACGTGGGAGAGGTGCGGCTGCCGCTGGTGCCGCCCACCGAGCGCACGCGCGAGCGGCTGATCGAGGCGCTCGCCGAGAGCGGCCTCCGCCCCCTGACGTGAGCGTGCGGCCGTGAGCGTGCGGCTGGCGGTGCTCGGAGCGACCGGCCGCATGGGCGGACGGGTCGCGGAGTCCGCCGGCCCGGAGGTCACCCTCGTGGGCGGGATCGCGTCCGCGGCGCGCGGCTCCGACGACGCCGCGGGCTACCCGCGCATCGTGACGCTGGCCGGCGCGGGGTCGCTGCTGGAGGAGGCGGACGTGGTGCTCGACGTGTCCAGCCCGGCCGCGCTGGAGACCTTCCTGCGCGACCACGGCCGCGCGCTCCGGGGCCGTGCGCTGGTCACCGGGACCACGGGCGTCGGCGAGGAAATCGCGCGCGTTCTCGACGAGCTGGCCGGGGACGTCGCGGTCGTGCGCGCGGCGAACTTCGCGATCGGCGTCGCGCTGCTCCGCCGGCTGGCACGCGACCTCGCACGGCGCCTCGACCCCGCCGAGTGGGACGTCGAGATCGCCGAGCTCCACCACGGCGCCAAGGAGGACGCCCCCAGCGGCACCGCGCTGGCGCTCGGGCGCGCCGTGGCGGAGGCCCGCGGCACGCCGTTCGAGGAGGTCCGTCGCGACGGGCGGTCGGGCCGGACGGGGCCACGGTCCGCCGGGGAGATCGGCATGCACGCGCTGCGGGGCGGGACGGCCGCGGGCGAGCACCGGGTCGCGTTCCTGGGGCCGCACGAGCGCATCGCGCTGGTCCACGCCGCGGAGGACCGGGCACTTTTCGCGCGCGGCGCGCTGCGCGCCTGCCGGTGGGTCGCCGGCCGGCCGCCCGGGCTGTATTCGATGGAGGACGTGCTGGGCCTCGACGAGCCCGCCGACGGGACCTGAGCCGAGGGACGCCGTGGACTACGAGCAGATCCGCGACATCATCGCGAACGCGCGCAAGCGCACACCGGTGCGCGCCTACGTGCGCCACGACGGGCCGCTCGACCTCGCCGAGGGCGAGGGGGTGCAGATCTACCCCACCGGGTCGGGCACCACGATCCTGGTCGGGGACTGGGCCGACGTGAGCGCGATGCTGGACGCGCGCGAGGACGCGATCCGCTACCACCACGTCGAGTACGACCGCCGCAACTCCGCGGTCCCGCTGCTGGACACGCGCGCCGTCAACGCGCGCATCGAGCCCGGCTCCTTCATCCGCGAGGGCGCCGAGATCGGCGACAACGTCATCGTGATGATGGGCGCCGTGATCAACATCGGCGCGGTGGTCGGCGCCGGAACCATGGTCGACATGAACGCCGTCGTGGGCGCGCGGGCGCTGGTCGGCGCCAACTGCCACGTGGGCGCGGGGGCTGTGCTCGCGGGGGTGCTGGAGCCGCCCAGCGCGACCCCGGTCGTGGTCGAGGACGACGTCCTCATCGGCGCCAACGCGGTGGTGCTCGAGGGGGTGCGCGTGGGCGCGGGGAGCGTCCTGGCCGCCGGCGCCGTCGCGACGAAGGACCTCCCGCCGAACGTCCTCGCGGTGGGACAGCCGGCGCGCGTGCTGAAGGAGATCGACGACCGCACCAGGGCCAAGACCGAGCTGCTGCACGAGCTGCGGCGCCTGAACGACTAGCGGAACGAGGCATGGAGGGACTCGACTGGGGCGCCGCGCTCGAGGGGCTGCGTTCGCTGCGGTTCGACCTGCTGGGCCGGCTCACGCTTGCCGCGGCGCTGGGTGGCGCGGTCGGCATCGAGCGCGAGCTGGAGGGCAAGCCGGCCGGCTTCCGCACCAACATGCTGATCTGCGTCGGCGCCGCGCTGCTCACCGAGCTGTCCGTCCTGGTCTACCAGATCGCCGGGCCCGGGCGGGGCGCGGACCCCGCGCGCATCGCCGCCCAGATCGTGAGCGGCATCGGCTTCCTCGGCGCCGGCACGATCATCCAGTCGCGGGGCACCGTTAGCGGGCTCACGACGGCCGCGACGCTGTGGGTCGTCGCCGCGATCGGGATCGCTGTGGGGGCGGGGGCGTGGGGCGAGGCGGTCGGCGCGACCGCGCTCGTGATCGCGGCGCTCTTCCTCCTCGGGCGTCTCGAGCGGAAGCTGTTCTCCTCGTCGCAGGATCGCGTGATGCGCGTGCGTCTAGCGGTGGCCCCCGGGGCGTTCGACGACGTGCGGGCCGCGCTCGCCGACGCGGGCGGGGACCTGGAGTCGCTGGACATGCGCGGCGACGGAGGCGACTACGTCGCGACGTTCGTCACCGTCGCGGGCCGCGACCGGCGCGACGAGATCCTGCGCAGGGTGCTGTCGGTCGCGGACGTGCATGCGGTGAACGCGATCGTCGGGACCTCCGATCCCTCTGGGCCCCTGGTGCGACCGCCGTCCGGGGGCGAGGGGGCCGGCCGGTCCGGGGAAGCCGACGGATCCGGGGACCCCGACAGCCCCGGGGATGCCGAGACGGCCGACAATCCGGGGGGCCGCGCGCTTTGATCGCGGTCGTCGACTTCCAGGACCGGCGCCCGGTCTGGACGCTGCCCCCCGCCGCCGCCGACCGCCTGCGCCGGGGAGCGCCGGACGGCTGGACGCTGCGGTTCGTCGAGGCGCACACGGACGGCAGCGGCGACGGCGGCGCGCGCGCCTCGGACGAGGCCATCGCTGCGGTCGCCGACGCCGACGCCTACCTGGGCGCGGGCGTGCCCCTGGACGTCCTGGCGGCCGGTCCCCGGCTGCGCTGGATCCACAGCGGCAGCGGGGGCGTTTCCGCGGCCCTGCTGCGCGCGCTGGAGGGCCGCGACGTCGTGTTCACGAACTCGGCGGGCACGCACGCCCCGCCCGTCGCCGAGACCGCGCTGGCGATGATGCTGCACTTCGCGCGCGGGCTCGACATCGCGGTCCGCGCGCAGGCCGCCGGCCGCTGGGACCGGGCGAAGTACGACAACGCCGAAGGGCCGGTGCGCGAGTTCGCCGGCGCGACCGTGGGGGTGGTCGGCTACGGCGGCATCGGCTCCGCCATCGGCCGGCGCGCCGCCGCGCTGGGGGCGCGCGTGCTGGCGCTGCGCCGGCGGGCGGGCGCCGGCGACGACGGCGCAGCCGAGGCGCGCGCGGGGCCGGAGGGCCTGGCGGAGCTCCTGCGCGAGAGCGACTACCTGGTGCTCGCCGCCCCGGAGACCGACGAGACGCGAGGCATGATCGACGCGGGCGCGCTGGCGCGCATGCGCCCGGACGCGGTCCTGGTGAACGTCTCGCGTGGCCGCCTGGTCGACGAGGACGCGCTCGTGGAAGCGCTCCGCGCGGGCCGCCTGCGGGGCGCCGCGCTCGACGTGTTCGCGACCGAGCCGCTGCCCGCGGGGCACCCGCTCTGGACCGCGCCGAACGTGCTGATCACCCCGCACGTGTCGGCGGTGAGCGGGCGCTACTGGGACCGCGAGGTCGCGCTCATCCTGGACAACGCCCGGCGCCTGGAGGAGGGCCGGCCGCTGCGCAACGTCGTGGATCGCGGGGCCGGATACTGACGTGTTACTGTACCGGCCCGGAAGGGCCGTCGGCAGCCGGCGCACGCCGCGTCCCGCGAACGCCCCGGTGGACGTTTCCCACCCGAATCGAGACCGATGATCGAAATCGTCAAAGCCGCCGTCCAGCGAGGCGCCTCCGACCTGCACCTCAAGGCCGGCGACGTCGTGCGCGCCCGCGTCAACGGCGCGCTGCAACCCCTCACGAAGCAGCGGCTGACCCCCGAGCAGACTCGCCAGATCGCGAGCCAGCTGATCAGCGACCCGCGCGACCGCGAGCGGCTGGACGAGATCAAGGACTACGACGGCTCCTGGGCCGCGCCCGGCGTCGGCCGCTTCCGGGTGAACATCCTGCGCCAGCGCGGCACGTTCATGATCGTCATGCGCGTGATCCCGATGGAGGTGCCCGCCCTCGACGACCTCGGCATGCCGCCCGTGCTGCGCACGATCGCCGAGTCGGAGCGCGGCCTGGTCCTGGTCACGGGCATCACCGGGTCGGGGAAGAGCACCACGCTGGCCGCCATGATCGACCACATCAACGCGACCAGCCACCGCCACGTGATCACGCTCGAGGACCCCATCGAGTTCCTGCACCGGGACCGCCAGGCGTCGGTGACGCAGCGCGAGGTCGGCGGCGACACGAGCTCCTTCGCGGTGGGCCTGCGGGCGGCGCTACGCGAGGACCCCGACGTGATCCTGGTCGGCGAGATGCGCGACACCGAGACCATCGACACCGCGCTGAAAGCGGCCGAGACGGGGCACCTCGTGCTGTCCACGCTGCACACCCAGAACGCCGTGCGGACGGTGTCGCGCATCGTGGCGGTCTTTCCGCCGGAGGAGCAGGAGATGGTGCGGGTGCGGTTCGCCGAGACCATCGTCGCGGTGGTCAGCCAGCGGCTGCTGCCGCGCAAGCAGGGCGGGGGCCGCGCCCCGGCGGTCGAGGTTATGCTCGGCACGGGCACGGTCAAGGACGTCCTGCTCGAGCCCGAGCGCATCGACGAGATCTTCGACCTGATGGCCGAGGGCCGCCAGCAGTACGGCTCGCAGACCTTCGACCAGCACCTCATGGACCTCGTCAAGGAGGAGGCGGTCTCCTACGAGGTCGCCAAGGCGGCGGCCAACAACCCCGGCGACTTCGAGCTGAAGATGCGGATGTTCGCGTGAGCGAGGTCGCCCACCGCATCGGCGGCATCCTGCTCCCCGTGACGACGCCCTTCGACCCCATGACGGGCGACGTCGCGCCGGTCCCGTTCCGCGACAACCTGCGCACGTGGATTGCCGAGGGGATCGACGGCGTGGTGCTGTTCGGCACGACCGGCGAGGCGCCGCTGCTGGACGAGGCCGAGCGGCTCGCCCTCATGGAGTACGCCCGCGACGTCGTGCCGCCGGAGAGCGTGCTGATCGCCGGGGCGGGCGCGGAGTCCACGCGCGCCACGATCCGGCTCGCGAGGGCGCTGGGCGCGGCCGGCGCCGAAGCGGTCCTGGTGCACCCGCCGGTGTTCTTCGCCCCGGCGCTGGACACGGCCTCGATCGCCGCGCACTACCGGGCCGTGGCGGACGGGAGCCCCGTCCCCCTCCTGCTCTACCACTTCCCTCGCTTCACCCACGTCGAGTTCGAGGCCGGGCTGGTCGCCGAGCTCGCCCGCCACCCGAACATCATCGGCCTCAAGGACTCCTCGGGCGACGTGAAGCGCTTCGCCGCCTATACCGAGGCCGTGCCGGACGACTTCCGGCTGCTGGTCGGCAGCGGCGCGTTGCTGTACACGGCGCTCGAGCTGGGCGCGGCCGGCGGCATCTGCGGGGTGGGCCTCCTCGCGCCCTCCGAGTGCGTGGGGATCGTGCGCGAGTTCGCCGCGGGCAGGCCCTCCGCCGCGGGCCGGATCCAGTCGCGCGTCGCGCCCGTCCACAAAGACGTGGTTGCCCGCTTCGGGGCGCGCGGGGTGAAGGCGGCGCTGGACCTGCTGGGCATGCACGGCGGCGACCCCCGCCCGCCGCTCCGGCCGCTGGACGAGCGCTCCGTCAAGGCGGTCGCCGAGGCGCTGCGCGCCGCCGGGCTGACGGACGCGGCCGCGCGCGCCTCCTGAGCGCGCCCCGCGTGGAAGCGTACCTGGACGACCTCCTGGCGCGGCTGCGCGCGCCCGACCAGGCCGACGCGGTCGCGGCGCGGGACGCCGTGCGGGCGCTCTCCGTGCCGCGCATGACGGGCAGCGAGGGCGCCGACCGCGTCGAGCGCTGGATCCGCCGCCGGTTCGAGCGGCTGGGGTACGAGACGCGCCTGCTGCCGTTCGCGTTTTCGACCGTGCCGGGCCGCT
>Ga0299913_10002256_pt1 | contig 15081 bp, 12 predicted proteins | sample RVTome_9_FD_201360 | JGI IMG/M metagenome (GOLD analysis project Ga0299913, IMG submission 201360) | Soil microbial communities from uranium-contaminated site in the Upper Colorado River Basin, Wyoming, United States - RVT155D38 (version 2) ...
GAGGATTTGCGTCGCAGCCTGACGGACTGGCAGCAATCGACAGGCGATCCGCGGCTTCCGGCCGACGACGATCGGTGGGATAGCTATCCCTACTACGGCGGTCCGGCGAAGATCGAGCCCAGGTGAGGATCCGTACGATTCTCATGCGGTGCCGGGCGGGCACTACGTAACTGTTGCACGGCTTCTGCGTTTTCAAGTGCACGCCCCGGCGCCAATCGCGCGGTTTGCGGCGAATCGCGCGCAAATACGCACATTCCGGCAGCGGTCCGAGTCTTGCTCAGGGCACGCCGACTGCGGTCTGCCTGCGGTGGACTGCTAATCCAACGCTAACAAGCCAGCCGTCTCGACGCCCGCCGCGCTGAACGATTGCGCGCGGCGCAAGCCCGTCACGAGACGCTCGATGAGCTTCAGGCTCCTCACTCAGGAGGTGGGATGCAGGTGCGTGTACGTGTACGTGTGGACCGACCCGCGACGGCGGAGCGGGTGAACGAGTGGAGGCATGGCGCCGGATGGCGGCGTCGCGCGGTCGGGTGGAGTGCCGGCGCCGCGGTGCTGTGTCTGGCATTGCTGGCGCCGGTGCCCGCGCTCGCGCAGTTAGGAACGTCCGATCCGGCATTCTGGGTCCGTCTGCCAGACGGCGCGCTGGTCCCCCACGATCACCCGCTTGCCCTCGCCGCCGGAAAGCGCCCGCGGCCCGCACTCCAGGACAGCGCCCGTCCGACGACACCGCAGCCCGGTCACGGTGCGGGGAAGGTGTTGACACCCGCGGATCCTGGCTTCTGGGTGAGGCTGCCCGACGGCGGGATCGTGCCGTACAACCATCCGGCCGCCGGCTCGACGCCGGCAGCGCCGCCGGCCGCGCAAGCGCCAGCCTCGCCAGCGCCGCCGAGCACCGTGGGCCTCCAGCCGTCGGACCCGGGCTTCTGGGTCACGCTGCCCGACGGCGGGATCGTGCCGTACAACCATCCCGCCGCCGCCGCGGTGCAGGCACCAGCTCCCCGCGCGCCGAGCGGCGGATCGACGAGCCCGTCAGCCTCGCGGCCCCCGCCCCAGCAGGCGCCGGCGCCTGCGCCCAGGCCCGCACCGGCACCGGCACCTGCGCCCAGGCCCGCACCGGCACCTGCGCCAGATCCGGCACCCGAGGCCACCGCGTCGACGTCCGGAACGACGCTGAAGGTGCTCGACTGGAATATCCAGCACGGCGTGGGCACGGACGGCCGGTACGACCTCGATCGCATCGCCACATGGATCGTGCGGTCCGGCGCGAACGTGGTCTCACTGAACGAGGTCGAGAAGTTCACCGGCTGGGGAAACGAGGATCAACCCGCGCGCTTCGCGTCACTCCTGCGCTCCAAGTCGGGGCGCACCTGGTACCACCACTTCGCGCAGCGCGAGGGCGGCGGGCATGGTCAGGGCAACCTCCTGCTGAGCATCTTCCCAATCGAATCGACCGGCGAACATCAGCTGAGCTACGCGCGATCGGCCGCGCGGATCACCATTCTCGTCAACGGCACGCGTGTCAACGTGTTCTCCACGCACCTCGATCCGGATTCGAGCGCGCGCCGCGCGACCCAGATGAGAGAGCTGACCGCCTGGGCACGCACGTACCCGGAGCAGCGGATCATCGCCGGCGACTTCAATGCCTGGCCGGGCGCGGGGGAGATCTCAAACATGACCTCGTCGTATGACGACACGTGGGCGATGGCCCGGGCGGCGGGCACCGCCACGGCATTCGCCGGCAACGAAGCGGGAAACACGCGCAAGAGCCGTATCGACTACGTGTTCTGCTCGAAGGGGGCGTCGCAGTTGCGGCTCGGCGGGGTTCGTGTCTTCGATACGCGGGACTCGCGGGGTCACATGCCGTCGGATCACCGTCCCGTCCTGGCGACGTTCTCGGTCAGGTAGCACAGCCGCACGCCGCCGCCCCCGCACAGAGGGGCGGCGGCAGCGCCTGACCCTGGAGCTCACCTGGGTTGACTACGTAGCGCAGACCTTCAGGTGTGCCCGCGCGCGGAAGCAGGCCTAAGGCCTGCGCGACGCCAGGCGCGCGGTACCCAACCCGAAGTGAGCTCCGGTTCAGGACTCGGTCGCGAGCCGGCGGCCCTGCCACCACCGGCGGATCGCCTCCTGCGCACGCGTGCTCCTGTCGGTCGCGGTCACGTAGAGCGAGGGGATCAGGAACAGGGTGACCAGCGTCGAGGCGAGCAGGCCGCCGATCACCACACGCGCCAGCGCCGCCTGCAGGTCCGCGCCTTCGCCCCACCCGAGGGCGAGCGGCATCAACCCGAGCACCGTGGTCGCCGTGGTCATGAGGATCGGCCGCAGCCGCGTGCGTCCGGCTTCGATCGCCGCCGGGATCAGGTCCAGTCCGTCCTCGCGCCGCTTCAGGTTCAGATAGTCCACGAGCACGATGGCATTGTTCACGACGATGCCGACGAGCATCACGATGCCCATGACGCTCTGGATGTTCAGCGTCGTCCCGGTCAGGAGCAGTGCCGGAATCACGCCGATGAGGGCGACCGGCACGCTGAACATCACCACCAGCGGGTCGAGGAACCGTTCGAACTGCCCGGCCATGACCATGTAGATCATCGCGAGGGCCAGCGCGATGGCGATCACGAAGTCGCGCCGCGCCTGCTGCTGCTCCTCCCAGGCGCCGCCGAACACGATCGAGAAGCCCCCTGGGAGCTGCAGGCCGGCCAGCCGCTGCCGGATCCGCTCCACGGCCTCGCCGAGGGCGACGCCTTCCTCGAGATCGGCCGTGATGAACAGCACGCGCTGGCCATCGATGTGCTGAATGCGTGTCGGACCGCGGCTGTTCTCGCGGTTGGCGATGGCAGAGACCGGAATCATCTTGCCGTCGGGTGTCCTGACGGAGATGCCGTTCAGATCCTGCGTCGTGAGGCGGTCCTCCGGCCGGAGCCGCACCATGATGGGAAACTGCTCCCCACGTTCCCGGAAGTATCCTGCGCGGCTGCCGGCGAGGCTCGTTTGTACCGCGCGCGCGACCTCGTCGACGGCGAGGCCCATGTTGGCGATTCGGGCGCGGTCGAACCGGAGGTTCTGCTCGGGCCGCCCCTCGCGTTCCTGCAGCCGCACCTCCACGACGCCTGCGACCTGCCGCATGCGCCGCTCGATCTCACCGGCCAGGTCGTAGGCGGCGTCGAGATCGAAGCCGCGGAGCTGCACTTCGACGGCGTCGGCGGTGCCGCCCGCGCTGAAGAGCCGTCGCAGCACCCAGAGCCCCGATCCGGCGTCGACCCGCACTTCGGCGCCCGGTATCCGCCCTTCGGACGCGGCGCGCAACCGGTCCGCCAGCTCGCTCGGGTCCACGGTTCGCCGTGCGGCGTCCACGAGGCGGATCTCCACCTCGGCGTCGCCGTCGCCACGGATCTCCACCGCCATCGACTGGACCTCGTCCTGCGGCACGATCTCGCGGACGATGGCCTCCAGCTCGCGGAGGTACTGGCTGGACACGGCGATGCTGGTGCCGCGGGCCATCTCGAGCTCGACGTCGATCTCGTTGTTGTCCATCTCCGGCGTGAGCTCGACCTGCACGAGCGGCCAGAAGAGGAGGGCGCCGGCCAGGAGGGCTACGGTGGCGACGAACACGCGGCCGCGGTGCGCCAGCGCCTGCTCCAGCCCCGTGACGTAACGGGTCTCGAGCGCCGCGATGCCCCGCTGGAAGCGCGACGGGGGACGCTCGCTTTCCGCCGGCCTGGTCGAGAGGAAGCGGCTCGCGAGCACGGGGATCAGCGTCAGCGCCACGACCAGCGAGCAGGCGAGGGCGAAGACGACGACCAGCGCGAGCGTCTGGAACAGCTGTCCGCTCGTGGTCCGCATGAAGACGACCGGCAGGAACACGACGCAGGTGGTGAGCGTCGAGGCGATGACGGCGCCCGATACCTCGCGCGTGCCGACGCGGGCCGCCTCCTCGACGCTCCTGCCCGCCCGGCGCTGCCGCACGATGTTCTCCAGCACGACGATCGCGTTGTCGACCATCATGCCGATGCCGAGCGCGAGCCCGCCGAAGGTCATCTGGTTCAGCGTGAGGCCGGTGAAGAAGAGCAGACCGAAGGTGGCGGTGATGGAGATCGGGATGGCAAGGGCGATGATGGTCGTCGTGGAGCCGTTGCGCAGGAACAGGTACAGCACGAAGATCGCGAGCAGACCGCCCCAGAGCGCCGCGCGCTGCACGTTGCTGATCGACTGCTCGATGAAGGTGCTCTGATCGCTGTCGATCGTGATCGTCACGTCGTCTCGATCGCGGTTGATGCGGGAGACCTCGTCGCGGATGCGGGCGGCCACCGAGACGGTGTTGGCACCGCTCTGCTTCTGGATGTTCAGGCGCACGACCGGCACGCCGTTGATCTCCGCGAGGTTGTTGACGTCCTGATAACCGTCGACCACGCCCGCCACGTCGCGGACGCGGATCGGACGGCCGTCGCGGAGCGCGATCACCGTGCCGCCGATCTCGTCGAGCGTCTGATATTCGCCCACGGTGCGGATGTACAGATCGCTGATGCCCTCCTGGAGGTTGCCGCCGGGCAGCTGGACGTTCTCGCGGCGCAGCGCGTCGCTCACGTCCGCGACCGCCAGCTCCGCCGCGCGGAGCCGGTCGCGCATCAGCTGCACCTGGATCTCGCGGTAGACGCCGCCGCGGACCGTGATCGAGCCGACGCCCGGAATCTGCTCGAAGCGCTGAATCAGCTCGCGCTCGAGCAGCCGCGTCGTCGAGGACAGATCGCGCGTCGAGGCGACCGAGAGCGACATGATCGCGATGGCGCTCGGATCGAACTTCCAGATGGTCGGCGTCTCCGCCTCCGGCGGAAGGTCGTCGCGCAGCCGGTCGAGCGCCGCGCGGACGTCGTTCGCGGCTTCGGAGATGTCGGTGCCCCGCCCGAACTCGAGCGTCACACGGCTGCGGCCCTCCTCCGATTGGGAGGTCATCCGCTCGAGGTTCGGGATGCTCGCGAGCGCGTTCTCGAGCGGATCCGTGATGATCGATTCCATCTCCTCGGGCCCGACGTTGCCGTAGCTGACCGACACCGAGAGCCGCGGGAAATCGATCTCCGGCAGGAGGTCGACGGGCAGGTAGCGAAAGCCGACCACACCGAAGGTCACGATGATCAGATAGAACATCGTGATGGCGACGGGCCGGCGAATCGAGGTATCGGTCAGCGACACGTCAGCTCTCCCCTGCGGCGCTCTGCTGGCGCTCCATGAAGTCCCGCAAGACGTCCTGCCGCTGGAGCTGCTGCAGCTCCAGAATGCGGTCCCACTCGATGGCGCGCAGGCGGGCGGTGGGTTCCGTCTCGGTGGCGAGCAGGTGCTGCCCCACGACCACGACCCATTCGCCGGGGCGCACGCCTCCGACGCCCACCGTCTGCGGCGCCTCCGCGACGACCTCGACGCGTCGGAACTCCATGCGGACCGGCGGCGCGCGGTCCGCATCGGTGCCGGCCTGGCCGGTCGGCACCGGCCCTGGCGCCTCGGCCGCCACGAAGACCCCCTGCACGCCAGTGGCGGGATTGTCGTACAGGGCGCTGGTCGGCACGAGCGTCGTGGCGCTGGACTCTCCGTAGTAGATGTCCACGGTCACGAACATGCCGGGCACGAGCGCCCCGTTGTCGTTCGCGACGTCGACCTCCACCTCGGCGCTGAACGAGCCGGGCTGGAGAAAGGGCGAGATTCTCGAGACAGTGGCGGCGATGGGCGTCGCGCCGCCGCCGGCCCTGAGCTCCACGCGGTTGCCCTCGCGGATGCGCGCGAGGACGTCCTGTGTCACCGGCACCTCGACGCGCATGTTCTCGAGCCGGCCGATGATGAAGAGCGGCGTCTGCGTGTCCACGCGCATGCCGACCTCGACGTCCCGCTGCCCGACGCGTCCCGTGATCGGGGCCCGCACGATCGTCTGCGCCTGCACCTCCGCCTGCTCGGCGACGGAACCCTCGGCGACCTGCACCTGCGCACGCGCGCTGGCGACCGCGGCGCGTGCGGCCTCCGTCTGCGCGCGGAGCGAATCGACGGTGTTGAGCGGCACCAGGCCGCGGTTCCCGAGCGCTGCGTTGCGCTCGTACTCGGCCGCAAGCTCCCGGTGACGAGCCTCCGCCTGAGCCAGCTCGGCACGCGCGGCGTCCAGCGCCGACCGAGCCTGAGTCATCTGGGACCTGGTCCGGGAAGTCTGGATGCGGACGAGCGGATCCCCTTTCTCGACCGCGTCGCCGTTCTGGGCGAGCACCTCGACGACCGGTCCGGCGGCCTCGGGGTAGATGGCGACTTCACCCGACGCACGCACGGTGCCGGTGAGCCGCTCCCTCAACGGCACGGCCCCTTCTCGCGCCTGCACGACCTCAACCGCAGGCACGACGGTGCGGTCGGCCGCATCGTGCAGTGGCTCGCCGCCAGCGCGACAGCCGACGACTCCACACAGAAGAGCCAACCCGATGCTGATTGGATGGAAAGCCGCTCTCATTCCCATTGTCTACGTCCCGTGAGGGTCAACCGTTACGCAGCGCCGTGCCGCTGCGCGATTTCAGCGCAGGAAAACGGGGCCGCTCCACGGCCGAGTCGCCTGCCGAGCCCCACCTGCCCGCTTCTCTTGCCAGATGTACTCCGGCCGCGCCACGAGGCGTGCTGTCGGGCTGGTGCGGGGCCTGGCGATGGTGGGATGGGCATGCGCACGAGACGTGCAGGAGGAGACGTACATGCCAGCGTTCGAGGGCCGCGGCGCCCCGCCACCTGTGGGAATCGAGCCGCCGGGCTTCCGTCTGCCTGACGAGACGCACGTCGGCAGCGTCCACCTGCTGGTCAGCGACCTGGCGCGTGCGGTCGCGTACTACGAGGATGTCCTCGGCTTGCGCGTGTCGGCGCCGACCACGGAAGCCGTGACGCTCGGCGTACCGGGAGGTGATCGGCCCATCGTCGCGCTCCACACGCGTCCTGGAGTCGTGCCTGCCCGGCGTGGAGCGTTCGGGCTGTATCACTTCGCCATCCTGCTGCCGGATCGCGCGGCGCTCGGCCGCTTCGCGGCTCATCTCTCGGCGCGCGGGGAGCGCGTCGGCATGGCGGACCATCTCGTCAGCGAGGCGCTGTACGTCTGGGACCCGGATGGTCTCGGGATCGAGGTGTACGCGGATCGGCCGCGGCACACGTGGCAGCAGTCGGATCGCGAGCTCGTGATGACGACCGATCCGCTCGACGTGCGCGGGCTGATCGCTGCGGGAGGTGCGGGCAAGTGGGACGGGGCGCCGGCGGGCACCACCGTGGGGCACGTCCACCTGCATGTGGGCGATCTACGAGAGGCCGAGGCGTTCTATCACGCGGCGCTCGGCCTCGACAAGATGGTGTGGAGCTACCCGGGCGCGCTGTTTCTCGCGGCCGGCGGCTATCACCACCATCTGGGCACCAACACGTGGGCCCCGGGTCCGCGCGCCCAGACGCACGAGGCTCGGCTGCTCGAATGGCAGCTCGTCGTGCGCGAGGCCGCCGCATCGGCCGCGGCCGACAGCCTCCGCACCGCGCGCTATTCCCCCGAAGCCGTGGAGCATGGCTGGGCCGTCGACGATCCGTGGGGGACACGGCTCCGCATTTCCGCCTGAGCAGTCCTTCTAACGGACTGCGTCGGATCCGGCCGGATGGCCGCCTGACGGCTGCGCGGCGAAACACTCGCGACGCGCATGGCGGAGCTGAAGCGCCGCGCTGCGGCGACGCTGTCGCCGGACGACGACCGCCGCCCGGAAGCCGCTGCTTGCGTCCGGCGAGCACCTTCCAGATGCCGAACAGGTTGCGGTGCACGGAGAGAGCCGGCAGGAGCGCGAAGTCCCCATCGGCGGCCTCGCTCATCGAAGGGTGGCGAGGTAGACCGCGACATCGCGTCTCGCCTGCTCGGTGAGCTTCTTCACGTGTTCCGCGTGACGCCCGAGCGCCGTCTCAGCTCCGTCCGGATGCGTTCTCGCGATCACGCCACCGGGCCTCGGCTCCAGGAGGCGGCCGTGGATGCCCTTCGCATCGAGACGGCCCCCGATCCTGACGAGATCGCCGCTGGTCGAGTGACAGGACGCGCAGCCGTCGGTCTCGAAATGACGTTTCCCCTGCCGCGCGTCGCCGGCGATCTCGGCGCCGGACGCCGCGTTCGCATCAGCCGGGGACGCCACCAGCACGCGCAGGAACGCCCACAGATCGGCGACGTCCTTCTCAGGCAGCGGCGTCGCCGGCATCCGCTGCTCCGGCCGTCCGACCGGGAGGAACGCGGCGAACGCCTTCCCTCCATCGTCCAGCTTCAGCATCTCGGATTCGCGCAGGTCGCTGCCGCCGTCCCTGCCGCCGCGGCCGTCGCCGCCGTGACAGTTCATGCAGTAGAAGCCGTACACGATCAGTCCGCGTTCCACCAGTCCGCGTTCCACGGCCGCGCTGTCGGGCGTGTCGGGCTGTGCCTGGCTGTCGGCGTCACCCTCCGGGCCGGCCGTTGCGGTTCCGGCCGGTGACTGCGCCGATCGCCGAGCGGAGGGCGCATCAGGCTCGCCGCCGGCGGCGGCCAATCCCGACAGGAGCAGCACGGCGACCGCGAGGCTGTGCGGGCGACCGATAGGCATCACTCCTGGTCGGCCTCCTGATCCGCCTCCTGATCCGCGGAGTGCAAGAGCTCCCGTGCGCGCTCCAGGTCCGCCGCGCGGACGAGCACCGGGATGCCGCCAGCCATCACGCCGAGGAACGGCTGGACGGCGACACTGTGCTCGCCCGTGATGAGCGCTTCGATGCCCTCCGACTCGAGCAGCGATTTGATGAAGTGCGCCTCGTGCAGCGCCGTGCTGCGGTGGAGCTCGACCCACTCCGTCCCCTGGAGGCCCATACGGGATGGTACGCCGATTACGGCGGCAACGCCATCGGCGGGCCAAGCGTGGATCCCGCCGATCCTCCCTTGGGCCTCTTTCCGCTCGGCTCTGACGCACTCCCCCTGGTGCGTGCTGCTCCCGCGGCCGCGTACGACCTTTTTTTCATCCAGAACGGCAACCGACGGCGCAATCTGGGTAGAGGCTGGCCTATCACCTCTCCAGGGGATAGCCGGCAGCCTGGTGCCTTCCCTGACGGCCGCTCGTCGTTGTAGGAAACGCCGCCCGTACCTCGGCCGGTTTCGCGTTCTGCCCGTCGCTGCGTCCTGACTGCGACCTGCTCGCCGGACCCGCGAACGCGATCTGCACCGAGCCATACTGCTGCTGCAGATAGCTCGTCAGCGCATGCACGAAGACAATCGCGCCGGCCATCTCGAGGCTCTCTTCGACCAGGGCGATGACCCCGAAGATCGCATCCTCCCGGTAAGCGGTCTGATATGCGCCCTGTGCCATCTCCCCCCCGAGCGCGCCGCCGGCAACGAGCACGCCGGCAGCTGCGATGGGCCGCGAGGTGCCGGGCGGGAGGTGGAGGAGAAACCGCAGGTACGCCGCCGCGAACACCGCGACTGCCACCGTGCCGGGAATCACCCACGCAAAGTGCAGGAAACCCGGCAGGTCGAATGCCGCGCGCAGCTGGCTTCCCGGCAGTCCATGTATGGAGGCGGTCTCGTCCATCGAGAGGAGGGTGAAAATCACGGCGAGCCCGATCCAGTGGGGAGCAAACCGGTCGCGGGCCGCGTGCTTCGCCGACGCGATGATCCCGAGGAGCGCGGCCGCGCAGAGCAGCAGCCCGGAGGAAAACCACGTCGGCACGTTCAGTTCGCGATCGAGATCGAACTTGGGGACGAGCCCACGCGCGTAGTCGTGCCCATATCCGTATCGCAGGACGATGGTCGCGGCTCCCATGAGGATCAGCACGCCGGCCCCGATCACGAGGACGCGCGTGAGACCGCGCGGATCCACGCGGACGACCACCTGACTTGCAGATCCCTGGCGTGCGGGCATGCGCCGTCGGCTGAGCAAATCTCGTGCCCCTGCCGGCCGCGAAACCCCGGCCTCGTGCTCTGCCGGCAGAGTCTCACCACGGTGTCAGTGCATGCCGCGTCACGCCTCAATACTCGGCGAACCTATCGTCCGGATAGCAGTACAGCCAGCGTTCCCCCGGCTCGGCGGACGCAATCACCGGGTGCCCCGTGGTGCGCGCGTGCGTCGTGGCGTGACGATGCGGTGAGTTGTCGCAGCAGAGGGTGGTGCCGCACTGCTGACAGGTGCGCAGGTGCACCCATCGCCCGCCAATCGGCACGCACTCGTCGCACTGGCGTGCCCTGGCGCCGCTGACGGTCTCGATCGCGTCGATGTGAGTGCAGGTGTCGGCTCTTGTCATGTGCAGCTACTCGCGCAGCACCGGTGCACGAACGCCACGGCGATGGATCCCTCACCGACCGCGGATGCGACGCGCTTGACGTTTCCGCAGCGGACGTCTCCCACGGCGAACACGCCCGGCGACAAATCCGGCCTTGTCTTGATGAAGCCATGCGCATCGAGCGCGACGCAGCCGTCGAGCCATGCGGTGTTGGGCGTCGCGCCGGTCATCACGAAGACATGGCGGACCTGACTCGCGGACGCCCTGGCCCCGCTCCGCTCCGGCGGGCCGATCGCGGCGCGGCGGCTCGGCGACCCCAGCTGCCAGCTGCCATGTTCCAGCTGAGATGCCGGCCCGGGCGGGCAGCTGACAGCTGATGACTGACAGCTGAGAGCTGGCAGCTGAAGATCTACCTGAGTGGCTTTCGCGCCCGGATGAACGCGCTCACCACGCGCCCCTCCACCTGCGGCGCGACCCGGTCGACATCGAGGCCGCTCTCGGTGAGGAATCCGCGGGCGTCCTCGACCGAATAGGTGCGCCAGGGATCGACCTCGACGTCGGCGAACCCTGCGGCCTGCAGCTTCGACGCGTACTCCTCGTCCTGCAGCGCCCCGGCCACGCAGCCGACCCACAGTTCCATGCTCCGCCGCATCTCGGCCGGCATCTCGCCGCGCACCACGACATCGGAGACGGCGAAGCGTCCCCCCGGCTTCAGCACGCGGAAGGCCTCGCGCAGCACCGCGTCTTTGTCGGCGGACAGGTTGATGACGCAGTTGGAGATGATGACGTCGACCGAGTTGTCGGGCAGCGGGATGGCTTCGATCTGTCCCTCGAGGAACTCGACGTTCGTCGCGCCTGCCTTGCGCGCGTTCTCCCGTGCCAGGGCGAGCATGTCGTCGGTCATATCCAGGCCGTAGACCTTGCCTGCCGCGCCGACGCGCTTTGCGGAGAGCAAAACATCGATGCCGCCGCCGGAACCCAGGTCGAGCACGGTGTCGCCCGTCTCCAGCGAGATCAATGCGGTCGGGTTCCCGCAGCCGAGCGAGACGGCGACCGCCTCGGCGGGAAGGTCCGCGGTCTGGCCGTCGGAGTACAGGTTGGCGGTGATCGGATCGCCGCAGCCGCAGTCCGGCCCGCAGCATCCGGTCTTCCCGCCCGTGCGGGCGATCTCTCCGTACTTCTCACGAACGGCGTCGGTGATCTGTGTGTTGCTCATGGTCGGATCTCCCTGTATGTTTGTCACTAACAACTATCAACGTGAAAAAGACGCTCACCCGCACGCTGCCGATCCCTCGCCAGGCGCACAGCACCCGCCGGTGCTGACGCCCGCGCGAAACCTGGCGTCCGCCGCCCGTGCCAGGCGCCTGACGACCTCCACGACCGCGCCGCGCATCGCGGGTTCGAGGTCTTCCAGCACGTGCTTCTGCTGTTCGATCAGGTCGTCGGTGATCCGGGTACAGAGTCGCCGCCCCTGCTTCGTGGCGCTCAGCGTGAGTGCGCGCCCGTCCGAGGGGTCCGGCCGCCCCTCCACGTACCGCTTCCGGACGAGGGTGCTGACCACGCGACTCGTGGTGCTTTTGTCGAGGAACAGCCGTTCGGCGAGGGCGTTCACCCGCATGGGGCCGTGCTGGACCAGCATCTCCAGGGCGTAGCACTGCGTCACGGAGATGTCATGGCAGCAGATCTGATCGCGATCGCGGAACTGGTAGACGCGCACCAGATCGGCGACGGCCGCCTGCAGGGCGCGGGCGTCGGCGTCGATGCCACTCGTCACGGTTCGGGCGGGCTCTGTCGCAGCCGTCATGGTTGTTGCTGACAACAATATCGGCGGAGACCACGGCTGTCAAGCGGAGTCGGCAGACCGCCTGCCGGACGCGCAGACCTGAAGATCGGCGGTCGGTGCGGACGGGTGTCCGACGTGCGGGGCTCGTTTGCGCAGCCGCGGCTCGTCCCGGCCAGCTGCCACCGGACGAGGACCTCGCAGGCGGGGACTCGCAGCCTTCAGCCGGAAGCAGGAACCTCACAGCTGACAGCTGAACTGCGACTTGGAGCTGAGAGCTGAGAGCTGACTGAGAGCTGAGAGCTTCACTTGACACCCGAGTGCGCCAGTGACATTTTCACCGGTATGGTCAGTGAAAAGCCGGTCGAGCTCCTGCAGGGCACCCTCGACCTGATCGTCCTGCGCGCGCTCTCGACCATGGGACCGCTCCACGCCTACTCGCGCGCCGCGCGGCTCGCGCAGGTGGCCGATCATCCGCTCTCTCTCAACCAGGGCACACTCTACCCGGCGCTCGTGCGGCTGGAGCAGAAAGGCTGGATCAAGGGCACATGGGGCCGCACCGAGAGCAACCGCGAGGCGAAGTTCTACGCGATTACCAAACCAGGGGAGCGCGCCCTCGGCGAGCAGGCCGAGCGGTGGCGCCGGCTCGCAGGTCTCGTCGACAAGCTCCTGCTCGAGTCGTAACCCGTGGCCCCGCTCCATGCCGCCGCGCCGTCGCGCAGCGGACGCGCGAGATGGGACTCGGGCGACGGTAGCGGGCTGTAACCGCTGATGTGCGAGAGGGACGCAATGGCTCAGGTCAGCAGCAGGTCTCCCGTCCACGATGTCGTGATCATCGGCTCGGGCGCGGGCGGTGGCACCGTCACGAAGGTGCTCGCGGATCTCGGCGTGAAAGTGTTGCTCATGGAAGCCGGCCCGATGGTGAGCATGGGGGACTTCAAGATGCTCCACGGCCCGTACAGCGTGTGGCATCGCGGCGCGGGCGAAGAGGCGCAGCTGTACGCGACGGGCCAGGGCGTGCCCCTCAGCTACAACGCCAGCTTCGCCGCCAACACCGTCGACGAGCCGTACACGGTGGCGCCCGGCAGCCAGTTCCGGCTGTTCCGATCGCGCGTGATCGGCGGCCGCACCAATCACTATGCCCGCGTGCAGCTCCGGTACTCTGACTACGACTTCAAGAACCAGTCGATGCAGGGTGTCGGGTCCGACTGGCCGATCGGCTACGAGGACATGGCGCCGTACTACGACAAGGCCGAGCGGCTGATTGGCGTGACGGGCAGGCCCGAGGGGCTGCGGAGCGCGCCCGACGGCGTGTTCCAGACGCCGGCGTCCTACAAGGTCCACGAGGTCCTGATCGACCGCGCGTGCGCGAAGCTCGGCATCAAGGCGACGAGCTCGCGCCAGGCGGTCATCACCAGCGCGCTCAACGGGCGCCCGCCGTGTCACTACTGCGGGCAGTGCGGCCGCGGATGCTCGCAGGGATCCAATTACGCGTCGAGCTACGTGCAGATTTTTCCCGCCATGAAAACGGGAAACGTCAGCGTGCTGACCAACGCCATGGCGCGGGAGCTCGTCACCGACGCGTCGGGCAAGGTCTCGGCGGTGTCCTACATCGACAAGGAGACGGGCAGCGAACGGCAGGTGCGGTGCCGGGCGGTGGTGCTCTCCGCCGCGGCGTGCGAGTCCGCGCGTCTGCTGCTGAACTCGAAGTCCCCGCGCCATCCGCAGGGCCTCGCCAACTCGAGCGGTCTGGTCGGCAAGTACCTCACCGACACTGTCGGCTTCGGCATGTCGGCCACGGTGCCGTACTTGCGCGGCACGCCCGTTCACAACACCGACGGGTACGGCGCGCACCTGTACATTCCGTGGTGGATGGCGGACCGGCACAAGGAGCTCGATTTCCCCTTCGGCTATCACGTGGAAGTGGGCGGGGGCGGATTCGGTATGCCGTCGCTCGGCTTCGGTGCCGGCGCGTACACCGAGAGCGAGGGGTACGGCCTGCCGATGAAGGCCGCGATCCGCGAGTCGTACGGCGGCATCGGCGTCAGCCTCACCGGCCGCGGCTCGATGGTGCCGAACGAGGACTGCTACTGTCAGATCGATCCCGACGTGAAGGACACGTGGGGCATCCCCGTCCTGCGGTTCCACTGGAAGTGGGGAGACTACGAGATCAACCAGGTGCGCCACATGCGCGACAGCTTCCGCGCGATCCTCGAAACGCTCGGCGGCACGATCAACCCGGGCCGGGGCGGGCCCGGTGGGGCCGGAGGCCGCGGCGGCGGGCGGGGCGCCGCGGGCGGACGCGGAGATGCAGGCACGCCCCCTGGTCAGGGTGGCGCGGCGACGCTGCCGCCGGGATCGCCCGGCGTCCAGCCGGGCACGCGGGGGTCAGGCCCCGAGCCGTCGCCCACGGCCATTCAGGACGTGCAGATGGGCGTCGGGGGCGGCATCATCCACGAGGTCGGCTGCATCCGCATGGGGGACGACCCGCGCGCGAGCGTCGTGAACCGGTTCTGCCAGGCCCACGATGTGCCCAATGTGTTCTCCGCCGATGGCGGACCCTTCGTCAGCCACGGCGACAAGAACCCGACGCACACCATCATCGCGCTCGCATGGCGCACGGCCGAGTATCTCGCCGAAGAAATGAGGAAGGGCAATGTCTGAGATCACGAGACGCGCAGTGCTCGGCCGGCTCGCGGTGGCGTTCGCGGCCGCCGGCGTCATCGACAGGCTGGACGCCCTGCAGGCGCACGAGATGGTGCACCAGGCCGCAGGCGGCGCGGCGCCGAAAGCACTCTCCGCCGCGCAGTTCCGCACGCTCACGCGGCTCGCCGACCTCATCATCCCGGTCGAGAACGGGAAGCCGGGCGCCGTCCAGGCCGACGTGCCCGCCTGGATCGACAGCCTTCTCGCCGTGAACGACGAGCTCCAGGCGCGCTACACCGCGGGACTCACGTGGCTCGACAAGACGATGGCGGCGCGGCACAAGACCGACTTCGTCGGTGCCACGCCCGAACAGCAGACGGCGCTGCTCGATCAGATCGCGT
>Ga0299913_10002257_pt1 | contig 15078 bp, 16 predicted proteins | sample RVTome_9_FD_201360 | JGI IMG/M metagenome (GOLD analysis project Ga0299913, IMG submission 201360) | Soil microbial communities from uranium-contaminated site in the Upper Colorado River Basin, Wyoming, United States - RVT155D38 (version 2) ...
TTGGTGGCTCATCGAGGGCGTCCTCTACGGCCTCGGGTTCCTGTCCGCCCTCGGCTACCTCTTGCTCCTCATCTTCTTCATCCGGTGGCTGAGGGGACGGAGGAGGGGAGACCATCTTCTCGAGTACGGGAGGCGACGGTGGCTGGACTGAGGCTCAGGAAGCCGGAGCCGTTCGACCCGCCGGAGGGCAGTTACCTGCTGGCCATCGGGGAGCAGCGCTTCGTGGGGAAGCTCGACCGAATCTGGCTGACGCCGGGCCATGCCCGCGCTCACATGCTCGTCCTGGGCCAAACTAATTCCGGAAAAACGAAGCTCCTGGAGGCGATTTGTCGTCAGTACGTCGCGCGCGGGCAGCCCTTCTGCCTGGTCGACCTGCATGGCGATCTCGCGACGTCGCTGAGAATGCACATCGCGGCGTTGCCGCAGCAGCAGCGGGACGCCGCCGCCAAACGTCTCGTCTGGCTCGATGCGGCTGACCCCGAGCGGACGGCGACCTTCAACCCGCTGGCGGCGGCTGAGCCCGCTGACGCGGCAACGCAGCTGCTCGAACTGGTGGCGGCGTTCCGCCGCCATTGGTCCGACTCGTGGGGGCCGCGCCTTGCCGACTTGCTGCATCACTCGCTGGCGACGCTCCAGGCGAACGGGCTGACGCTCGCCGAAGCGCCCGTGCTGCTCGGGGACAAGCCGGTCCGGCAGACCCTGCTGCGCGGAGAGCGCGTCCCGGAGGTGACCCGCGACTACTTCCGGTTCCGCTTCGACGCCTTGTCGCGCCGGGACCAGGTGTTCATCAGCGAGAGCAGCTCCAACAAGCTGGGCGCGCTCCTCTCAGATTTCCGGGTCCGCACCCTGCTTGGCGACCCCCACGCCACGTTCTCCGCACGAGAGGCCTTGAAGGAGGGACAGATGGTGCTGGCCCGGATTCCGCGGGGTGCCCTGGTCGAGAACGCCGACCTGGTCGCCTCGATGCTGCTCGCCGCCGTCCACACCGCGGCGCTGGCGAGGGTGAGCGAGCCGCCTGAGCGGCGCCGTCCCTTCGTCCTCATCCTGGACGAAGCGCAGGTGGCATCAACCGAGACCTTCCCCCAGCTCTTGGCCGGCGCCAGGGCATTCGGACTCTCCGCCATCTGCGGCGTCCAGTACCTCGAGCAACTTCCCCGTGGACTGGCCGAGGCGCTCTTGGCCAACTGCCGGGTGCTGGTCTGCTTCAAGGTCGGGCGGCGCGACGCCGACCGGATGGCGCGCGAACTCTTCGCCGCCGACGGCGACCACGTCAAGTTCATCGAGCGAGACCTCCTCGGCTCGCGGAAGAGCCGGCCCATGTTCTGGTCAGTCGGGGAGGAGCGCGAGTATCACGCGCGTTCGCTCCAGGACCAGCTTCCTGGCGAATGCGTCATCCAGCTCGGGACGGGGATGCCGTGGTTCGCCGAGTCCATCGCCGTCGAGCCGCCCGAGCCCTCGAAGGAAGGAAGCCGGTCGGTCGCGCGTGCCGTCCGGCCGAGGCTCCGTAGCCGCGCCGCCATCGAGGAGGCCATCGCGAATCGGCGCGAGCGGCTCCAAACCCAACCACTAACCACCACCCAGAAAGGAGGTGATTCACATGACCCAGACGACGCAGTCGAAGCGCTTGCCTAAGTTCAAGCGCGCTCCCAAACAGGCGCCCCCGATTCGCCTCACCGATCGGGACCGGGAGCTCATGCTCTCGGTCTACCACTACCGGTTCCTGCCGACCAGTCTCATCGTCCGCCGGCACTTCGGCTCGCTGACCCGCGGCCGTGCTCGGCTCCGGGGGCTTTACCACCACAAATACGTGGATCGCCACTACCTGCCAACCCAAGGGCCCACCACCTCGGAGGCCATCTACTCGCTGGGCCCGGCTGCGGTGCCGGAACTCGCCGCCTTCTACGGCTTCGACCCGGCCGACGTGAAGCGCCGACGGCGAAGAGTCGAGCCGATGTTCCTGGCGCACCAGCTCGCCATCGCGCGCTTCCGCATCGGCGTCGCATACGCGGGAGCGCCGAACGGAATCGGCTTCGCCGATTGGCTCGACGAGACCGAGGGCCGGATGCGCTTCCAGGGCGAGGACGAGCGCGGGGGGCTCCGGACGCTCACGCTGGCGCCCGACGGGATGAGCTGGCTGAGGAGCAAGCGGGCCCGGTTTGCGTTCGCCCTCGAGGTCGACCGCGGCTCGATGCCGCTCGGCCGCATCGAGCACAAGTTCCGCCGCTACCAGCAGGCGGACGCGGCCGGCGCACTCCGGCCGCTTCTCGGGGCGGAACGCTTCCGCATCCTCGTGCTGGCGCCGTCCGAGCGGCGCGCCCAGGGGATCGTCACCGCCGCCGAGCGGGCCCAGGCGGCGAACGTCTGGGTCGCCACCGACGCGGCGCTCGAAGCCGACCCGGCGCTCGAGCCCCTATGGCAGCGGCCGGGAAGCGGCGAGCGGCTGCCGCTCTTCCGTCAGAGCCAGGTCTTCGACCCCAAGGACAAACCCACCACCCAAGGAGGTAGCTGAATGGCTACGCGCAGGACAGAAGTAGTGAGCGGCGAGGTCGTCGGGCCGCTCCGGGAAGAGGCGGCCCGGCAAGAGGTGAGCTTCGCCGCGACCGCGGCGGGGCTCTCCAAGTGGGAGCGCCACAAGCTCGAGTGGCAGGCGAGGCGCCAGCGGCTCGACGCGATGAACCGGGCCCTCGACATCGAGGCCGCCACCGCGGTCAACGAGGCGATAGTCCACGCGGGCGGCCGGGTCCGGGCCGCTGAGGAGCGGGCGGAGCTTTCCGTCCATGCCGAGAGGACGGATTGCATCCTCGAGGCCGGCCACATCCACGAGGAGGCGCAGGCGGCGACGCGGCAGTTGTCCGAGGACAGCCGCGAGCTGATTCAGCTCGGGATCGACCGCGTCACCGTGAACTACCTCCGCGGCGTGGAGCGGCGGGCCTCCGGCGTTTCGAGGTGTCGCGGGTGACCACGCTGCTGCTCATCGTCGTCGTCCTGGCGCTGGTCCTCTGGTGGGACCAGGTCAGGATGGCGGCGGACTTCGTCCGCAAGGAGATGAGTACCGAACGGGCGGAGCTCGGCTGGCTGCGCCTGCAGCTCGCGCTGCTCAAGGGCGTAGCGAAGGCCATCGGGCAGACGGAGGACGAGCTCAAGCGGAAGGAGGCGGAGGCCGGGGCGCCGCAGGGCAGGTCGAGGGTGACTGAGCCTGGGCCGTGAGCGGGTGCCGCGCTTACGGCGAACAACGGCGGCCGCTCACCCGGTCGCGCTGGTTTATCGGGGCGTCCCGGCCCCCGCGCGTCACTCGACAAATCCGTATGCCTCCTGCTTACTGGGGGCGATGCCCTCTCGCACAGCAGCGTTCGCAGCCGTCGCAGTAGCGGTGCCAGTGACTCTTGCCGGCCTCGCGTGGACGTGCCTGATCATTGTCTTCGCTGACAGCGCTCTCCTCGGCGAACCCGCTGAGCCTGCGCTCGGGCACTGGCTTCCAGTATTGAGCCTGTGGCTGCTCCCGCTGGTGGCTAGCGGCGCGCTCTTCTGGGCGCCACGCATCGCTGGGCTTCTCTATCTACTAACCGCCGGTCTATGCCTAGCGGTCAACGCCGCCTTCGTGCTCCCGTGGCCGGGCCTGTTCGTGCTCAGCTACCTAGTGGCCGCAGCCGCCGCGTTCGCCGCCGCGCGCCCTGCTCAGGGAAACGGATAGAGGCCCAGTCTTCCTCCCGCGGCGCGGTCCAGCGCGGATGCAAACTCCTGCTGGCCCCTCGCGTTCGGATGAATGCAGGAATCGCTCTGCAGAATCCATCGCTTCCGCTTGCCACAGTGGTGGCGGTCGAATGGCCCGGGATCCTGCCAAATGACGCGATCGGTAGCGCTCGGGTCCTTGCGGACTTCAGCCACGGCCTTCTCGACCGCTCCGTTCAACTTGGCGAACAGGATGCGAATACGCGAGCCGGTGAGCAGGAGGGGCACGGTGTCGTGGTACCGGAACACGACGACGTGGTTCGATGGTGCCAATAGGAGCGTCCGGAGGATGGCCTCGAGGCGTGGGACCACCCTGGCTGCTCGCAGCTTCGCGTCGATGCAGCGCCGAACCCTGGCCTTCTTGCGGTACGCACACTTACGGCCATTTTCGTGGGTCATGAAGTATTTGAGCAGCGGGTTGGCCCCCAGCGTCAGAGCGGTGAGGTCGGGATCAGCGGCAACCACGGCGTTCAGCACATAACGATACTTCCCGTCGGCCTTGATCCAGTCGGCCGGGCTTGCGCCGGACATCGCGTAGTTGCCCCCCGATGTAGGGGCTCCACTGGCTTTGTACACGGCCGGATAGGCGACAACATTTGGGGACTGGCAACCCGAGCTCGCGGGGCGCTTGAAGCACACCCGGAAAACGCGAACTGCGGAAACCCGCGTACCGTCCGCCCTATATCCAAAGCCAGCAGTGACCGAGTCGCCAATGGCCATGAATCGGAGGCAGCCACTCTCGGTGAATCGAGGCTCAGCGGGGCACTGATCGGTGGTATCCGGAACGCCGTCCCCGTCCGAATCAGTCGGAAGGGGGCACCCGTCAGGACCGGTTCCAAACACGTCCGGGCACGCATCCTGGTCGTCGGGAACCCCATCCCCATCGGAATCTGGAGGTGCCCCCTGGCGATCCCGGACAAAGATGTCCCACTCACCGTTGGTGTCCCCTGGGACGAGGTTGGTGGCGGCGGAAAGGAAGAACACAAATCTCCCATCGGAGGATGCTGAAGGGAGGAAGCTGCTGAGGTTCCCCTGGGTCCCGGCCGAGCTGACGCTCACACGCTCGGTTGAGCCGCTCTGCCGATCGCGGAGAAACACGTCTGATATTCCGTTGGTATCACCGGCGACGAGGTTCGACGCATACGAAGTAAACGCTACGTAGCGGCCGTCAGCCGATATCCATGGCCCCCAGCTGTCGCTGTTGCCCTCCGCGTTCGCGGAGTTGACGCTCACGCGCTGGGTGGTGCCACCCAGGAGATCCCGCACGAAGACATCGGGACGGTAATTGGTGTCGCCTGTGACCAGGTTAGAAGCGAGTGACTGGAACGCGACATAGCGGCCGTCGGCGGACATCCCGGGAGCTAGGCTGCGCGAATCGCCTTCGCCACCAACCGAACTGATGCTCACGCGTTGCGTCGCGCCGCTCTGCATGTCGCGTACGAACACATCACCCTCGGCGTTGTTGTCGTTGGCGACCAGGTTTGTTGCGGAAGAGGAGAACGCGACATAGCGGCCGTCGGCTGAGACTGATGGCTCGCGGTCCGCCGAGGCATTTCCCTGAACGCCGGCTGAACTAACGCTCACACGCTCCGTGGTGCCGTCCTGAAGGTCACGGCGGAAAATGTCGTCATCGCCGTTGGTGTCGCCCGTGACGAGATTCGATGCCCTCGAATGGAACGCGACATAGCGACCGTCGGCGGAGATCGAAGGGTCTTCGCTGAACTCATTGCCTTGCTCCTCGGCTGAGTTGAGGCTGACCAACACGGTCGAGCCGTCCTGACGGTCGTGGACAAACACGTCCTCCTTAGCGTTGGCGTCTCCCGAGACAAGGTTGGTGGCGAAGGAGCTGAATCCCACGTACCGGCCGTCCGAGGAGATCGTCGGCAGGCCGTGGCTGTTGTGGTTGCCCTGGGCCCCGCTGGAGCTGACACTGACGCGTGTTGTCGTGCCGCTTTGGCGATCCCGGACAAAGATGTCCCGGTCGCCGTTGGTGTCGCCGGGGACGAGATTAGTGGCATTGGAGACGAAGGCGATATAGCGGCCATCTGCCGAAGCCGACGAGTGAATCATTTCGCTTCTACCGTCGCTTTGTCCGCCCGCTGAACTCACACTGACGCGTTCCGTCGTTCCCGCGTGAGCTATCGGGGCCATAGCCGCCAGGAGAGCGCCCGTTGCGACGCCGACGACCCACCGCGTGCGGCAACCCCATTCGATCGGTCCTCCGTCGATCACGATCTGGCGTTCACGGTAGCGGGAACGAGCTTGAGACGAGTTCGCCCGCTTTCGGCGGCTCAACCCGGTGCGCAACCCCGCGCGCCGGGTCCGGCTACCGAAAGGAGACCACATGCGACTCGGAACGCGCGTACGCGCCGTCCGAAACGCCCAGGGGCTCACCACCAGAGCGAGCGCCCTGATCTGCGAGCTGCCGACCCAGCGCCTCAGGGACATCGAGCAAGGAAAGCGCCTCCCGACCAGCGAAGACCTCCGGGCCTTCGCCCTCGGGCACGGACTCGATACCCCATCGGTGTTTCTCTGGGCCTGCGAGGAGCTTCTTGAGCGCCTCGTCGAGCAGAGCAACGCTGGCCCCGGCATCCAAGATGAAGACCTCTTCGATTGCTGGGACCGGATGACCGCGTTCCTCGCGGAACGAGGCCGGATGTAAACCCAGAGCCCCGGAGCAGCGGCGATGCCGCACAAGCTCCGGGGCTCTTTCTCTTCGTAGGGGGCACGCGGGCGGGTGCCGGGGTTACCTCTCTATGACCGAAAGCAATCGTCCCGTCCTCAGCCTGCACAACGGCGACGCCACCAACAACCGGCTCGTCGTGGTCTTCGCCAATCTGAGGCACAGCCGCATCATGGGGTCGTACGCGGAGCGGGTTTTTGGACCGTGGCAGAGCCCGGAGCAGACGCGCCGGGAGCTTGGGCAGGTCCATGCCGCGCAGGAAACCGGCGACGTCTTTGCGCTCGACTGGCTCACCGGCAAGGGCGCGGAGGTCGTCTGTGCCTTCATCGACACCGACGTCGAGCGGCGACAGTGAGGGGGCGGGGGTGCGGCCCGTCGGGGACCGCCTCAGGTTGGCACGCAAAGCGCGCGGGCCGGCGGGTCCATGCCCACCGAGCCGCATCCCACGCCCCCGTCCACCGACCCGCGCACGGCGAACCTTCTCGAGGAGTTCATCGCCGAGCACGAGCACCGGCTTTGGCGCATCGCCGCGTCAATCGCCGGGCCAGACCAGGCCGACGACGCCGTCCAGTCCGCCTGCCTCGGCTTCCTGCGCGCCTTCAATCCCGACACCGCCCATGGCGGGGCCGCGGGCGCGTTCAGCTACCTCGCACGGGCAACTGCGAATGCCGCGGCGAAGCTCGTGAGGACTGACGCTAGGCGCCGACGCGGCCTTCCTCCCGCGGTGCGCCGCGACGAACTGGACGACCCGGTTGAGCGCGCAGCCTCAGAGGGCGCAAGCCCGGAAGACCTCGTCATGCGCCTCGAGGAGACCCGCGAGCTCGAAGCCCGGCTGGAAGCGCTCCCAGAGGAGTGGCGCGAGGTGCTTCTGGCCCGCGCCGCTGGCTACTCGCCCGCCGAGATCCAGGCGGCGCTCGGCCTCACGGAGCGCCAGTACCGGAAGCGGATCGAGCGGGCGAACCGGCGCCTCGGGAAGGCCGAGGCCGGACGCTGGATGATTCCGGCATGAGGGTCGCCGTGATCTCAGACGTCCACGCGGACCTGCCCGCGCTGAAGCGAGTCCTGTCGGCGATCGGCGAAGCGGGCCCCGACGAAGTCTGGTGCCTCGGCGACGTCGTCGGGCTGGGCGGCCGGCACCCGGCTGCCCCAGTCGCCGAGGTCCGTGGGCGCTGCGCGCTCGCACTCGGAGGCAACCACGACGCTTGGGTGGCGGGAAAGCTTGCGCTCGACCTGCTGCCGCTCCCGCGCCAGCGGCGGGAGCTCGAGTGGCAGCGCGCCGAGCTCTCCGCCGACCAGCTCGAGTGGCTCGCAGCGAGGCCGTCCTACAGTGAGCGAGCTGGGGTGGAGGCCTGGCACGGCAGCGCCAGCGATCCGCTCACGGAGGGCATCGACGGTCTGCCTGCAGCAGCCGATCACTTCAGCCGCCAGCAGGCTGCGATTGGGCTGGCAGGCCACACGCACCGGGCCATGGCCGCGAGCCTCGGCGGAGGCGAAGTCGAATGGCTCGAGCCTCCTCCCGCTAGCCTCGATCTCGCGGCGGCGCCCCGGTGGCTTCTGAACCCCGGCGCAGTCCTCGGGAGGGCAAGCTGGCTAGACCTGGACCTTGGCGCAGGGGTGGCCTGCTGGCGCAGCGCCTGAATCCAGGGGCCGCGCGGTGCCCCTGTCCGGGTGTCCCTAGTCGCGGTTTGATCAGCCACGGAACACTTCCTCTGGGCCCCGCGCGGGTTTATCGGGATGCCTCGGGCCTGGCTGCGTGCGCTACTTCTGGGGGCTCTCAGCAGCCGGCACTCGCTCGACCATGTCGCGGCTGACGCTCTCGAGCGACCGCCGTATGTCAGCGATCAGCTCGTCCCGGACTGCCGGCTCTAGCTCTTCGAGCGCAATGCTTACCCGAGCGAGGGCAGTGCGGGCTTCTTCGTCGAGCCGGCTCAGGGCTACCACGACCTCCGCCGCGGTCCTGTCGATGCCGAGCTGTTCCGAGAGGGCTAGGCGGTCTCGCTCCTCAAGAAGGGCCTCTCGCTCCTCGTCCTCGATGCCAAGCTTTTCGGCGATGAGCTCGACCGCCTCCTCCGACGGGATCGCCCGTCCCCGCTCGATCTTGCTGAGGTAGGGGCCACTCAGCTCAACCTTGTCCTCGAGCTCCTCGAGCGTCCATCCCTTCGCCTTCCGGAGATCCCGGAGCCTATTCCCAAACTCCACACGCGGGGCCCTCCGGCGCCGGTTAATTGACTTCTTGCCTCCATGATCCTTCCGCCGCCGCCGCCGGTCAACGGCGAGAACCGGTCCCGAGCTCACCGCGACGCCCTACGTCCGCCAGCCGAACACGTGGTTGCGCCTGCCCACCGCACGGGAGTGGAGACTACTCCCTCCAGCGGCTGCGAGTTGGTACTCTTCTTTCATGCGGCAGGAAAGAATAGCCGCCCCGGCCCCAGTACTGCACCGCCGCCCGCTGCAGCGCCGCCGGGACCGCCCGCGATCCGCGTCGGATGACCGTCGCGACGCCGTCGAGGCGCAGGGCCGGATGCGTGAGCTCGGCGCGCTCGGGATTCCCTTCTACGACGCGCTTCAGGCGGTCGCACGCGAGAGCGAGATCGAGCTCGTGAACCTCTGCGATCTTCTCCGCCGCCACGATCGCTTCGACGGCCCGAGAGCGTGGCCACCAGATCCATCGGCGTAGCCGCACGAAGGCGCCGCCAGGCGAAGACGCGACTTCAGCTGGGGGGCGGAATCCGCGTCGACGCCTTGTCCTACGCGGTGCCGCCGAGGCTGTCTAGCACCCGCTTCAGCCTGGCTGGTCCGCTTCCGGGGATCACGGCCGCAGAGCCGCACTCGGTCGTCTCGGAAGCGGGGCTCTGTCACGGGTCCCGCGCGCTGGCTGGAGCTGGACCTTGGCGGCGGCGCGGCCGTCTGGCGCAGCGCCTGAACGCCGCATCCCTGAGGCCGAGCCCGCAGCCGCGGCTACGCTTCTTTCATGGAGGGAACAGCACCCGGCGGGCTGGACGGGGAGGAGCCCATCGCCGTCGCCGCGTACGGCACGGTGATCGCGCGGCTCGAGCTCCGCGACGAGCGCGTGCAGGAGAGATCGAGGTCGACGTGGGTCCCAACAGGACGGGGCTCAAGCCCGGCCGGATCGCCGGTCCTCGCTGCCCGCTTCCTCGAGGTCCTTGACGACCAGCTCAGCGAGCGGCTGCGGAAGCGCGTTCAGCGGGAGCGCGACCCCAACGCGATTGTCCTCACGCGCGAGTTCGAGGACGGCGGGCGGACCGACTGCAGCGCGGGGACCCCCCTGGGGCCGGGCCAGGCCCGATCGGGGCGTTCTGGTTCGCCCTGAACGCCTGAGCGGCGTCCGCCTCCGCTCCTACTCTTCGCCCGGACGGGCGGCGTGATTGTCGGCCGCACCGATTCAACTTACGCTGGAACTGTGACGCCCCGAACCTCAGCCAGGACTGCCTCCGGCGCTCCAGCCTGCACGGCGGCCGACCTCTTCTGCGGGGCCGGCGGCCTGAGCCAGGGGCTCCGGCAGGCGGGATTCGCCGTCATTGCCGCTGCGGACCACGACCCCGACGGGTGCGCCACCTACCGGCTGAACCACCCGGACACGCTTGTCGTCGAGGGCGACCTGACCGCGGCGGAGAACCACGAGGCGGTCGTCGGATCCATCGACCAGGGGCGCCTCGACCTGCTCGTCGGCGGTCCCCCGTGCCAGGCGTTTAGCCAGATCCACAACCACGACCGCCTCCTCGCCGACCCGCGGAACCGGCTTTACCGCGAGTTCGTCCGGCTGCTCGACGAGCTGCGGCCACGGGCGCTCTTGCTTGAGAACGTGCCGGGGATGAGCCAGCTCGCGCAGGGCGAAGTGCGGCGGCGGATCGAGGAGGAGCTGTCCCTTGGCGGTCACTACGACGTCGTCTCCGGGGTCCTCGACCCGGGAGACTTCGGCGCGCCGCAGACTCGGCCCCGCCTGGTGTTCCTCGGAACTGCGCGGGGGCTGCCGCAGCCGGCGCTGCCAGCGGGCTCCGGGATCACGCAGCTGATCCGAGAGGCGCAGGGAGCCCAGCTGTCCCAGCTCCAGTCGCCTGAGGCGCAGCGCCTGGCGCGCGCGCTGGCCGACGCCGAGGACGCCACAGCTGTCACGGCCGGGCAGGCGATCAGCGACCTCCTTGTCCCAGGGCCCGCGTACGCCGGGCCGCCCGAGTCCGCGTTCCAAGCCGCGGCCAGGCGGGGCAGCGACGGACCGCAAGACCACGAGCCGTCGCGAATCCGGGAGGACACGGTGAAGCGGCTCGAGGCGATCCCGCCCGGAGGGAATGTCCACGACCTGCCCGAGCGGCTGCTTCGCCGGTACCTCGGCGACCAGAAGTGGGGGCCGGCGGGCGACGGGAAGCGCCTGGCGCGGCGGCACTTCTACGCGTACCGCCGCCTGCACCCGGACCGGCTGGCCTGGACCGTCAACACAAAGGCCGACTTCGCCTACCACTACGGCCCGCCGCGGGGGCTGTCCGTCCGCGAGGCTGCGCGCCTCCAAGGCTTCCCGGACGCATACCACTTCGCCACCGCTCCGCCGGGCACCCCCGGCCAGTACAAGAACGGCGCGCGCCACTCCCGCTACCGGCAGGTGGGTAACGCCGTGCCGCCGCCGCTCGGCCGCGCGGTCGGCGAAGCCGTCCTCGCGCTGATTGAGCAGCGGCCGGCGCAGCAGCCAATCGCGGCGGCGGCATGAGCCCGGCCCAAGGGCCGTTTTCGCGCCCCAACCGGATCGCCCTAATCGACCGCTACTTCGGCGACCGCAAGGTCACGCCGGAGGAGGCCTGGAAGGACGTCTACCGGCTGCTGCTCTGGTGCGACCCGACCACGGGCCTCGCCCACTGCTACGAGAGCGACAAGTCCCAGCCGGGCCGCCCCTGGTACGCGCGGACCCTGGCGTTCCACGACTGGCTCGGCGAGCAGCTCGACCTGAGCAACGACGCCGTCCCGGACGCGCTTGACTGGATGTTCCGGAGGGTGATCGAGCAGGTGGCTGCCGAGGAGGCTTCGCGGCGGAAGGCTCTGGCAGCTAAGGCGGAGGACCAGCGGAGCCGCTACGACCTGACCATGCCCGCGCCGGGGGACGACCCTGACCTCCGGGCGCTCATCGACCCGCTCCTGCCGGCCGACCCGAGCGGCCGGGCCGACGACGAGGTGGTCCGCGATGTCCTGCGGAAGGTCCGCACGTACATCGCCAACGAGAACAAGCGGAAGAACCTGCTCGGCCGGGGTTTCGAGGACGTCTTGGCCGGCGTCCTAGCCCGCATCGCGGGCGGATCGCCCCCGGCATTCGGGGCGCAGGTTCCGATCGAGGAGATCCCAGGGTTCCGCGCGCCGCGCGCCGGGGACAAGACAGAGAAGGTCGATCTGTGGGTCGGGCCTTCGGCGCATCGCCGGGTCCTGGTGTCCGCGAAGTGGTCTGTGCGCGCAGACCGCGAGAAGCAGATGCGGGGCGACTTCCTCACCTACGTCGCCGCCAACAGCGTCCGCGACCCATTCGAGTTCGTCTGGATCACGAACGAGTTCGACCCGGCGCGGCTGGTTGCCAACGCTACGAACACCGAGGCGAACCGGTACCTCTTGGATGCGGTCGTACACGTCTGCCCAGAGGCTCTCGGCGTGGTCCATGACCTCGGCGCGCCAGACTTGCCGTCCACGCGGGAACGGCTAAAAGCGCTGATTCAGCAGGGGCGGATCATCGGCCTCGCGCGGTGGCTCCGCGGCCTCGCCTCGGGCTAGGATCGTGCCGGATACCTCGGCCACGCATCCGTCCGGGGGCGGATGGTTACGCGTACTCGCTTCCAGCGGTCAAGCCGGCCTCGCTTGTACGGTTGACGCTCTATGGCACCTAAGGCGATCGATCTCTTTGCCGGCCCCGGCGGTCTTACGCTCGGCCTAGTTGCGGCGGGCTTCGAGGTGGTGGCCGCCATCGAGTCGGACGAGCTCGCCGTCAAGACCTATCGGGCAAACCATCCCGATGTGCTGATCCGGCACGCGGACATCCGGGAGGTCGAGACGGCTCCCCTCCTGGCCGAGCTGGGCCTGGATCCGGAAGACATCGCGCTCTGCGCTGGTTGCCCGCCGTGCCAGGGCTTTAGCTCCGTACGGACCCTCAACGGCAAGAGGACGATCGACGATCCGCGCAACGACCTGATCGCGGAGTACGTCCGCATCGTACGCGAGATCAAGCCACGGGCGATCATGCTCGAGAATGTCCCGGGCCTGCTCCGGGATGAGCGTTTCGAGGCAGCCGCCGCCGAGCTCGAGGCGCTCGGTTACCCGGCCTGCGAGGGAACGCAGATCCTCAACGCCGCGGACTACGGCGTGCCCCAGAACCGTCGCCGACTCGTCCTGTTGTGTATCCGGAACGGGAGCGTCGAGTTCCCGGAGGGCACAAGCGAGCGGGTGACCGTCCGCGACGCCATCGCGGACCTGGCCGAAGCCGGCGAGTCCGGCGATCCGCTGCACGATCTGCCCGAGCGGCGAAGCGGGCGGGTGATAGAGATGATCAAGGCCATTCCGGCGGACGGCGGGGGCCGGCTCGACCTTCACGAGAGCCAGCGCCTGGAGTGCCACCGCGAGTTCACGGGCTTCAAAGACGTCTACGGGCGGATGCGGTGGGACCAGCCCGCGCCGACCATCACCGGCGGATGCCACAACCCCTCAAAGGGCCGGTTCCTGCATCCCGTCGCCCATCGGGCCGTGACGTTGCGTGAGGCCTCCCTCCTTCAGGGCTTCCCGCCCGACTACGTGTTCTCGCTCGATCGCGGCAAGCTGGCAGCGGCCGCGATGATCGGTAACGCGGCACCGCCACCGCTCGTGGCTGCCCAGGCCGCTGCCGTCGCAGGTTAGGCTCGACGGGCAGATGGCAGGCGGACCGGCTACGGAGCAGCGCACGTTCACGATCGAGGTCCTGGGTCGGACGCTCGAGCACCTCGGCACGCAGATGTATAAGCATCGCGACGCGGCGCTCGCCGAGTTGATCGCAAACTGCTGGGACGCGGGTGCCACGCGGGTCGAGCTAGAGATACCGCTCGACGCCCCGCTCTCCGAGGAGAGCGTGATCCGGCTGAGCGACGACGGGGGCGGCATGTCGCCGGACCAGGTGCAGACGGACTACCTGGTCCTAGGGCGCAACCGCCGGGAGCACTCGCCAGATCCGGAGAGCCGGCCGGTGATGGGCCGCAAGGGCATCGGCAAGCTGGCCGGATTCGGCATAGCGAAGCAAATGCAGGTCATCACCTGGCAGGGCGAGCGGACGACCGACTTCGAGCTCGATGTCGAGAAGCTCCGGAAGCCACCTGGTGAGAGCGGCCCGATGGACGTCGAGGGCGTGATCACCCACGAACCCTTCAACGACGAGCAGCCGAACGGCACCCTGCTCCTGCTCAAGGGGCTCAAGAGCTTGTCGGATCTCCCCAAGGACGTCCTCGAGCAGTCGCTCGCCCGACGCTTCAGCCGGATGGTGCGGGGACAGATGGAGATACGCCTGAACGGGGAAGTGCTCCCCGAACCCCAGTTCGATTTCGAGAGCCGCGAGCCCGAAGGAGAGGCTCTTGCCGAGGCTGAGCTTTCGGACGGAAGCAGGGCGCGCTACTGGTTCGGCTTCTCGAAGACGGTCCTGCCGCTCAAGGTCCTCCGTGGCTTCACGATCCAGACCCACGGTAAGACGGCCCAGGCGCCGCCCTTCTTCTTCAACGTCGAGGCGACAGCCTCCGGGCAGCACGGGACGCGGTACATGACGGGCGTGATCGAGAGCGACGCGATCGATGACGGGCGCGACGCCGACTCGGACATCATCTCGACCGACCGCCAGGAAGTCGATTGGGAAGACCCGCGGATGCAGCCCCTCCTCGAATGGGGGCAGGAAACCACTCGCCGCGCGCTGCGCGAGTGGGCGCATCGCCGCGGAGAGCGCATCACGAAACGCGTCTACGACGATCCCGAGCTCAGCGAGCGCATCGAGCTGCTCGACAACGCGTCTCAGGAACAGCTCAGGAAGGCGCTCAACACCCTGGGCCAGGTCGATGCGGAGGAGGGCCGGACCAGGGATCTGGCCGATTCTCTGATCCGGGCGTTCGAGTACCGCCACTTCCACGACGTCATCTCAGAGATCGAGGCGGCAGAGGACGATCCCGAGCAGCTCGAGCTGCTCCTCGGCCACCTCGCCGAATGGAAGGTCCTCGAGAGCCGGGCGATCCTCGAGATCGTCAAGGGGCGGCTCGGCATTGTGGAGAAGTTCGGCCGGATGATCACCGAGGACAGTCCCGAGACCGCGAGCAAGATCTCGCCGGAGAACCTGCACGATCTAATTGCCGGGTACCCGTGGCTCCTCAACCCCGAGTGGCAAGTGCTCTCCGAAGAGACGACCCTCACGAAGCAACTCCGCGAGTGGGGTACGGAGGAGATACCGGATGCCGAGGACCGCTCGCGGTATGACTTCCTGGCTCTGAGCGACGAGGCGCGGACCGTGGTAATCGAGATCAAGCGATCCGGACACGCCGTCACACTCGATGACCTTCAGCGGCTTGACCGCTATGTCGAAAAGCTCCGGAAAGGGAAGCCAGAGACGATCGGTGTGTTCATCGGAGGCGGGACCTACGACGTCAGCGACAAGCAGGTCGAGGTCTACCGAGCACGCA
>Ga0299913_10002258_pt1 | contig 15078 bp, 11 predicted proteins | sample RVTome_9_FD_201360 | JGI IMG/M metagenome (GOLD analysis project Ga0299913, IMG submission 201360) | Soil microbial communities from uranium-contaminated site in the Upper Colorado River Basin, Wyoming, United States - RVT155D38 (version 2) ...
TCGTGGACCTGCCGGATGCGCTCGGCCCGGGCGGCAGCGCCCCGTTCCGGGTGGACGTCCCGCTGCGCGGCGGCGGCCCGCTCGACTCGCTGCAGATCGGCCAGCCCGGGGTGTACCCGCTGCTGGTCAACCTCAACGGCCGGCCGGACTTCGGCGGCCGCGCCAGGCTGGCGGCCGTCCGGCTGCTGCTCCCGGTGCTGGGCCTGCCGGCATCAGGGCCGGCGGAGTCAGGGCTGGCGGAGTCGGGGTTGCCGGCCCAGCCCCCCGCGCCAGCCGTGCCGGGCACGCCGGCCCCGCTCACGGTGCTGTGGCCGCTCGTCGACGTGCCGCACCGGCTGCCGACCGCGGACGGCGCACCCATCGTGCTGCGCGACGACTCGCTGGCGGCATCGATCGCGCCGGGCGGCCGGCTCTACGGCCTCGTGCAGTCCGCGCTGAACGCCGGCCCGCAGCTGTCCGCGGCCATGTGCGTCGCGGTCGACCCGGACCTGGTCGACACCGTGCGGCTGATGGCCCAGTTCGGCTACCGGCTGGCGGACGGCTCGACGGGCACCGGCCAGCAGGTGGCCGCCGACTGGCTGGGCAGCGTGCGCGAGCTCGTGGTCGACCGCTGCGTGCTGGCGCTGCCGATGGCCGACGTGGACCTCGTCGCGCTGTCCCGCGCCGGCCTCACCGACCTGCAGGGCAGGTCCCGCACGGACGGCGCGCAGCTGCTGCGCGACGTGCTGGCCGTCAACCCCAACACCGAGCTGGCCTGGCCCGCCGGCGAGCTGCTCGACGAGCGCACCCTGACCGACCTGGCCAGCCTCGGCGTCAGCGCGGTGCTGCTGCGCGAGCAGGGGCTGGCCGACGGCACGGCGACCGACGGGCACGTGGTGGTCGGGCTGGCCACCGGCGCCCCGGCCACCGCGTCGCAGCGCGGCGTGCTGATCGACACGCTCGCCGCGGAGGCGCTGGCCGGACCGGTGCCGCAGCGGCAAGGCCGGCAGCCTGGACAGCAGCCGGCCGGCCAGGTGTCGATCCCGCCGAGCACCACCCCGTCCGGCGGCACCGGCCCACTCTCCGCGCAGGACGGCCTTGCCGCGCTGGCACACCGGGCGATGACGGGCGACGGCGTACTGCTCGCGCCGCCCCGCCGGTGGGAAGTCGGCGCGGCCGAGGCCACCGCGCTGCTGCGCGCCGCCGGACGGCTGATCGACGACGGCTGGGCAAGGCCGCGCGGCCTGGGCGACCTGACCGGCGGCGCCCCGCCGCAGCTCACCGCGACGCTGGGCTACCCGGTGCAGGCCGGCACGGCCGAGATCGCGCGCTCGGTGACGGCGGCCATCGGCGACATCCGCAACCAGCTGCGGGACCTGGAGGCCGCCACCGGCCGTGACCCCAGGGTGGGCTACGACCCGGCCAGGCTGCTGGACCCCATGCGCTTCGGGCTGCTCCGCGGCGCCTCCACCGCTTGGCGCGGGGACACCGGTGCCGCCGCCAGGGTGGTGCGGCAGGCCGACGACCGGCTCGCCGAGCTGCGGGAGAGCGTGCAGATCCTGCCGCCCGGCGGGCCGTACCTGCTGGCCGCGTCGAACTCGCCGCTGCTGCTCAACCTGGACAACCCGCTGCCCGTGCAGATCAACGTGCAGATCACGCTGTCCACGGTGGTCGGCCTGCGGACCGGCCGGGTGGACGTGATCAGCCTGCCGGCCGGCAGCCGCCGCCAGGTCAGGGTGCCGGCCGAGGTGACGAGGGCCGGGCAGTTCAGCGTCGAGGCGCAGCTGGCCACCCCTGGTGGCACCAAGCTCGGCCCGCGCGGCGCGGCAAGCCGGATCCAGCTGCGCTCGACCGCGTACGGCACGGTGACCCTGGTGCTCACCGGCGGCGCCGCGGTTGCCCTGGTGCTGCTCGCCGGGCTGCGGATCACCCGTAGGGTGCGTGCCGCAAGGGCACCCGCGGGAGGTTAGACGTGACGGGCGAGTCCACGTCGCTGGCCAGGGCCAGCGGCTCGATGGCGGTGGCCACGCTGGTCAGCCGGATCACCGGGCTGGCGTCCAAGCTGCTGCTGGCCTACGTGATCGGCTTCGCGGTCGTCAACGACTCCTACACCGTCGCCAACACGCTGCCCAACATCGTCTACGAGCTGCTCCTTGGCGGCGTGCTGACCAGCATCGTGGTGCCGGTCCTGGTCAGGGCGCAGAAGGAGGACGGCGACGGCGGCCTCGCCTACACCCAGCGGCTGATCACCGTGGCCACGATCGTGCTGGGCCTCGCCACCGTGGTCGCGGTGCTGGCCGCGCCGCTGCTGACCCGGCTCTACATCGACGACTCGGCCGGCAAGGCGAACCCGGAGCTGGCCACCGCGTTCGCCTACCTGCTGCTGCCGGAGATCCTCTTCTACGGCCTCGGCGCGCTGTTCGTCGCGTTCCTGAACACCAAGGGCGTGTTCGGGCTGCCGGCGTGGGCGCCGGTGCTGAACAACCTGGTGGTGATCGCGACCATCGGGCTGTACGCCGTGCTGCCCGGCGACATCAGCCTGAGCCCGGTGCACATGGGCAATGCCAAGCTGCTGGTGCTCGGCATCGGCACGACGCTCGGCATCGTGGTGCAGGCGCTGATCCTGGTGCCGGCGCTGGGGCGTGCCGGCTTCGTGTTCCGCTGGCGGCTCGGCTGGGACAGCCGGCTGTCCGCGTTCGGCGGGCTCGCGCTGTGGGTGGCCGGGTACGTGCTGGTCAGCCAGGTCGGCTATGTCGCGACGACGCGCGTGGCATCGGACGCCTTCCCGGGCAGCATCGCCATCTACACCTACGCCTGGCTGCTGCTGCAGGTGCCGTACGGCGTGCTCGGGGTATCGCTGCTCACCGCGATCATGCCCCGGATGAGCCGGGCGGCCGCCGACGGCGACGTGCGCGGCGTGGTGGAGCACCTGTCGCTCGGCTCGCGGATGTCCGCGGTGATGCTGGTGCCGATCAGCGCGCTGCTCACCGTGCTCGGCGGAGCGGCCGGCGTCGCGCTGTTCTCGCTGGGCAACGCCACCGTCGCGGAGGCCGCCAGGCTGGGCGACACGCTCGCGGTTTCGGCGTTCGGGCTGCTGCCGTTCGCGGTCGTGATGTTGCAGCTGCGGGTGTTCTACGCGATGCACGACGCGCGCACCCCGACGCTCATCAACGCGATCATGGTGGCGGTCAAGGTGCCGCTGCTGCTGGCCACGCCAATGGTGCTGGCTCCCGAGCGGGTGGTGCTCGGCCTGGCGTTCGTCAACGCGGTGAGCTTCGTCGTCGGCGCGGTCGTCGGCGAGGTGTGGCTACGCATCCGGCTCGGCCGGCTGGACACCCCGCGGGTGCTCGGCACGATCGGCAAGACCGCGCTGGCCGGCGTCGTCGGCGCGCTCGCGGTGCTGGCCGTCGACCTCGCGGTGCCCGGCTCGCTCGCGGACGTGCCGCGCGCCTGGCTGGTGCTCACGCTCGGCGGGCTGGTCGGCGGCACCGTCGCGGTCGGCGCGATGGTGCTGCTGCGGGTACGCGAGCTCAGCCCGGTCGTCGCGCGGCTGCGGCGGGTGGCCGGCCGCCCGTAGCGAAGATCTGTCACCCCGAAAGAGCACCCGAGGTGAAGTAACCTTGGTCTGCGCAACCACACTAGGAATCGGGGTGGATTGGGTCGTGACCTGGCCGCCGGACAGCGATGTCCCGGACCTGCCTGTCGCACCCGAGCTGATCACGCCGGGTGTCGCCCTCGGCGGCGGCCGCTACCGGCTGCTCGAACGGATCGGCGGTGACGAGCGCGTCGGCGCGAGCTTCTGGCGGGCCAGGGACGCCGTGCTGGACCGCGACGTCGCCGTCACCACGCTCACCGGGTCCGATGGGCCGCGCTCGGTGCAGACCGCGCTCGCCGCGGACCGGCTGAACCAGCCGGGCATCGCGCGGGTGCTCGACGCGCTCAGCGACCCGCGCCAGGCCGGCCCAGGGCTGACCGGGCTGATCGTCACCGAGTGGGTCGCGGGCGCCGACCTCGCCACGCTGGCGATGGAAGCCACCAGGTCCGGCCGCACGCTGTCCACCGTGATGATCGCCAGGGCGCTCTCACCGCTGGCCGCCGCGGTGGACGTGGCGCACCGCGCCGGGCTGACCCTCGGCTGCGACCACCCGCAGCGCATCAGGATCGGCAACGACGGGCTCGCCAGGCTGACCTTCCCCGTGGTCTCGGCGAGCGGGCTGGCCGCCGACGACGTCCGCGGGCTCGGCGCCGCGATCTGCGTGCTGATGACCGGCCGCTGGCCGCTGCCGGACCCGCCGGCAGGGCTGCTCGGCGCGCCGGCTGGTGCCGGCCTGTCGGCACAGGCGCTTCGCCCCGGCGCCTCGCCGACGCTCGCCACCCTCGCGCAGCGCTGTCTCGCCGGCGGTTCCGCGGAGGGCGTGTACACCGGAGCGGCCGTGCACCAGCTCCTGGAGCAGGTGAGCAACGCCGAGGCCGACACCATGCTGCTCACCCCGCTGCCGCGGGTGGCGGAGCCGGACGTCTGGTCCAGCGACGAGGTCGACGACGGCAGGGACGAGGGCCGGCGGCGCAAGCTCGCCATCGGGCTCGCCGTGCTGGCCGTCGCCGTCCTGCTGGTGTTCGGCTGGGTGGGCAACCAGCTGGCCGGTTTCTTCTCCGACGGCACCACGGCCGGTGGGCCGTCGGTCGTGGTGCCGAAGCCCGGTGACACCACGCAGGGGCAGCCGGGGGACAGTCCCACGCAGCCGGCGCCGGCCGGACCCATCCAGGCCGCCGGCATCGAGGTCTACAACGTGGCCGGCGACCCGGACAACCCCAACCGGGTCACCAGGGCCATCGACGGCAACCCGGGCTCGTCGTGGAAGACCTTCGACTACAACCAGCCGTTCCCGGCGCTCAAGCCGGGGGTCGGGGTGCTGGTCTCCTTCGCCGAGCCGGTCAAGTTGGCCGCCGTACAGGTGAACTCGCCGAGCGCGGGCTCCGTCGTGGAGATCAGGACGGCGCCGGCCGGTGACGCCGGGCTCGCCGGCAGCAACGTGCTCGGCCAGGCGACCCTGGCCGCCGGTGTCACGGAGATCCAGCTGTCGAACGTCGAACCGAGCCAGCGGATCCTGCTGTGGATCACCGGCCTGTCCACGGTCAACGGGAAGAACGCCACCGAGCTCGCCGAGCTCACCTTCGTGCGCGCCTCCTGATCACCGTCCGTACCGCCCGGCTATCCTCCCAGCGTGACCGCCGCCGCAGCCACGGACGCCGAGCTCATGGCGGCGCACGCGGCGGGTGACCAGCACGCGTTCGGCGAGCTGGTCCGCCGGCACCGGGACCGGATGTGGGCGGTCGCGCTGCGCACGCTGCGTGACCCGGACGAGGCCGCCGACGCGCTGCAGGAGGCGTTCATCTCGGCGTTCCGCGCGGCCGGCTCGTTCCGCGCCGAGTCCCAGGTGACGACCTGGCTGCACCGGATCGTCGTCAACGCCTGCCTCGACCGGGTGCGCCGGCGCAACGCCCGGCCCACCTCGCCGCTGCCGGAGGCCGGGCCGCACGAGCCCGCCGTGCCGCGCGACGCGATCAGCGAGCGGGAGACCCAGCTCGCGGTGCACGACGCGCTCGGCACCCTGCCGGAGGAGCAGCGCGCGGCGATCGTGCTGGTGGACGTCCAGGGCTACTCGGTGGCCGAGAGCGCGTCGATTCTCGGCGTGGCGGAGGGCACGGTCAAGAGCCGCTGCGCGCGGGGCCGCGCCAAACTCGCCGTTCTCCTCGGGCACCTGCGGAACCCCGATGCAAGTGCGAACGTCCGACCTGACGCCGTGACACCACCACCGGCGAGGACCAGGGAGGGCCGATGACGGGCAACGACGCGCCGCCCACCGAGGGCGGCGGCGCCCCGGAGCGTCCGCCGTACCCGCTGGAGCTGCTCGCCGACCTGCACGCCGGCGCCCTTGACGAGCCGGTCGCCGTCGAACTGCGCCGCCGCCTGCAGAACGACCAGGACGCCCAGGCCACGCTCGCCGCGCTGGACGCCACCAGGGCCGCCCTCGGCTCCCTGCCACCCCTTCGGATGCCCGACGACGTCGCGGCCCGCATCGACGCCGCGGCCGCCGGCCGCGCGGCCGCCACCCCCGACGCTCACGGCTATGGCGCCGCCGGTCCGGCCGGCGGCGGTCCGGCCGGCGGTGGCCCGGCCGGGCGCGGGGCGGAGGCGCCTGGCGCGCCGGTGGTCGACCTGGCGGCGGCACGGGCACGTAGGCGCCGGGGGTTGATCGCCGGAGCGGGGCTGCTGACCGCGGCGGCGGCGGTCGTCGGCGTGATCGCGGTGGCCAACCTCACCGGCGGCGGCAGGACGCCCGGCGAACCCGTCGCCTCGGCCACCAACCCGAGCGACCAGGTCCTGCCCCCGCTCGCCGTCTCCCAGGACAACCTGGGAGGTGCGCTCGACGACGCGATGGCCACCCAGGACTACGGGCCGCTCGGCGCCGCCGGTCGGCTCGACGCGTGCCTCGCCGCCGTCCGGCTGGACCCGTCGACCACCCCCCTCGGCGCCCGCGAGGTGAACCTCGACGGCAAGCCCGGCGTGCTGCTCATCCTGCCCACCGGCACCGCGGCGCGCTTCCGGCTGCTCGTGGTGTCCCCGGAATGCGGCCCCGGCCAACCCACCGTGCTCGCCGACACCACCGTCGGCCGCTAGCGCGCACAGCCCTTGTGCTGGCCCGGCTGCCGACGAGAGGCCCCCATTCCCTTAGGATGGGGGCCTCTCCACATGGGACGAATCTTGACTCAAAACCCGTGCCATACTCTGCCCGGGTCATTATCTCGCCATGTGCTCAGCCGCGCCTGCACTTCATCAGCAATCTCCGGTCGGTGATCTCTGGCTTGCATGAGCCACGTTGTCGCTCGAAACTCCCAGACTCCGCGTAGCGTCGGGAAGCCATCCCAGGTCATCACATCGAAGCCGTAGGCCGCCGGGGGTGCGCTGCCGGCGGCCGGCCCTGGCCTGCACGCCCTTCCACCTGCGGAAGGTCACGGTCACGCCGCCGTCGGCGATACCGTCCCAGAACCGCTTCTCGAACAACACAGCCGCCGAGCGTAGGGGCCCGGCACGCACGGCCGCATGGAATGCCGCACCTAGGATCGGTGTTGAGCGAAGCAGAGTTCCTGCATGAAAGGTGCGAGGTGGCCGACAACATTCGCGACGTGATCATCGTCGGGTCCGGGCCTGCCGGCTACACAGCGGCCATCTACGCCGCCCGTGCGCAGCTCGAACCGCTGGTGTTCGAGGGCAGCCAGTTCGGCGGCGCGCTGATGACGACCACGGACGTGGAGAACTTCCCCGGGTTCCGGGACGGGATCATGGGCCCGGACCTGATGGAGCAGATGCGCGGCCAGGCCTCCCGGTTCGGCGCCGAGCTGCGCGCCGAGGACGTCGAGGTGATCGACCTCAAGAGCGACGTGAAGACCGTCACGGTCAACGGCCAGCAGTACTCGTCGCGGGCCGTCATCCTCGCGATGGGCGCCGCGCCGCGGTACCTGCACGTGCCCGGCGAGCAGCGGCTGCTCGGCCACGGGGTCAGCTCGTGCGCCACGTGCGACGGCTTCTTCTTCCGCGACCAGGACATCGCGGTGATCGGCGGCGGCGACTCGGCGATGGAGGAGGCCACCTTCCTCACCCGCTTCGCCCGGTCCGTCACGATCATCCACCGGCGCGAGGAGTTCCGCGCGTCCAAGATCATGCTGACCAGGGCGCAGACCAACGAGAAGATCCGCTTCATGACCAACAGGGTGATCGACGAGGTGCTCGGCGACAGCACCGTGACCGGCGTCCAGCTGACGAACACGGTCAGCGGCCAGCACGAGGAGCTGCCCGTCACCGGGGTGTTCGTCGCGATCGGCCACGAGCCGCGCAGCGAGCTGGTCCGCGACCAGGTCGCGGTCGACGACCACGGCTACGTGCAGACCCTGCTGCCGAGCACGGCCACCAGCGTGGACGGCGTGTTCGCCGCCGGCGACCTGGTCGACCGCAACTACCGGCAGGCGGTCACCGCGGCCGGCACGGGCTGCGCGGCGGCCATCGACGCCGAGCGCTGGCTCGCCGACCTGGCGCACGAAGAGGCGGAGCGGCTGGCGCCGGCCGCCACCGGATCATGACTGCCACCCAACCATCAGATGAGGAGGGCGCATGGGCGCCAACACCGTGACCGTCACCGACCAGTCCTTCGCCGAGGACGTGCTGAAGAGCGACAAGCTCGTCCTCGTGGACTTCTGGGCTACCTGGTGCGGGCCTTGTCGGATGGTCGCCCCGGTGCTCGAGGAGATTGCCGCCGAGCACGCCGAGCGGATCACCGTCGCCAAGCTGGACATCGACAAGAACCCGGCAGCCGCCCGCGACTACGGCGTGCTCTCGATACCGACGATGATCCTTTTCCAGGGCGGCCAGCCGGTCAAGCAGATCGTCGGCGCCAAGCCCAAGGCCGCACTGCTCAACGACCTCGCCGACTTCCTGTAACCAGTCGGGCGTCTAAGGTGTATGCCGGCGCGCAAACAGCGCGCCGGCATTTCCGTCTTGGGGCCGAAGCGACACGTCCTGCGCGCTGCGACCGACGTGTGGGGGTGCGGCACCGGGCAAGGCACAATTACCCGGAACACCCGCGCCGGTGGCAACCGGCGCCCGACCTCGAGTGAGGGTGCATTGCAGTTGCGCCGCGGTGACGTGGGTCCGGCAGTGGCCGAAGTGGCGGCCACCGTGCGCGCGCTCGGCCTGCTGACCTCGTCGAGGCCGATTCCGGTCTACGACGACGAGCTGGAACAGGCCGTGCGGACCTTCCAGCAGCGCCGTGGGCTGATCACCGACGGCATCGTGGGGCCCAGCACCTACCGCGCGCTGCGCGACGCCCGCTGGACGCTCGGCGACCGGATGCTGGCGTTCCTGGTGTCGTCCCCGGTCACCGGCGACGACGTGTTCGCGCTGCAGGAGCGGCTGCTCGAGCTCGGGTACGACGCCGGCCGGCCGGACGGCATCTTCGGCCCGCAGACCGAGCAGGCGCTGCGCGGCTTCCAGCGCGACTACGGGATGATCGCGGACGGCGTGTGCGGACCGGCCACCATGCGGGCGCTGCGCCAGCTCTCGCCGAAGGTGCGCGGCGGGCGACCGGTGTTCCTGCGCGAGCAGGAGCGGGTGCGCAAGGCCGGCCCGCGGCTGCGCGGCAAGCGCATCGTGATCGATCCAGGACACGGCTGGGGTGACCGCGGCGTGGTGGCCGGCGCGGCGTGCGAGGCCGACCTCATGTGGGACCTGGCGCGCCGACTGGAGGGGCGGATGGCCGCCACCGGCATGGAGGCACTGCTGTCCCGCAGCGAGACCGCACCGGTCGGGACGGGGATGGTCAGCCCGGACGACGGCGCGCGCGCCCGGTTCGCCAACGAGGCCGGCGCCGACCTCGTCCTGTCGCTGCACTCCGACGCCAACCCGTCGCCGTACGCGCAGGGCATCGCGACCTTCCACTTCGGCACCGGCAACGGCACCACCTCGACGGTGGGCGAGGCGCTTGCCGGGTTCATCCAGCGCGAGCTGGTGGCCCGCACCGGCATGCTGGACTGCGGCGCGCACCCCAAGACGTGGGAGATCCTGCGGCTCACCAGGATGCCGGTGGTGCGGATCGAGGTCGGCTACCTCTCCAACCCGACCGACCGCACCCGCCTGCTCGACCCCGCCTTCCGCGACGTGGTCGCCGAGGGCATCCTGGTCGCCGTCAAACGGCTCTACCTGCTCGGTGAGAACGACCAGCCGACCGGCACGTTCACCTTCAACGAGCTGCTCCGCCGCGAGCTCGCCGCGCCGGCCTAGGGACACAGAGCCACCGGCGGCTAGGCGTTCGCCGCCGCGGTCGGCGTGATGGTGACAGAGCTCAGCAGGCGTTCCAGCGCGGCCTCGACGTCTTCCTTCCACGTCATGGCGGTGCGCAGCTCCAGCCGCAGCCGGGGCCACTTCGGGTGCGGGCGGACGGTCTTGAAGCCGACGCGCAGCAGGAAGTCCGCCGGGATCAGGCACGTGGTCTCGCCGTCCGGGCGGGCGTCGCCGAAGGCCTCGATCGCCTTCACCCCGCGGCGCGTGAGGTCCTTGGCCACCGCCTGCACGAGCATCCGGCCGAGCCCGCCGCTGGCGAACTCCGGGCGCACCATGAGCGCGGTCAGCAGCACGGCGTCCGCGCTGACCGGGCCGGTGGGAAAGGCGGCGGCGCGCGGCACGGCTCCCGGCGGCGAGTACAGGGCGTACCCGGCAGGAACGCTCTCCGCGTACACGATCCGGCCGCAGGAGCCCCACTCGAGCAGCACGCTGGAGACCCAGGCCTCCTTCTCGAGATCGGTCTGGCCGAACTCCTCGGCCTGCTCCTTAAGGTGCGGTGCGAGCTCCCAGAACACGCAGTGCCGACACTTCTTGGGCAGGTCGCCGAGGTTGTCCAGGGTGACGCCGGACACGCGACGTGACACCACACCTCCCGTTGCGCCTGGTTTCCCCGAGGTCGATAACTCAACGTGCCCCGCAGTCGAGGATAGGCCTTGTATCGCTCGCCCGGAAGGCGTACCGGTCCCCCCGACTGGCCCACTTACACTCGGTCGGACGACGACACACCGACGGAGCGCCGATGAATACACCAGGTGGTGAACCTGCGGTCACTAGCCGCGGAGGCCGCAGCCTCGACCGGCACCTGGCCAGATATGCCCAGCGCACGGTCGGTATGACCGCGTCGGAGATCCGCGCGCTGTTCGCCGTGGCCAGCCGGCCGGAGGTGGTCTCGCTCGCCGGCGGCATGCCCCACCTCGCGGCGCTGCCGCTGGACTCGCTGGCCGCCGGGGTCGGCGAGATGATCGCGTCGGACGGCCTGACGGCGCTGCAGTACGGCTCCGCGCAGGGCGCGCCGCAGCTGCGCGAGCAGATCTGCGAGGTGATGGCCCTGGAGGGGGTCAGGGCGCACGCCGACGACGTCGTGGTGACGGTCGGCTCGCAGATGGCGCTCGACATGGTCACCAGGATCTTCTGCGATCCCGGCGACGTGGTGCTCGCCGAGGCACCGTCCTACGTCGGCGCGCTCGGCACGTTCACCGCGTACCAGGCCGACGTCGTGCACGTCGAGATGGACGACGACGGGCTGGTGCCGGCCGCGCTGCGCGAGGCGCTGGCGGCCCTGGCGGCCCGGGGCCGCCGCGCCAAGTTCCTGTACACGATCCCGAACTTCCACAACCCGGCCGGCGTGACGCTCGCCGTGCAGCGCCGCGCGGAGATCCTCGAGATCTGCGCCGCGGCCGATCTGCTCGTCGTCGAGGACAACCCGTACGGCCTGCTCGGCTTCGACGGGCAGATCTATCCGGCGCTGCGGTCTGTGGAGTCGGACAACGTGGTGTACCTCGGCTCGTTCTCCAAGACCTTCGCGCCGGGGCTGCGTGTCGGCTGGGCGCTCGCGCCGCATGCCGTCCGCGAGAAGCTGGTGCTGGCCGCCGAGTCGGCGACGCTGTGCCCGCCGGCGTTCACCCAGGCCGTCGTGTCGCGCTACCTCGCCGAGCACGACTGGAAGGGCCAGATCAAGGCGTACCGCGAGGCCTACCGCGACCGGCGGGACGCCACCATCTCCGCGCTGGAGCAGTATCTGCCCGACGGCTGCCGGTGGACCCACCCGGACGGCGGTTTCTACGTCTGGGTCACCGTGCCGGAAGGCCTCGACACCAAGGCGATGCTGCCGCGCGCGGTGACCGCACGGGTGGCGTACGTGCCGGGCACGGCGTTCTATGCCGACTCCTTCGGCAGCCGTCAGCTACGGTTGTCCTTCTGCTATCCCACTCCGGAACGGATCAGGGAGGGCGTGCGGCGGCTGGCCGAGGTGCTCGCCGGCGAACTCGACCTGTTGCGAACCTTCGGGTCGGTGCACGAACGGCAGCTGTCCGGACCGCAGTCGCCGTCGCCGGACACGGCGTGATTGCCTTGCGCGGCAAGACTTTTAGCATCTCTGTCCATAATGGACGTCCATTATGGACAGCTTTGGAGGAATGGTGACCTACGCCTCGCATGCGTCGCCCTCCGAGCGAACCGTCGCCGTGCTGGCCGGCGGGCTCTCGCACGAACGGGATGTCTCGATCCGCTCCGGGCGGCGGCTCGCGGCCGCACTGCGGGAGACCGGTCTGGTCGTCGAGGAGTGGGACGCCGACGCCGCGCTCGTCGGGCGGCTGACCGAACACCGGCCGGACGCCGTGGTGGTCGCGCTGCACGGCGGTGCGGGGGAGAACGGCGCGGTGCAGTCCGTACTGGAGATGCTGGACGTGCCGTTCGTCGGCAGCGACTCCCGTGCCTGCCGGCGGGCCTGGGACAAGCCGACCGCCAAGGCGACGCTCGCCGCGGCCGGCCTCGCCACCCCGGACTGGGTCGCGCTACCGCAGGCGATCTTCCGGGAGCTCGGCGCCAAGCCCGTGCTCGACGCGCTGGTGGCCCGGCTCGGCCTGCCGCTCGTGCTCAAACCCGACCAGGGCGGCTCCGCGCTCGGCGTACATGTGGTCCGCGAGCTGCCCGAGCTGTCCGCCGCCATGGTCGGCTGCCTCGCGTACTCCGACTCCGTGCTCGCCGAGCGGTACGTGACCGGCGTCGAGGTGGCCGTCACGGTCATCGACACCGACCACGGGCCGCAACCACTGCCGGCCGTCGAGATCGAGGCGGAGAGCGGGTTCTACGACTTCGCCGCGCGCTACACGGCCGGCTTCGCCAGGTTCCACTGTCCTGCCAGGCTGGAGCCGATGGTGGCCAAGTCGGTCGCCGAGCTCGCCACGCGCGCGCACTCGATGCTCGGCATGCGGGACGTGTCACGCACCGACGCGGTGGTGACCCCCGACGGCACCGTCCAGTTCCTGGAGATCAACGTGTCACCGGGCCTGACGGAGACCTCACTGCTCCCGATGGCCGCCGATGAGTACGGCTCCACGATGGGCACGGTGTTCCGCGACCTCATCGAGCGGGCCATCACACGAGGCTGACCGACGCCACCCCCGGTCTCGCGGCGGATCCGCCCACTCCCGGACGCCCACAATCGCCGCGCCGGCACATCCGCGCCTGCCGCCCACAGATCACCGGCCGCGGACCACCGGCCCTCAGGGGTTTGCGTGGGTTGCACAGGTTCTTTTGCCCTGAGAGCCCGCTGGCAACACCCAGACCTGCAGTTCACCCGGTGTCCGCCCAGGTCGACGCCCGGCGCGAGTTGGCTCCCAAATCAACGCGGAGATGACGTGCCCGAACTCGGCGTCGTTCGAGGGTGCGCGCCGGGAGCGACCTGGCGTTGGAAGGTCAGTCGCGGTGCATGAGGGCGACGATGCGCTCGAGGTCGTCGACCGAGCCGAACTCGACGACGATGCGGCCCTTTTGGCGGCCGAGCTCGACCTTGACGCGGGTGTCGAACGTGTCGGACAGGCGCTCGGCGAGATCCTGTAGGCCGGGGGCCTGGATTGGCTTGCGGGGAGCTGGCTTCGGCCGGGCCGGCGCCGCGCCGCGGGCGAGGACGACCGCTTCCTCGGTGGCCCGCACCGACATGCCCTCGGCGACGATCCTGGCGGCCAGATCTTCCTGTGCGCCGGGGTCGTCCAGGCCGAGGAGCGCCCGCGCGTGACCCGCCGACAGCACGCCGGCGGCGACCCGCCGCTGCACCACGACCGGGAGTTTGAGCAGCCGGATGGTGTTGGTGATGGCCGGGCGGCTGCGGCCGATGCGGTCGGCGAGCTCCTCGTGGGTGACCTCGAACTCCTCCAGCAGCTGCTGGTAGGCGGCCGCCTCCTCCAGCGGGTTGAGCTGGACGCGGTGGATGTTCTCCAGCAGCGCGTCGCGCAGCATGGCGCCGTCGGCCGTCTCCCGGACGATCGCGGGGATGCGTTCCAGGCCGGCGTCCTGTGCCGCACGCCAGCGGCGCTCGCCCATCACCAGCTCGTACCGGCCGCCGCCGACCTCGCGGACGACCACCGGCTGCATCAGCCCGAATTCGCGGATCGAGTGAGCCAGCTCGGCCATCGCCTGCTCGTCGAAGACCTGGCGCGGCTGCTTGGCGTTGGGGCCCATGGAGTCGATCGGCAGCTCGCGGTACACCGCGCCTATCGAGTCTGTTTCACGTGAAACATCGGCCGACGAAGGCGCCGGCGGCTGCTGCAGGCGGGTCAGGCGGTCCGTCGCGGTGCCGGACCCGGGCGCCGGTCCGGTCGGGATGAGCGCGGCCAGACCTCGACCGAGCCCACCCTTGCGCGTATCGGTCATGCGATCTCCTCGTCCGCCCCGCGGGTCGCGATCTCCCGTGCCGCGTCAAGGTAACTCATCGCGCCGCGCGAACCGGGATCGTAGGTGAGGACGGTCTGGCCGTAGCCCGGCGCTTCGGACACCTTGACGCTGCGCGGGATGACCGTCCGCAGCACGACGTCGCCGAAGTGCCCGCGGACCTCGCTCGTGACCTGGTCGGCGAGCTTGGTGCGGCCGTCGTACATGGTCAGCAGGATCGTCGAGATCTGCAGCGTCGGGTTGAGGTGCTGCTGCACGAGGTCGATGTTGCTCAGCAGCTGGCCGAGCCCCTCCAGCGCGTAGTACTCACACTGGATCGGGATGAACACCTCGTCGGCGGCGACCATCGCGTTCACGGTCAGCAGGCCGAGCGAGGGCGGGCAGTCGATGAAGACGTAGTCCACGTCGAGCTGGTCGATCACCTCGGGGGCCAGCGCCTCCTTCAGACGGGACTCCCTGGCGACCATGGAGACCAGCTCGATCTCGGCGCCGGCCAGGTCGATCGTCGCCGGCACGCACAACAGGTTCTCCGAGTGCGAGCACACCTGCACGGCGTCCATCAGCCCGATGTCGCCGAGCAGCACCTCGTACACCGACGGCGTACCCGAGCGGTGCTCGATCGCCAGCGCGGTGCTGGCGTTGCCCTGTGGGTCGAGGTCGACGACGAGCACCCGCAGCCCGTGCAGCGCCAGGCCCGCGGCCACGTTCACCGTGCTGGTCGTCTTGCCGACGCCGCCCTTCTGGTTGGCGACGGTCAGCACCCGGCGGCGGGACGGCCGTGGCAGCCGGTACGAGTCGGGATGCAGCACCCGCGC
>Ga0299913_10002259_pt1 | contig 15077 bp, 7 predicted proteins | sample RVTome_9_FD_201360 | JGI IMG/M metagenome (GOLD analysis project Ga0299913, IMG submission 201360) | Soil microbial communities from uranium-contaminated site in the Upper Colorado River Basin, Wyoming, United States - RVT155D38 (version 2) ...
ATCGGATACGTTGCCCAGGTGGGCGAGAAGAGCGGCCGAGCGAATGCCGGGCATCGCGATTCCGGCTGCAACGTCATGCGGTTCGGCGCATAAGTGTCCTGGCGCCGACCGCCCCGGCAGAGCCCCGCCGAACGTCCGAACTTCGGCACGTTAGTGGCGGAGGCCATGTAGGCGGCGAGGATGTAGTTGGGTGGCGGTCGAGGTTTTGGCGTGCGCGGTCGTAGCGCATGGTGGTGCGGGGGTCGGCGTGGCGGGCGGCGATCTGAACATCGCGCAGGTCGACGTCGGCGTCCAGCATGGTGGTGACGAAGGTGTGGCGGAGCATGTGGGGGTGCATCCGTGGCAGGCGCACGCCGGCGATGGTGGCGAGGTGGCGTAGGCGGCGGGTGGCGACGTGGCGGTCCATTCGCACACCGCGGCGGTTGCGCAGGATCGGCCCGATAGCGCGTTGCTCAATCGCCCGGTCCAACGCGCGGCCCACGGCGGGTGGCAGCGGGACGAGGACGGTCTTGTCGCCTTTGCCGTGCACACGCAGGACCCGGTGGCCGTGTTCTTCGCCGAGGTCGGCGATGTTGGCGCCGGTGGCTTCGAAGATCCGCAATCCGAGCAGGCCGAGCATGGCGACCAGGGCGAAGTCGTTGCGGTTGGGTGAGAGCCGGGCTGCTGGCCGAGAGTGGGTGAGTCGGTTGGGACCAGTGGGCGGCGGACGTGTTCGGCTGGCGAGTGCTCGAGCAGGCCGTCGAGGACGGCGGTGCGGTAGAACCCGCACACCACCGACAACCGCCGCCCGACGGTGGAGGGCTGGAACTGGCGGACTTCCTGCATCCACCGCACGTACAACTCAACGTGCGCCCGTTGGGCTTGCAGTGGACTCAACTGCCGCTGCGTACACCAGGTCAGGAACACGCGACGGTCGGACTCGGTGTGCTTGCGCGAGATGCCTTTGAACCGGGCCAGGTAGGCCGCGACGGCCAGCCGAAGCACATCCGGTTGTTCGGCCACCAGGTCGCCAAGACCGACCGGTGCCACGATGCCACTGCCCATGACCCAGTGTCCGCCACATGCCACCGTGAGTGAAGATGCCAGCGGACTCCCACGAGTAGGAATCCCTTCACGACTCGGCAAAACCCTACGCACCAGCATGACGGCGAAAAGCGGCATGACTGAGCGTGGCCGGCGGGCTGCCCGGGTCGACGCAGGCTCCGAGCAACAGATCGAGGCAAGAACCGAGACAGTGATGATCTTGACTACGATCTGCGATGTCCTGCACCGCAATCGTCGACTCGGGGGCCGGCCATGGCGCGGACCTGGCTATCGATCGGGGTCGAACTGGTGTCTGGACGCGGGCAGGACTACTGGCCCCGACCGGGCAGGATCTTCGCCGCGGCCCGCTCGCACACCTTCGCCCAGCTCGCTGAGGCCATCGACGGTGCGTTCGCCCGCTGGGATCTGGCTCACCTGCACCTGTTCACCATGGCTGACGGCACCTCGATCACGGCCACCCGATACTGGGACGGCGAGGCACCGCAGGGAGCCCTGGACAGCCGGATCACGCTGTATCGGCTCAAGCCGGGTGAGCAGTTCGCCTACGTGTTCGACCTGGGCGATGACTGGGCACACCTCTGCACCGTCGGTGACCAGAAGATCGACCCAGCTGCCGAGCTCGGCATGATTCCGGATCAGCCATTGCCGTACTGGGGCTGGGGCGACCTACCCGACCAGTACGGCCGTCGATGGTCAACTGACGACGGAGCATCGACCCCACCGAAACCACCGCTCACCGATCTACCACCGATCCTGCCCTGGTGGGGACCCCGCCACCGATAACCATCAACCGCGCCCGCTGGCGGCACGAGCGGATGTTTCCGGGCAGTCGACGTACGCGGCCACCCCCTCCAGCCATGACCGGACGTTCGTCGCTCCGGCGCTACGTTGTTCGGATGGCTGACTGGGCAGCGGTGGTTGGCCGGCTTCCGGTGACCCGACGCGAGAGCGGCAGGCCGCTGCTGGAACTGTTCGAGCCGGCAACGGCAGCGCTCAGCGACCAGCCGGGGTTCCTGACCGCGATCAGCGCATGGCTGCACCAGCACCCGGAGCTCGTCGACGCCTGGCAAAGGCTACTCCGCCGACAGGCGGACGAGCCGCGGTCCGTACTTCGAGCGACAGACCGGATCACTGGAGGTCGGCTTCTACGACGCCGGATACCACGACATTGGCGAGCGGGCTGGCATCATCGCCGCGTGATCAACGGGTTGCTCCCGTCGCACACTGACCGGGCCTTCGAAGCGATGCGCCACTTGGGCCCGGCGCCGCTCTGGCAATGGGCTTATTTGTTCTGCGCGTCCGCCGGCTGAGGGTGTTGTCCCCGCGGTGTCCGTGGTTGTGTGGGCGGTAGGAAGGCTACCGCCTATCTGACCGGGGGAGGCCGGCGTATGACGGTTGCGCGCGACTCCGATGCGGCGACCGGTATCGCGGACCGGCTATCCGAAGATAAGCGGCGGCTCATCACGCTGGTCCTCGACAGGGATCCGGAAGAGATCGCGGTGGAAGCGGGCACGGCGACGCTGACCTACGGCGAGCTGCGCGCCGCGGTGCTGGACCGGATGGAGCAACGCGACGTCACCCGCGGCGAGCTGGTCGTCATCGAGTCACCCCGGTCGACCGGGTTCGTGGTCGAGTTCCTGGCCGTCCTTGCGCTCGGTGGCGTTCCGGTCCCGCTCGATCCGGGGCTGCCCCGGCGGCGGCGGCAGGCGCTGTCCGAACAGCTGCCCCGGCGCGGAGCCGCGGTGTCCGAGGTGGACGCGGAGGACGCGGAGGACGGGGCGTATGTGTTCTTCACGTCTGGCTCGACCGGTTTGCCGAAGCCGGTGCTCGGCTCGGTGGCCGGGCTGCTCGCGTTCCTGCGCTGGCAGCGAGACGAGTTCGGTGTGGGTGCCGGTGACCGGATTCCGTTCGTGACCGGGGTGGGCTTCGACGTCTGCCTTCGCGATGTCCTGCTCCCCCTGTGCTCGGGCGCGAGGTTGATCGTCCCGGACAGCGGCGAGGTGGAGTCTCCTGAGTCCACTGTGCAATGGCTGGCCGAACGCCGGGTCAGCCGGGTGCACGTGGTTCCCTCGGTGGCCCGCGGGTGGCTGCGCTACGGTCGCGTGACCTGCCCCACGTTGCGCACCGTGTTCTTCGCGGGCGAGCCGCTGACCGCCGACTTGCTCGAGGACTGGCCGCGGTTGTTCCCCGGCACCGAGGACCGGGTCAACCTGTACGGCCCCACCGAGACGACGCTGGCCAAGTTCGCCCACACCGTCCACAGTGGAGTGACCGAGCGGGACCCGGTTCCGGTCGGCACACCGTTGCCCGGCACCCGTTACTGCCTGGTGGGCGCCGGCGCCCGGCTCGACGCGGCAACCATCCGCCGGCAGCTGGCCGGGCAATCCGACGGCGACGGCGAGATCGTGATCGTCACGCCGCACGCCAGCCGCGGCTACCTCGCCCAGCCGGGTGCCACCAGGGAGCGCTTCGTCGACCTCGGCGAGGGGCGGATCGCTTACCGCACGGGCGATCTCGGCCGCCGGCGGGCCGACGGCCTGCTCGTCGTGGTGGGGCGGACCGACGACGAGGTGAAGCTCAACGGGGTTCGGGTCCATCCCAACGAGGTCACCGCCGCGCTGCGTACCGCGACCGGCGTCGCCGATGCCCACGTGCTCGCCGTGCCGGGGCGCCGCGACGGTTACCAGCTCGTCGCATTCTTTACCGGCACCGCGACCCCGGCGGATCTGCGGGAGCACCTGGCTGCGAGGCTGCCCCTGGCGATGCTGCCGGCTCGCTTCGTCGCCGTCGAGGCGTTGCCGACCACGCCCAACGGCAAGGTCGACCGCGCGGCGCTGCTGGCCACGGCCTCGGCCGCGTCGGATGGCGAGCCGGACGGGCCCACGGACGACGAGGTCGGGCGATGGCTCCGCGGCGAGCTGGCCGAACTGCTCGACCTGTCCCCAGCAGTCGCGGGCGGCGACTTCTTCGCGCTCGGCGGCACCTCCATCGCCGCCATGCAACTCGTCTCCCGGATCCGCCGACGGTTCCAGGTGGACATCCCGGTGTCGGCGGTCTTCGGCGAACCCACCGTCGGTGGCATCGCCCGGCGGATCGCCGGCCGCCGGTCCGCCGCATCCGATGACCCGGTGGTCATCGACCGGTCGAGCGGCCGGCTGCCGATGTCGTTCGCCCAGCGGCGGCTGTACTTCCTGCACCACCTCGACCCCACCGGCACTGCCTACCACGTCGCCGAGGCGATCCGGCTGCGCGGCCGGCTCGATGTCGAACGGCTGCAGCGGGCCGTGCGTACCGTGGTGCGCCGCAACGAAGTGCTGCGCACGATCTGCGTACACGACGGTGCCGAGCCACAGCTTCGGCCGGCCGACGAGCCGACGATCCTGCGCGACACCGCGATCACGCACCAGAACGCCGGCACCATCGACGACGCCCGCGGGCTGCTCGTCCGGCAGGTCGAACAGCCCTTCGACGTCGACGCCGGCTTGCCGATCCGGGTCGCGCTCGTCCGGCTGTCCGGTGACGATCACGTGCTGCTCGTGGTCATCCACCACATCGCGTCCGACGAGCGCTCGATGTCCCTGCTCCTGCGGCAGTTGCTCGCCGGCGGTGCCGCGCCGGCGCTGCAGTACGCGGACTATGCCGCGTGGCAGCGGGATCGGCTCACCGGGCAAGTGCTGGCCGAGCGGCTGGGCTACTGGCGGGAGCGGCTCGCCGGAATGCCCCCCGAGCTGGAGCTGCCCAGTGATCTGGAGCTGCCCAGGGATCTGGAGCTGCCCAGGGATCTGGAGTTGCACAGGGACGTGCCGGCCGGCGCCGGGTCGCGGCGCGCGGTCGAGCACCGGTTCACGCTGGACGCTCCGGTGCGGCGCAAGGTGATCGCCGCCGCAAAGGAGGCCGGGGTCACGCCGTTCGTCGTGCTGCTGACCGCGTTCGGACACGTGCTGCACCGGCACTGCGGCACCGCGGACGTGGCCGTCGCGACCCCGGCATCCGGGCGTGACCACCCCGCACTGGACGACCTGCTCGGCTGCTTCGTCAACACCCTGGTGCTGCGGCTGGATCTCAGCGGCTCGAGCAGCCGGCGCGCGCTGCTGCGCCGGGTCGGTGACACCGTGCTCGGCGCGGTGTCGCATCAGGACGTTCCGTACGACCGCGTGGTGGCGCACCTGAGGCCCAACCGGGACGGTGCCGCCAGCCAGCTCCTGTCGGCCATGTTCAACCACCACCAGGTGCTCGACCTGGATGTCGAGGTGCCCGGCCTCGAGCTCGAGCGGATCGCCCTGCCCCGCACCGAGGCGCAGTTCGACCTGGCCTGCACGGTGGTGGACCACGGCGCGGAGCTGGTCACGACGGTCACGGCCGCGGCCGGTCGCCTGTCGCCCGCGGCGGTCGCGCGGCTCGGCGAGCACTACGTGGAGACGCTGGCGGAGCTGCTCACCGATCTCGACGCGCCGGCCGGCACGCTGCCCCCGGTGCCGCGCCGGGACCTGGCCGCCATACCGGTCCCGGCTCCGGCGGACCCGCACGCGCTTGCCCTTGCCGTGCACGAGTTCGAGGCGCACGCCGCCGCCGCACCCGACCGGGTCGCCGTGCGCTGCCTCGACGACGTCGCCACCTACGGCGAGGTGAACCGGCGGGCCAACCAGCTCGCCCGGCACCTGCGGCAGCGCGGCCTCGGCAGCGGTGACGTCGTCGCCCTGCACCTCGACCGGTCGGTCGAGCTGGTCGTTGCCATGCTGGCCGTGCAGAAGGCCGGTGGCGTCTACGTGCCGCTCGACCCCGTCTACCCGGCCAACCACATCGCCGCGATCACCAGGTCGGCGAACGCACGGGTCGTGCTCACGCACGACCTGCTCGACGAGGTCGCGCCGGAGCTGTCGCGGTTACCCGCGGAGAACCTCGACCTGGCACCGGATCCAGCCGCGGCCATGTACATCCTGTTCACGTCGGGGTCGAGCGGGCGGCCGAAGGGCGTGGTCGTCGAGCATCGCCACCTGGCCAGCTTCGTGCACGCCATGCGCGACCGGATGGCGCTGCCCGAGCAGCTGTCCTTCGCCACGGTCACCACGTTCGCCGCCGACCTCGGGATGACCAATGTCTATGGCTCGCTGACCACCGGCGGCACCCTGCACGTCGTCCCCTACGCGCTGGCCACCGACCCGGACGGGCTGGCCGGGTACTTCGGCCGCCATCGCATCGACTTCATGAAGACCGTGCCGAGCCACCTGGCGGCGCTCACCGAGGCCGGCGTCCTCCCCGCGATCATGCCGCGGCGGTACCTGGTGCTGGCGGGCGAGGCCTTCCCCTGGGACCTGGCCGACGCCGCCCGCGCCGCGCGCCCGGGCTGCGAGGTCTGGAACCACTACGGCCCAACCGAGACGACCGTGGACGTGCTGGGCTACCGGGTCGGCGACGAGCGGCCGGGGTCGACCGTGCCGATCGGGTTTGCGTTCGACCGGGTCCACGCGCACATCCTGGACGGCGACCTTCGGCCGGTGCCGGTCGGAACGCCAGGGGAGCTGGTCATCGGCGGCGCCAGCGTGGCCCGCGGCTACCTGTCCGACGCGGGGCGGGCCGCGTTCGTCGAACTCGGCGGCGGCCGGGTCTACCGCACCGGCGACCGGGTCCGGCAGCTGCCCGGCGGTGCGGTCGAGTTCCTCGGCCGGATCGACCGGCAGGTCAAGGTCCGCGGCTACCGGGTCGAGCCGAGCCACGTGGAGGCCACGTTGCGTCGCCATCCGGCCGTGGCCGACGCGGTGGTGCTGGTGCGCGAGGCGAGGCTCATCGCGTACGTGGTGGCGGACCGGGGCACCGATCTCGGCGCGCTGCGCGAGCACGCGCGGGCGAACCTGCCGCCGTACATGGTGCCGGGCGCCTTCCTGCCGATCGACCGGCTTCCGTTGACCCCCAACGGAAAGCTCGACGCCCGGGCGCTGCCCGACCCGAACGCCTGCGCTGGTGGCAGGCGCGAGCCGACCCCGGCCCGGCACGAGCTGGACGGCCGCATCATGGCCGTCTGGCGAGCCGCGCTCGGCGTCGCCGAGCTGGGCATCGACGACCTGGGCATCGACGACGACTTCTTCGACCTCGGCGGCGACTCGATCACCGCGATGCGGGTCGTCCGCGAGATCGGCGCCGGCCTGCGGGTCGTCTCGCTGTTCCAGCACCCGACGATCCGCAGGCTCGCCGACTCGATCGGCAGACCGTCGCAAGCGGACGGCCTGCTGTACCGGATGTCCGCTCACACGACGGTCGCCCCGACGGCGACCATCGTTGCCGTGCCGTTCGGCGGGGGCAGCGCGGCCGGCTACCTCGACCTGGCGCGGGCACTGCCCGACGACTTTCCGCTGTACGCGGTGGAACTACCCGGGCACGACTTCGGCCGGCCCGACCAGGAACCGCAGCCGTTCGACACCGTCGCGGCCCAGGTCGTCGACGCGGTACTGTCCACAGTCAACGGTCCGGTGATCGTGTACGGCCACTGCGTCGGCGCGGCCATGGCCTTCGCCGTCGCGCAGGATCTGGACCGGCGCGGCGCCGACGTGATGGGCGCGGTCCTCGGCGGCGCCTACCCGAGCCCGCAGCTGCCCGGCCGGCTGTACCGGCTGTGGTACCGCCTCTTTCCAAGCGACCGGTGGCGATCCGACCGGCTCTACCAGGAGATGCTGCGGTCCATCGGCGGGTTCACCGACGCCGTGGACCCGGACGAGCAGGCGTTCATCGTCCGCGCGCTGCGCCACGACTCGCGCGGCGCGGACACATACTATGGCCGGGTCTGCCACGATCCGGCGCACGAGCGGCGGCTGCGGGCGCTGTGCGTTGTCGGCGAGCGCGACCGGCTCACCGAGTTCCCCACCGAGCGGCACCACGAGTGGGACCTGCTGTGCGCCAGCACCGAGCTGGCGGTCATCCCGCGGGCCGGGCACTACTTCGTCAAGCACCAGGCCGCCGCGCTCGCGAGCATCATCACCGGCTGGACCCGCAGGGCTCCGCCCCCAGCACGGCCGAGGCCCACGGTGACCGGCGGCGCCACGCCGTCGCTATGGAGCTATCTCTGGGTGACGCTCGGCCAACTGCTGGCGATGACCGGCACCCGGCTGTCCTCGTTCGGCCTCGGGGTATGGGTCTTCCTCGACACCGGCAGCGCGACGCTGTTCTCGGTCATCCTGGTCTGCGCGGTGCTGCCCGGGCTGCTGGTGATGCCGTTCGCAGGCGCCGCCGTCGACCGGTGGGACCGGCGCCTGGTGCTGATCGCCGGCAACGTCATCGGCGCGACCGGGCCGGCCCTGTGCCTGCTCATGTATGCCGCCGGCGCGCTGGAGCTCTGGCACATCTACCTCGCCGCGGGCATCGGCTCGATGGCCAACGCCTTCCAGCAGCCCGCCTACATCGCGGCCACCACACAGCTCGTTCCCAAGCAGTACCTGCCCCGGGTCAGCGGCGTCACCTGGGCGCTGGTGGCCCTGAGCCAGACGGCCGGACCGCTGTTCGGCGTCGCCCTCGTCGTGGTCATCGGGATCGCCGGCGTGCTCGTACTCGACCTCGTGGCGCTGGGCCTGGCGGTCGGGATCCTGCTCGCTGTCCGCTTCCCCGACACACTGTTCCGCAGGCGCGAGGAGTCGGTGTGGAGCGAGGTGGCCGGCGGCTTCCGTTACATCGCGCGCCGGCCCGGCTTCGTCGCCATGAACGGCTACTTCCTGGTGTACAACCTGCTGCTCGGCGCCGTGCTCGCACTGGCAGCACCGATCGTGCTGTCCTTCGCCTCGGCCAGCACGCTCAGCCTCACCGTCCTCATGCAGGGACTCGGCGGCGTGACCGGCGGGCTGATCATGGCGCTGTGGGGCGGGTTCGCCCGCCGGGCCACCGGGATGATCGGCTTCTGCCTGCTCACCGGAGCCGGCATGATCATGGTCGGCCTGTACCCGGCCCCACTGTTCCCGATCCTCGGCATGGCCATGGTCGGCGCCTCGGTCGCCCTGCTCAACGGCCACTGGCAGACGCTGATCCAGAACAAGGTCGGCATGGAGCTGCAAGGCCGCATGATCACCACGAATCGCATGATCGCCAACCTCACCGAGCCGCTCGGCTTCTTCTGCGCCGGCTGGCTGGCCGACCGCGTCTTCGAACCCGCCATCCGCCAAGGAAACTGGCTCGGCGACACAGCAGGCACCCTGATCGGCACCGAGCCCGGCCGCGGAATGGGACTGCTCCTGGTCATCCTCGGCATCGCCCAGATCGGCGTGGCCATCACCGGACTGCGCTGGCACACCCTGCGCTACATGGAAGACACCCTGCCCGACGCGATTCCCGGCGCCATCATCACCTGGGACCGCGACAAACTCCAAGAGGAAGCCGACCGCCTGCAAGCGGCCAGCACCAGACCAGTCATACCGCACGGCACATCACCAGGCCCTTCCGACGGAAATGGCCTGGCAAATCCGGCCGGCCCAATCACGCGGCCCGGTCGACGGTCGGCGCCCAATCGGGAGACTTCCCGGACCTGACCACTTGTCGATGGGCGGCGAGTTGCTCAACCGTCGACAAGGTGTCTGTCTGATGGCGCTGATGTTCTTCCCGCCTGCGGTGTTTACTGTGGATGCACCGCGGTCATCAGGAGGCAGGGTGAGGTCGGCATGGGCGAAAGTCGCTTGGAACGTGAGCAACGGCACCTGAACGAGGACCACGCCGCTCGACAGAAGGAGTCGAAGCGCACAATTGGCCTCATCCAGTCCGAGGCCCGGATCAACCGGACCACCGCGGACATCGAGGCAGCAGCCACCGCCGGCAGTGCCGAACCCCGGGCGTCGTCAGCGGAGTTCCGGCGGCTGGGCGTCGAGTGGATGGTCAAGAAGACGTCGACCATGGCCGAGATCGACAACAACCCATACCTGTCCGCCGACCTCAAGATCGCATGGTGTGGCACGTTGCAGCAGACCACGCTGACGGACTCTGACGATGACGACCTCACCAGTCTCCGCGGGAAGATCCTGCTCGAAGCGATCAAGTACGACCCGCGGCCCGGGCGCCTCAACAGCCTGATGGCGCTGACGAACAGCATCACCACCCTGATCGAGACACGCACCCAGGCCCGCGCCGAGATGTAAGCACCATCGATGCCACCCAGCGCTCGGCGGCGAATTGCACGTCCTTCCCGAGAGCACCGCGGCATGACCGGATCGACCCGCAGACCCGACCTGATGGCTGACGACCACGGGTTCGGTGTGCCGGCGTCGAGAGTGCGGCCATCTTAGGATCCTGAACGTGATCGGTCTGAAGGACATCTGCATCGACTGCACCTCTCCGTGGACGTTGGCTCACTGGTGGGCTCCCGTGCTCGGATACGTCGTCAGGCCGCACTCCGAGCAGGACCTGGCCACGCTGCGGGCAGCAGGCTTCGCCGGCCCCGAGGACGATCCCGCCATCGCCATCGATGCCCGTGACGGCGTCGGACTTAGCATCTGGTTCAACCGGGTCCCGGAGCCCAAGCAGGGAAAGAACCGGGTCCATCTCGACGTGTACGGCGACGCCGTTGCGCTCGTCGCACAGGGGGCCCTGCTGCTACAGCGCCAACCAGGGTGGACCGTCCTGGCAGACCCAGAAGGCAACGAATTCTGTGTGTTCCCCGCGCACCGATGAGTTTGCCTCCGCGTCGCTCCTTACAGCTCATCACCACGCCTACGTGATCAACGCCAAGAATGCCGGTTCGACGCAAGGTCCGAGCAACCAGCGATAAGGACCCGACTCGTTCGGGACGGCTCATCAGCAAGATCGCGACTACCCTGCCAGCGCGGTCCGCACACGACATGCGGCAAAAGCGGGCGTTCGCAGAGCAGGCAAGAGCCGAGCGGAGATCCCCTTCTTGAGAGTCAAATCACGAGGTTCGCGGCGTGGCAGTTGACAACTGCCCAGTTGCAGGCAAGCTCATCCTATCGAGTTCCGCGCCACGGGCGGCTACGCCTGGGGCTGCAAAGGTATGGATCGGACACCTCGATTCCGGAGGGTTCGCTGCCGGTCCCAGGCGACACGCCGCCCGACGCGTATTGCCCCGCTGTGGACCATGTCCGGCCCCTGAACCGCCAGTTGTATTTGGCGTACCTTTTCGTGCTCTGAAGGGTGCGTGCGTGTGTCGATGGGGTGGCGTCGGAGCGGAGACGATCATGTTGTTCGATCTTGCGGGCGGTGTTCGCCGATTGGGTGGTGCGGTGTCGATCGTCTCGATCACCAAGCCGATGGGTGGTCGCTTGGTGTGGCGGCGTGAGCGGGCTGCTGGTGCCGGCCGTCGTGCTCGGTTCGCCGCGGTGGTGGTGCTCGCTGTGGCCGGGACCGGTGGTTGTGTGGGCGGGGAGCAGACCAACGGTCTGGAGCGTAAGTCGGCGGCTGAGGTGCAGCAGGCCGCTGCCACCGCGCTCCGGGACACCAAGTTCGGCCGGGTGACCGGCATGCGCCTGCTCACGAATCGCTCGGTGGTGCTCGATCTGCGGTTACAGGACAAGCTCGGTCACATCACCGGGACGTTGGCCGGCTCGCAGTTGGAGATCATCACGGTCGGCGAGGACCTCTACCTCAAGGGCGAACAGGACGCCTGGCGGGCACTGGAGGCGCCGCCTCCGGTGCAGGGCTTCGCTGGCCGGTGGGTGCAGTTGAAGTCCCGGCAGGTCAAATTGGATCCCGTGTCGCTGGATTCGCTGGTCGCCTCGGTGAGCGGCAACGGGTGGCGTGAGTCGACGGTGCAGCAGGCGACGTTGGACGGCAAGAAGGTCGTCGTGCTCAGCCGCGCGGACGGTTCCAAGCTGTATGTGGCGAACACGGACGTGGCCTACCCAGTGCGCATCGAGGACAAAACGTTCGACTCGCAAATCGAGTTCACCGAGTATGGCGTCGAGTCGAATATCGCGCCACCGACCGACGCGTTGAGCAACGCCTTCACGACTGGTGAATCAGCCTGGCTGGATGGCGTCAAGAGACTCGACGAGTCGATGAACGATGCATTCGTGAACGCGCCGACACACATCACTTCGACGGCGCTGGCCGCGCTGGCGGACCGGCTTCGCGGCTGCAGTCGTGAACTGGCACGAATCGGTCCACCGACCGACCGCCTGCAGCCAGCCCACACGCTGGTACAGCAAGCCTGCGCCCGGTACGACCAGGGCGCGCAGTGCTTCACAACCGCAGCCGACATCGGCATCCCCGTAGCTGGATCCGACGCCGACCGCAGGCAAACCGAGGCCCTAGACTGCGGCTTCGCCTCCTCCGATGCCGGCACGACACTCGCCGACGCGATCAACAAGGGCGACGAGATCAAATCACAGGTCAACTGAACTCGAAGCCGATCAACCCTTGCAGGCCCCTCCCACCAGCAAGAACTCGAACCCGGGCCCAGGATCGGCCCTCCGCCTGATGCCCTGCTACAGGAGCGATGGCCGCGACGCGTCGGCATAGCTGGGGCCGAGACCATCCGACGGTAAACGGCATCGCGCTCACCCGCGGTCGGCGGCCCGGCCGCGCGACAGCCTCCTGATTGCGGCAGATGCGGGCGTTGCGAGGCTCAGCCGATGCGTGCTCCGCCGCCAGATGTGTCGAGCGCTTCATGCGCGTGCCTGGCACGCGAGCGATGTTCGGGACTGCGCGAAGATGTGGCCTGTGGGATGGGAGGCACTCGGGCGGTGGGGTGAAGGCGTCGCTCGCATCGAATCACTCGCTGGCGGCGTCGCTAACGACGTGTGGAGCGTGCGTGTCAACGGGCACCTCGCTGTTGGTCGTGTCGGTGCCAGGAGCGACGCTGATCTCGCGTGGGAGACCGAGCTCCTCCAATACCTCGACCGTGAAGGTCTGACCGTGCCGGTGCCGATCCCGACGACGGACGGCCGGCTGTTCGCCGACGGTCTGGTGGTGATGACCTACGTGGAGGGCGGACCGCCCGAGACGCAGGCCGACTGGCGTCGCGTGGCCGACACGCTCCGCCAGCTGCATCGGTTGACGCAGGGCTGGCCGCAGCGCCCAGGCTGGCGATCGTCGACCGACCTGCTGCACGCCGCGACCGGGACGAAGGTCGACCTCGGCGCGATGCCGCCCGAGGGCGTTGCTCGATGCCGAGCAGCGTGGGCGCGGCTCATCGGACGCCAGACATGCGTTGTCCACGGCGACCCCAACAACCCTGGCAACCTCCGCATGACCGCGAATCGGGTCGCGCTGATCGACTGGGACGAGTCGCACGTCGACGTCCCCGACCTCGACCTGGTGCTGCCCCACAATGCCGCCGGTCTCGACGGCGGCGCGCGCGACATCGCCGCGCAAGCGTCGGCCGCATGGGAAGCCGCCGTCTGCTGGGACGACGAGTACGCGGTCAAGCGGCTTGCCGAAGTTCGAGCGGTCTGAGCAGCGGCACAGAGCCGAGAGACCGCATCGGATGCCGGGCCTTCGGCGTCCCTGCCGATCTGTCGGCTCGCCGGCCGGCTCACCGCGCACCCACAGGCGGCGTGACGGAAGCCGACCACCGTGCACGGAAAGCGGCATGACCGGCACCGGGTGCGGCATGAGAGTGCCCCGTGATTGGTCAGGTGCGAGCGATCGACTAGGTCGGCTCGTCTGACCAGGAACTGCAGATGGTGTCTCACCCGGGGGATGCCGGTGTCCACCCGCGCGCGCCGATCATCTGTCCGATGCGTTGCGGCAGCGCCGGGCCGAGTTACGGACCCGGTGGCGCCAGCTGGACGTCGGACAGCAGGCGCTGCTGATGGTGGCCTACCTGCGCAGGGGCAAGACCTGCACCGAGTCGGCCTGCGGGGTTCGGGATCGGGACGAACACGGTCTACCGCTACCTGCGGGAGGCGCTGGAGCTGCTGGCGGCGGCGGCTCCGACGCTGGCCCAGGCGATCGAGGCCGCGCCCGCAAGGCCTACGTCGTCCTCGACGGCACCTTGTTGCGCATCGACCGGGTCGCCATGACCGGCGGCCGCGATCGCGTGTTCTCTTCGGGCAAGCACAAGACGTCATGGACTGAACGTGCAGGGTCCCGGCAGGCACGACCTGCGCTACGCGGGAGTCGTGGCCGATGACGGGGCCGGATGCCACCGATGGGCTGGCTTCGCCGAGTTTGGGTAATGAAGAGAAACGGGAACAGTGGGCTAGTTGTGGCCTCGTCAGAGCCACAGGATGGAATCGACAAACGGGTCGTCAGTGTCGAGTGGCTGCCGATAGGGCTGTTCCGTTCCGTGGGTTGCCGGGGAGTTTGGTTCGAATGGGGCCGGCGTCTGGGTGGTCGAGGACATTGAGGATGTCGAGTGCCTGCTGCCAGGCTTGTTGTGCGTGCTGGTGCTCTCCGTGGTCGTGGTGGCTGTCGCCGAGGTGGTCGAGCGTGACGGATGCGCTGTAGCGGTCGCCGAGTTCGAGGAACAGGTGCAGGGCCTGGCGGTAGGCGCTGATGGCAGCGGTGTGGTCGCCGAGGTGGTGGTGCGCGTAGCCGATCGTGTCCCAGGTCGCGGCCTGACTGTGCCGGTCGTCGTTTCGTTGCAGGAGCGCGAGGGCCTGCTGGGCCTGCTCGAGGGCCTGCTGGTGGTGGCCGAGGAGGGCGAGTTCCCAGGCGGCGAGGTTGAGGGTGAAAGCAAGTCCGACGTGATGCCCGGCTCTGGTGAACAGATCATGTGCGGTGCGCGCGTGGAGCAGTGCTTCAGCGTGCTGGTCCCGACGGCTGTGGAGCCGGTTCAGGCTGACGTGCACCATGCCGAGGTTGGTGTATTCGCCGAGCTCGGTGTAGAGCGCCGAGGCACAGTCCAGGTGATCGTGCGCCTGGTCGAAATGACCGAGTTCGAGCAGGGCGCAGGCGAGCCGGCGATGACTGTGAGCCTGCGCTCCGGGATGCTGCAGGCGCTGGGCGGCGGCGAGCACGGCTTGCTGGGTCGCGAGCAGGTCGTGCCAGTAGCCTTGGCGGAGCAGGGCGTTGTAGAGGGTCCAGCCGAGTTGCCAGGCGTAGGTGTCCATGCCATGGGCCGCGGCGTGGCCGATCGCGGCGAGCAGGGTGTGGCGCTCGGTGTTGAA